>Ga0247842_10000744_pt1 | contig 63026 bp, 61 predicted proteins | sample LaCruzMarch2015__3_FD_192411 | JGI IMG/M metagenome (GOLD analysis project Ga0247842, IMG submission 192411) | Freshwater microbial communities from meromictic Lake La Cruz, Castile-La Mancha, Spain - LaCruzMarch2015_19m | ecosystem: Environmental > Aquatic > Freshwater > Lake | place: Spain... | reverse complement strand
TGAAAAAGGGCAAAAAAGAAATATATACGCTATTTTAAAAAAAATTTAACATGTTATACATTGTAGCTACACCCATTGGAAATTTATCAGATATTAGCTTGCGGGCTTTAGAAACTCTCAAAAGTGTAGATTTGATTTTGTGTGAAGATACGCGTGTTACCAGAAAATTGTTAACTCATTATCAAATTTCTAAACCCGTACTTTCATATCATCAGCATTCTAAAATATCTAAAATAGATCATATTATTGATTTGTTAAAATCAGGTCAGAATTTAGCTTTGGTTTCAGATGCTGGTACGCCTACCATATCAGACCCAGGTAGTGTTTTAATTTCAGAAGTTTTAAAAGCTTTACCTCAGTTAGAGATTGTTGCGATTCCAGGGGCTTGCGCCTTAATAACTTTAGCTAGTGCAGCAGGTTGGCCCGTGGATCGTTTTCTTTTTTTAGGCTTTTTACCCATTAAAAATAAAAGAACTAAGTTTATAGAAGAAATTATTTCTAGCAAATATCCTGTTATTTTCTACGAATCTATTTATCGCTTGAAAAAAACTTTAAATAATATACAATCTTTATCTGAAAAAAATAACATAGTTTTAGAGGTTGTTATTGGTAGGGAACTAACTAAAAAATTTGAAACTATCTACAGAGGGGAATTAAAATTAATTATTAATCAATTATCAGAATTAGATTTGAAAGGCGAATGTGTCGTGGCTATCAGAAAAATAGTTGAAATTTAAAAATATAAAGATATAATAAAATTATAAAAATAAATTAAATTTAAAAGATATGGATCAAGAAAAAAAGATAGATGTAGTTCAAAAAACCTTAGTGTTGATTAAACCTGACGGAGTGGCTAGGGGATTAATAGGTGATATTATTAGCCGTTTTGAAAAAGTAGGTTTAAAGATGGTTGCTATGAAAATGGTTAAGATAGATAGCGAGATGGCTTTAAAACATTATGGGCAAAGTGAAGAATGGTTTGAAAAGATTAGTCAAAAGGTTAAAGAATTTTATAGTAAAGTAGGATATGACGCCGGGGAAGATTTTAGCAATCTATCTAATCGTGCTATTGGAGAAATGGTTCAAAATTGGAATGCTAATTATCTAACCGAAGGAGCTGTTTTAGCCATGGTTTTAAAGGGTGCCCATGCCGTAGAAATTGTAAGAAAAATTGTAGGCTCTACTTACCCTCATGAAGCTGCTCCTGGTACCATTAGAGGTGACTATTCCGTAGAATCTCCCTTTACTTCAAATTTAGAACAACGTTCTGTGCATAATCTTATCCATGCTTCTGGGAAGCCTGAAGAAGCGGAAACAGAAATTCAGCTATGGTTTAAAAATAATGAAATATTTGAATAAATTAAATTTTAATTAAAATATTAATGAACAATCATACAGAGCCTGACCCTGATTTTATACCTAAGAAATTTTTGTTTGTTTCTTTAGAAAGCTTAAGCGGGGATTTGGCTTGGCAAGTTAAAAAAGAAGGTCATGAAGTTAAGGCTTACATCAAATCAAAAAATGATGTTGATGTTTATAATGGTTTTATTGATAAAGTAGAAGATTGGGAAGAATATAAAGATTGGGCAGATGTAATTATTTTTGATGACAATGAGTTTGGTGAATATGCTGACAAATTGCGTAAACAAGGTAAATTAGTGGTAGGAGGAAGCAAATACACTGATCGCTTAGAAATGGACAGGGAATTTGGTCAGATGGAAATGAAAAAATATGGTATCAATATTTTACCTCAATGGCAATTTAGTAATTACGATGAAGCCATTGAATTTGTAAAGAATAATCCAGAAAGATATGTTTTTAAACCTAGCGGTAATACGCCTTCAGTAGGTAAAGGCTTATTAATGGTAGGTACCGAAGATGATGGTAAGGATATGATAGATTTATTAACGCAGAATAAAAATGTATGGCAGAAGAAAGCTCCTGTTTTTCAATTACAAAAACATATTACAGGAGTAGAAATGGCTGCTGGTGCTTTTTTCAATGGTCATGATTTTATTTACCCCATTAATATTAATTTTGAGCACAAGCGTGTTTTTCCCGGAGACATTGGTCCCATGACTGGAGAGATGGGAACATTAATGTTTTGGTCCAAACCTAATAGTTTTTTTCATGCTACATTAGAAAAAGTAAAACCAGCTTTAGTAGAAGCTAATTATATCGGTTATGTTGATATCAATTGTATAGTTAATGGTAAAGGTATTTATCCATTAGAATTTACTTGTAGATTCGGATATCCTACTATTCATATTCAATCAGAAGGTATTACCATGTTAGCTTCAGATTGGCTTTATCGTTTAGCTCAAGGAGAAGATTTCGAATTAAAAACAAAAAAGGGTTTTCAAGTAGGTGCTCGTATTTTGGTACCTAGCCATTTAACACGTAATGACAAAGATTTAATTGAAATGTATCATGATTTACCTATTCTCTTTAAGAAACCAGACAATCTAGACGGTATCCATATAGAAGATGTTAAAATAGAAGATGGTATTTGGCGTATAGCTGGAGGGTCAGGATGTTTGATGGTTGTCACAGGCTCTGGCGCCACAGTAGCAGAAGCTCGTGACCAGATGTATAATCGTATGAAAAATATCATGGTATTAAATATGTTTTACCGTACTGACATTGGAGCTAAATGGGAAATTGATAGTGATCGTTTGCACACTTGGGGTTATTTAACTTAAAAATAATATGAAAAAAGAATATATTTTTATCATTGTTTTAGTATTGTTAGTAGTCTTGATTTTTGTTTTTAGTAAGTTAAATAATAAGGTACAAACTCAGAATCCTATCAAAACCGAAAATTTACCAGCTGCTATTTCAAAAGAAGTCACCAAAGAAGTAGTTAAAGAAGATGCTCCTGCTGTTAAAAAAGTAGATTTACAAATTACTGATTTGAGAGCTGGAACAGGAGAAGTAGTTAAAGTAGGAGACAGGATCTCGGTAAATTATTTAGGTACCTTTGAAAATGGTCAAAAATTTGATAGCTCGTATGATCGTAATGCTCCTTTTCAATTTAATTTAGGAAAAGGAGAAGTTATCGCTGGCTGGGATCAAGGTTTAGTAAATATGAAAGTAGGGGGTAAAAGAAAATTAGTAATTCCACCTGAATTAGGATATGGATCTACAACTCGTGGCTCTATTCCCGCCAATTCTGTTTTGATTTTTGAAGTAGAGCTTTTAGAGGTAATAAAATAATATTAAATAATTTTTATCTAATTTAAGATCGTAAATTAAATAAATATTAATATGGAAGAACAAAACATTAGAAAATTATTAATTACTACTATTATCGTTTCTCTAGCAGGTTCTGTAGTAATAGGTTTTGGAGCAGGTTTCTATTTTGCTAAAGGCAGCTTACCTGTTTTTTCCCAACCTGTTTTTAATTTACCTAATAATAATTTAGAAAAAAAATTAGAAACATATGTTCCAATTACTGATTATGAAACTAAAATAGTTAATGCGGTAAAAAATAGTCAGAATTCTGTAATAAGTATTATTGCTACGAAAGATTTACCTGTTTTAGAAAAATATTATATAGATCCTTTTTTAGATGGTGGTTTTGACATTTTTGGTTTTCAGATACCTCAATATCGTCAAAATGGTACTAAACCTCAACAGGTAAGTGCAGGATCAGGCTTTATCATCTCTTCCGATGGATATATTTTAACTAATAAACACGTAGTTTCAGATCAAAAAGCTCGCTACACAGTTATGACCAATGATGGTGTAAAGTATGATGCTAAAATAATTTCTTTAGATCCTTTAGAAGATTTTGCTGTAATTAAAATTGAAAAAACAGGTTTAAAGCCGTTGATATTAGGAGATTCTTCTATTTTATCTTTAGGTCAAACTACTATTGCTATTGGTAATGCTTTAGGAGAATTTAAAAATACTGTTAGTGTAGGAGTGATTTCTGGTTTAGAACGTACTATTCAGGCTAGTGGTTCTTCTGGTAAAACAGAGACATTAAGCGATGTTATCCAAACAGATGCTGCTATCAATCCCGGAAATTCAGGTGGTCCATTATTAAATTTAAAAGGAGAAGTGATTGGTATTAATACTGCCATTGTTTCTGGAGCTCAAAATATTGGTTTTGCCATTCCGGTTAATCATATTAAAAAAGCTTGGCAGAGTGTCCTTGATACTGGTAAAATTCAAACTCCTTTCTTAGGTGTAAGTACGATAACAATAAATGATACGATTAAAGAAGAAAAAAAATTATCAATTAATTATGGTGCTTTAATTATCAAAGGTAGTGGTAATGAACCTGCTATCACAGTTGGGTCTCCAGCTGAAAAAGCAGGACTCAAAGAAGGGGATATTATTCTATCTTTGAATGGAGAAAAAATTGATGCTACTCATACCTTGATATCTTTAGTTAGAAATTATAATGTAGGAGAGACGGTAGCTTTGAAAGTTTTACGCAATGAAAAAGAAATAGCCATTAATGTCGTATTGGCTCAGCGTCAAGAATAAATAATATTGTGCCTTTTGCTAAATTTACAATTAAAGCGCAAGAAGCGATAGAAAGATCGCAATTTTTAGCCTTAGAGAGAAGCCAAGGTGAGTTTAAGCCTTTGCATCTTGCTTACACCTTACTTAAACAAGAAGACACTTTGGTTAAGCCTATTTTGGATAAATTAAAAATAGATAGCCAAAAGTTAGAAAATGAGTTAATGAAAGAAATAGATCTTATTCCTACTAAAACTCCTGCTGGCGATAGTAGTCAATATTATCTCTCCCCAGAAGTAGTACAAATCATTGATCAAGCTACCAAAATGGCTTTTCAAATGAAAGATACATATGTTTCTTGCGAACATATCTTTTTAAGTCTTTTGCAGGTACCTACAAAAGCAAGCAATATCTTAAAACAATCAGATTTGATTTTTGATAAAGTGTTTTCTACTCTTGTGGAATTAAGGGCAGGCAATCATATTACTGACGAAGGTTCTGATGAAAATAAATACAAAGTTTTAGATAAATATACTCAGGATTTAACAGAGTTAGCTAAACAAAATAAATTAGACCCTTTGATAGGTAGGGAAGGGGAATTAAGGCGTGTCATGCAAGTGCTTTCTCGCAGGACAAAGAATAATCCTGCTTTAGTAGGTGAACCTGGCGTGGGTAAAACAGCTATTGTAGAAGGCTTAGCTCAAAGAATAGTTTCCGGAGAAGTACCAGAAAGCTTAAAAGACAAAAAAATTATTTCTTTAGATTTAGGAGCTTTAATAGCAGGTACAAAATTTCGAGGTGAATTTGAAGATCGTTTAAAAAATGTTTTAAAAGAAATTAAAAAATACCAGGGTAAGGTTATTTTATTTATTGATGAACTTCATATGATTGTAGGTGCTGGAGCCACAGAAGGTTCTATCGATGCTTCTAATCTTTTAAAGCCGGCATTGTCTCGAGGAGAACTTCGAGCTATCGGAGCTACTACTTTTAAAGACTACAGAGAACATATTGAAAAAGACCCAGCTTTAGAAAGGCGTTTCCAACCTGTAATAGTGGAAGAACCTAATATTGATGATACCATAGCTATCTTAAAAGGATTAAAACCTAGATATGAATTACACCATGGGGTAAAAATTACAGATGAAGCTATTGTTTCAGCTGTTAATTTGTCAGCTCGTTATATCTCAGATCGTTTTTTACCTGATAAAGCCATTGATTTGATTGATGAAGCTGCTTCTGCTTTAAGATTAGAAATAGATAGTACGCCTTCGGAAATAGATGATATTCAAAAAAAGGTTAGAAAATTAGAAGTGGAAAAAACCATTTTGAATAAAGACAAAAGCAAAACAGGGCAGAATAAATTAATTAAAGTTTTAGAAGAATTATCAGGATATCAATCAAGAGCCCAAGAATTAAAAACTAAATGGCAAGATGAAAAGCAAGGCTTTAATGACGTACAATTGTTAAAAAAAGAATTAGAATCTTTACGTGAAAAAGCACAATTAGCAGAACGCGAAGGTGATCTAGAAAAGATTGCTGAGATTAATTATGGTTTAATTCCTCAATTAGAAAAAAATATATCTAAAGAGGAAAAGAAAATTTTAGAATTGAAAAACAAAAGACAATTTATTAAAGAAGAGATATCTCCTGAAGATATTGGCAGAGTGGTTTCTCGTTGGACTGGCATACCAGTAACCAAAATGTTGGAAAGTGAATCTGATAAATTGTCTCAAATGGAAAATATTCTTTCTCATAGAGTGATAGGGCAAAAAGAAGCTATTTCCGCTGTTTCTCGCGCTATCCGTAGAGCTAGAGCAGGCATGTCTGAAGAAGATAGGCCTTTTGGTTCTTTCATGTTTTTAGGTCCCACTGGAGTAGGTAAAACAGAATTAGCTAAAGCTTTAGCTGAGTTTATGTTCAATGATGAAAAAGCTATTATTCGTGTAGATATGTCAGAATACATGGAAAGGCATTCTGTTTCCAGGTTAATAGGTTCACCTCCTGGGTATGTAGGATATGAAGAAGGTGGACAATTAACCGAAGTAGTTAGACATCGTCCTTACAGTTTAGTTTTGTTTGATGAAATTGAAAAAGCTCACCCAGAAGTATTTAATATTTTACTTCAGGTTTTAGACAATGGGAGATTAACAGATGGACGAGGTCGTACGGTGAATTTTAGAAACACGATTATCATCATGACCTCTAACGTAGGAGGGGAATATATTAGCCAAATGGCTTCTTTGGGTTTTGAAGAAAATGGAGCTGAAAAAGAAAAAATTGTTAACAGAGAATTTTTAAAAGAAAAAATTAAAGGAGAATTAAAAGAAAGATTTAGACCTGAATTTTTAAATCGCATAGACGAGGTCATTGTTTTTGAAGCTTTGTCTGAAGAAGATATTTTACAGATCGTGGATTTGATGATAGAAAAAGTTAGTAGTCGTTTGGTTTCTAAAGCCATGCGTCTAGAAATACAACCTCAAGCTAAAAAACTTCTAGCCAAAGAAGGATATGATCCTAATTTTGGGGCTAGACCCTTAAAAAGGGTAATTCAAAAATTAATTTTAGATCCTTTGGCAGAAAAAATAATTTCTAAGGAGATTAAGCCAGGGTCAGTTGTTAAAATATCAGTAAAAGATCACCACCTTGAAATACATTGATTTTTTTAAAAAAATAAGCATATCTCTTAAAGAAAAACTGGGTTACTTATTCAGTCATGCTATTTTTGCTAGTTTGTTTTTTCTAATTTTGATTTTAGGAGTCTTTGGGCACTATCAAAGTGGATATATCATCTTGGCTTTTCTAATTTTGCTTTCTTGGAAATTTTTTAAAGGGTTGGCTTGGCATAATCTTTTTTACCTGACTATCATATTTTTGATTAGTTTTTTCTTTTCTTGGTGGACTCAACCTTTTTTTAATATTTTGTTTATCATAGTTATATCTTTGCTTTTTTGGAGTCAATTAGCTAAAGCAAAAGAAGCTTCTCCTCGTCAGAAATTCCTATCAGATCTTTTTTTCTACGTACTTTTTTTCTATGTTGTTTTTAGCTTAATTGCTGCTTTTTTTGTTTTTCATTGGTCTCTATGGTTGATTTTAATTTTTGACCTATGTTTGACAGTACTATTTACATATTTTCGTTTAAATCAGAAAAAGATCAATTTTGATTCTTGGCCTCGCTTTATTGCATATTTTTTAATTAATTTAGAAATATTCTACCTTGTTTGCTTGATGCCCCTTAATTACTTAGGTCAAGCTTTAATAATTTTGTTTTGGTATTATTTCGTTACGGAACTTTTTAAAGACCAAAAAAGAGATAGATTGTGGGCTATCAAAATTTTAATTCAATTTGCTATCCTATTAGGGATAAACGCGTTGTTATTGATTTAAAAACGGAGGTCAAGATTTCTTTTTCTTCAGGACGGAAATTTTTTAATACCAGATCTTCTGCTTTCTGGCGTTTTTTTTCTAAAAGAGGCCTGATGCCAATGCGGACTCTTTTAATATCATTGTCTTTTAAGTGTGCATAAACAGAATCTACGCCATGGTGACCAGCTGAACTTTTTTTCAAGCTGATTTTAAATTGTCCTATTATTAGATCACTATCATCATGGAAAAGAATGATTTCATTGTTAGCTAAATGAAAATTTTTTTTTAGAGGGTTGATGATTTTACCAGACTCATTCATATATGTCTTTGGTTTTACCAAAATCAATTTTTCACTTTGAGATACTTCTGCTGATATTTTTTTTTGATCAATCCAATCTGAAAAACGTTCCGGGTATGTATCTTTGAACCAATTTAAAAAAATACAACCTGCATTGTGTCTGTTGTTCTGATATTTTCTATCTGGGTTACCTAATCCGATGAGTGCTTGCATATGCTTATATGGTATATTTTAAAATTAAAATTATCAAGGTAATTTTCCAGAGATATATTTTTGTATATCTGTGTATTTTTCAAAACCTAGTTGTGGAATGAGTGCATAGGCGTTAATATAGTTGCCATCTGGATCAGTAGAGGGGAAAGAGCTAGTTATTAAAAGGTTGTCTGGCGCTCTATTGGAAAGAACTAGATATTGGGTGTTTTCTTCTTTTAAGTTTTGGGAGAATTTAGCTAGTTTGACAAGGTCATCAAAACTTAAATCTGTAACCATATGTTTCTGAAGTGCCTGATATAATTTAAAAATTTTAGGTACGTCCCAGAGATTCAAGAGTCCGCCTATCTTATTTTTTATAGCTGAAAAAATTAATTGTTGATGTTTGATACGGGTAAAATCTCCATCTGGGGCATATCTGGAACGAATGAACCAACCTGTGGTTTTACCATCTAAATATCTCCAGCCTGCTTTGATGACAAAAATTTGATTACGATTATCCGGATCTCTCATTTGTGGGTCTACAAAGTCATTTTCTAAATATATATTGATACCACCAATGGCATCGACAATTTCTTGAAAACCTTGCAAATCAAACACGATAACATTGTCTACATCTAAACCGGTAATTTCAGTTACTTTTGTTTTAATTAATTCAAATGTTTTTGCTTTTTTAGGATTGCTGTTTTCAATTAAATATAAAGCATTAATTTTAGAAGAATAATTCCTATCATTAACATTAACCCAAAGGTCTCTGGGGATATTAATGAGAGTGACTTTTTTATTATATCCGTCGACATGCATTAAAGACAGACTGTCGGTAAGCTCTCCTCCGTAAGAAGCTTCCCCGGCTTTGCCTAAAATTAGAAGATTGAAATCTAAAATATTACCAGTGTCTCCTTGAGACGGTTTTAAGCTTTCTATTTTTTCTCCAAAAACGGTAATTTGTTTTTCGTTTTTAATACCCCAATATAAAAATAAAACAAAGCCGATTAGGGTTAAAGAAATTAGAAAAAAACAAAAATATTTCAACCAAATTTTCATATATGCATCTTCTAATTTATCAGAAAAGAAACATTAATTCAAATATTTGATTTAGAATGATAGATGTGATATTCTTTTATTAAATATAAACATGAAAGGGGTTATCAAAAGTTTTATTTTAGAGACAGCAGAGGTTTTTTTAATAGCGTTGGCTATTGTTTTGCCAATCAGATATTTCTTAATTCAACCTTTTTTTGTTAAAGGCCAAAGCATGGAGCCGAATTTTTATGATGGTGACTATCTTATTATTGATGAATTGTCATATCGTTTCAGAGCGCCAGAGAGAGGCGAGGTAATCGTCTTCAAATCTCCAGATTTAAAAAGCTATTATATTAAAAGAGTGATTGGCTTACCTAATGAAACAATATCTTTGGAAGATGAAGTGTTAACAGTTTTTCAAGGTGATCAGCAAAATGGTAAAAAGATTTCTGAAACATATTTAGCTCCTGACGAAAAAACACAAGGTAATTTAAAAATTACCTTAAAACCTAATGAATATTTTGTATTAGGAGATAATCGTCATCTTTCTTATGATTCTCGCAATTGGGGACCTATGTCTAAAGACAAAATTACTGGTCGGGTACTTTTGAGACTATTCCCGTTTAACAAAGCTTCAGCTTTTAGCGTACCTACATATGAACCTGCGTTATAACATATTTATTTTTTAAAAATATATGGAAGGAAAAAACAGCAAGAAAAAAGTTTATACAGCGCCTAAGGGTATGCATGATATTCTACCCGACGAACAAGTCTGGTGGGATAGATTTTATAACAAAGCCAAAGATGTATCTGATTTTTACGGTTTTAAAAAAATAGACACACCTCTTTTAGAAGACGCTGATATTTTTATTAGAGGCACAGGACTGGGCACTGATATTGTAGAAAAAGAAATGTATACTTTAAAAACTAAAGGTGGTGATTTTTTAGCATTAAGGCCAGAAGGTACACCTTCAGTTATCCGTTCATATATTGAAAATGGCATGTTTAATTGGCCTCAGCCAGTCAAGCTTTTTTACTATGGCCCCATGTTTAGATATGACAAACCTCAAGCAGGTAGATATCGTCAGCTTTTTCAATTTGGTTTAGAGATGATAGGAGAGGAAAATGCAGCTGCTGACGCTGAAATCATTCAGGCTGTTTGGCTGATTTTAAATGAATTAGGTATTAAAAATATTCATATAGAATTAAATAGTATCGGCTGTCCAGATTGTAGGCCAGCTTACAAAAAATTCTTAAAAACATTTTATAGAACAAAAGCTAGTAAGCTTTGTTCTGATTGTAAACGCAGATTGAAAATTAATCCTTTAAGAATTTTAGATTGCAAAAATGAATCTTGTATAGCTTTAAGAGAGAATTTGCCTCCTTTGTTTGATAAGCTTTGCGAAGAATGTCGCGCTCATTTTGAGCATCTTTTAGAATATTTAGATGAAATGCAGATCCCTTACAATTTAAATCCTAACTTAGTACGTGGTTTAGATTATTATACCAAAACAGTTTTTGAAGTTTGGAGTAATGATGACGCCGGCTCCTTAGCTTTAGGTGGTGGTGGACGTTATGATGGTTTAGTAGGAATTTTAGGTGGACCTAAAAAACCAGCTGTGGGTTTTGCTTTTGGCGTGGATAGGATTGTTTATCAATTGAAATTAAGGAATAAAAAAACAGAAACATATCATAAGAATAAAGTATATCTTGTTCAGTTAGGTGAATCAGCTAAAAAACAGATTTTTGGTCTTTTAGAAGAATTTAGAAAGAATAATATTTTGGTAGAAAGTTCTTTAGGCAGAGACAGTTTAAGATCGCAATTAAAAAATGCTGATCATAGTCGGGTTAAATATTGTCTAATCTTAGGTCAGAGAGAAGTGATTGACGGTACGGTGATTTTGAGAGACATGGAATCGGGTTTGCAAGAAACCATACCAATTGATAAGATAATATTAGAGTTAAAAGAAAGATTAAAAAAAGAAAATTAAATTAAAAAAATAATATATGGCTATCACTATTAGAAAGAAAGAAGGGGAGAATAGCTCAGCTTTTCTCTATCGCGCTACCTCTCATATCAGACGTAGCGGTGTTTTACTTTCTGCTCGTAAAAAAAGATTTAAATTAAACAAACCTAACAAAGCTCAACGCAAGGTTTCTGCTCTTCATAAAATAGCAGTGATTAAAAAAGTAGATATTAGAAAAAAGTTAGGCTTACCACCAGTTAAGAAATCTCGAAGGTATTAATTAACTGAGATGGAATTTAATTTTTTTGATTTTTCTAAAGAAAAAACATTAAGTTCCTTGTATCTTAAAAATCGTTTAAATATAATTTTTTCTGCTTTAAAAGAAAAAAAATCAGTTTCGTTAAGTATCATCTTAATTACAGAAAAAGCTATCAAAAATTATAATGATATTTGGCGCCAGAAAGATGAAGCTACTACCATATTGACCTTTTGCGATGAAAGAGAAAATGTTCTATCATGGAGGGGTAAAGATTTGAAAGAAAAGCATTTAGGGGATATCTTTCTTTGTCCTAACCAAATTAAAAAAAAGGCAAAAGAATACAAGATAGCGTATGATAAATATTTAGACAGCATCTTGATTCATGGCGTTTTGCACCTTTACGGGTATAGCCATGAAAAAAAATCTCAAACAAAAAAAATGGAGCAAAAAGAAAAAAACATTTTAGAAAACATTTCAAAAAGACAACTTCATTAAAATATGAAAAACACCATCTTAGCTTTAGACATCGGGACATCTAACATTTATGCTATTTTATTGGCTTTAAAAAAAGAAGGACCAGAAGTATTGTTAAGTTTGTCTAGACCTTCAGCAGGGATGTATAAAGGCATGGTTAAAGACTTACCTGAAGCAACTAAATCTTTAGCTACTGTGTTATCCGAGATGGAAGCTATGGTGGGTATTAATATTAACAGAGCGATAGTTTCAGTGGGCGGAGAATTAGCTACCAGGGCAGCCAAAGGTATGATCATGGTATCTCGAGCAGACGGTCAAATTTCAGATGAAGATATTGATAGGGTTTTAAAAATTTCTAAAGCTTCTTCTTCTAACGCAAACAGACATGTACTTCACACGGTGCCAAGAAGATATATTGTAGATGGCACTGCTGTTACTAATCCTTCGGACATGAAAGGTACAAAATTAGAAGTAGATTGTTTGGTAATTGATGCTTTTTCTCAGGCAGTACATAATTTAGATAAATGTTTAGAAAATAATGATTTAAAAATTGATAACTATATTGCTGGACCATTAGCTTCAGCCAGAGGTTCATGTTCCAAGCAAGATCAAGAAGCAGGGGTGATTAATATAGATTTTGGAGGGGGAACAACTAGTTTTTCTGTTTTTGAAGAAGATAGTTTAATTCATGCTAATGTTTTTCCAGTAGGTGGTTGTTATATTACTAAAGATATCGCGGTATTTTTAAAATCTTCTATAGAAATTGCAGAACAAGTTAAACTTGATTATGGCTCAGCTTTTCCTAGCAAAGGACCTAAAAAAGAAATATTTAATTTATCAAAATATCCCTCTGGTAGTGCAGATGAAGTTTTTTCTAAAAAAGAATTAGCAAAAGTTATTGAAGCTCGTTTGGAAGAATCTTTTGATTTTATTAATAGCGATTTAAAACAAATAGGGAAATATGCTAAGTTACCAGCTGGAGCTGTTCTTTCTGGCGCAGGAGCTAAGATTCCAGGGCTTTTAGCTTTAGCTAAAGATAAATTAAAATTACCAGTACGTATGGCTTCTGGTGAATTCAATGGGTATGGGGAAAATGAAAATCCTGCTTTTATTAAAACCTTAGGTTTAGTATTAACATATTTAGACGGAGGGGAAAGTAAGATGGTTTCTAATCGTTCTTTTATAGAGCCCGTGGTTAAATTTTTTAAAAATTTTATACCATAAATATTGATATGACAAAAAAACATAAAACAAAAAAAATAGTTGTGAGAGAAAAACCAATATTATTTAAAAAACACAAAGCAAAGAGTAATCCTGTTAAAGAAAAACATGTAGAATTTAAAAAAGAAAAAATTATTAAACAACCTCATTTTTCCGCAGGGGTTAATATTAAAGTAGTGGGTGTGGGTGGAGCTGGAGGCAATGTAGTTAATCGTATTTTTGGTAAAAAAATTAAAGATATTAAATTGATTGCTATCAATACTGATGCTCAAGCTTTACAACATAACAGAGCTGATTTAAAAATCAATATTGGACGTAATTTAACTCGTGGATTAGGCGCTGGCATGGATCCTGAGATTGGTCGTCAATCAGCAGAAGAAAGCAGAGAAGAAATTGAAGCTGCTTTAGCTAAAACTGATTTAGTCTTTTTAACTTGTGGTTTAGGAGGTGGTACTGGATCAGGTGCTGCTCCAGTAGTAGCAGAAGCTGCTAAAAAAAATGGTGCCTTAGTTATTGCTGTAGTGACTAAACCTTTTAGCTTTGAAGGTACTAAAAGAACTGATATTGCTGAAGAAGCATGGCAGAGATTAAAAGACAGAGTAGACGCTATTGTGACCATACCCAATGACAGAGTGTTTAATTTAATAGACAAAGATACCCCCATTTTGAAAGCTTTTGGTTTGGTAGATGATATTTTAAGACAAGGTGTTCAAGGTATTTCAGACCTCATTACTTTTCCCGGTATTATCAATATAGACTACGCTAACATTAAAACAACCATGGAAGGGGCTGGTAAAGCTTTAATGGGAATAGGTAAGGCTAAAGGCGCAGAAAGGGCTCTCAAGGCAGCACAAGCTGCTATACAGTCTCCCTTGTTAGATATCTCGATTGATGGAGCTACCAGAGTGCTTTTTAACATTAGTGGTACTAGTGATATGTCTTTAGTGGAAATTAATGAAGCTGCCAGGGCTATTACAGAATCAATAGACAAACATGCTAAAGTTATTTTTGGAGCTGTATATGACAATAGTTTAGCAAAGGGTGAAATCAAGGTAACTGTCATTGCTGGTGGTTTTGACGGAGCAACGAGTGGTCTTTTTAATCATTTACCTTTAGAATCAAAAATGTTTGTAGCTAGCGAGACTATTATAACCAAACCTTTGATAGAAAGTTGGGACGAGGAACAAGAAAAAGAATTAGAAATACCAGCTTTTCTTAAAAAGAAAAATCTTTTGAAATAGCTTAGACTTTGTAAAGTCGCTAGTTTAAAGTTTTGTAAAAAATTATATTTCACAATTAAATTTTAAAAAATATGTCCCCCAAATTCATCAATCACCTCAAAGAGGTACAAAGTAGAGAAGGTCTTAAGCAACCTTTTATTGTAAAAAGAATAGAAGATGCTATTTACAAAGCTTTAACCGCTACTGAGGAAGGGGACAAGAAAAAAGCTAAAGAATTAAGTCAAAAAGTTATTCGGATTTTAAATCGTAGATTTAAATCTAAAGAAATACCTCAGGTAGAACAGATTCAAGATGTAGTAGAAGAAGTTTTAATTCTAGAAGGCTTTGTTGAACCAGCTAAAGCATATATTTTATATCGCGAACAGCACCGTCAAATTAGAGAAGCTAAGGTAGCTAGCGAAGAAGCTTTAGGATTGGTAGATAATTATTTGAAAGAATTAGATTGGGAAGTTAAAGAGAATAGCAATATGACTTATTCTCTACAAGGCTTAAATCATTACGTTGCTGCTCATGTTACTAAAAAATATTGGTTAAATCATATCTATCCCATTGAGATTCGTAAAGCTATCAATGATGGTGATTTTCATATTCATGATTTAGATATCTTGTCTACGTATTGCTGTGGTTGGGATTTAGCTGATCTTTTAATAAAAGGATTTAGAGGCGTACCGGGGAAAATTCAATCTAAACCAGCTAAACATTTTCGTGTAGCTTTAGGTCAATTAGTTAATTTCTTCTATACCTTACAAGGTGAATCTGCTGGCGCCCAAGCTGTATCTAATTTTGATACCTTGCTAGCCCCGTTTATCAAATATGATGGACTATCTGCTGTTGAAGTAAAACAAGCTTTGCAAGAGTTTCTTTTTAATTGTAATGTGCCTACCAGAGTAGGTTTTCAAACGCCTTTTACTAATATTGCTTTAGATTTACAAGTACCTAGCACTTTAAAAGAAATGCCAGTTATCTATGGTGGAGTAAGACAAAAAGAAACATATGGCCAATTCCAGGAAGAGATGAATATGTTAAATCGTATTCTTTGTGAAGTGTATACTGAAGGAGATGCTTCTGGTCAAGTTTTCACTTTTCCCATTCCTACTTACAATATTTCCAAAGATTTTGATTGGGACAACAAAGATTATGAAGGTATCTGGCAGATGACAGCTAAATATGGTATTCCATATTTTAGTAATTTTGTTAATTCTGATATGAATCCAGAAGACGCGAGATCAATGTGTTGCCGTTTGCGTTTAGACAATCGGGAATTGTACAAAAGGGGAGGCGGACTTTTTGGTGCTGCACCTCTAACAGGTTCTATGGGTGTAGTGACTATTAATTTACCCAGGATTGGATATCTTTCTAAAACAAAAAAAGAATTTTTTGATCGTTTGTCTAAGATGATGGATTTAGCTCGTGATAGTTTGGAAATCAAAAGAAAAACTTTAGAAAGCCTTTCTTCCAAAGGTTTGTATCCATATACCAGGTATTACTTAGAAGGTGTCTATAAATTAAGAGGATCATTCTGGGGGAATCATTTTTCTACCATTGGTTTAATAGGCATGAACGAAGCTTTGGAAAATTTCTTAGAAACTAATATAGGTACAAAGGTAGGACACAGTTTTGCTTTACAGGTTTTAGATTTCATGCGTGAAAGATTAATTAAATATCAAGAAGAAACAGGTAACCTTTATAACTTAGAAGCTACGCCAGCAGAAGGTACTTCTTATAGGTTGGCTATTTTGGATAAAAAAAGATATCCAGACATTATTGCTGGTGGAGAAAATGAACCATATTATACTAACTCCACGCAATTACCCGTTAATTATACCGATGATCTTTTTGAAGCTTTGAAATTACAAGATGAATTACAAACTAAATATACCGGTGGTACAGTTTTTCATGGTTTTATTGGAGAAGAGATTTCTGATCCTTCCGCTGTTAAAAATTTAATTAAAACTATTTTTGAAAAATTCAAGCTACCATATTTTACTTTAACACCTACTTTTTCTGTTTGCCCGCATCATGGATATATATCAGGTCAGCATTTCACTTGCCCGCTATGTGTGGTAGAGCAGCCCTGTGAAGTATATTCTCGCATCGTAGGGTATTTAAGACCTATCAGACAATGGCACAAAGGTAAACAGGAAGAATTTAGATTACGTCAGACGTTTAAACTGTAAGATTTTTTATTTTCAGGTATAATAAAGATAGCAAATGAGGTCCTCTTACCAATTCAATGTAGGAGATGGTAAACTGTATATATGATATTAAACAAAACTAACAATCTTAACAAAGGTTTTACCCTGTTAGAGCTTTTAATTGTCATTGGTATCTTAGCCATCCTTTCTGCCGTAACAATTCTAGTAATCAACCCAGCTGAGCTTTTAAGAAAATCCCGAGATACCCAGAGAATTTCTGATTTAGGTGCCATCAATTCCGCGTTAGCTTTTTACCTTGTAAATACATCTACCATTAGTATGGGTTCTGTTAGTAGTAGCTATTCAGTTACTTCTACTACTTGCCTTGGTCGCATTGCTGTAGCTACTACTTCTCAGAGTGTAAATTCTACAGGTTGGCTCCCTGTAGATTTAGCTACCTTAGCTGTAGGTTCTCCCATATCAAAATACCCCATTGATCCTAATCCTGAATATTCAGGCAACAACCAACGATATTACGCATATCTTACAGACGGAGCTGGCAAATGGGAATTGATTACCGGTTTAGAAAGCACTTACTACACTGTTACGGAAAACAAATTAAACAAAGATGGAGGTCTTTTTGACGGTCTCTACGAAGTGGGTAACAAATTAGATATTCTTACAGCTGTTACTTCTACCTGTTTTGGCGGAGCATATTACCTTCGTGGACCTGGGCAAAGTACGGGCGGGTTAATTTTTTACGACAAAGGTGCATATACCGATGGTTGGAGATATTTGGAGGCGGCGGCGAGCGATCAAGGTACATCATCTTGGGGCGTTGCTCCTTGTTATGGAACAGCTATATCTGGAGCAGACGGAACAGCAATCGGTACAGGTCATCAAAATACTGAAGATATGATTATTGCGACCGGTTGTACCAATGCAGCCCAGTTAACTCATGGTGTACCAATAGGTGGTTACAATGATTGGTTCCTGCCGTCAAAAGATGAGTTAAACAAGATGTGGAAAAATCTAAAGAGTGGTACTGATGAAAATGGTGTTGTCTACACTCCCATTGGGGGTTTTGCCAGTAGCGGTTATTGGAGTTCTTCGGAGGCCAATGCTAACGACGCGTGGAGACGGAACTTCAGCAGTGGCCTCCAGGTCTACGCCAGTAAGAACGGCACTACCTACTATGTGCGTGCTGTCCGGGCTTTTTAACAATTTAACTATAAGTCACGCACTTACTATTATCCCCTAGAAGATTTCTTAAGAAAATAAGATATGTTTACAAGCGTTTTAACATTTGTTTTTTATCATTTATTGGGTATAATATAAATATATGGAAACACAAATACCTTCGGAAATTAGGCGGGACCCATTAACTAATGAATGGGTGATTGTTGCCCAAAATAGGTCAAAAAGACCTAAGGGTATTTTAAAAAACAAAATCAGGAAGCATTCTCCTATTAAAAAATGTCCTTTTGAAGATCCTGTAGCTACCGGTCACGGGGAACCCTTGATGATTATTAAACCTAAAATCAGAGGGGATTGGTCTTTGATGGTTATCAAAAACAAATACCCAGCTTTATTTCCTACTGATTTTAAAAGCTATAAAATAGGTGATTACAAGATATTAAAAGGTTCAGGTCATTGTGAGGTGGTTTTAACTAGGGATCACAAAAAATCTTTGTATCAATTAGGCAAGAACGCTGTTTCAGAAATGCTTTTAGCTTTTTTACAAAGATCTATAGCCTTATCTAAAGAAAAAACCACAGAATATGTCATGTGCTTTATCAATTATGGTCCTACTGCTGGAGCGAGCATGACTCACCCTCATGGTCAGATTATTTCTTTACCCATCATACCTCCAGATGTTTCTCGTATCATGGAAAAAACTAAATGGTTTTATAACCAAAACAAAAAATGTGCGTATTGTGAAATGCTTAAATGGGAGAAAAAAGAAAAAGAGAGAATAGTGTTTGAAAATGATAAATTTATTACTATAGCACCTTTTATTTCCCGCAATGCTTACGAATTAGCTATTTATCCTAAAAAACATCAATCTGATTTTAGGTCTTTAAAAATGCCTGATTTAAATCAATTAGCAGAAGTCTTATATGATGCCATCTCTAGATTATACCAAGAATTATCAGATCCAGATTACAATATCATGATTCAGACCGTACCCACTAATGATTCGCATAAATATTACCATTGGCATATAGTTATCTATCCTAGAACAGAATTACCAGCTGGATTTGAATTAGGTACAGGCATGGAAATATGTGGTTTAGATCCTACAGAAGCAGCTTTTAGATTAAAACAATGGAAAAACAAAAAAATAAAATAATGCCTAAATTATTAATTTTTAATTGGAAAGCTAAGGTACTGAATCAAACAGAAGCTTTAAATTTGATTTCAGAATATCAAAAATTTAAAACACCAATAGTTGTAGCTCCTCCATATGTTTTTTTACCTACCATAAAAGATTTTGATTTATCTAGCCAAGATGTGTCAGCCTCTAAACCTGGTGCTTTTACCGGAGAAGTTACAGTAGAAATGTTAAAAAATTTAGATGTTAAAATGTGTCTTTTGGGTCACTCAGAAAGAAGACATGTTTTTAATGAAACTGATAAAATGATAGCTGATAAGATGAGGCGTGTTTTAGAGAACAATCTTACGCCTGTACTATGTGTAGGTGAGACATGGGAAGAGAGACAAAACAATTTTACGCAAAACGTAGTTAAAAGACAGTTAGACGCAGGCTTATTAGTAATGCGTGATTTTCCAGAAGCTAAATTAATTGTAGCCTATGAGCCAGTTTGGGCGATTGGCACTGGTAAAGCTGACGAACCTAAAGATAGTTTGGTAGTAATTAAATATATTCGTAATTTATTACAAGAAGCTAACATTAAAGAATATCTAACTATCTACGGTGGATCTGTATCTAGCAAAAATATTTTAGATTTTTTGATATATTCTGAAATTGAAGGAGCATTGATAGGATCTGCTGGAGTGGATATAGAAGATATTAAAAAAATGTTACAAATATTTTAAAAGTCAAAAAATAATATATATAAAATATGAAAAACGTTTTATGTGTTATAGGTGGAGTTTTGATGGTAGCTTTGATTTTTGCAGCTACTTGTTGGGGGTATTATAATCTTACCCAAGCTCAGAATAAAAATTATCCTACACGTACTATTTCTATAAGCGCTTCTGGTCAGGTTTATGCCAAGCCAGATATTGCTAAAGTGTATTTGTCTGTGATAAATGATGGCAGTGATCTTAACAAGCTCCAGGAAGAAAATAATTTAAAAATGAAAAAAGCCATAGATTTTTTAAAAGGTAATGGAGTGTTAGAAGAAGATATTCAAACTTCAGCTTATAACTTGAATCCCCAATATGACTATACCTGGTGTCAGAAAAAAGGATCTGAAAAAAAGACTTGCTCTCCCAAAATAATTAGCTATGAATTACGCCAGCAGGTTATGGTTAAAATTAGGGACTTTGAAAAAATTGATGTGATTGTTGGTGGCTTAAGTGGTACAGGAATCAATGAGATTTCTAATTTAGATTTTGGTATTGATGATTCTGAAATATATAAAAATGAAGCTAAAATTAAAGCTATTAACAAAATTCAAGAAAGATCCAAATTATTGTCTCAACAAACAGGCATACGCTTAGGTAATATTATTAATATCTCTGAAAGCTATGATAATTTACCTTATACCAAATATGACAGCATGGGCGGAGGTTCCAACGTTTCAGAATCAGCGCCAGTGCCAACAACAGCCCCAGTTTTAACTGGTCAATCAGAAGTTAGTGCTACTGTAACTATTACTTACGAAATTAAATAATGAAAGATTTATTGTCCTTAGATTTACAAGGTAAAAAGGTTTTAATGCGCGTTGATTTTAATGTTGTTTTTAATACAGATGGTAGCTTGCTAGATGATTTTCGCATTACAAAAGTTATTCCTACCATTGATTTTTTATTGGGAAAAGGTGCTTCTCAGATTATTTTAATTAGTCATTTAGGACGTCCTAAATTAGAAGACAAGAATAATCCTGATTTTAGTTTGAAAAGAATATCAGAATATTTGGGTGAAAAAATGAAACGTAAAGTGAATTTTTTTTCAGATGACTGTGAAAAAGAAACAGATATTTTAAAAGAAAAAATATCAGCTATTCCTTCAAATTCTTTATGTATGTTAGAAAACATCCGTTTTTATTTGGGTGAAGAGGAAAATGACGAGGAATTTGCTCAAAAATTGGCTTCTTTAGCTGATATATACATTAATGAAGCTTTTTCTGTTTCTCATAGAGAGGCTGCTTCTTTGTGTGCCATTACTAAGCTTTTACCATCATATCCTGGTTTATTAATGCTCAAAGAAAAAGAAAATTTAGATAAAATAATGTTACGTCAAGATCATCCTTTTATTTTTGTTTTAGGCGGAGCTAAAATTAAAGACAAACTACCTCTTTTAGAAAAATTTGCTAATTCTGCGGATGTTGTACTTTTAGGTGGGGGAGTAGCTAACACTTTTTTAAAAGCTAAAGATTTAGAAATTGGTAAATCCTATTATGAGCCCGAGATGATATCTGTGGCTAAAGATTATTTAGAAAGATTCAAGAATATTGTTTTACCCGTTGATGTTAAAGTAAAAAACATTGAAGGATTAACAGAAAATAAGAAATCAGAATTTGTTTTAGAGACAGATAATATTTTAGATATAGGAGAAGCTACTATTTTAGATTACAACAAAATTATTTTATCCAGTCTAAGTTTGCTTTTTAATGGTCCCATGGGCAAGATAGAAGAACTTGATTTTAGGTTAGGGACAGAAGCTGTTTTTAAATCAATCTATGAAAACAAAAAAATCTATGCTATTTTAGGAGGGGGAGAAACAGTTTCTAGCTTGAATTTGTCTGGAGAATTGTTAGAATCTGAAAATGTTTTTGTTTCCACAGGAGGAGGTGCCATGTTATCATATCTTTCCGGAGAAAAATTACCTGGGTTAGAAGCTTTAAATTAAATAATTAAAATGCCCAATATTGATCCTGATATTAAAAATGGTCAGCCAGTAAGAGAGCGTGTCTTGGCTTTTTTAGATATTGAAACCACGGGTTTAGAATTAAATCATGAGATTATTGAAATTGGAGTAGTGAGAGTAAGCCAAAAAGATTGGGAGATAGTAGAAGAATTTGAGATGAAAGTTAAACCTCGTCATATGGAAGACGCAGATCCTTTTGCTTTGGAAATTACTGGATATGCTGATGATGCTTGGAAAGACGCTTTAACATTACCTAACGCTTTAAATATTTTAGAACAAAAATGCAAAGGGGATATTTTGATTGGTCAGAATTTTTCTTTTGATTGGGCTAGATTGGAAAAAGCTTTTACTGAAGCTGGGCATCCTTTGCCTGCTTTTTATTATCATCGTATGGATTTAAAATCAATGCTTTTTTACAGATATTATGATGAAGATAAGATTAAGACTTTTAGTTTAAGTGAAATTAGTGCGTATTTAGGCTTAGATAGGGGGATTAGTCACAATGCGCTTAGTGACGCAAAAGCAACATATCGAGTTTTTAAAAAAATAATGGAAGAAAATTAATATGACAGAAATAAAAGTATATGCAGATGGTGGCTCTCGGGGTAATCCTGGACCAGCAGCTATAGGGGTAGTGGTAGGGGAAAAAGAATATGCTCAATGTATTGGGAAAGCTACAAACAATGTAGCTGAATATCAAGCAGCAATTTTGGCTTTAAAAAAAACCAGATCTTTGTTAGGTAAAGAAAAATTAAAAGATACTTTAGTAATAGTTCATATGGATTCTGAGTTAGTAGTTAAACAATTAACTGGACAATACAAAATTTTAGAACACGATCTTCAACCATATTTTTTAGAAGTTTGGAATTTAAAATTTGATTTTCCTCATTTAAATTTTTTACATATTCCTAGGGAAAAAAACACTAGGGCAGATCGTTTAGTTAATAAAGCTCTTGACGGAGACAGCGCTCGTTTGCTATAAATGTTTTTTATGGTATAATATAATTAGGTTAAGTTGAATGGTTGCTTTTTGTTAATTCAAAAAGAGGAAAGTCCGAACACTCTCTTGGTTTATTCCAAGATAAAAAAGTAACGGCTAACAGCCGCCATCCTGTTTACTCTCTAACTTTTTGGTTAGGGAAATGACCTAATTGGTAACAATTAGGTTTTAAAATGGGATAGAGGTGCGAACAGTGACGTTTCTGTTTGAAAAGACAGAAAGATCCTTTTGCAAAAAAGGGTTAATCTCCGGATATATTGAAACGGAGAATGAAACGGCTAAATCCTTACTGGGTGCAAGAGCCATTACGCTCGCATGAGGTTTGTGGTAACGCAAACCTTAGATAGATAACCATTGCCCTTTGGGGTACAGAATTCGGCTTATAGGCTTAATCTAGTCCGCCCTAATTTTTAGAGCGGATTTTTATTTGTTTTTTTATGAAAAAATAGTAAAATATGTATGGTTAATATATGAAAGGAAAAACAAAAACAGTTAAGAGGAACAACGTTTGGAAAATGGCCTATGATATCAGGCCAGCTGTTTTGACTTGGGAAGATGAGGTTAAATTGAAATTAAGACCTACAGTTGTAAATTTACGTCAGCTTGCAGATAGGGCTCAAGAATCTGATTTTTCTTTAAATCAAATATCATATCTTAAAGATGTTGGAAAAGAAAAAAAACCTTCTTTTTTACCAAAAGCTGTTATCGTTCTATCTTTATTCTTTATGGCTTTTGTTTTAATAGCGGGACAGATACAGGTAAGTAATCAAGCGTCTTTGGCGAAAACAGAAAAACAATCAGTAGAGAAAAATGTAGCTACAGCTATTAGCAGTTTTGAAAAAGGAGATTTTAATGCTAGCTCTGATATTTTATTATCAACTACTCAAAAACCTCAAGTTAAAAAACCTTTTTGGCAGCACTTAACAGCTTCATTGGCTTTTTTAGGAATAGAGCAAGCTAACTCAGAAGATATTGGTAGCGTAGCGGATCAATTCAAAGGGAATTTAGACAAGATGCAATCTTTAGATTTTTCTAGTTTTGATCAATTAACAGAAAATTTTAAAATGTTAAAGAGTCTTTTGGACGTAGATCAGACAGGAACAGAAGGTAATACATTAAGTGATCTTAAAGTGATGGGTAATGTTTTAGGTTATAACGGTGTTTCAGAAAGCTTAATTTTAATTCAAGATCCTAACACCTCTAAACCTACAGGAGGATACATCGGTGCCTATGCTTGGGTATCCTTAGATTCAGGAAAGATCATAAATTCTGAAATTAAAGATGTATATCAATTAGATTCTAAGATGACTAAAAAAGTAGTACCACCTTTAGCTTTAAAAGGTCTTTCTTCCTCTTGGCTATTTCATGATGTTAATTGGTTTTCTGATTATCCTGCTTCCGGAGAAAGAATGTTGTCTTTTGCTCAAAGCGCTGGTTTAAGCCTTCGAACAAATAATGTTATCAGTCTTAATGCTAAAGTTATTAAAAAAATCTTAGAATTATCTGGTCCAATTTTCTTGTCTTTAGAACAAGGGTCAATAGATAGCAATAATTTTGATGCTTTTTTAGCTAATAATTTTTATCAAGGAAAAACTTTGTCAGATAGCAAAGGAATTTTTGCTTTATTTTTAGAAAATCTTGTTATCAAATTATCTCAAACTAATACAGAACAAAAAACAGATCAAGATATTTTGCCTTTTTTGTTAGCTAGCTTAAAAAACAAAGATATTCAAATATATTCTAAAGATGCAGAATTGCAAAATCTTTTAATGCAAAATGGCATGGCTAATAATATTTTGCCAATTTCAGCTAACCAAGATTATCTCAATGTTGTTAATACTAATGTGGGGAGCGAAAAAACAGATGCTTTAATTAAGCAAACTATTAATTTAGAATCAGAAATTCAATTAGATGGTAGCATTATCAACACTTTGACTATCTTTAGAACTAATGATGCAAAAAATATTAAAGGTGCGGTTAATAATACTCAATATCTTAGAGTCTATTTACCAGAAGGTTCTGAAATTTTAGAAGTTAAAAGCCGTAGTACTAATCCATATCGTATCGCAGCTATAGCATATGATAAAAAAGGGTTTGAAGAAGATCCGCTTTTAATTCAAGGAGAAAACATGGCTGCTATTAATTCTGAAACTGATTCCAGATATTATCATGAATTTGGAAAATTTGTGACCGCTAATTGGTTGATAACAAAACCCACTGAAACTCAGATTTTAACCTATAAGTATAGATTACCTTTTACGCTGATATCATCTAATAATTCATATAAATTAATTATTCAAAAACAATCTGGCTTAGATAGCGCTGTTAAATTCCATATGAAAATTCAATCAGGAGCTCCTTGGAAAATATCTAATTCTGATTACTTAAAAGATTTTTTACTTACTCAAGATACGAACATATCAATAGATTTAGTTAAGGTTAATGATTAAACAGCTTATCAATCATCGTTCGGAAACTATCGGCGGGGGAGCATTAATTTTGGCTGGCTTTACCATTATTGGGAGTATTTTAGGAGTATTGCGTGATTCTTTGTTTGCTAGCAGATTAGGAGTAGGTAGTCAGTTAGATATATATTATGCCGCTTTTCGTATACCGGATTTTGTTTACAGTATTTTTATCATGGGAGCAATTTCTGCTGGTTTCATTCCCATCTTTACTGCGCATTTAAAAAAATCAAAAGAAGAAGCTGGTTCTCTTTTGTCTTCTATTTTTATTCTGTTTGGTTTGTTCATGATTTTAGTTTCTGCACTTTTAATTATTTTTGCTGAACCTATTTTAAAAAATCTTTTAGCCGGGTTTGATTCTGATAAAATTTCTTTAGCTGTGAATTTAACTAGATTAATGATGATCCAACCTATCATTTTAGGTTTTTCTGCCATCATTAGTTCTGTTTTACAAATTTTTAAACTTTTTGTAGCTACTGCTTTGGCTCCAGCTATGTATAATCTAGGAATTATTACGGGGATCATCTTTTTTTACCCTCGCTTTGGTTTATCTGGATTAGCTTACGGAGTTATCTTAGGTGCTATCTTAAATTTATTGATATTACTACCTTCTTATTTCCATCTAAAATTACCATCTAAGATTGATTTCTCAGATTCTATCAAAGGTTTAAAACAGATGTTTTTTGTAATGATACCTCGTACTTTAAGTATTTTAATTAATCAGGGATATTTTTTAGTTTTAACTTTTGCTGCTAGCTTTATGGTAGCAGGTAGTTTGGGTGTTTTTAGTTTAGCTAACAACATTCAAGGTTTCCCTTATGTTATTTTTACTCTTTCTTTTGTCTCTGCGTCTTTCCCTGTTTTTTCTAGACTTTTTGCTGACAAAGATGATTTAGCTTTTAAACAAATTTTAAATAATACTATCAGACAGATTCTTTTTTTCATCATTCCTTTATCTGGTTTGTTTTTAGTTTTTCGAGCTCAAATCGTAAGGTTGTTATTGGGATACGGTCGTTTTGATTGGTCAGCTACAGAGAATACAATAGCTGTTCTATCTATTTTAACTTTGGCTTTGATTTTTCAATCTTTGAGTTATTTGTTCGTTAGGGTGTTTTTCAGTAGAGGGGAAAGCATTAAACCTTTTGTGGGTGCACTTTTAAGTTATAGCTTAGGTGCTATTTTGTGTTTTATTTTAGGTAGATCTTTTGGGGTGATAGGTTTAGCCTGGGCATATGTTTTAACTAATACCTTATATTTCTTTGTCATGTTTGTCATGTTAAAACGCAAATTAAAATTTTGGTCTGTAAGAGAATTAATCCAACCTATTTTAAAAATATGTGTAAGTTCGTTTTTCGCTTGTGTTGTGGGATATCTTATGTTAAATCTTTTAGCTCCTATCTTTGGTACCAATACAGTTAAAGGCTTGTTTTTGCAAGCTATCCTTTCTGGATCTTTAGCTTTATTCGCTTTTTGGATGATAGGAAAAAAATTAGGTTTAGAAGATTTAGCTAATTTTAAAAATTTGATTTTTAATAGATTGAAATTAAAAAAATGAACCATATTAGAAATTTTTGTATTATTGCTCATATAGATCACGGCAAATCAACTTTAGCTGATCGTTTTCTAGAAGTCACTCATACTATCAGCAAAGACAAACTCTCTGAACAATTTTTGGATAAAATGAGTTTAGAAAAAGAAAGAGGTATCACCATTAAAATGCATCCGGTAAAAATGGCTTGGCAAGAAAACGGAGAATCATATATTTTTAATTTAATTGATACTCCAGGTCACGTAGATTTTAATTATGAGGTTTCCAGATCTTTGGCCGCCGTAGAAGGTGCTATTTTATTGGTAGATGCTACCCAAGGCATTCAAGCTCAAACCATTACTAATTTAGATTTAGCTTTGAAACAAAATCTTAAAATTATTCCAGTTTTAAATAAGATAGACTTAGCTATTAGTGATATAGAAAGTCGACGTCAAGAATTATCAGAATTGTTAGCTATTGAACCAGAAGAAATTTTAATGGTTTCTGCTAAGAAAAAAACTAATATAGAATCGCTATTAAGTGTTATTGTTTCTAAAATACCTAGTCCTAAAGGAGAAATTGACAAACCATTAAAAGCTTTAGTTTTTGATTCTAAATATGATCCATATAAAGGTATTATTGCTTATGTCCGTGTTTTTGATGGCAACATCAAAGCAGGCAGCCAAGTGTATTTTATGGCTCAGAATAAATCAATAGAAGTTTTAGAAGTAGGAGTATTTAATCCGGAGTTGATAAAAGTTGATAGTTTGTCAGCTGGTTCTATTGGTTGGGTAGCTACTGGGTTAAAAGACCCGACAATTGTTAGGGTAGGTGATACTATAACAGACAAAAAAGACAAACAAGGGCAATTTTTAACAGAACCTTTAACAGGGTATGCTGAGCCAAGACCCATGGTTTTTGCTGGTTTTTATCCTGAAAGTGCTGATGACTATGAATTATTCAGAGACGCTTTGTTAAAATTAAAATTAAATGATGCTAGCTTGTTTTATGAACCGGAAAATAGTGATGTCTTAGGCAAGGGTTTTCGTTTAGGTTTTTTAGGTATGTTGCACTTAGAAATTACTCGTGAGAGATTAGTTCGAGAATATCGTTTAAAAATTATTACTACATTGCCTCTAGTACCTTATAAGATATATCTTAAAGGGCAAGACCCATATATCGTTATCAGCCCAGCTGATTTTCCTTCTTCAGATAAATTAGAAAAAGTGGAAGAACCTTTTGCTGATTTAGAGATTATTACACCGCCGCAATATTTAAGTAATATTTTAAAACTTTTAAATCAATATAGAGCTGTACAGATTACTTCTAAAAATATTGGTTTAGATAAGTTGGCTTTAAATTACGAATTACCTTTTACAGAAATCTTAAGAGATTTATATGATAATTTAAAATCAGCTTCCGGTGGTTACGCTTCCATGAGTTATCAAATTAGTGGGTATAGAGCTACTCAAATAGAAAAGGTAGAGATATTATTAGCTAATAAAACTTTTGAAAGTTTGTCTCGTTTGATACCGTACGAAAGAGTAGAATCAGAAGCGAGACTATTAGTTAAAACCTTAAAAGAAATTTTACCTCAGCAGAATTATCAGGTAGCTATTCAAGCTAAAGGCTTTGGTCGTATTATTGCCAGAGAAACTATTGGCGCTTTGAAAAAAGATGTCACTGCCCATCTATATGGTGGAGACCGTACTCGTAAGATGAAACTTTGGAAAAAACAGAAAAAAGGTAAAAAAAGGCTTTTAGAACAATCTGATTTGCATATTGACAGTGAAATTTTTCTCAAACTTTTAAAAACTCGTTCTTAAAAACATGAAAGACAAATTAGGCAAAATATTATTAATATTTTTAGCTTGTATCATTGTTTTAGGTCTAGGCTATGTTTTTAGTCGTGAATTTAAAAAACGCCAAATTTTAATTTTAGAAAAACGCAGTTTAGAAGAAAAAATTATTAATTTGCAAAAAGAACAAGAAGCTCTAAAAAATGAAATTCAGACTAAAGGTAAAGAAAGTATTTTAGAAGAAGAAGCCAGGCTTAATCTAGGCATGATTAAAACAGGGGAGAAGTTGGTAATTATAGTACCCCTGAAAGAAATTACCTCTACAGAGGATTTTTTAAAGAAAAAAGCCTGGTACCAGTCTTTGTTGACGAGCCTGACAAAAATGTGGCAGAATCTAACAGGCAAAACTTCAAAATAGGTGCGGTGGTAGTTCAGCGGTAGAATGTCTCCTTCCCAAGGAGAAGGTCGGGAGTTCGAATCTCCTCCACCGCTCTTGTATGCCAGCGTAGCTCAGTTGGTAGAGCAACGCACTCGTAACGCGTAGGTCGTGGGTTCGAATCCCACCGCTGGCTCAGTAATCTTAAATATTGTGGCAAACAAAAATCATTTTGGAGATCATTTTCAATATATAAGTACATATCAGGCAAATTCTTGGTCTGATTTTAATGTTTTTAAGAAAAAAACAAGTTTTTTAGAAAAAGATTTTTTTAAGCAAACTGTTGTAGAAAAAAAATGGATGTTGGTCAAAAAACCAGAAGATTTATTTTGCTTGGTTAAACAATCAATACATTCATATTGGCAAAAAAACGTAGAACCTGAATTTGAAAAAGAAAAAAAGAAATGGCTGATATTGATGAAAAAGAAAAAAATTAAATCCATTGTTATCAAATTAGTAGAACAGTATGATTGCAAAGACGAACTTAATCATTTAGGTTTGTTAGAATCGATAAGGTTTGATTTACCTGAGGTTTGGCATTTTCTGTTAATGCTATCCTCTTGGCGTCAACAAATGAATATCCAATTATTAGACATTTGGTTAACATATATGCCAGAATCTATTTTTAAAAAATGGGAAATGAAACGCGCAGAAATTGTTTTTTTAAATGAGATATCTGGTTGTTTAGGAAATAAGATAGATTTTGCATATCTCAAACAAATTAAATTAGCAGACCAGATTAACGGGTCTTTGCCTGCTAACCTACCAGAATCTTTGGGTTTAGAATACTTATATGACATATATGATGTTAAAAAAAAGAAAATAATTGTTTTGCCATATAAATCTGTTTTTTTACAAGAATGGCCTGATTTAATTAAAGAGATGCGTTTACTGTCTTTGAAAGCAAAAAAATTGGTTAATAGCAAAAAATTACCCCAATTATATTCTTTACTATCAGCATATTTCATTACCATGTCAGAAGCTTACGGTTGTGAATCAAAAAAACCAATAGATGTTTATAAAAAATATCAAAATTTAAATCAAAAAAGCGTAGCTTTAAATCAGAGATGCCCTTTAATGGTGATATCTCAGAATAACCCTTCGGTAGCTAGCCAAGCGCACAAGGTAGACGTGGAACTCAGGATAGGGTATAGATTTAAAAATTTGATTGAAAAAGAAAAAAAATTAAAAGTTTTAAGAGTTATTGCTCAAAATATTTCTGATACATTAACACATGATTTTAACAATAAAATACCTCAGATTTTTGTTAACTATCAACCTTACGCTTTTGGTCCTAATTTACATTGGCCTACCCCAGGGGAATCAAATGTTGATCAAATTATTTTACATGATAATATAATCGAATCTTGGAGCAATCACGAAGAAAGACCATTATTATTAAAATTTTTTAATCAAAAAATATCACCGGTGTCATATCAGAATGCTGCTTTAATAGAGACAGCTTTACATGAGTTAGGTCATATGATTATCCCTTCTGACGGCAATTTGTTAATTAGAAAAAAAATAGGTTTAGGTTCCAAGGATAATCTAATGGGAGAAATATTAGATGAATTAAAAGCAGAAACTGTAGGTATAAAAATTTTGCTTTCTGCCAACCCACATTTATTTAATCCTCAATATCAATTTTTAGCTAAGATAGGTACGCTTTTAAATTATACTTTTAATGAGTCTGGTAAGAATGCTCGCAGCTGGGATCAGTATTATTACGTGGGTGCTTTTTTAATACGCAATTTATTAATAGAAAATATCATTGTTTTTAAAAAAGGTTTTTGGCAGATACAAAATATTTCTAAAGGATTTAAAATTTTTAATAAATGTGCTCAAGAAGTTTTAGATATATATCTTGACCCTAAAATGGATATAAAAGATATCAGAAAATACGTAGCAAGGGTCAAAAGCGCTGAAAAAGACCCTATTTTTAGAAAATTCATAACCATTGACAAAAAACGTTAATCTGTTAGTATTGGCTTAGATATATCCGCAGACCTTAGGCTGTCATATGACATTAAGACCTAACTAGGTATATACTATATTTTTCTGCGGGTTTTGCCGCAGTTTTTTAATTTTAAATAAAAAATATGTTAACCAAAAAACAAAAAACAGATATCGTAAAAGATCTTTCACAAGAGTTAGATGGTGCTAAGGGCATATACTTTTTGGGTTTTCATGGCTTAACCATGAACCATTTAAATGCTTTAAAACCAAAATTAAAAGAATCTCAAACTAAAGTACAGGTAGTAAAAAAGACTTTAGCTAACCTAGCTTTATCTCAAAAAGATTTTAATATGAAGGATGTGCGTAATTTTAATGGTTCCTTACTCATGCTGATATCAAAAGGGGATATCTTGGCTGCAGCTAAAACCTTATGGGCTTTTGCTGCTAGGAATGACAAGGTTTCAGTTTTAGGCGGAGTGATAGATAACAAATTTATTACTAAAGAAGAAGTAATAACATTAGCAAAATTACCTACCAGAGAAATTCTTTTAGGTCGTGTGGTAGGAGGCATATCTTCTCCTTTAAGAAATTTTGTTTGGATTTGGCAGAGTCAAATTAACAAAATAGTCTACGTTTTAGAAGCTATCAAAACTAAAAAATAAATTAAATAATAAAAAAAATATGTCTGAAGAAAAAAAAGTACCCAGTAAGTACGAAGATATCGTGAGTCAGATAGAAGGTTTAACTGTGTTAGAGTTGTCTGAATTAGTCAAAGTTTTAGAGGAAAAGTTTGGTGTTTCAGCCATGCCTCAGATGGTTGCAGGTCCTGCAGCTGGTGGAGCCGCTGAAGGAGGCCCTGCTGAAGAGAAGACTGCCTTTACTGTAGTTTTAAAAGATGGTGGTCAAGCTAAAATTCAGGTTATCAAAGCTTTACGTGAATTAACCGGTTTGGGTTTAAAAGAAGCTAAAGATTTAGTAGATGGTGCACCAAAACCTGTTAAAGAGAATATTCCTCAAAAAGACGCTGAGGAGATGAAAAAGAAATTGGAAGAAGCTGGTGCTGCGATAGAAATTAAATAAGGTAGGTTTGATCAAAATCCCGCTTTGTGCGGGATTTTTGATTTACAAAAATATTTTAAAATTAAGCTTTTGCCTTTTTGTAAAATATTGTATAATATTGATTATAATAAGGGCGTATAGCTCAGCTGGTTAGAGCGTACGGTTCACATCCGTAAGGCCTCCCGTTCGAGCCGGGATACGCCCACCAGTAATATATAAAAAAATATGTCTATTTCAAAAAACAAAGATCTCATACAAGAAATAATCACTAGAGGGGTGAATGAAGTTATTGATGCTAAACACTTAGTAGAAAGATTAAATTCTGGTAAACAATTGATTGTTAAATTGGGCATAGATCCTACTAGCCCTAATATACATTTAGGTAGAGCAGTACCACTTTTAAAATTAAGAGATTTTCAAAATTTAGGGCACAAAGTAATTTTTATTGTAGGTGATGCTACTGCTTTAGTAGGGGATACTTCTGATAAATCAGCAGAAAGACCCATGCTGCCTTTAGAAACAGTTAAAAAGAATATGCAGACATATATTGAGCAAGCTTCTAAGATATTAGACAAAAACAAATTGGAGGTAAGATATAATTCACAATGGTTGAATAAATTAGGTTATTTAGAGATAGGGCCGCAAGCTGATCAATTTTCCTTAGCTGAATTTATGTCTAGAGAAAATATTAAAAAAAGATACGACGAAGGTAAGCGCGTATCTCTTAGGGAGTTACTTTATCCTTTAATGCAAGGGTATGATAGCGTGATGATAAAAGCAGACGTGGAAATAGGCGGCACAGATCAGCGTTTCAATTTGTTAGCTGGTCGTACTTTGCAATCTTATTATCACCAAGAACCCCAAGATATTATTATGGGTAATTTAATTTTAGGTACTGATGGTCGTAAGATGAGCTCTAGCTGGGGCAATACTATTAATATTGTAGATGAACCTCCTGAGATGTTTGGTAAAGTTATGAGCATACCTGATGATTTAATTATTATATATTTTGAACATTGTACTCGATTACCCATGGTAGAGGTAAAAGCTTTTGAAAAAGAATTGCAGAACGGCAAAACAAATCCCCGTGATATTAAAATGATTTTGGCAAAAGAAATTGTTAAAACATATTGGAATGAATCTAAATCTTTAGAAGCTGAAAAATATTTTGTTTCTGTTTTTCAAAAAAAAGAAACACCTGATGAAATTATTGTATATAAATTAGCTGGTAAAAATATTATTGATGTTTTGATATTAAGTAAATTAGCAGATAGCAAAAGTGAAGCTAGAAGATTGATTAATCAAAAAAGCATTAAGATTAATGATGAAGTGATTGATTCTTCTGAAATTGTAGTTTCAAAAAATTCTGTTATTCAGAAGGGAAAACGATATTTTATAAAAGTGGAATAAAGCTAAAAGGGGATAACCTGTGTATACCTCATGATGGATTTTCATCATGGGGTATTTTTTGGCTTATTTGCTATCTAAAATGGGTATGCTTTTTTATTTTTTAAAAAACCTATTAGTGGTTGACTTAAGTATGTTTAAAGATATATAATGGGCACAGGTGGGGAATTGTGGATAAAGGTGGGGATAAGCCCTTTTATCTGTGGATAAACAAAAACCTATCTATATAAAAAACATGGTTTCATTTATTGGAGAATATAAATATAGTATAGATCAGAAAGGCCGTTTGGCCGTACCTGCTAAATTTAGAAAAGATTTATCAGGCGGTGCGGTTTTAACTCGTGGTCTGGATAATTGTTTGTTTTTATTTACACAACAAGAGTGGGAAATTCTTATGAAAAAAATTGTAGCCTTGCCTTTAAGCCAAGCTAATTCTCGAGCTTTTTCCAGATTAATGTTAGCTGGAGCTATGGAATTAACCTTGGACAGTCAAGGCCGTATTTTAATTCCTGATTATTTAAGAAAATATGCAAGCTTATCTAAAAAAACTGTTATGACAGGTTTATTTAATCGTTTGGAAATCTGGGACGAAAATGCTTGGCAGAGCTATCAACTTAAAACTGAAAAAGAATCAACTGATATCGCTGAAAAACTGTCTGATTTGGGCATTTAGCTTATGAGTCATATTCCAGTTCTTTTACAAGAAGTTTTACAATACTTTGATCCTCAACCTAATCAGGATTATATAGACGCTACTAGTGGAGCAGGAGGGCATAGCTTGGCTATTTTAGAAAAAACAAAACCTAATGGCCGAGTTTTGTCACTAGATTTAGATGAAAGGTTGATATCAAAATTATTGTTAAAAATAAAAGGCACGGAGTTAGAAAAAAGATTAATAACAGTTTGTGTTAATTTTTCAGAAATAGATCAAATAGCCAAAGAGAACGGTTTTGAAAAAGTAGATGGCATTTTATTTGATTTAGGACTCAATTCAGAATCTTTAGAAGAATCAGGTAAAGGATTTAGTTTTTTAAAAGACGAACCTTTAGATATGCGTTTTGGTAAAGAAGGTTTAACTGCTTCTGAAATTGTTAACACATATTCGTTAGAAGCTTTAACTGATTTGATTAGGAATTACAGTCAAGAAAAATATGCATATAGTATTGCTCAAGCAATTACTAAATTCAGACAAAGAAAACCAATAGTTACCACTTTTGATTTAATAGATATCATTAAACACTCCACACCTTTGAATTACGAACACAGAAGAATTCATCCAGCTACGCGCACTTTTCAGGCTTTGCGCATTGCTACTAACAACGAATTGCAAATTTTAGAACAGGCCATCCCCAAGGCTTTAAGCCTTCTAAAAGAGCAAGGGAAAATCGCAGTGATAGCGTATCATTCGCTGGAGGATCGGATTATTAAAAACTACTTTCGCGAGCAAGCGAAAGCGGGCCATCTCCAAATTTTAAATAAAAAACCGATTACTCCAGCTGCGTCAGAGGTATCAAATAATTTTAGGTCTCGTTCAGCTAAGTTACGTATTGCCATTAAATTGTAAATATATTAAAAAGATGACAGTCATTAGCTATCAACAAAAAAAATCAAATAAGTATAAAACACAGACTACTTCATGGTCTAATAATTATGGCTATCAAAGTAGATTTACAAATTCTGGTAGATTAAAATCTCACCGACATTTATTAGGTAGTATCAAAGCTAGCTATTTGATTTTTATTGCTATATTTTTGTTAGGTTTGGTTTACGTCTATGCCGTTACTAATGCCGTATCTGTAGATTACACGATTACAAGTTTAAAAACTCAAATTCAAAAAGTCAGTGAAGAAAATTCTTCTTTACGTGAACAATTAGTTGCTTCTATCTCTGGCGGACAAATACAAAATTGGGCACAGAACAATGGTTTTGCACCTCTAATAGAAAAAGATTTATCATACTTAGACCCTAACATTGTTAATCTGGCTCAAGGATATGGCTTACAGCAATAAGAAAAGCTATCATCGAAGGCTGTTACTTGTCAGTCTATTCTTTCTTTCAATCGCCGGCGTCTTAGCCGCTCGTTTTTTTGTTTTACAGATAAAAGATAGTGCTATATACACAGTTAAAGCTCAGGAATCTCAATCTGTGGTTAAAACTTTAGAAGCAGAGAGGGGCATGATATATTTTCAAGACAAAGGTCAGGAACGTATACCTGTAGCTATTAATAAAAAATATTTTAATATTTTCGTTTCTGCTAAGGAAATAGAGGATCCAATAAATACCGCAAAGGTTTTGTCTCCTCTGTTAGATATTCCTGAAAATGATCTTATTAATAAATTTAATCAGCGTAATTCTCAATATCAGATTTTGGTAAAAAAAATATCAGACAAATCTTTTGTTGATCAAATTATGGCTTTAAAATTAAAAGGCATCCATGAAGAATCATATACATTACGCTATTATCCCTTAGGAGAAACTGCTAGCCAAGTCATTGGTTTTGTAGCCCAAACTCAAGATCAAAAAACCACAGGGAGATATGGTTTAGAAAAATATTATGACGAAGTGCTAGCTGGTAAATCTGGTAAATTCGAAGGCGTTAAAGACAGAGTAGGGCGCTTAATTAGATCTGTTTTTTCCATTGAAGAACCTATTTTGCCTGGTGCTTCTTTGATAACTACCATAGATAAAAATATTCAATTCAAAGCTGAAGAAGAATTGAAAAAATCTTTAGAAAAATGGGGAGCTAATAGCGGATCAGTGATTATCATGGAACCAAAGACCGGTCGTATTCTAGCTTTAGCCAATCAACCAAATTTTGATTTAAATAATTATAACGCGGTTGAAGATTATAGCCTTTTTAAAAATAACGCCGTAGAGGGTCGTTTTGAATTAGGTTCTGTTTTAAAAGTTATTACCATGGCCATTGGTTTAGAAAATAAAAACCTTACACCGGAAACAAAATTTTATGATAGTGGCTCTGTAGTAGTAGATGGTCATACGATTACTAATTTTGCTAAAAAAGCTTACGGTGATGTAGACATGAATATAATTTTGGAGAAATCTATCAACACTGGTATTGTCTATGCTCAAAAGCTCATCGGTAATGTAGCTTACAAAGAATATTTAAAAAAATTTAAATTTCATGAAAAAACTGGTATAGACTTACCTAATGAAATTACCGGAGATATCAGGCAATTATATTTAGAAAAACGAGATGAGAGACAAATATATTTTTCTAATGCTTCTTTTGGCCAAGGTATTAGTATGAGCCCGATGTCTTTAACTCGAGCCTATGCTACCATAGCGAACGGTGGAAAATTAGTGACACCTTTTATTGTAGAAAAAACTATGGATGACAAAGGGAATATTTCCCCAGCTAACCAAACAGAAGCAGAACAGATTATTTCTTTAGAAACTGCAAAAACTTTAACAGAGATGATGGTTAAGGTAGTAGACAATGGATATTCTAAAAGCGCTGGGATAAAAGGATATCAGATCGCCGGTAAGTCAGGTACAGCTAATGTGCCTGATGACAAAAAATATTCTGAAAGAACCATACAATCTTTCATGGGTTTTTTCCCAGCATCAGATCCTAAATTTTTAATCATGGTTAAGCTAGATGACCCTAAAGCAGCTTCGTCATCAGATACTGCTACTTACGTATTTCATGATTTAGCTTTTTATCTAATAAATTACTACAATCTTTCTCCTGATAATTTGAAAAATTAATTGATATATGAGAAAAATCATACAAATTGTTTTATCTTTTTTAGCCATCAAAACTTTAAAAAAATACCATCCCTTAGTGATAGGCATTACAGGTAGTTTTGGCAAGACTTCTACTAAAGAAGCTGTAGCTCTAATTTTAAAAAAATATTATCGTGTTCGTGCTAACTATCTTAATTTGAACACGGAAATAGGGGTACCTTTGACTGTGATAGGGGGTAAAGATGCTAGACGTAATGTTTTTATCTGGTTGGAGAATTTTTTTAAAGCTTTTTTAAATTTAATTTTTAAAGACAAAGAATATCCCGAAGTTTTAGTTTTAGAAATGGCAGCTGATAAACCGAATGATATAAAATATCTTTCGCAATTAATTAAACCTAAGATAGGGATATTAACTGGGATAGGCTTAATGCCCGTTCACATTGCTCAATTTAAGAATAGGGAAGAATTAGTTAAAGAAAAATCATTGTTAATTAAAAATTTACCCGAAGATGGTTTTGCCATATTAAACGGGGACAATGAATCTGTTTTTGATTTAAAAGATAAAACAAAGGCAGGAGTGATTACTTTTGGATTTGATAATTCATCTTTAAAAATTTCAGATTACAAATTTAGACAAGCTAAAGATTTAAAACAATCTGGTATTTCTTTTCGTTTGGGATATAAGGGTAGCTTTGTGCCTGTAATATTAAATGGTGTTATTAGCAAAGCTAATGCATATGCCTTGTCAGCAGCCGCTGCTGTAGGCGCAGCTTTAAATTTAAATTTAGTTGAAATTGCAGAAGCCATGTCTAATTTTAAACCACCTCCTGGACGTTTAAATATTATTTCAGGAATCAAAAATAGTTGGATTTTAGATGACACGTATAACGCATCTCCAGATTCTATGAATTTAGCTTTGGAAACTTTAAAAGAAATACAAGCCAAACGCAAGATTGTTGTTTTAGGTGATATGTTAGAATTAGGAGAATACAGCGAAGAAGCGCATCTATTGATAGGCCAAAATGTTTTTCAATACGCAGATGCTTTTTTTGCTATAGGACCTAAGATGAAGTTTGCCTATGATGAAGCTGAAAAAAATCACATGGAAAAAGACAAGATTTGTTGGTTTAATACCTCTCAAGAAGCTTGCTTAATGATTCAAAACTATATCCAAGAAGGTGATGTGATTTTGATAAAAGGTTCTAGGGGAATGCATATGGAACAGATAGTAGAAGAGATTAAGGCTTGATTTCATTTACAATCATCTTCAAATTTGTTAATTTGATACTTGATTTAGGCGCATTCGTCTAGCCTGGCCTAGGACGTATCCCTCTCACGGATGAAACGCGGGTTCGAATCCCGCATGCGCTACATAATATGTTAAAACATCATTAAAAATGGTGTTTTTTCATATCTTGCTATAATTATTAAAAAGTTGTATGATATAAATAATTGGAACATTGAAAAAAGGAGGAAAAAAAATGAAAGGAAAAATTTTCATCTTTGCATGGCTCCTAGTTTGTTTGATAGGAGCGGGGATGTTTTTACTAACAATGTATTCGACCGAATGGATGATAGACGGTCGGATAGCAATTGGGCTGTTCGGGATTATGTTGATCGTGGTAGCATATTACATGATCAACCGGAACGACCAACAATGATTGTCGCACTTTTAATTGTTGGATTGATTCTATTGATTTTGATTTGGATGTTTGCTCTATTAAGAGCAAACGATCCAAGGGAGTGAAAGGAGAAAAAGATGAGCATTATTTCTGCTATAAATGATTGGCTCAGCTATAGCAGGATGGTGGAAACTTTTATAAAGTTTCCCGAGAGAGACAATTATGTCTCTTTAGGGAGGTCAGGATCACCGCGCTGTGATATAGACGAGAGGACGACAAAGGATTTGATCTGGCGTCGAATAGCGTCGCGTTATTCAATCACTAGTTTGGAGTGGATTGGTCCACTCAAGATTAGTGGTTCAGTCATCTGGCTGAATTTGGATCACTTGGGCACAAAGTGGACCATTACCCAGGCAGAATAAGAAATACAATCTACCGGGCGGGAAAACATCCCCGCCCTTTTTTTATTATTAAAAAAATGATAGAGTTTAAATAATATGATTTTTAACAAAAAAACAATTATCATTACATACTTAATTATCGGCTTGTTGCTTCTAGCTAGCTTTTTTTTATCATATTTAGTTTATAGCAATAACTATGATCATTTATCTGTAATTTTGCATTATAGTCCTTCTGGGGTAGATTTCTTGGGAAGTAGTTTTCAAATTTTCTATTTACCTGCTATAGGTTCATTTTTCATATTATTAAATATTTTGTTGTCTATATATCTTAGGAAAAAAGATTCTTTTTTATGCCAGAATTTTTTATGGGTTAATGTCTTAATTAGTTTAATGATTTTCATGATTGTTTTTAGATATTTTTTAATTAATAGATAATTTTTGACAAAATAACCCTTTTTTGTTAATATCATTCTTACATGAAAACAGCAATCATTGAAACTGGGGGAAAACAATATGTTATCAATCCTGGTAAAATTTTAAAAATAGAAAAGATTAAAACAGCTCAAGAAGGAGAAGAAGTTGTATTTGATAAGGTTTTACTTTTAGATGATGGGAAAGAGGTTAAAATAGGTCAACCTTATTTAGCAGACGTTTCTATTAAAGCTCAAATATTAAAATCAGGTAGAAGTGCTAAAATCATTGTTTATCACTATCACAACAAAACTAGGCTTCGCAAGAAACAAGGTCATCGTCAACAGTTTATGCAGATTGAAGTAAAAGATATTTAAAACTCCTTTTCAGGAGTTTTTTGTTATTCGCTATAAGTAGTATCTTCGCTGTATCCTTCGTTAGGTTCTAGATCTCTAAAACTAGTAATTTGTTCGTTAAAGCGTAATTTAGTTTGACCTACAGGACCGTTTCTGTGTTTGGCAATGATAATATCAGCGATATTTTTGTCTTCTGCATTTGCTTCGCCAAATTCTTTTTCTCTGTCTTTACGGTAAATAAATAGTACCACATCAGCGTCTTGTTCGATAGAACCTGACTCACGTAAATCAGAAAGACGGGGGATCTGAGGGGAACGTTGCATCACAGCCCTAGATAACTGTGAACAAACTAATACAGGAACATTTAATTCTCTAGCCATGGCTTTTAAAGATCTTGAGATTTCAGTTACCTGTTGAACCATGTTGTCTGTTCGCATGCTAGAATTAACTAATTGAAGGTAATCTACGATGATAAGGCCTAAGTTAGCTTGAGTTTGAAGTCTCCTAGCCATGGCTCTCATTTGGATAACAGAAGGAGAAGAAGCGTCATCTATATATATAGGGGCTTCTGATAGAACAGACATGGCACTGCGTAATAATGTAAAATCATTTATTTCACCTTGGTCATCTAAGCCTTTACCTGTTCTGATTTTCCATAGATCAACGCCTGATTGAGCTGCAATCAAACGATCCGTGACTTGTTCCCTAGACATTTCTAAAGTAAAAATACCTACGCCGATATTTTCTTTTACAGCAGCTTGTCTAGCAATATCTAAAGCTAAAGAACTTTTACCCAAAGATGGCCTGGCAGCTAACACAATAACATCTGATTTTTGAAGACCTGCTAGATAGTTATCTAAGCCTCTAAAACCAGTAGGTACACCTCTTAATAAGTCTCCACCTTTGTTTAATTGATCAATTCTTTCAAAAGCTTTAGTAAGATCGTCTTTTAAATGTGTAAATTCTTGGCGTATGGATCTCTGAGAAATACTAAAAATGGTTTTTTCTGCTTGATCCAACAAGGTATCAATGTCTTCAGATTCTTGCCAACTTAATTCTGCAATTTCATATGAGGCGCCAATTAAATCTCTTAAAACTTTTTTCTGATGGATAATCTTTGCGTAATGTAAGATATTACTGGAAGTAGGTACTTTGTTAACTAAAGAAGTAAGATAGCTAGATCCACCGCAGGTTTCCAAAGATCCTTTTTCTTTTAATCTATTGGAAACAGTTAAAATATCAATGGGTTCATTTTTTGAAAATAATTCTAAAGCAATCTCATATATTTTTTGATGGCTACCACGGTAAAAATCATCAGCTAAAAGCAAATCAGCTACTTTGGTAATAGCATTTTTGTCTATCATGAGTGCGCCTAAAACAGACTCTTCAGCTTCAATATTCTGAGGAGGCACGCGGTCAGGAGGTAATGATATATTGGGTTTTTGTTTTTTTTCAGGGTAAGCCATCTATATTTTTTGTATATCTATTGTACTTCCATTGTCTTTTAAGCTATAACCCATTTTTTCAATTTGTATTCTAATTTCATCAGCTTCAGCATATTTTTTTTCTAATCTTAATTGATTTCTTTTTTCTGCTAAATCTTTAATTTCTTCAGGAATTTCTGCAGGTTGCCAATTATCTAAATCTAAACCTAAAACTTTATCAAAATCTAAAATCATTGCTAATGTTTTTTTGCTACTATATTGTTCTGGTTGTTTTTTGTATTCTTTGATGGCTGTCCAAACAATAGAAAGAGCTTTAGGTAAATTTAAATCATCATTGATAGCTTCTTTAAAATCTTTTTGATAGTTTGAAAGATCTAAATCAGTAGAAACATCATTTTTGTTTTTTAAATTCCAAACAAGTTCTCTTAAAGAACTTAAAGAATTGTTGGCCGCGTCTAATCCTTCGTAGTCAAATTCCATCTTAGTGCGGTAATGAGCGTTTAAGAGAAAATACCTGTAAATTAAAGGATCATATCCTTTTTCAATAAGAATAGAAAGCGTTAGACCACCCCCTTCTGATTTAGCCATACGTCCGCCTTTGATAATCAAAAATTCACCATGAACCCAATATTTGATAAAAGGTTTGTGTGTGATGGGTTCTACTTGAGCAATCTCGTTGGTATGATGTATGGGTAATAAATCGATGCCACCTGTATGGAAATCAATGGTTTTAGCTTTTTCAGGGTAGAATATATCATTTTCAAAAGCATCAGCTAAGTATTTAAGATTAATGGCAGAACATTCTATATGCCATCCGGGAAAACCAACGCCCCAAGGAGATGGCCATTCCATTTGTCTTTTTTCGTTATTAGGGGAAAACTTCCATAAGGAAAAATCAGTGATATTCTTTTTTTCTTCAGATAGTTCTATACGAGCACCACCTTTTAAAGAATTATTCAATTGTTCCCAAGACAAACCTGTTAATACTCCATATTCTTTAAATTTTGATGTATCAAAATATATACCATCAGAAGTACGATATGTGAATCCTTGTTTTTCTAATTCGCTAATTAACAAGATATCTTCTTGGATATGATCTGTAGCTTTAGCAATAATATCAGCTGGCAAAGTGTTGAGTTTTTTTAAATCAGAGAAAAAAACCTGGGCGTAATGTTCTGCTATTTCCCAAGCTGTTTTACCTTGTTCCTTAGCTGCTTTTTCCATTTTGTCTTCGCCTGAGTCAGCGTCCGAAGTTAGATGCCCAACATCAGTAATATTCATGGCATGTTTTAAATTGTAACCATTGTATATCAAAACACGTTTAAGCCAATCTGTTAAAACGTAAGTTCTCAAATTACCAATATGAGCGTAGCTGTAAACAGTAGGACCACAACTATAAAGTTTAACGGTGCTGTCAACAGGTATAAATTCTTCTTTTTTATGGCTGAGAGAATTATATATTAACATTTAAAATAGTTTTTTACTTTTGAGAGTAAGATATAAGATTATAGAGGGGATGAAGGCTAACGCTATCATGATAAAATAATCGTAGGGCAATCCTGTTATAGGGATGTTAACGGCATTCATTTGAAAAGTACCGATAACTAACAAGGTAGGCCAGGTAATGAAGGAAATAATGGTATAGGTTCTGGTTAAGACATTAATGCGATTTTCAATCAAAGAATTGTTGGTAGCTTCTAAAGATTCAATGGTGTCAGCAAAGCTTTCAATGGTATGTTCTACTTTTAAGCTTTCTCCGGCTAAGTCATCAAAATATACTTTGCTTTTTTCTCCAAACATTCTAGGACCTATGCGGCAAAGTGAATCTAAAATTTCTTTAAGCCAGCGATAGATACGTCTGAAATCCAGAACATCTCTTTTAATGTGAGCAATTTCTTTAATAAGTTTCATTTCAGATCCAGCAAAAAGCTGACCACTGATTTTACCTATCTTTTGATCAATATGACAGACTTGGCGCATGGTAAAATCTAAGAAATTATTAACAATGAAAGAAAAAAGTTCGATAGGAGATTCATCGAGATATTTTTTTTCAAAATCAACGTAAGCTACTTTTTCAAAAAGTTCTTGTCTCATCTCTACTTGTTGTTGGAAAGAAGCGGTGATGATAAAGTCTTTACCTAAAACCACATCTAATTCGAATGGTTCTGATGTTTCTGTAACAGGATTCCAATTAGGAAAATGCAATACTAAAAAAATGTAATGATCATAGATTTCTGCTTTAGCACGAGCGGAAGGTACTTTTAACTCTTCTAAGATGAGAGGATGAATTTGATATTTCTCTTTGATTTCCTTTAATTCTTCTTCAGAAGGAGAAACCATGTCCATCCAAGTAATCTTGTTTTTGAAAATTTGCATATTGTTTTTTAATTTACTTTATTACATCTTACCATAGATAGAATAATTGGCAACAGCTAAAAGGGGTTAAAGCTGTGGTTTAGTTGGGGATAAGAGGGGAAAATGGGTAAAAAACGTTTTTTCCCATTAGCACTCTTGACATTAGAGTGCTAATGAGTAAAATGGAACAAGAAAATATATGAAAGACATTAATTTAGCTAATAGGGAATTTGAAGTCCTAGAAGCTGTTATCAGACAATATTTAAAAACAGGGGAACCAGTAGGCTCTAAGATTTTAGAAAAAAAGAGTGTACCTTTAAGTTCTTCCATGATTAGACATTATTTTTTTGATTTAACACAACAAGGCTTTTTGGAACAACCCCATACATCTTCAGGTCGTTTACCTACGGATAAAGCTTGGCATGTTTTTCTAGAAAAAATTCTTTTAAATGAAAATATTTTTGATGAAATTGAAAACAGGTTTTTCGCAGAGATAGAGAATTTAACAATTGCTCGCAGAAGGTTTTCTTTAAAAAAAATTACAGATTGGTTGTCTGAAAGATCAAAGACATTTAGTTTCTGCTATTGGGATCAAACTGATGATTTATCCAAATCAGGATTAAAATATTTATTAGAGCCAGAAGGAGAATGGGAGAAAATAGCGAAAGGGATAGAAGAGATAGACGAAAAGATAAAAAACTTAAAAATACAATCAAATGATCAAAAGGTTTTTGTTTTTATAGGGCAAGACAATCCTTTTTTTGAAACAGCTGATATTTCTGTTATGATAGCTCCCTTTGATCAAGATGACGGTTTGATAGGCTTAGCCGGACCTAAAAGGATGCTTTGCGAGGACAACATTACTTTATTACATACAGCTAGAAATTTAATTAAATAATTAAAAAATATGGAAGAAGAAATAAAAAAAGAAAATATAGAGGAAAGCCCGGAAGAAGTAATAGATTTAGAAAAATTGTCAGAAGAATACAAATCTGGTTGGCAAAGAGAAAGAGCAGATTTTCTTAATTACAAAAACGAAGAAATTTTTAGATTGAAAAACGTAGTCAGAATTAATGATGAGATATGGATGGAAGAATTGATTGCTGTTTTAGATAGTTTTGATTTAGCTCTGTCCTCTGATCAATTGCAAGAAGGTAAAACAGATAAAGGTATTTATTTAATCAAATCGCAATTAGAATCAATATTAAAAAAGAAAGGCTTGGAAGAAATAAAATCTGATGGGACAATGTTTGATCCTAAAGAACACGAAGCCATAGAAGAAATAGTTAGCGATTTAGAACCTGGAAAAATAGTAGAAACATTGCAAAAAGGATATAGCTATAATGGTAAAGTGCTTAGACCAGCTAAGGTCAAAGTGTCAGCAGGAGAAATAAAAAAATAATTAAATAATTAAAAATATGAGCAAGATATTAGGTATAGACTTAGGTACAACTTATTCAGAGATAGCAGTGTTTGAAGGTGGCCAACCTAAAGTTTTAGAGAGCAAAGAAGGCGCTCGCACTACACCTTCAGTTGTAGCCATGTCAAAAAACAATGAACGTTTGGTAGGAGTTTTAGCTAAAAGACAAGCTATTACTAATCCGGAAAATACAATTTTTTCAGCAAAAAGGTTAATTGGCAGACGCTTTCAAGACGCTACGGTTATTAAAGACAAAAATCTTTTACCCTATCAATTGAAAGAATCATCTTCAGGTGGTGTAGAAATTAAGATGGGAGATAAATATTATAAACCAGAAGAAATTTCAGCCATGGTTTTGCAGAAATTAAAATCAGATGCGGAAGAAAGAATCGGAGAAAAAATTGAAGAAGCTATCATTACTGTACCAGCATACTTTGATGATTCTCAAAGACAAGCTACTAAAAACGCAGGTGAAATTGCCGGTTTTAAAGTAAAAAGAATTTTGAATGAACCTACCGCTGCAGCTGTAGCCTATGGTTTTAATAAAAAAAATAACGCTAAATTAGTAGTCTATGATTTTGGTGGAGGTACTTTAGATGTTTCCATGATTGAAGTGATAGGTGTTTCTGACGGATCTGGCGGATCAGGTGAAAACATTACGGTTTTAGCCACAGGCGGAGATACACATTTAGGTGGTGATGATTTTGACCAAAGAATTATTGATTGGGTTATTTCAGAATTCAAAAAAGAAAGCGGCATTGATCTTTCGAAAGATACTTTAGCTTTACAAAGAATTAAAGAAGCTGCAGAAAAAGGTAAATGTGAACTTTCTACTGTTTTAGAAACAGAAATCAATTTACCTTTTATCACATCAAACTCTGATGGACCTAAACATTTAGCCATGAAGTTGACTCGTTCTAAAATGGAAGAATTGACTAGAGACTTAGTAGAAAGATCTATAGAATGTTTGAAAAAAACCATTTCAGACGCTAATGTCCAATTGCCCGATGTTGGAGATATTATTTTAGTAGGCGGAACCACTCGTATCCCCATGATCCAAGAAAGCTTAAAAACTTTATTTGGAAAAGAACCTAAAAAAGATATTAATCCTGAAGAAGTGGTAGCTACTGGAGCTGCTGTTGTAGCTGGAGCTTTGCAAGGAGATATTAAAGATATTTTGCTATTAGACGTTACGCCCTTAACTTTATCCATTGAAACTATGGGTGGTGTAGCTACTGCTATGATAGATAAAAATACATACATACCTGTGAAAAAAAGTCAGATTTTTTCTACAGCTTCAGACAATCAAACTGCCGTAGAAGTCCATGTTATTCAAGGTGAAAGATCCATGGCACAAGACAACAAAACATTGGCCAGGTTTATTCTCGATGGTATTCCTCCTTCTCCTAGAGGATTACCTCAGATAGAAGTGACTTTTGATATTGACGCTAATGGTATTTTAAATGTTGCCGCTGTAGACAAAGCTACCAGTCGTCAGCAATCAGTTAAAGTAGAAGCTTCTACCGGATTAAACAAAGATGAAGTAGAAAAATTAAAACAAGAAGCTGAAAAATTTTCAGAAGAAGACAAAAAGAAAAAAGAAGTAATTGAAGTTAAAAATGTAGCTGAAAATTTAACATATTCAGCTGAAAAATCTTTAAAAGATTCTCAAGACAAGATTCCAGCAGATTTAAAAACCAAGGTAGAAATGAAAATTACAGAATTGAAAAAAGCCATTGAAACTAATGATTTAAATACCATTAAAACAGCTTCAGAATCTTTGTCTGCTACTTTACCTGAGATAGGGAGCTATCTTTACAAGCAAAAAGAAAATGCAGCTCCTGATCAACCCTCTGAAGATCAAAAACCTGAGGCAGGTGAGGATAAACCCCAAGACGCAGAATTCAAAGAAAATTAAATTATTGTTGTAGCTTTACGGAGATATGATATAATAGGGATAATTAAAATATTATTATGAATCTTAATTTTTTGTCTCCGCGTAAGAACACTAACAATCAAGCTGTTAATAATATTCCAGCTCAGAATATTCCTAATACTGTTTTGCCACCAGCGCAAAACACTCCGATAAATCAACAATCACTACCAAAGCATAATTCGGATTTGTATCGATTGTATAAGATAGCTAACAGAGATAAGTGGCTGGAAATGAAAAACTATTTGATAGGTATTATTGCGATTTTGATTGCTTTAATGGGTTCTTGGTTTTTTAAAGTAGCTTCCTCAGGTCAGGCAACAATGGGTGGATGGTTTTTTTCTTTAGGTCTAATTTTATTATTAATAGCTTTCTTACCCATTGTTTTTTTGATTTCTAATAATAAAGCTTTTTACATTTGGTGTTTGATTTTACCTTTTTTCTTAATATTGCCATATATCTTTCAGCTTAATATCTTTTTAATGGTATCTTCTGGTCTTTTGGTAGTTATGTTTATCATTGGTGGTTTTTCCATGAAAAAAGAAGCTGAAAATTGTATTAAGTTCCAATGGTCGCGCGTTGCTGCTAAAGGTTATAACTGGATTATTTTCAGTATGATTTTATTTGTAGCAGCGAGCATGTATTCAACGTCTCCTTTGGTAAAAAACATTCAACCATTAGATATTTTTAATAAATCAATAGAATACAGCCAAAAAGTTGATTTATCAAAGATAGGTATTAAACAAGAAATTAAATTAGATATGACTGTAGATGAGTTATTGAATAAAACTATCAATCAAGAAAGTCAGGCTATCCCAGAGATTGATATCAATGCTTTAATGGATAAATTACCTGCTAACTTAAAAGGGAAAATAGTGTTACCTGATAATTTAAAAATTGATGCTGCTAAGCAATTGATTGATGCTGCTCGTGCAGACTTATCTTCAAGGTTAGGTTTGGATTTAACAGGTCAAGAAAAAATATCAGATGCAATTTGGAAATATTTTAGCCAAGCTTTTAATAAAATGCATCCCATGGTTAAATATCTTTTTTACATTTTAATTGCTACTTTGGTATATATGACTTTGGGCTCTATCATTTGGTTTATACGTATCTTATGTTTGTTTGTTGGATGGATAATATTGAATTTCTTTTTAGTGATTCACTATCTTAAAATGGATAACAAAAACGTAGATCAAGATGTTTTAGTTTTATCTGATAAAGCTTAATTTTATTTATGAAAGATTATTATGACCTTTTAGGGGTGTCTAAAAACGCTACTACTGATGAGATTAAAAAAGCCTTTAACAGGTTAGCTTTTAAATACCATCCTGATAGACCAGACGGAGATGAAAAAAAATTCAAAGAAATAAACGAAGCCTATCAAATATTAAACAACCCAGAAACAAGATCTAGGTATGATCAATTTGGTCAAGCTGGAGTTTCAGGAGCAGGTAGCAACTATGGGCCAAATGTTAATTGGTCAAACGCAGATTTTGATTTTGATATTAATGATCTTTTTTCTAGTTTTTTTACAGGAGGAGCTACGCGTCAATCTCATCGTAAACGCTCTGAACATAAATACAAAGGGCAGGATCAGGAAATGGAGTTAGAGATTAATTTAGAAGAAGCAGCTTTAGGAGCAGAAAAAGAAATATCATTTCGCACATATATTAAATGTGCAAGTTGTCAAGGCAAAGGTCATGAACCTAATAGCGGATTTAAGACTTGTTCCAAGTGCCATGGAGAAGGGGTAATTAGAGAAACACGACGTACCTTTTTAGGAGAGTTTGCCCAAATTACAGATTGCTCTGTTTGTAGGGGTACAGGTAAAGTTTCTGAAAAGACATGTAAAACTTGTGGAGGAGATGGACGTTTGTATGCTACTAAAAAAATTAAAATTAATATTCCTGCAGGTATACGTTCTCAAGAAGTGATGCGTATCAATGGCGCTGGAGAAGCTGGTCAATATGGTAATACTTCAGGTGATCTTTTGATAGTAATTAAAATCAAACCTCATAATTTATTTAGAAGAGAAGGGGATGATTTATTCTGTGATTTAAAAATTAATTTCACAGAAGCTGTTTTAGGAACAGAAAAGAATATTTCTTTGATAGATAAAAAAACAGTAAGTTTAACTATTCCTGAGGGTATAGAATCTGGATCTATCTTAAAACTTAAAAACAAGGGTATTAAACACATTAACAGCATTGGCCAAGGAGATTTATATGTTAGAGTTAAAATTGATACGCCCAAAAAAGTATCTCGCCAAATGAGAGAATTATTAGAACGTTTAGAAAAAGAATTATAATTAAATTTTAAAAAAGTGCCTAATCTTTTTGATCAAAATTCTTCTGATATGGCTGCGCAAGCGCCTCTAGCTGAAAGAATGAGGCCGCGTGATTTTAATGAATTTTTAGGTCAATCAGATGTCATCTCATCTGGTAAACCTTTAAGAGAAGCGATAGAAAGAGATACATTGCAATCTGTAATTCTTTGGGGCCCACCGGGATCTGGTAAAACTACTTTAGCTCGTATTGTAGCTTTAAAAACTAAATCTCAATTTGAACCTTTTTCTGCTGTGACATCAGGAGTAGCAGATTTGCGTAAATTAGTTTCAGCTGCTAAACAGCGTCATCTTTTGTATAAGCAAAAAACAATTTTATTTGTAGATGAAATTCATCGTTTTAACAAAGCACAACAAGATGCTTTTTTACCTTTTGTAGAAGATGGTACCATTATTTTAATAGGAGCTACCACAGAGAATCCTTCTTTTGATATTATTTCACCTTTGTTATCTCGTTCCTTAGTGATAGTTCTTAAAAGTTTGAATGATTTAGAAATGGGTGAAATATTGAAAAAGGCTTTAATAGACAAAGAAAGGGGATTAGGTAAATATAAATTATCTTTAGATGAAAAAGCTTTAAATAGTTTAATTAAATTTGCTAATGGTGATGCTCGTATTGGTTTAAATGCCTTAGATTATATTGTTATTAATGCCCCTTCTAATTTAAAAATAATAGATGATACATATGTAGCTTCAGTATTGCAAAAAAAGATTTTAAGATATGATAAAGATGGAGAGGAACATTACAATACCATTTCCGCTTTTATTAAATCCATGCGTGATTCTAATCCAGATGCTGCTTTGTATTGGTTAGCTCGTATGATTTCCGCTGGAGAAGATCCCCGTTTTATTGCTCGGAGAATGATAATTTTTGCTTCAGAAGATATTAGCAATATTGATCCCAAAGCTATTATGATAGCTACTAGTGTTGCATATGCCGTAGAACATGTAGGTATGCCAGAAGCTCAGATCAATTTAGCTCAGGCTGCTACTTATTTAGCGTCAGCTCCTAAAGACAATGCTTCGTATCGCGGGTTGATGGAAGCCCATCAAGATGTAAAAGCTTTTGGCAATTTACCAATACCTATGCATTTAAGAAATGCTGTTACTAATTTGATGAAAGATTTAGGATATGGTTTGGATTACAAATACGCTCATGATTTTGAAAACCATGTTAGCGATCAATCTAAAAAAGATTTGCCTTCAGAATTAGAAGGTAAAAAATATTATCATCCTAGAAAACTTTGATATTATCCTCATATCTGGTAAAATGTAATTAATAATTTAGGTCGAAAATAAATACTTTTAAAAATAAAAAAATATATGAAAAAAATTAATGAAATTGTAAAATCAATTTGGGCCATCTTCGAAGGTAATGCCAAAACCTTTATCTTCATCGTTTTGATGCAGATTGGTATTATGATCTTAGTGGGTATTATAGGCTTTATATCAGGGTTTGGGGTGATAATGGCGCAATTAGTAAATAGCCAATCTTTAGAAAGCTTTAGTTTATCTGGTTTTTTAGCTATTCTCCCCATGGTTTTGATTTTAGGTATAGTGGTAATATGTGTAAGTCTTTGGACCTCTTTTGCTTTGTATTATGCCGCAGAGGACAAAAAACGTAGTTTTTCAGAGTGTCTTTCTTTGGCTTGGAAGTCTTTTGGCTCTGGTTTAGTTTTATCTTTTTGTTTAGGTTTTGTTTTAATGCTTGGTTATATTTTATTAATCATTCCTGGAATTATTTTGTCAGTATGTCTGTATTTTGCCATACCTGTTTTGTTATATGAAAAAGTTGGAATTTTAGAAGCCATGAAAAGAAGTATGGCTTTGGTAAAAGGATATTGGTGGTCAGTCTTTGGCAGAGTTTTGCTTTTAAGCCTTTGTGTCTATTTAGCTAATTTTGTTCTTAGTATTTTTGGATTATCAATCGTGGTTCAAATTCTAATAGCTATTCTCTGGCCTGTCTTTACCTATATCTTGTACAAAGACCTATTGTCTTTAAAAGGTGGGGTAGCCAAGGAATCTTAAAAATATGTTAATCGTAATCTTAATTCTTTTAGCTATTAATCTAATAGGTTTGTTGTATTTTATTTTTAGACAGCAATCTGGTAAAAAAAATATAGACGAATCTCAAAACCAGGCTATCATGAATTTAGAGAGAAGATTGTCTGATTTAATGATCAGCCAATTAAATGTAGTACGTTCTAGCTTTGATGGTACTTCGCGAGCCATGAATGATCAGATTAGGAATTTTACCTTAGAAGCTACTCAGATTAAGGAAGAATTAAAGCAAGTTAAATCTTCAGTTAAAGATGTTTCTAGTTTTCAAGATATTTTTAAAGCTCCTAAATTAAGAGGTCAATGGGGAGAATCAAGCTTGGATAATATTTTGTCTCAGCATTATCCCAAAGAAATGTACGAAGCCCAACATTATTTTTCTTCCGGAGAGGCAGTGGATTTTGTTTTAAAATTACCTGATGGTAGATTGTTAGCTATTGATTCTAAATTCCCATCAGAGAGTTTTACTAAAATGACAAATGCTAATTCTGAAATAGAAAAGAATGAAGCTCGCCGTACTTTTATTTCTGATATTAAAAGGGAAATAGATGATATCAGTTTAAAATACATTTTACCTTCAGAAGGTACTTTAGAAATGGCTATTATGTATATTCCAGCCGAAGCTGTCTATTATGAAATTATCAATAGCGCACCCTTAGAATCAAATGGAGATTTGGTAGCATATGCCATTAAAAAAAGAATCATTTTGACTTCGCCTAACATGTTGTATTTAACTTTAAATACAATAGAACATTGGTTACGTGATACCCAGATTTCTAAAAAAACAGGGGAGATTATTAAAAGATTAGGTAAAGTACGTCAAGATTCCAATAAATTAGCTGATGATTTTCGTAAATTAGGTAAACATTTATCTGATGCGCATTCTGCGTATGAAGAATCTGAAAAAAGATTAAGTTTAATGGCTGGACGCATGAATAATTTGATAGATGACAATGAAAAAACAGAAATTCTTCCAGATCCGAAAGAATAATAATATTTTTAGTAGGACTTGGCTCGATAAGTAAGCGCAACCTTTAATAGTGTTTTTTTATATGATTTAACCTGCACATAGAGAGTGCCGTTGTGATGCGTGCTCTTGTCTATTTATTGGATCTAGGTATAATTAAAAATATGAGCAAGTTTTTAGGAAAACAAAAGCAATTAAGGCGTATTTTTAGCCGCTACCCAGAGGTTAAATTAGCGTATCTTTTTGGTTCTCAAGCCAAAGGAGAAGCTAATCAGCTAAGCGATTACGATTTTGCTTTTTACGCAGTGGCTGATATTAACAGAATGAATGATATCAAGCTTTCTCTGATTGGAGATTTAAGCGAACTTTTAAAATCCAATAAGATAGATGTTGTTGCTCTAAATTCATCTTTGGGACCGGAATTTAAATATCAAGTTATTAAAAATAGTAGTTTGATTTACGAAGAAGAACCTTATAAGCTATTGGTAGAGCCTGCCATTTATAATGCGTTTTTTGATTTTCGCGAAACCCTTATCAGGAACGGTTTAGGCATGGCTTATAAAAAATAAAAATAAAACATGACTAATTTGAGAATCATAGAACTCAAAATAAAGGCTGTAAAACAATATTTGGCCATTTTGAATAAATATCGGAAATATTCCCAGAAGAAAATAACAGCTGATGATACCTTGCGTGGTGCAGTGGAACGTTATCTATATTTAGCTGTTCAAGCGTTTTTGGATTTAGCCGAGGCTGTGATTGCTTATAAAAAAATTGGCACACCAGAAACTTACCAAGAGCTGTTTGAAATTTTAAAGAATGCTAAATTAATTAAAAAAGATTTGGCTGAAAAATTAAAAAAAATGGCTGGTTTCAGAAATATTTTAGCCCATGATTATGCCAAAATAGATTATGATTTAGTATATATTTTTCTCAAAGATGGTTTAATAGATATTAAACAGTTTATTAATGTTATCCAAAAGAAAATATATTAGTAGAATATTTTAAATATATATAATATTTTATTGGTATTTTAATTATTTACAGAACAGTAATTTTGACTTTTATTTTTTATCTATGTTATAATGCAAATGTAGGAGAAATCCTACTAGTCACGCGGTCCCGCTAAAAAGCGGGATTTTCGCTTTTTATATAGATTAACTAATATATACATGATGTATTTTAAATTGATGTAATAACCGCTTGACAAATTCTTTTAAAAAAATAGAATAGGGAATTGGCACTATCAGGTCGCGAGTGCCAATAATTAAAATTAATATATTTTTATATGCAGATTCATCCATTATCTGATAACATTTTTGTAGAAGCTGTTAAAGAAGAGAAAATGACTAAAAGTGGTATTTTTCTTCCTGAAACTTCTGAAGAAAAACCCATGATTGGTAAAGTTTTTGCCGTAGGTCCTGGGAAAATTAACAAAGATGGCGAACGTTTACCCATGTCTGTTAAAGTTGGAGATTCAGTACTTTTTACTAAATATGCACCTCATGAAATTAAGGTCGAAGACAAAGAATATTTAGCCATACGCGAAGAAGATGTTTTGGCTATTTTAAAAGATTAAATTATATGGCTAAACAAATTTTATTTGACGAAAAAGCTAGGCGCAAGATGAAGGCAGGTATAGATAAATTAACCAATGCGGTTAAGATTACTTTAGGACCTAAAGGTTCTAACGTAGCTTTGGAAAAAGGTTTTGGTTCACCTTTAATTACCAATGATGGTGTTACTATTGCTAAAGAAATTGAATTGGAAGACAAGATTGAAAATATTGGAGCTGAAATATTAAAAGAAGCTGCTGACAAGACTAATGATGTCGCTGGTGATGGTACTACCACAGCTGTGGTCTTAGCTTCTGCTATTATTAATTCTGGATTAAAAAATTTAGCAGCTGGTGCTAACCCACTTTCTTTAAAAAGAGGGATAGACAAGGCTGTAGCTACTGTCATCGAACATTTGGGAAAAATCTCAAAAAAGATTTCTAGCAGTGAAGAAATTGCTAACGTAGGTACCATTTCTGCTAGAGATGAAGCCATTGGTAAATTAATTGCAGAAATTATTGAAACTGTAGGCAAAGATGGAGTTATCACTGTAGAAGAATCACAAACCATAGGATTATCAAAAGAAATAGTAGAAGGTTTACAGTTTGATCATGGTTACATTTCCCAGTACATGGTTAATAACACAGATCGTATGGAAGCGGTCATGTCTGATCCATATATTTTAATTACAGACAAAAGAATCTCTGCTATTAATGATATTTTGCCTTTGTTGGAAAAAATAGTGCAAACAGGAAAAAAAGAAATTGTCATTATTGCCGATGACGTTGATGGTGAAGCCTTAGCTACTTTAGTGGTTAATAGATTAAGGGGTATTTTTACAGCTTTAGCTATCAAAGCTCCTGGATTTGGAGATCGTAAAAAAGAGATGTTAGCTGACATTGCTGTTTTAACAGGTGGTAAGGTTATTTCTGAAGAAGTGGGTTTGAAATTAGAAAGTACCACTTTAGAAATGTTAGGTAAATGTCATAAGATAATTGCTACCAAAGACAAGACTACCATTGTAGGAGGTAACGGAGACAAACAAGAAATTGAAAAACGAATTAAACAAATTAAAACAGAAATATCTAATAGTGATTCTGAATTTGATAAAGAAAAATTGCAAGAAAGATTAGCCAAGCTTTCTGGAGGTGTAGCCGTTATTAAGGTAGGTGCAGCTACAGAGATCGAACAAAAAGAAAAACAACATCGTATAGATGATGCTGTGAGAGCTACTAAAGCTGCTATTGAAGAAGGGATTGTCCCTGGCGGTGGTGTAGCTTTGATTAGATGTTTGAGTTCTTTGGAAAACCCTAAAGTTTTTGATGAAGATGAAAAAACAGGATTTGAAATTGTTAAAAGAGCTTTAGAAGAACCTTTAAGAACTATTGCGGAAAATGCTGGTATGGATGGAGGCGTAGTAGTTTCTGAAGTAAAAAACAAAGAAGACAATTATGGTTACAATGCAGCTAGCGGTACCTACGAAGATTTGATGGAATCAGGTATTATTGATCCTACCAAGGTGACTCGTACTGCCTTAGAAAACGCTGCCTCTGTAGCTACTATGCTTTTAACTACTAGAGCAGTGGTGGTAGATATACCAGAGAAGAAAGAAAAGGAAAGAGAGATGCCCATGCCCGAAGATTATTAAGATGTAAAAAAGGAAGATTAAAAACCTTCCTTTTTTAATTTACATATTTTCTTTTTTGTAGTATGATAATTAATAATAACTAAATAAACAAAAATATGTTTACTTTAATTCTAGTAGGTGTAATCTGTGTCTTTATCTTTTGGTTGATAGCGATATTTAATGGATTAGTTAAACGCTCCAATCAGGTTAGTGAAGCTTGGGCTGACATTGATGTTCAGCTTAAGAGAAGATATGATTTGATTCCTAATTTAGTAGAATCTGTAAAAGGATATGCCACACATGAAAAAGAACTTTTTGAAAAAGTCACTGTAGCTCGCAATCAAGCTATGGGAGCTAAGAATGCTCAAGAAAAAGCTGCTGCAGAAAATGCTTTAACAGATACTTTAAAAAGTCTTTTTGCTGTAGCCGAAGCTTACCCTGATTTAAAAGCTAATCAGAATTTTTTGGAATTGCAAAGAGAGTTAACTGATACAGAAGACAAGATTCAGGCTAGCAGAAGATTCTATAACGGTAATGTTCGAGATTACAATATTGCCATTGAATTATTCCCAGCTCGTTTCTTTGTAGGTTTGTTAGGTTTTAAGAAAAAAGATTTATTTGAGATTACTGATTTAAAAGAAAAAGAACCTGTTAAAGTAAGTTTTTAATTTAAAAAGGTTTGAGGCGACGGCCATATTGATATGACTTTATACTCACAATCAGCTTTAAATATCCGCCGCACCTGGCTTTTGCTTTTTATTTTTTTGTTAGTAATTATTGCTTTGGGTTGGTTTTTAAGCTGGTATTTTAATAAACCCAATCTTTTAATTTTTGCTGTTGTTTTTAGCTTTATTTGGAGTTTTTTCAGCTATTGGCAATCTGACAAGATTATTTTAGCCATTTCTAAGGCTCGAGAAATCAAAAAACAAGATGCTCCTGAATTATATAGATTAGTAGAAAATCTTTGTATTACAGCTGGTTTACCTTTGCCTAAGATATATATCATGGATGAACCTTCGCCCAATGCTTTTGCTACAGGCAGAGATCCTAAACATGCTGTTATCTGTGTTACTAGTGGTTTGTTAGCAACATTAGAAAAATCAGAATTAGAAGGTGTCATTGCTCACGAATTGTGTCATATTGGTAATCGTGATATCCTTATTGCTAGTTTAGTGGTAGTGTTAGTAGGTATAGTCAGTATTGTTTCAGATTGGTTAATACGTAGCATGATATTTTCAGGGGGAGACAGGGATAGAGAAAATAGCAATCCTTTGGGTATAATTATCATGATATTAGTGTTAATTATTTCTCCTGTTGTAGCTCTTTTAATTCAATTGGCTGTTTCGCGCAAAAGAGAATTTTTAGCAGATTCTTCTGGGGCGCTGTTAACTAGATATCCAGAAGGCTTAGCTAAGGCTTTAGAAAAAATCTCACAAGACAAAAGACCTATTAAGTCTATGTCTAATACCACTAGAAGTTTGTATTTTTCTGATCCTGTTAAAAAAAATAAAGAATCATGGTTTGCAAAGCTATGGCTCACTCATCCGCCTACCTCTGAAAGAATTAAGTTGTTAAGAGAAATGTCTATTTAAAAATATATTAAATTAAAAAAAATTAGAATATGACTAGTAATATGTTTTCTTCTTTTTACAAAGATATTGGGATTGACCTAGGTACCACTAAAACTATCATCTATACCAAAGGTAGGGGTATTGTTATTAACGAACCTTCAGTGGTAGCGATTAATAATAAAACAGATCAAATTTTAGCTGTAGGTACTGAAGCTAGAGATATGTTGGGTAAAACTCCAGAACATATTACAGCTGTTAAACCCATTGTTAATGGTGTTATCTCTGACTTTGAAGTAACAGAAAAAATGTTAAGATATTTTTTTGATAAGCTTAATGAAAAATTCAGTGCAGCTTCTTTGTTTAATTGGCCCAGAGTGGTAGTAGGTATTCCTTTTGGTGGTACAGAAGTGGAAAAAAGAGCTGTCGAAGATGTTATTCACAATGCTGGGGCTAGGAAGGTATATTTGGTGGAAAATCCCGTAGCTGTAGCTATTGGCGCTAGATTGCCTATAAACGAGCCTACAGGGCACTTAGTCGTAGATATCGGTGGTGGAACCACAGAAGTAGCCATTGTGTCTTTAAATGGCATTGTAGTGGCTAAAAGCTTAAGGGTAGCTGGTAACAAATTAAACGATGATATTATTTATTATATCCGTGATGAATTTAAATTAGCTATTGGTGAACAAACAGCTGAACAATTAAAAATTAATTTAGGTTCTGCTAGAGATATGGCTGGGCATCAGGAAATGGTAGTACGCGGCAGGGATTTAAGTAGAGGATTACCTAAAGAAATTAAGGTGGATGAATCGGAGATAAGGGAGGCTATCAGCACTTCGGTACGAGCTATCGTAGAAACTATTAAAGGAGTTATTGAAATTACACCTCCAGAATTAGTTTCTGATATTATGTCTGGTAGTATTTTGCTTTCAGGAGGTACTAGTCTTTTACGTGGTTTAGACAAACTTATTCAAGACGAGACAGGTATTCCAGTTAAAATTATTGAAGACCCCTTAACAGCTGTAGCTAGAGGTACTGGTATTATTTTAGAAAATTTCAATGCTTACAAACTTTTATTAGTTGACCTTAAAAGAGAACAACCTCCTGTTTAAAATTTAAAAATCATGTGGCATTTTAAAAAAAATATATTTATATATCTTATTGCCACCTTAATTTTTATTTTATTGGTTTTTTTTGTTTTACGTCTTAGAGACCAAGCTGCTAACACTGTTTTAAAAAGCGTAGAAACTAGTACTAGTTTTTCTAAGCCAGTTTTTTTTAACATTGGTAAATATTTTAATAATATTTTTTCAGCTAACTATCTTTCCAAACGCAATCAATTTTTAGAAGGAGAAACGAACAAATTAAAAAGTTTGTTAATAGCTAGTGATAGTTTGCAAAAAGAAAATGAATCATTAAAAGCTGCTTTAAAAATATCGTTAGAAGATGATTTGGTTTTAGAATCAGCTCAGGTAGTATTTTCTAACACTGGTGGCTTGCAAAATACCATTGTTATCAATAAGGGTTCTCAAAACGGTTTGAAAGAAGGTATGAATGTTATTCTGGCTGACAAAATTTTAGTGGGACGTCTTATCAAAGTTTTACCTAATTATTCACAATTAGAAACGATATATGGTCCAGGAGTGAGCCTGGGGGCAGAAATTTTAGGTTCTAAGGTTTTAGGGTTAGCGGAGAGAAACAATCAAGGTTTTTTTTATTTTAAACTTTACCCTGCTGATGCTATCATGAAAACAGGTGATGTTTTAATTACTTCAGTAGAAAATAATATATTTTACAAGGGTTTGATTATTGGTGAGATATTGGACCAAAAACAGAACGAACAAGGTAAAAGATCTATCAAAGAAGCTTTTAAGATTTCTGACCTGGATCAGGTTTTAATTATTAAAAATGAAGTTTTTTAATATATGATTTCTTTTAAAAAAATAATTATCTTTTTTGTTTTATTCTGGCTATCATTGGCTTTAGATTTATATTTCCCGTTTCCAGCTAATATCCATGTTTCTTTTTTAATGATTTATGGCATATTTTTCTTTTTTAACTATGGTTTGAAAAATGCATTAATTGTTAGCTTTGTTGCCGGATTGATCTTAGATGCTTTGAATTTTTTTGCTGTTTTTAACCAATGTTTAATTTTACCTATTAGCATTTTAGTAATATATTTTTTAAGTTGTGTTTTAAACAGTGATAACTCAGGTTCTAAGTTAATCTTAGGTATAGCAACTTTGTTTATTTTTGAGTTATTAAAATGTTTGAATTTTTTAATTTTAAAACAGCATTTTTCTGCGATTTTCTTGCTTTATAATTTTTTAATTAATATTATAATTTTTTCTTTTATAATTTATTTGATTGATAGAATAAAAAAACATGCCTTACACCATTAAAAGGGATTACAAGCATGCTATCGAGCCTGAAGAAATTTTAATGGATCAAAGGAGCCAGGAAGGCCCTGAAGCAAACAAAGCTACCTTAGGTCGCTTAGAATCTATCATTGTGGCTGGTAATATTAAAATTTTATTGATTTTAACTGGTTTAATTTTGTTAGCTTTGTTATCTCGTACAGCGTATTTACAGATTTATAAAAATAAATATTATATTGGTTTATCTGAAAACAATCGTACGAGATATGTTTTAAAAACTGCTCCCAGGGGTAATATCTTAGATAGATATGGATTGCCTTTGTTAGAAAATCAACCTTCCTATAGCTTGGTATTAGTACCTGCTGATTTACCATATGATTTATCCGAAGTAGAAGCTATTTTAAAAAGTATTTCTGAAATTTTTAATTTAGATATCACTGGGTTAAAAAAAGAAATCACTGCCCAGATGAATTCAGAAGATATCGACCCCATTTTAATTAAAACAAATTTGGATGTTTCTGAGGTAAGAATTTTTGAATCAGAAATCAAAGACAAAAAAGGGTTTAGCGTGAGAGAAGATATTTCCCGTAATTATCTCAGCGGACCTGTTTTTTCCCAGGTTTTAGGATATGTGGGGAAAATGAATGATCAAGATATTAAAAATCACCCTACATATCCTATTTCTGAAACCATTGGTAAAGCAGGGTTAGAAGCTGTCTACGATCAGAATTTAAGAGGGCAATCTAGTAAACAAATTTATGAAGTTGATGCTCAGGGTAAAATCATCCATGATTTAGGAGAAACGCAAGCTGTACCAGGGTTAGATTTAACTACGACAATAGACAAGGAGATGCAATTAAAATTGTATACTGCCATGACAGAGTCTATGGATAATTTAGGAATTACAAAAGGCGCAGGTATTATCATTAATCCTAAAACAGGAGAAATTTTAAGTTTAGTGAGTTTTCCTTCTTATGATAACAATCTTTTTATTAAAGGAGGACCTAAAGAAAAAATTGATAAAATACTTAATGATCAAGCTTGGCCTTTGCTTAATCGCGTAGTTTCTGGCTTATATGCTCCTGGTTCTACCATCAAACCTTTAGTAGCTTTAGCGGCTTTACAAGAAGGGGTTATCAGCAAAGACAGAAAAATTTCAGATGGAGATGGCCGTTTGATAATTCCTAATCCATATCATCCGGAGCTACCAAGTATATTTGTGGACAATGCTGTTCATGGTATGGTAGATGTTTTTAAAGCTTTAGCATATTCTTGCAATGTATATTTTTATGAAGTAGGTGGGGGATACGGTGATATCAAAGGTTTGGGTATTGCTAAATTAAAAGAATATTGGCAAAAATTCTATCTTGATAAGCTTTTGGGTATAGATTTGCCTGGAGAAAAAAAAGGAGTATTGCCTGATGTTGAGTGGATCAAAGAAAACAGAAAAAATGATCCTCTGTGGCGGTTGGGTGATACCTATAACGTGAGTATTGGACAAGGAGATTTATCTATCACTCCATTGAGTTTGATTTCTTACATAGCAGCTATTGCTAATAATGGGGTTTTAATGAAACCATACCTTATTAAAAAAATTGGTGTTGCAGATGAAGAAAGTAAGGAAGAAATTATCACTAATTTACCAGTGAGTGCTGAAAACTTAAAAGCTGTTCAAGAGGGTATGCGTCAGGTAGTAACCTTAGGCTCAGCTAGATCTCTAACAACTTTAAAAATAGATTCAGCTGGTAAAACAGGTACACCTCAGATTCAAGGGAACAAAAAAATTAATGCTTTATTTGTTGGGTATGCTCCATATCAGAATCCAGAAATTGCTTGGCTCATCTTATTAGAAGAACCTAAATTAGGTTCTACCGTGGCCATACCTGTAGCTTTTCAAATGTTGAGCTGGTATGAGGAAAATAGATGGAAAGGCAATTAATTATTTTTACCATCAACAAAAAGATTTAAGATTTTTTTCTGTATCTGATTTGATATCTTGGGATTGAAGTAAAACAATGGCTATAGATCTCTCTGTACCATCTAATGATATTTTAAAAATACCAAAGCCGTTTTCTAAACCAGCTTGGCCTAAATCGTAATATCCGCCTAAGAAATTTTCTTTTTGATAAAAAATATTTTTGTTATTATATGGTTCTGAAAAATATGGTTGACCAAACTTAGGATACAAAACACCTTTAGATATTTCTAACATCCATGTTTTGTTTTTTAAAAGATATCTAGATAGCAAAAAAATATCTTCTGCGTTTGTTAGGTTATTCAAATCATATCCACCAGCATCAGAAATAAAAGTATTATTTAAACCCATTGATTTTGCTCTTTCATTTAATGCATATTCATATCCGTGTCCCAGACGACTTTGAGCTAATGCTTCTGCTGCATTAGCAGAATGTTCAATAATCATGGGGTAAAAAAGATCTATGTAAGGGATTCTTTCTCCTATGGGCCAAACACGATCTTCTTTATATAAAATAGCGTTAGCGTTAATAGGTATTTTCGTGGTAAAAATATAATCAAAACTTAAAAGAGAATTTTCGCTAGCAGAAATACCAGTGATAAATTTATTAGTAATGGTACCAGCGCTAACAAAAGTGCTTCTGTTTTTTTCATATAAGATTTGACTGCTATCTACATCAGCAACGAGGTAGCTTTGGGCGCTGATAGAAGGTAATGTTTTTAAAGGTTTGTGATAGATATAATCATCATTTAAAAAATCTTTTTCTAAAACTAAAACAGGGAGATTTCTAGGGATTAAATCATATAGGTTTTTAGCAGGTTCGCTGTAAAGATTAACACAGCCACTTGAATAGGTCGCACCTGTTAATTGTCCGTTGGCGTAATATGGTAAACCATGAAGGTAATAGTTACCTGTAAATCTCATGCTATTTGGCATATATACATATGCCCAGCTAGAATAGTGTTCTATTTCTTTGTTTAAGATTCTAAAAAGACCAATAGGCGTTTCACCAAAATCATCATTTGCTCCTTTTGCTTTGATAACATATTTTTCTTTTTGAATACCTTTTTGATAGAGATAGACAGCCATATCCATGAGGTTAATTTCTAAAAAATCTTTTTGGGTTAAAATCATTTCTTCTTTTAAGTCCCAAACAGTTTTTATCTGATTGATAGACTCTCTGATAGGTGGCCATTTAAGCACATTAATATTATTTTTTAAAATAATTGTGCGTTCAGGCAACAGATATGATTTTGTTTTAGGTAGAGAAATTAAAAAAGCTACTAAAAAAAACAATGAAAAAATTATTAATATGTTTGATTTTTTAAAATACATTTGGCTTATTTAAACGGTTTTTTTGGAAAGATAACGTGTTGGAGAGATTATAGCAATTTTAGAGTGTATTAAAGTCAACACCTTGGAATCACCTTTAGATATGTATCATCTGGGCCGGTGTTTTAAAATTAATCCCCATATGCATTCTTTTCATATTGTAATGCGCTAAATATTTTAAAATATCATCTTTA
>Ga0247842_10000741_pt1 | contig 63212 bp, 59 predicted proteins | sample LaCruzMarch2015__3_FD_192411 | JGI IMG/M metagenome (GOLD analysis project Ga0247842, IMG submission 192411) | Freshwater microbial communities from meromictic Lake La Cruz, Castile-La Mancha, Spain - LaCruzMarch2015_19m | ecosystem: Environmental > Aquatic > Freshwater > Lake | place: Spain... | reverse complement strand
ATATTCACAGTATCAACAAAAAGAAAAGGTTGCTCCAAAAGAAAAAGAACTACTGCTAACTGTAGCATAAAAATAGGACATTTCTACTTTGGTAACAATACGACATTTCTAATTTGGCTTGACACCACCCCAGATTTTTTATTGACAGTTTTGTAATTTCTGGTAAAATATAACTACAATCTATTTAAAAGCGCGACTGGCGGTAGACATGGGAAACCATGCGGGAGCGCGAATGAGCAAAATCGAACGCCTGGGTTTTAAGAATCCAGGCGTTTGTTTTTTAAAGGAGATGATGACATGTTTATAAGAGGACGATGGGATAAAACAATCGACGTAAGGGATTTTATTAATAGAAATTATAAGCCGTATGATGACGATGAATTATTTTTATACGGACCTACCCTAAGGACTAAAAAACTATGGCAGAAGTGCCTAAGGCTTTTTAAGAAAGAGCATGAGAATGGCGGCGTGTATGATATTGACGTATCAACAGTATCAACGATTACAAGTCACAAGCCTGGTTATATAGATAAGAAACTTGAGATCATTAAGGGACTGCAAACTGACAAGCCGCTTAAAAGGGCAATAAAGCCGCTAGGCGGGATACGCATAGTAGAGAAAGCTTGCAAAGATTATGGATATGAGTTAGATAACAAGGTAAAAGAGATATATTTAAAGTACCGCAAGACACATAATGACGGTGTGTTCGATTCTTATACTACGGATATATTAAAGGCCCGTGGTACAGGACTTATTACAGGCTTGCCTGATAATTATTCAAGAGGAAGGATTATAGGTGATTATAGAAGAGTGGCGTTGTATGGAATAGAGAAACTTATCAAAGCAAAAAAACATGATAAAGAGTTGTTCGAGGACTATTCTTCTCAAGAGGCAATACGGTTAAGAGAAGAGATCGCGGATCAAATAGGCGCTTTAGAGGATATTATAAAATTAGGTAAATCCTATGGTTTTGATTTAAATAAGCCGGCAGAGAACGCAAAAGAGGCTATTCAATGGGTTTATCTTGCTTATCTTGCCGCTATAAAGGAGCAGGACGGCGCCGCTATGAGTTTAGGAAGCGTGAGCAATTTTTTTGATATATATATTGAGAAAGACTTTAAACTGGGGATATTGACGGAAGAGAAGGCGCAGGAATTAATAGATGATTTTGTGATAAAGTTGCGCATGGCGCGTCACTTAAGGCCAAAATCATACTCTGAAATATTTGCCGGTGATCCAATATGGATAACAGAGAGTATTGCAGGAGTTGGTATAGACGGAAGGCACAAGGTTACAAAGACATCTTACAGGTTTTTGCAGACTTTATTCAATCTTGGGCCTGCGCCTGAGCCTAATCTTACGGTTTTGTGGTCTTCCAGGCTTCCTGATAATTTTAAGATATTCTGCGCCAAGGTTTCCATTGCTACAAGTTCTATTCAGTATGAGAATGATGATTTGATGAGGCTGATCGGTGGAGATGACTATAGTATTTCATGTTGTGTGTCACTGTTAAAAAATGGAAGCGAGATGCAGTATTTCGGAGCGCGATGTAATCTTGCGAAGGTATTACTCTATGCGTTAAATGAGGGTAGAGACGAGATCACGGGAGAAAAAGTTGTCCCGGGTATACCGCCTATAAGTTCTGATATATTGGATCATGATGAGGTTAAGCAGCGATTTATGCAGGTGTTGCGCTGGACTATCAGGACATATGTCGAGGCTCTTAATATTATCCATTTTGTGCATGATATGTATTATTACGAAAGATCACAGATGGCCTTGCTTAACACAGAACTAACGCGTTATATGGCATTTGGGATCGCTGGCCTTTCTGTTGTAGCTGATTCTTTAAGCGCTATCCGCTATGCTAAGGTCAGGCTCGTACGCAATGATAAAGGCCTTACGACAGATTTTAAGATCACAGGCGATTTTTACGCCTTTGGAAACGATGATGACAGGGTCGATGGCAGGGCTGTTGATTTGGTAACTACATTTCTCGCGGAGATTAAAAAATATAAGTTTTACAGGGATTCTCTCCCCGCGGTTTCTATTCTCACCATTACCTCTAATGTAATGTATGGTAAAAAAACAGGGGCTACTCCGGATGGAAGAAAAAAAGGCGAGCCTTTCGCGCCCGGGGCAAATCCAATGCATGGTAGGGATAAGAACGGGGTTGTAGCGTCTTTAAATTCCGTCGCGAGTATTCCTTATTCTGAATGCAGGGACGGCATATCAAATACATTTACTACTGTGCCGGATACATTAGGAAAGACTCCGGAGGAGCGAGTATCCAATCTCGTGGGTTTGCTCGAAGGCTATTTTATCAAAGGAGCGCAGCATCTGAATGTAAATGTAATCGATAAGAAAACGCTTAAAGACGCGATGAAGCATCCCGCCAAATACCCTCAGCTTACTATTCGCGTGTCGGGATACGCGGTTCATTTTAATAAATTATCGCTCGAGCAGAAGAAAGAGGTTCTGGCAAGGACATTTCATGAAGTCATGTAATAGGAAGCTTCGTGTCGGAAGAATCCATTCAATAGAAAGTTTTGCGACACAAGACGGGCCCGGGATACGTTTTCTCGTGTTTATGCAGGGGTGCGTTGCCGGCTGTTTATATTGCCAGAATCCGGATACCTGGAATTTGAAAGCCGGTTTTGATATGAGGCCGGAAGAGGTGCTTGAAAAAGTAAAACGTTGCATGCCGTATATAAAAGCATCCAACGGAGGTATTACGGTTTCAGGAGGCGAGCCGCTTTTGCAGATAGAGTTTCTTATAGAGTTGTTCAGGCTCTGCAAAATGAATAACATCCATACCGCGGTGGATACAAGCGCTTTTTATAATAATCATAATAGGAAATTATTGCAGAAGCTTATTTCGCTTACAGGCCTTTTTATCCTGGATATAAAGGCTGGCCGTGAGGCATTACATAAAAAGATAACGTCAAGGCCGTTAGGCGAGGTGATTGATTTTTTAGATATCCTGGAATCAGAAAAAAAGCCTTATTGGCTAAGGTATGTTCTTGTGCCCGAATTAAATGATTCAAGAAAAGATCTGAAGGCGTTAAAGAAAATTCTTGCCGGGCTAACCTATTGTGAAAAATTTGAGTTTCTTCCGTATCATACCCTGGGCAAGCATAAATGGGAATGCATGAAGCTCAAATATCCATTGTGTAATACCCTTCCGGCAAGCCCGCAGCATCTAAAAAGGGCTCAACTTGCATTAAATAAATAGAAAGGATAGATATGAAGACTGATATTGAGATTGCTCGAGAGGTGAAATTAAAGCCTATTATGGAAATCGCTGAAAAAATAGGCATTTGCGAGGATGAACTGGAACTTCATGGTAAGTACAAGGCAAAGGTGGAACTTTCCATTTCGCGGCGAATAAAGGATAATCTTAACGGTAAATATATAGATGTTACTGCTATTACACCCACGCCGCTCGGCGAAGGCAAGACCGTTACTACGATAGGTTTATCGCTGGGATTAGCCAAGTTAGGGAAAAAGGTTTCTACTTGCATACGGCAGCCATCGCTTGGGCCTGTGTTTGGCATAAAAGGGGGCGCTGCAGGCGGCGGGTATTCTCAGGTTGTGCCGATGGAGGATTTCAACTTGCATTTGACCGGCGATGTGCACGCGGTCGGCCTGGCGCATAATCTCTGCGCGGCATTCCTCGATAATTCTCTCTACCGAGGCAATAAATTAAATATGGACCCTTCGGCGATACTCTGGCGAAGAGTCGTGGATGTCAGCGACAGATCTTTGCGTAACATTACTACAGGCCAGGGGTCTAAGGAAGACGGTATCCCGCGCCAAACCGGTTTTGATATTACCGTGGCATCGGAGGTCATGGCAATTTTGGCTTTGGCCAGCGATCTTAAAGATTTACGTCAGCGTTTAGGCAGGATTGTAGTAGCCTTTACCCATGATGGAAAGCCGGTTACTACCGAGGATTTAAAAGTTGCAGGGGCGATGGCAGTGCTTTTAAAAGACGCGATCAAGCCTACGCTGATGCAGACGACTGAATATACTCCCTGTTTTGTGCATGCGGGGCCATTCGCTAATATCGCCCACGGGAATAACTCTATCATCGCCGACAGGATCGCGCTCAAGTTGAGCGAATACGTGGTTACCGAAAGCGGCTTTGGCGCTGATTGCGGCGCTGAGAAAGCCTTTAATATTAAATGCCGTATTGGCGGATTGGTACCCAACGCAGTGGTAATTGTGTGTTCTATCCGCGCGCTGAAGATGCATAGCGGACGTTTCAAGGTGGTGGCGGGAAAGCCTTTGAGCGAAAATTTATTAAAGGAAGATATTGATGCGGTTGAGCAGGGCGCGGTAAACCTGGAGAAGCATATTGAGAATATACGGTTGTTCGGGTTACCCGTGGTCGTGGCGATAAATAGATTTACTACTGATACGGATAAAGAGATAGAAGCAGTGCGAAAAAAGGCTTTAGCTGCCGGAGCCGATGATGCGGTAGTAAGCGAAGTGTGGGCAAAAGGCGGAGAGGGCGGGATAGATTTGGCTCGGGCAGTAGTAAAGGTCGCGAATAAGTCATCTCATTTTAAGTTTCTATATTCGCTGGATGAGCCTATTGCGCAAAAAATTGAAAAGATAGCAACGAATGTTTACGGCGCGGCTAAGGTTGAATATCTGCCTGAAGCAGTGAAGAAGATAGAACTTTATACTAAACTGGGTTATGATAAATTCCCTATTTGCATGGCAAAGACACATCTGTCTCTTTCTCATGACCCAGAATTGAAAGGCAGGCCCGCAGGATTTACTATTCCCATCCGCGATATACGGGTGGCAGCTGGGGCCGGTTTTTTGTATCCTTTGTGCGGCCAGATGCGTACGATGCCGGGACTGCCTTCGGAACCGGCGGGAACACGTATTGATTTAGATGAGAATGGTAATGTGGTGGGATTATTTTAAAGCAGTTATAGAGAGTTTTTCTCTCGCTGTATTTCTGGGCATCCTCACCGGAGATACCATCGCCTCTCTAAAACCAGAATTTTCTTGATAATCACCATATTCAGCCTTATAATACATACCTAAATATATAGAGAGAGGTTTTCCTCGGTTGATACGAGAGGTACCCCAGCAATATCCTTCTCCACGCATAATAGGAAAGTTTAACGCCTATGATCGAAACAGCAATCATAGGCGTTTTTATCTGTCGATGTTTAACCCAAAATTTGCATTAGAACCTTAACTTTGATATGACTCCTTATGCCGCAAGTAGTTATTCTAATGCAACGCATTACAAAAAGATGCACTGCAAATTTTGCCTTCGGCAGCCCTTTCTTTGGAAAGGGCTGGGTTTAAAAGAGTTAGGGCATCGCATTTATTGGTCGCATTGTGAATTTTCCAGTCCCGCAACCTGTTTAAAAGCCTCTCTAAATCAAGCCAATTAATCGCCAGAATAGGCGAATTCCTCTCTTATTTAATGCCCGCTATATAATGAAAATAGCTGTGTGTGGAGAGGTCGTCCCCTTGTGCCATATTTCTGGGCGAGCGAGAGAGGGGAAACTCTCTAATTCTGCCATACCTGTTTGCAGAGAGTGGTTTTATGGTGACTCCCTTCTGAGCGGCTTAGCGGAAATACCTATTTAAAGTTCTTGACAAAAGATGTGTTCTACCATATTATTAGCATATGCTAATAACTAAAAGGGGTTTGCATGGCTAGGCCTTGCAGATGTAGAAGAATAAGATGTAATCCTGATACAAATTACTTTAAACCTCGCGGCATTCCATTAGATATGCTTGAAGAAGTAAATCTTGCCTTGGATGAGTTAGAGGCGATTAGGCTTGCAGATTTAGAAGGGTTATATCAGGAAGATGCGGCTAAGAAAATGAATATTTCTAGGCAGACATTCGGAAATATTATTAATTCAGCTCACAAAAAGATAGCGGATATTCTCTTAAACTCCAAAGCACTAAAAATAGAAGGCGGGACCATTGAGAAGGTGGATTAAATGGATAATGTGATAAAGCGGGATAGAGCCAGATTAAAATTATTTAAGAAATATGGCTATGATATACCAAAGGCCAGAAACTTTATTCTTTCTAAGGCCAAACTTGCTAAAGATAGCAGCATACTTGAAATCGGCACAGGCAAAGGCCATATGACTGTTGTTTTGGCGAAGAAAGGATTTAGGCTGATCTCAATTGATCTTGATAGAAAAGCTCAAGATATCGCCAGGATGTATCTTAAGTCAATTAAACGCAATAGATCGGTAATTCTTAAGATTATGGATGCTGAACAGTTGCGATACAAAGATAATTCTTTTGATTATGTAATTTCTGTTAATTTCATTCATCACGCTAAAAATCCTAGTAGGTGTTTAAAAGAGATAATAAGAGTCGTCAAAAACAAGCTTATTATAGCCGATATAAATAAAAAAGGAGAACGTATTATGGAGAAGGTGCATAGGTTGGATGGCCACAGCCATGAAATATCAAAAATGTCCTTAAAAGAAACGGAGGTATTATTGAAGAATACAGATATGAAGGTCAGGGTCTATAGAGATATCTGTCAAACTGTTTTATTAGCAAGGAAAAGGGTGTCAAAATGAAGATATGTATTCCAACAGAAACAAATGAAGGCAAGAACGCAAAGGTTTATAGACATTTCGGCAGCGCGCCGTATTTTACCATCGTTGATACGGAGAAAAATTCCATTGAGATTATTGACAATGCAAATCAACATCATGCGCACGGTATGTGCCAACCAATGAATGCGTTGATGGGCAAGAAGATTGACGCTGTGGTTACTGGTGGTATGGGCGCTCGAGCGGTTCAAGGGCTTAATCAGGGCGGGATCAAGGCTTATCGAGCTATTCCTGGAACAGTTGCAGATATTGTCAGCCAGTTTACCAAAGGTGGGCTTGAGGAACTAACCGTAAAGAATGCTTGCGCGCAACACGGTTGCCATTAAAGAATATGCCTATCAAAATTGTGGTGGGCACTTTCATTGGTATATAAGTATTATTCCGCGTGTAAGTAAAATGGCAGGTTTTGAACTGGGCTCAGGGATTTTTATTAATGTTGCTATTCCAGAAGAGAGTGCTGAATTTTTACGTGGTGTTAAACAAGCGCAAAAAATATAAGCACTTTGTGTTTATATAATAAGCTTACTTGCGCCAAAAGAGATGGCATAAGGATATAAGATGTTTATATTGTCAAATTTATTAATCGCCGTGGCTAATATCTTCAATGTGCTTCTTACTGTAGCTTATTGGTTGATATTGATTAGAGCCTTAACCAGCTGGGTTAATCCTGACCCATACAATCCAATAGTGCAGTTTTTATACAAGACTACTGAACCCATATTATACCCTATAAGAAAAATGTTGCCTTTTAGTTTAGGGTTTGGAATAGATATATCTCCGATAATTGCCTTTTTGGCGATCATGTTCTTAAGGTCTTTCCTTGTAACTACCATATTGGATTTAGCAATAAGATTGAAATAATGTAATATTTAAGTTATGGACGCAAGATTTTTAAAAACTATTTTTTTGGCTTGGTGTACTATCTTTTTCTTGGAAGGATGTTCTTTTACGACGCACTACGAACAATTAATGCTATTAAAAAGGCTTGGAGATAGTAAGTATGAGCTTGAAGATTATGTAAAGGAACAAAGAAGCTCTTTTTCTAAGTTAAGAGATGATATTAAAAATAATCAATTAAAGAGAGGGATATCTAAAAGAGAGATTTTATCCATATATGGAGAACCAATTTTTTGCAGGGACATCGCAAATAAAACCAATGTTAAAGAAATATGTCTTTACCGGCGTCCACTCCAATATTTTTCCACTGATATTGCATATCTCAAGTTTGATAAGAAACAAAATCTATGTTCTTGGGAGTTTATTCCTGCCTCACAGGAAGATAGTGTTGCAGCGAAAGAAGAGGTTATAAATGCCAAGAACTAAAATAATCTGCACTTTAGGCCCTGCATCAGGCAAGGCAAATGTTCTGCTGAAGATGATGCGTGCCGGAATGGCTGTGGCAAGATTAAATTTCTCTCATGCCAGCCTAAAGGTTCATTTGTCTCTAGTGCAACTCATAAGAAAACTAAATAAAAAATATCACCTAAATACTAAGATATTAGGAGATTTGGAAGGTTATCGCATAAGGGTTGGCAGGCTTAAGGGAGGTCAGGCTATCGCGGTAAGGAAAGGGCAGGTTGTTTGGTTAACTCAAGAGAGTATCTTAGGAGAAGATAGCCTGATACCATTTGATTACAAAGATTCTTTAGATAAGATTAAAATTGGCCAGCACATTTATATTGATGATGGCAATATTGTTATTTTAGTTTTAGGGCGCGAGAAGAATAGGGTGAAGGCCAGGGTAGTCATCCCTGGACTAATTAAAGAACGCAAAGGTATTAATATGCCCGATACCAAGCTGAGTTTCAAGGGATTGACAGCAAAAGACAAGGAGAGCATCCGTTTTTGTATGGAGAATAAAATTGATTATATAGCCCAGTCTTTTGTAAGAAGCAAGGATGACATCCTTATTATTAGAGGATATCTTAAGAATTATCCGCATAAATACCAGATTATTGCAAAGATCGAGAATCGAGAAGGCATCAAAAATATTGATGAAATAATCAGAGTCTGCGATGGAATTATGGTCGCAAGAGGTGACATGGGTGTTTCTATCCCTATATATGAGGTGCCGATAGTTCAAAAGAAAATAATTAAAAAATGTAACCGAGCACATAAATTTGTCATTACTGCTACTCAGATGTTGGAAAGCATGACCGAAAATCATATACCTACAAGGGCAGAAGTTTCAGACGTAGCCAATGCTATACTGGATGGTTCAGATTACGTGATGCTATCTGCGGAAACCGCGGTTGGGTTGTATCCGATAGAGTGTGTGGATATAATGGATAAAATAATAAAATTTACAGAGAAGTGTAGTTAGCGATTATGATTTCCGAAGAGAAAGAATTATATTATGACTAAAGACCCGATTTGCGGAATGAAAGTAGACCAAGATAAGGCTGTTAAGCTTATGCAGGATGGTCTTGCGTATTATTTTTGTAGTGAGAACTGCAAAAGCAAATTTTTAATGCAGTCTTCTGCAAAAGGATCAGAAAAATCGCAAAGTAAAAATATTTACATCTGCCCGATGCATCCTGAAATCATACAGTATAAACCCGGTGATTGCCCGAAATGCGGAATGTATCTCGAACCAAAGATTGTATCTGCCGAGACAGAAGAGGGCAATAAAGAAAAGCGGATTTTATCGCATAAGTTTTGGATCGGGTTGACGTTAGCGATCCCTGTTTTTATCCTGGCCCTTGACGAAATGATTCCGGCTCTTAACCTAAAAGCAATCGTGCCTTCTAAGCTTTCGCGTTGGCTTCAGTTTATTTTTGCAACACCTGTTGTGTTATGGTCAGGAAGCATTTTCTTTCTAAAAGCATGGAAGTCACTTTTAAATAAAAGTCTCAATATGTTTACTTTAATTGCTATGGGCGCGGGGGCGGCTTATGGCTTTAGCGCGATAGCTATTCTTCTCCCGGGTATTTTTTTCCCTGAATCGTTGAAAAAAGGCGGTGAAATCGGGCTATATTTTGAAACAGCTGCCGTTATTACAGTATTGGTGCTTCTAGGCCAGCTTCTCGAAGCAAGAGCACGTAATAGAACTGACAAGGCAATCAAAGCATTGCTTGGTCTTGCCGCTAAGGAAGCACATTGTATTCGGGATGGCAAAGAAGAAGATGTTGCCATCGATAATATTCAAAGGGGTGACTTATTGAGGGTTAGGCCAGGAGAAAAAGTGCCTCTGGATGGTATGATTATTGAAGGGAGAAGTACGGTTGATGAATCAATGATTTCCGGAGAACCTGTTCCTGTCGCCAAGAAAGAAGGGGATCGGGTTATCGGCGCAACTGTTAATCAGACAGGAGCTTTTGTGATGCGAACTGAGAAAATCGGTTCTGAAACTATTCTCGCTCAAATTATGCACATGGTGGCTGATGCTCAGCGTAGTCGTGCCCCTATTCAAAACTTTGCCGATCAGGTTTCTGGTTATTTTGTCCCTTCCGTATTGATCTGCGCAGTAATTGCTTTTATTCTCTGGTCTATTTTTGGACCAAGGCCGGCTTTAGCTTATGCCTTAGTTAGTGCCATTTCGGTCTTGATCATTGCCTGCCCTTGCGCCCTTGGTCTGGCAACACCTATGTCAGTTATGGTGGGTGTCGGGAAAGGCGCTCAGTCAGGTATTTTAATTAAAAATGCGGAGGCGATCGAAAAGGCTGAAAAAATTACCCACCTTCTTACAGACAAGACAGGGACTTTGACAGCCGGAAAACCACGGGTAACCGCTATTATTACAGGGAAGGATTGGGATGAGCAAATGTTGTTGAGTATAGCGGCTTCTGTAGAGCAGAGCAGTGAACATCCATTGGCTCGCGCAGTCGTTGATTATGCGAAAGAACAAACTGTTCCATTAGCATTGGTTGAGGATTTCCAATCTGTAACAGGCGGAGGGGTTAAAGGTAATGTTAATGCCAAAACGGTTTTATTGGGAAAACAAAAATTTATCGAAAACTCCGGAATAAGCTTGCCAGAGGAATTAAAAAAGAAAGCTGTTGATCTTCAAGAGAAGGCTTGCACAGTTACGTGGGTAGTTGTGGACCGGCAAATAGCAGGGATACTCGCTATTTCAGATCCGATAAAGAAAACAACGCCTGATGCTATTCTACAGTTGCATAAAATGGGGTTAAAAATTGTTATGCTTACGGGGGACAATGAAAAAACTGCGAAAGCAATCGCAAAAGAATTAGGTATAGATGAGGTTTATGCCGAATTAGAGCCTAAGGGTAAGCGAGAGATTGTAAAAAAGTTAAAAAGCGAAGGGGTGAAGGTAATGGTTGCCGGCGATGGTATTAATGATGCTCCGGCATTAGCGGAGGCAGAAGTTGGTGTTGCTATGGGTACAGGAACGGATGTGGCGATTGAAAGCGCAGGCATTACCTTGGTCAAAGGCGATTTGAATGGGATCGTTAAAGCCTTACGTCTTAGCCGGGGTGTTATGCGCAACATTAGACAAAATCTTTTTTTTGCATTCATCTATAATGTTGTGGGTATTCCTATTGCTGCCGGAGCGCTCTATCCGATTTTTGGATTGCTTCTGAATCCTATGATTGCTGGTGCAGCAATGAGTTTCAGCTCGGTTTCAGTTATTGGAAATTCTCTAAGATTGCGTAATTTAAAATTATAGGAAATCATAGCCGTCCTATTTGTGGGCACACCCTGCAATAAAATAAAAGTGTAAAATAGCTGTCATGGTTATAAAACTTGGAAAAGTTGCTTTAGAACGTGCTTTGTCGAAAATGGGCTTGGCTTCCCGCAGCCAGACTAGAGAATGGATATTAGATGGAAAACTCAAGGTTAATGGGAAAATTATTAAGGATCCGCTTTATCTGGTAATCCCTGAAAAAGATAAATTTGTTTTAGATGGAAAGCCTCTCAAGAGAAATGCCTGTCAGACGATCATGCTGTATAAGCCTAAGGCCGTTGTTACCACTAGATCTGATGAACTCGGCAGGCGTACGGTTTTTGACGTCTTACCTGAGGAACTTAATCATCTTCATGCTGTCGGCCGTCTGGACATGGCAACAACAGGACTATTGCTGCTCACCAATGATACCAAGCTATCTGCTTATTTGACTGACCCGATTAATGCCGTCCTGCGCATTTATGTGGTAGTTGTTAGGGGGATGGTTACGCATGAAAAACTCCAGAAGGCAGTTCAAGGGATTTGGGATGGAGGGGAATTTTTGAAGCCTGCTAAAATAACTTTGCGTAAAGTCAGCAATAAAGAGTCTCATTTAATTGTGGAATTGATTGAAGGTAAAAATCGGGAGATTCGCAGACTATTTAAATCTCTCGGCCACGAAGTCATTCAGCTTAAGCGTATTGCCTTCGGCTGCCTGAAGTTAGATAAAATACAACCAGGACAGTTTCGCCACTTGACTCCAGAAGAAATAGCCTCTCTAAACTCATAATATCATTGCTATAGATAAATATTCCATATATAATTAAATAGTATAGGAAATTCCTTTTTTAGGAAATTCAATAAGAATTACCTCCCCCACCGCGTAGGTGGGGTGGTATATACCACCCCACCTACGCGGTGGGGGAGGTCTAATTAATCCATGAAAAAAATATCATTAGCGCAAATTAAAGCAAACCGTAAAGGTAAGATTGTAGAAATTTTAGGAGGCGCAAACCTGCAGAGTAAACTGATGAACATGGGTGTGCGCAGCGGAAAAGAATTTACTAAACTTAGCCATATTGGTTTAGAAGGCCCGGTAGTTATTAAGATAGGCAGGACTATTCTTGCATTGGGGCATGGAATAGCGTCTAAAATAATGGTAGAACCTGAATGATAAAGAAAATTTATCTGATCGGAAATCCTAATGTAGGCAAAAGCGTGGTGTTTTCCCGTCTTACAGGAGTCCATGTAATTTCCTCAAATTATCCAGGCACCACTATGGAGATAAGCAAAGGATATCTCCAGCTAGATATCAGCAAGATAGAGGTTGTGGATTTGCCCGGAACATATTCATTAGAGTCTACTTCAAACGCAGAAGAAGTAGCTATATCTTTGTTAAAAGAATACCCAAAAAATGAAATCGCTGTAATCAATATTCTTGACTCTACAAATTTAGAAAGGAACCTGCTTCTGACGCTAGGGCTTATCGAAGAAGGGTATCCTATTATTGTCTGCCTGAATATGTGCGATGAAGCAAGCCATAAAGGGGTCAGGATAGATGCTGAAAAACTGGAAAGTATTTTGCATGTCCCTGTTGTTCCTACCTGCGCAGTAACAGGCGCTGGCATAAAATCAATGATAGAAAGGATAAAAGAAATTATGCCTGCTGAGAGGAGTAGGCTTAGCCATGAGGAGCGTTGGAAAGAAATAGGACATATAGTTGAACAGGTTCAGCATCTTGAACACCGTCATCATAACTTGAGAGAGATGCTGGAAGACGCATCTGTGCAGCCGTTTACTGGGATTATCATGGCTATGGGGATTATTTATGCCTCATTCAAGTTTGTGCGTTTTATCGGAGAGGGGATAATCAATAAAATAACTGACCCGGTATTTCTTAATCTTTATCAGCCAATGCTGGAGAAAATGACTTTCTACTGGCAGGAAAAAGGGTTTTGGTTTCATTTGCTGATAGGCGACCTGATAAACGGAAAGATTGATTTTAAACAGTCTCTAGGGGTTTTAACCACAGCTCCTTACATTGAATTCGGGATGGTGTTACCGTATGTCATATCTTTTTATTTTATTTTAAGTCTTTTAGAAGATATTGGTTATTTACCGCGCCTTGCGATATTATTGGACAATATCCTGCATCGACTGGGCCTGCACGGCTACGCAATCATTCCAGTACTTTTAGGTTTTGGCTGCAATGTCCCTGGTATTTTATCTACAAGAGTTCTGGAATCAAAGCGCGAAAGGTTTATCGCTTCGACTATTATTTCTATTGGAGTTCCGTGCGTGCCTTTACAGGCTATGATATTTGGCCTGTTGGGCTCATTCGGAGGATACTATGTGGCTGGAGTGTATCTCGTTTTGTTTTGCTTGATATTAATACTGGGTATGGTTTTAAACCGCATAATACCTGGCTATAGCCCTGAATTTTTATTAGAAATACCTTCTTACAGATTTCCTCCGCTGGAAATGCTTGGAAGAAAGTTATATTTCCGCGTTAAAGGCTTCTTGATAGAAGCCATGCCGGTTGTTTTGATAGGCGTTTTGTTTATAAATATTCTTTTATATTTCAAACTGTTTGATATTGTAACAAATATATTTGCTCCGTTGATTAAAGGCGTATTCGGGCTGCCTAAAGAAGCTATAATTGCTTTAGTTATCGGGTTTTTGAGAAAAGATGTTGCAGCGGGGATGTTAATGCCTTTAGGGCTTTCAGCTAAACAGCTTTTTATTGCAGCTACGTTACTAGCGATCTCTTTTCCCTGCGTTGCCACTTTTATAGTTTTATGGAAAGAGCTGGGCATCAAAGATTTGATCAAATCTACCCTTATTATGATAACTGTCAGCATTATTGTGGGCGGCTTACTTAATTTTGTAATACTTCGCTGAAAGGAGTAAAATGACAGCTTTTATAGCATCTTTTATGTTCGTGGTGCTGGCTGAAATGGGAGATAAAACACAGCTTCTTGCGATGGCTTTCGCGACGAAATATAGCGCTTATAAAGTGCTCATAGCGGTATTCTTAGCAACGTTATTGAACCATGCGCTTGCAGTAGCAGCAGGCCGTTTTTTGACCACTGTCGTCCCTATGGATATTATCTCTTTTATTGCAGCGCTGTCTTTTATAATATTCGGGTTATGGACTATCCGCGGGGATAAGCTTGAAGGTGAAGATAAAAAAGAATCCGGATTAGGTCCTATAGTTACAGTCGGTATTGCATTTTTTCTTGCAGAAATGGGAGATAAGACGCAGTTTGCCACTATAAGCCTTGCTGTTAAATATCAAAACATGATAAATGTGCTCATGGGCACCACCCTTGGCATGGTGGTTACGGATGCTATTGGTATAATCGGCGGGATAGTAATGCGTAAACGCATCCCGGAAAAGACAATTAAATGGATTTCTGCATCTGTATTTGTGCTATTTGGCCTCAGTGGAGTTTATAAAGTTTTATCCGGCAGGATAGGCATGACATATGTTTTGGGCATTCTTTTATTCATCGGCATAAGCACGTTTTATGCAGGGTGTTGTCTGACAAAAACAAGCGAAAAATAGTTTTGGATTTATACTCCAGATATCTACTTTAGGTATTTTAGCGCAAAGAATCCGCCTGCCAGAAGCGCGATGAAGATGATAGAAAAAATATCGAAGTATTTCTCGATATTTTTTTCTATCTTGTCTCCAAAAATCCTCAGCGCTCCTGCGACAAGAAAAAAACGGCCTGCGCGGCCGATAATAGAAGCAACAACAAGCGTTAATATTGAAATATGGAATAGCCCTGCTGCAATAGTGATTACTTTGTAAGGTATTGGGGTAAAAGCAGCGGTAAATACGGTCAAGAAAGCATTCTCTGCGTATTTACGGCCTACTAAATCCATTGTGGGCTGAAGATGGTAGGTATTTACGATTGCCTTTCCCATGGTTTCATATAGACTCCATCCGATAAAGTAACCAAAGAGTGCGCCTGCTACTGAACCAATCGTGCAGATTATTGCATAGCGCAGCCATTTTTTTCGCGTGGCTACTACCATTGCAATAAGAAGGACATCTGGCGGGATAGGAAAAAAAGAACTTTCTATGAAAGCGACTCCAAAAAGCGCAAAAGGCGCCTGTGGCGTTTTTGCCCAGTGTGTTGTCCACGTATAAAGAGACATAAAAAAACATTTTGGGATTTTTAAAATATTTTGTATTAGTTGCATAGTTATTTTTTTCCGATCTTATGGATGTAAAGTATTTTATCAGGATTAATGAATATTTCAAGCAATCTTTGAAGATATTATATTAATTTATCAAAGAGTTATTGAATCTGAGGTATTAATGTGTATAATAATACAGTCAATAGATAATTCATTATATTATTGATATTTTAGTATGTAAGGAGGAAGTGAGTTATGGCAACGCCGATTAAGAGATGGGTTGAAGAACAAGCGAGGCTTGCTAAACCTGATAAAATTTATTGGTGCGATGGCTCTGATGAAGAGGCTCGCAGGCTTATAGAAATAGGGATTAAGGAAGAAAAAATCGCAGGGTATCCTATTTTCAAAGAACTGAATCAGAAGGTCTGGCCGAACGCTTATTTTCACAGAAGTCATCCTACGGATGTTGCGCGTACTGAACACCTAACGTATGTTTGCCATCCGGATAAAGAAGTTGCCGGTCCAAATAACAATTGGATGCTCCCTAGTGATGCAAAAAGCCTTATGACAAAATTATCAGATGGCTGCATGAAAGGAAAGACGATGTACGTGCTTTCTTATATGATGGGGCATCCTGATTCTCCTTATGCAAAGGCCTGCGTTCAAATAACAGATACTTCTTACGTTGCAATAAGTATGCGCATAATGACGCGTATGGGAAAAAAGGCAATGGAGAGGATAGGAAACTCTGCTGATTTTGTTAAGGGGTTTCATTCTATAGGAGACCTTGATCCTGATAAGCGTTTTATAATGCATTTTCCTGATGAGCATCTTGTGTGGAGCATTGGCTCAGGTTATGGCGGCAACGCTCTTTTAGGCAAGAAATGTTTTTCTTTAAGGATTGCTTCCTGGTTAGGTTATAAGGAGGGTTGGCTTGCAGAGCACATGGTAATACTTGGTATTGAAGATCCAAAAGGGAATGTAACGTATGTTACAGCAGCCATGCCTTCTGCATGCGGAAAGACAAATTTAGCCATGCTTGAGTCTACTTTGCTGGGTTATAAGGTTTGGACTTTAGGCGATGATATTGCCTGGTTAAATGTCGGGCCAGACGGAAGGCTGTATGCTATTAATCCAGAAGCAGGCCTTTTTGGCGTAGCGCCAGGCACATCTATGAAAACAAATCCTAATATGCTGAGGACTTTAAAAGCGGATAAATTTTATCCCACGCTTTTTACAAACACTGCTTTAGATACAGATAACAATGAACCGTGGTGGGAAGGGTTAGACGGTTCTATTCCTAAGAATCTGTTGGATTGGCAGGGTAATCCTTGGAATAGCGCGAAAGGCACTAAGGCTGCACACCCAAATTCACGATTTACTGTATCTATATATAATTCGCCTACGCTTTCAAAAGAATTCGATAATCCCAGAGGCGTGCCGATTTCAGCGATAATCCTTGGCGGAAAAAGAACTCATCTAATACCTCTGGTTACAGAGGCGTTTAACTGGCAGCATGGAGTTTTTCTGGGAGCAAGGACTGGCTCAGAAACTACAGCTGCAGCTACGCATAAAGAGGGTGTATTAAGAAGGGATCCAATGGCTATGCTCCCGTTTTGCGGTTATAACATGGGCGATTATTTTAAGCATTGGCTGAATATAGGCAAGAGATTAAAGCATCCTCCTAAGATATACTCTGTTAATTGGTTTAGAGTAGATGACGATGGTAAATTTATCTGGCCGGGATTCGGAGAAAATATCCGCGTATTAAAATGGATTATTGACCGGTCGAATAATCGCGTAGACGCAAAAGATACGCCTATCGGGTTAATCCCAAATTTGAAAGACTTGAATACGGATGGTTTAAATATCCAGGAAGATAAGTTAAAGAAATTATTTGAGGTTAATAATTCTGAATGGCAGCTGGAATCCAAAGGCATGGAGAAATTCTTTAACCAATTTGGCAAGCATATACCTGTTGAAATCTGGCAGGAATATAAAAAACTATTGGAAAGGTGCTCCATATGAAGACGGAACCATTGCGCCTTACAGATTTTAAAGATATTAATTTTTTCAAAAGAGGCAAAGTGAGGGATGTCTATGATTTAGAGGATAAGCTTTTAATTGTCTCTACAGACAGAATATCCTGTTTTGATGTGGTTTTACCTACCTGTATACCTCATAAAGGAGAAGTCCTGACAAAGCTCAGCTTGTTTTGGTTTGAGCTTACAAAAGGTATAGTGCCAAATCATTTAATTACAGCTGATGTAGATAAGTATCCGCAGCTGTTATTGAAATACAAAGATATTCTTAAAAATCGTTCTATGCTGGTTAAAAAAGCCAAATCTATGCCTGTGGAATGCATTGTAAGAGGTTATTTGTCTGGTTCCGGCTGGAAAGAATATCAAAAAAGCCAATCAATCTGCGGTATAAAATTGCCAGCCGGGCTCAGAGAATCAGATAAACTGCCAGAACCGATTTTTACTCCGTCTACCAAAGAAGATGCAGGCCATGATATGAATGTAACGCAGGATTATATAGCAAAGGAAATAGGCTCGGATAAAACAGAGAAACTGAAAAAATTAAGCCTGGCGCTTTATAAAAAAGCGAGCAGTTATGCGGAATCCCATGGCATAATTATCGCGGATACTAAATTTGAGTTTGGTTTAAACAATAATGAGATTATTCTTATAGATGAGATACTCACTCCTGATTCTTCACGCTTTTGGCCAATGGATGGATACAAGAGCGGGGGCCCTCAGATGAGTTTTGACAAGCAGTTTGTGCGGGATTACTTAGAAACTTTAGATTGGGATAAAACACCGCCTGCTCCGGAACTCCCCCCAAAAATAGCTGATCAGACAAGCAAGAAATATTTAAAGATGATAGACTTATTCCTGGACAATAGCAGGGGACGTCTTACTCTTTCCTAACCTCTTACAAATATTCAAGCCGCAATTCCAATGATTCCATAATAAAATTCTTGACATTTTTTATATTGTAGGGCATACTTTTCATGTAAAGTATGCAAATCATACAATTCATACAAGGCTATATTTAATCTATAAGGAGATATTATGAGCGATACATCTAGAGGTAAAGTTTACGGCGCAGCTACTGTTGGCGAAAGAGGGCAGGTAGTAATTCCAGCAGGAATAAGAAAATCCCACAAGATTAAGCCTGGAGATAAACTTATTATTTTTGACAAACATGAGATGATAGGCCTTGTTCCGGCAGAGGAATTCAGCCAGATGCTGGATCAAGCGGCAGCAATGCTGTCCAAATTTAGAAAACAAAACTAAATGAAAAAACCCATTATTTTTTCTATAGCTTTGCTGTCTTTATGCTTTTTTCAGCATAACTCATTAGCTGAAGAGGTTCTTAAATGGAGCGATTGCCTTAACGAAGCAAAGAAGAACCATCCAGACTTGATTTCCGCAGAAGAGCAGGTTAACCAGCAGAAAGCAAATAAGGTTATAACAGAGAGCGATTTATATCCTCAGGTAGATGGCAATCTGGATTGGTCTAGGACAAAGACAACTACGCAAAGAGACAGTTATTCCTATGGCATTACAGGAACGCAGCTGATATTTAACGGTTCTAAGACCGTGAACGACTTAAAAGCCGCTTCAGAGAACATTAAAGCCGCTCAATACAGCTACAGATTTACTTCTTCTGATGTGAGATTTCGTTTACGAACAGCTTTTATACATTTGCTTAATTCTCAGGAATCATTAAACATCGCAGAAGATATAGCTAAGATAAGACGTGATAGCCTTATGTTGATAACTCTAAGTTACGAGGCAGGCGTAGAGCACAAAGGAGCGTTATTAACAGCAGAGGCGAATTTAACCCAAGCTGAATCTGAAATTACTAAGGCTAAAAGAGATATTGAGGCTAGCCAGAGAGAGCTTTGTAAAGAAATGGGAAGAGCTGAATTTTCTCCTGTGCGAGCTGAAGGAGAGTTTAAGGTAGCCGACTCAACTTATGAAAAGCCGGATTTTGAATCTCTGGTGAAAAATAATCCATCTCTTGGAAAACTTAATGCTCAGACAAATGCCGCTTCTTTCGGTATAAACTCAGCAGAAGCAAATTTTTTCCCTCAGATTACAGCTAATGCCGGAGCCAATAGGACTAGCGCTAAATTTCCTCCTGATGAGAACCAATGGGATATGGGAATTGGATTAAGCATGCCTATTTTTGAAGGAGGGCTGAGAATAGCTGAGGTAAATAAGGCAAAGGCATTATATAATCAGGCTCAGGCAGATGAGCGCAGTGAAAGAGATGGCATAGTTTTAACACTTGAACAAACCTGGGTTAGTCTTCAAGATACTGTAGATGCGGTAAAGGTACAGGAAAAATTTCTCACGGCAGCTGAGGAAAGAACTAAAATTGCAGAAGGGCAGTATGCGCTTGGATTAATTCAGTTTGATAACTGGACTATTATCGAAGATAGTCTTGTACAGGTAAAAAAGGCTTTTCTTAACGCTGAGGCAAATGCATTACTTGCCGAGGCAAGCTGGATTCAGGCGAAAGGAGAGACATTAGAATATGCAGACTAAAAAATTAGGCATAATTTTTATAATACTTATTATTCTAACAGGTTTATTTTTTTATACAACCAGGGTAAAACAAAAAGAATCATCAGGTGAAATTACAAAAGAAATAAGTCCAGTTACAGGAGCTATAAAAACTTTTATATCCTCTACCGGCACAGTCCTTCCCAAAAACAGATTAGAGATAAAGCCGCCTGTTAACGGCAGGATAGAGAAAATACTTGTAAAAGAAGGAGATGAAGTAAAAACCGGTGATATCCTGATATTAATGAGCTCAACAGAAAGAGCTGCTTTATTGGACGCAGCTAGAGGTAAAGGAGAGGAAACCTTAAAATATTGGGAAGAAGTTTATAAGTCTATTCCACTGCCTGCGCCCATTGATGGCGAAATCATAGTGGCAACTACTCAGCCAGGCCAGACTGTTACTACCAGCGATGCAGTGGTTGTATTGTCTGACCATTTGATTGTGAGGGCTCAGGTGGATGAAACAGATATAGGCAAGATTGCTATTAACAAAAAAGCAATCATCAGCATTGACGCCTACCCTGATACAAAAATAGATGCTACTGTAGAGCACATATATTATGAGTCTCAAACAGTTAATAATGTTACTGTTTACGAAGTGGATATTATACCAGAAGAGATACCGAAATTTTTCCGTTCAGGCATGAATGCATCCATTGATTTTATAGACCAGAGCAAAGAAAATGCCCTTATTATTCCTTTAGAAGCTGTTTATAAAGAAAAAGAAAATAGCTATGTATTAGTTAAACAAGCTAATGAAGCCGAGCCCGTAAGGGCGGCTGTTCAGCTAGGGATTTCTGATGATAAGAATATAGAAGTGCTTTCCGGAATCGCTAAAGACGATCGAATAATAATAAAATCAAAGACGTATAGTCTTCCTAAAAATACCAGAGGCAAGAATCCGTTTATGCCTGGTCATTAAAGATAATGATTGAACTGAAAAATATCTATAAGACTTATTATATGGGGAAGATGGAAGTCAAGGCCTTGCAGGATGTTTCTTTGACGATTGCCACAGGTGAATTTGTGGCGATTATGGGGCCATCTGGTTCCGGCAAATCTACGCTGATGCATATTTTGGGTTTATTGGATAGGCCTGATACAGGAGAGTATTATCTAGGGGAAAGAGTAGTCAATAAACTTTTAGATGAAGAACTATCCGCAGTGCGGAATCGATTAGTTGGTTTTATATTCCAGCAATTTCATTTGCTGCCCAGAATGACTGCTTTAGAAAACACTGCTCTTCCTTTGGTGTATGCGGGAAAGCGCCATCTAAGAGAAAAAGCCAAAGAAAAAATTAATGAGGTTGGCCTTAGCGATAGAATAAATCATCGGCCGAACGAGCTTTCAGGAGGCCAGCAGCAGCGCGTTGCTATTGCCAGGTCGCTGGTTAACGATCCGATGATTATTATGGCTGATGAACCTACTGGAAACCTTGATTCAAAAAGCCAGGAAGAGATAATTGCTATCCTTAAGGATTTAAATCAAAAAGGCAAGACTATTATTATTGTTACTCATGAAGAGGAGATAGCTAGCCATGCCAGGCGTGTCATACATATGCGTGATGGCCGGGTTATGTCTGATGAGAAAACAGGAATTTCACTTGAAGCTTCTGGAGAAAACCAAGCCGATAAGATAATAGATGTCGTGTTATCTAAATCAGAGAGAAAAGCCAGAAAAACCGAATTTTTTGATTATCTGCACCAGGCAGGTGTGGCCATGGTAACGCATAAGATGCGCTCGTTTTTATCTATCTTAGGTATATTAATTGGTGTTGCTGCGGTTATAGCTATGCTTGCTTTGGGGCAAGGGGCCAAAGAATCAATTGAACAGCAGCTGGCGTCTTTGGGTTCTAATCTTTTGGTAGTCAGGCCTGGTTCTTCAAGAATACATGGAGTAGCCATGGAAGCTGGCACAGTTACGCGTTTTACCCTGCTGGATGTTGCGGCTATTGCTAAATTATCAGATGTGGTAAAGAGCATAAGCCCTTCAGTAACTGGCAGAGGCCAGATGGTTTATACCAATAAGAACTGGAATACCCAGGTGGAAGGCGCTGGCGCGGATTATGCTGCGCTGCGAGCTGCATCTCCTACAGTGGGAAGGTTTTTTAATGAAGATGAAATAAGGATGCGTTCGCGTGTTATTGTACTTGGCGCGACAGTTGTGAAGGCGCTTTTTGGAGATGCTAATCCTATTGGAGAAACCATAAAGTTGAATTTGGTTAATTTTAAAGTTATCGGAATTTTGCCTGTAAAAGGAGCAAATACGTTTCATGACCAGGATGATAAAGCGATGATCCCAATTACAACAGCAATGTTTCGGGTATTTGGAAAAGAATATGTTGATTCTATCTATGTGGAGGCAAAGAATGCCGATTCACTTGACATAGCGCAAAAGGAAATATCCGATTTGATTATAAAACAGCACCGTCTTAATAAGGATGGTGAAGATTCGTTTCAAATACGGAATATGGCTGATATTAAGAATACGCTTGAGGCAACCACTAAAACAATGTCTTTGCTTTTGGGATCAATCGCTGCAATATCGCTTTTAGTAGGCGGTATAGGTATTATGAATATTATGCTGGTATCAGTATCTGAGCGTACCCGTGAAATAGGCTTACGTAAAGCAATTGGCGCAAATAATAAAGATATCATGGCGCAATTTCTTATCGAAGCGGTATTGCTGTCATTTTTAGGAGGGGTATTTGGTATTTTGCTGGGAACAGGAATATCTGTTCTTATAACGCTTTTTGCTGGATGGGCTGTAAGAGTTTCTTCATCTTCGATTATTCTTGCCACGACATTTTCATTAATCGTAGGGGTAGTTTTCGGGCTTTTTCCAGCCAAGAAAGCTTCTAAGCTAGACCCAATAGAAGCATTGCGGTATGAATAAGATTAAGTTGACAAATCCTCATAACGTGATAAAATAAAGCAATTAGTATAAAAAGATTAGGTAAACTTAAGCCGTAGAGGATACGACTAACCTTTACGGTATTTTTTTGAAGGAGGATATATCAAAAAGGTAAAAACTTCACATAAGAACAGGAAATGTAAGTATCCGCACTGCAAACATATCTTGAGCATATACAATCATGAAGATTATTGCCATGTTCATCAGGGCCAATTATTACAGGAACATGCTTTTAAGGGGTCCAAATAGTTATGACTGATAAGCCATCGCAGAGTTTTTATGGACTTGGTATTGCGCCAAAGATTCTTGATATCCTGGAGCGCATGAAATTTAAGGTGCCTACGCCGATTCAGTTAAAGGCAATCCCTTTGGCTCTCGAAGGCAAGGATATTATAGGAATTGCTCAGACAGGAACAGGCAAGACGCATTCTTTTGCTATACCTATGGTGCAGATCCTTGCGCAGAAAAAAGGCATAGGGCTTGTTCTTGCGCCTACCCGAGAATTAGCAATTCAGATTGACGAGGCTTTTCAGGGAATTGTGCGGCCATTTGGGATACGGACAGCATGCCTTATAGGAGGCGCTTCAATGCATGAACAGGTGCGCGCGCTGCGCAATAAACCCCGTGTGATAATAGCGACTCCGGGCAGGCTTATCGATCATATGACCCAGTGGAATATATTGCTTGATGACGCAGTAATGCTGGTGCTTGACGAAGCGGACCGTATGCTTGACATGGGTTTTACTCCGCAGGTAGAGAAAATTTTGCGCTTTTTGCCGAAAGAAAGACAAACTATGCTTTTTTCAGCAACGATCCCGAAAGAAATCATGCAGATAGCTGCTAAGCATATGAAACTTCCTGTTAATGTAGAGGTTGCTCCTTCCGGTACTGCTGCTGAAAAAGTTACCCATGAATTATTTGTCGTTAAGAAAGATTTCAAATTACAGCTTCTCGGTAAACTGCTTGCGCAATACCACGGGTCTATACTTTTATTTTCCCGCACCAAGCATAATGCAAGAAAGATTACGCGTTCTATCAGGGATATGGGGCACAACGCAGCGGAAATACATTCTGATCGTTCACTGAGCCAGCGCCGCGAAGCCCTTGGAGGTTTTAAATCAGGTAAATATAAGGTGTTGGTTGCTACTGATATTGCTGCTCGAGGAATTGATGTGACCGGGATTGAGCTGGTTATTAATTTTGACCTTCCTGACGATACTGAAAACTACGTGCATCGCATTGGCCGCACAGGCCGCGCAGGCAATAAAGGACATGCTATTTCTTTTGCTACGCCTGACCAGAGAGGCAATGTCCGGGATATAGAAAAACTTATAAGAGTATCACTGCCTATTTCAAAGCATCCGGATATTTTCCAGGAACAATTTAGTCAATCTTCGCACCAATTCCGCCATCAATCTTCGCGCCAATCTTCAGATAGACGCCCAAAAAATAATTATGGCCAAAAGCGTCATACACAAAACAGATCTAAATTTTACCGTTAAGAAGAAAGGGTGATGTTTCATGTTGGATATTTCCAGAAAGCGATATAGAATTAGAATTATTGCTCCTGCCTATCCGGCATTTAATATTTATTCATATATTGCTGCCAAAACCACTGCCTTAGGCCCGATATGTGTGGCTACCAGCGTGAATGAAATGGAAAAATGGGATGTAGAGGTTATAGACGAGAATAATCTCCGCAGGTATGGGCCTAGGCTGATTACAGGAGGCGCTGATCATGAATTTCTGCAAAGCCAGAGGCCTTGCGATGTAGCTGGCTTTTATGGCGGCCTTACAAGTACGATTCCCAGGCTTTATGAGGTAGCGCGTTTTTATAAAAGTAAAGATATTATAACTGTAGCAGGCGGGCAGCATTTCTGCAAAGAAAATATTAAAGAAGCATTGACTTCAGGTATAGATTATGTGGTTATAGGTGAGGGGGAAGAGACTATAAAAGAGCTTCTCTGGGCGCTGGAAAAAAAACTGGATATCAGTAAAGTAAAAGGTATTGCTTACTTAAGCGATAATAGGGTAATTTTTACTCCTAGCAGAGAGCCTTTGAAAGATTTTGATAGCCTTCCATTGCCGGATTTTTCCCTGGTGCGTTACGCAAAAATTGAACTTTATTCAGTTGAGAGAATACGTTCGTGCGGAATGGACTGCGAATTTTGCACAGTGAAAGGAAAACCCAGGAGATCTTCGCCAGAACGACTTCTCGAAAGGATAAGGTTTCTTCTCGAGACTAAAGATGCCAGGCATTTTTTTATTGTGGATGACCTTTTTGGCCAGGACAGAGATGAGACAGTACGGTTTTGCAATATGCTGAGGGATTATCAAAAAGATACAGAAAGGCGGCTGGATATTACTGTTCAGATTAGATTGGATAAGGCTAAAGATGCGGAGCTTTTATCAGCAATGCGCCAGGCAGGCATCAGTACAGTGGCAATAGGGTTTGAATCACCTATAGAGGAAGAATTAAAAGCTATGAATAAATGCTTAAAACCTAAGGACATGCTGTCGTTTGTCAAAGTATTCCGTAAATTTGGTTTTTTGGTTCACGGCATGTTTATTTTTGGCTATCCATTAAAGGAGGGTGTGAGTTTCAGTATGTCTAGTGAGGAGCGGGTAAAGAGGTTTAAAAGGTTTATCAGGAAATCCAGATTAGATACCATACAGATTCTTTTGCCTGTGCCTTTGCCTGGCACAGAATTACGCCAAAGGCTCGAGGCACAGAATAGGATTTACTCTTTACAGGATTTAGGATGGGAATATTATGACGGCAATTTTCCTCTTTTTGAGCCTGACAAACCAATGAGCGCGGAAGACGCGCAGCTTTCAATTAGGAAAATTATGGGCAAATTTTACCAGTTCAAATATATGTTCCTGATAGGGCTGAATATATTTTTCTTTCCATCGCTTATTTTCTTTTTACACGATATCAAGGCCGGTTGGAGAATTTGGTATAGGCCGTGGCGTAACTACCTGATACGTTTTGGCGGATGGATCATTTTCAGAAACTGGATAACCATGTTTAAAAAAGATAAGTTCCCTGAAAAGTTAAAACAGGCAAAGATGCATATGTAGGCGTTTAGGGCACAACACCTCTTCAAGATTATGAAGGTATTAGTCCAGTTCGAAAAAAAACCGCTTTTATTCCAGAAGCCTAAATTCATTATATCGTGCACTGATCCTGCTTTATTTAATACTTGTTTTAAAGATATTGAAAATGCGCTTGGGCAGGGATATTATTTAGCCGGTTTTTTGTCATATGAAGCAGGATACTATTTTGAAGAAAAACTGCGGGAAGGCAAAATATACGATTTCCCTCTTATTTACCTGGGTGTTTACGAGGCGCCTCTTAGATATAATATTTCCCCTGGAACCAAACCTTTTCAAGGTATCCTGAAAGACCTTAGCCTGAATGTTGCCCGGGATAAATATTTTTTAAACATACAAACTATACGCGATTATATAGCGCAAGGAGAAGTGTACCAGATTACTTATTGCATTAAATTATTGTTTAAATTTCATGGAGACCAGTTTTCTCTTTACAATTTGCTTTTGAAAGAACAGCCAGTGCCTTATCCCGCATATATAGAAACAGACAGGTTTCATATCTTGTCCTGTTCTCCTGAGATGTTTATCAAAAAAGAATCTACGCATACAGTTACCAAGCCTATGAAAGGGACATGGCGCCGCGGGGATAATATGGTTTCTGATCTTGCGGGACGCCTGAGGTTTCAATATGATTACAAAAATAGAGCTGAGAATGTGATGATCGCAGATCTCTTAAGAAATGACCTTGCGAGGATAGGGGAGAATATAAAAGCCCCTAAACTTTTCGAAGTGGCGAAATATAAAACTTTATTTCAGATGACATCTACTGTGACAGGCCGGCTCGAGAAAAATATACCTATTTATGAATTATTTGCTTCGCTATTTCCTTCAGGTTCAGTTACGGGGGCTCCAAAGATACGGGCCATGCAGATTATAAAAGAGCTTGAGCGAGAAGAGCGCAAGATATATACTGGCGCTATAGGTTATATTACTCCCGATAGAGACCTTTTCTTTAACATTCCTATCCGCACGCTGTTAATCCAGAAAGGGATTGGAGAGATGGGCATAGGCGGAGGCATTGTGTGGGATTCTACTCCTAGAGGAGAGTGGGACGAAGGCATGCTTAAAGCGAAATTTCTTACAGATATTTCATTGGCCTGATAGCCTTAGCTATGATAGGCATGTTTAACCCAAAATTTACATTAGGAAGCAAGAAATTTTATAAATGAAGTAAATGCTATAGTTACACAAATATCTATTGTGATAAAAAGATGCAATAGCAAAATTTGGGTTTAAGGTATTTTTTATATTGCAATCGAGATAACGATCTTGTATATTAATAAATACATACGGAGTTTAGTTTTATTACAGGCAGGTTAAAAAATAAAAAAACATGGCCATGGTTTTATATTACGAAGCATTGAAAACAGCTTTTTTGCCTTACATTAAAAGCATTCAGGACCTTCATTTCTATTATAATAACCCATTGTTTTGGGCAGGTTTTATGGTTTTATACTTAATACTTGAGCTAGGCGTAGACTGGCGTATTAGCAAGGCATTTTTCTTTTGTGCGATTAATGCTTCTGTTTTATTATTCGCTACATGGCTCGAAAAACCAATTATAGAAATGTTTACAATACCGGGGTATTCAGGAGGTTTCGACCCGTTTATATTAAAGGTAGCCGCTCTTACTGTAGTTTCAGTAGTAACAATGTATTTCGTATTTGTAGACAATTTTTAAAGTAGATTATGGCAGAGCATTTTATAGAAAAGAAAAAAAGCGCTGCAAAAAATATAAAAGGAGATATATGAATGTATTCAATATTTCTGAGATAGTTGAAATGGGCATAGAAAAAGAGAAGAAAAGAAGGGATTTTTATGCCATGGTGGCTGAGTATTTTAAAGATAAGGACATGAAAGAACTTTTTTTAAAATTGAAAAACTGGGAAGATGAACATATAAAGAAATTTTCAGAAATAAGAGAGTCTATTAAAGAACCCAAAGAGACAGAGTCATATGAAGGGGAAATGGGCGCGTATATGCAGGCCCTTGTAGATGATAGACTCTATAGCCGTACCCTTCCCGCCAATTTTAGCAAAAATGTCAAAACGTCTATGGACGCTATTTCTTATGGCATAGGATTTGAGAAAGATGCGATACTATTTTTTAACGAGCTGGTTAAGTATACTGCTGATTCCAGAAAAGAGATAGTGGAAAAGCTTATTGATGAGGAAAAGAAACATATTGTCCATCTAGCCCTTCTCAGGCAAAAGCTTTCCGCATAATAGAGGTTAATATGGCAGAAAAGAAAAGTTTTACAATTCAGGATGCCAAAAAAATTGGAGAGAAATTAGGAATTAAATGGGATAAATTTGACGTAGACCAGTTCAGGAGAGGTATAGATGTTGAATTAGAGCATGGTTTGCGCAGCCAAAAAACTAATGTTACAAACAATGACCCTATAATTACAGGTAAGATTGCCCTGGCGCATTTGAACGAATTTCCTGATTATTACGATAGACTAGAAAAGATGGAAGAAGAGGCGGAAGAATACTGGGAGCGCAGATAGCCAGAGACATCTCTGGGTTTGTTTGGTATACTATTTTTTAACCCAAAATTTGCATTAGGAAACAAGAAATTTTATAAGTAACGCAAGTATTACAACTACATAAATATCTATTGTGATAAAAAGATACAATGCAAATTTTGCCTTCGGCAGCCCTTTCTAAAGAAAAGGCTGGGTTAACCCCGCCCATCCTAATTAGTTAGAAGAATATAAAAGGATGGGCGGCCCAAAGGGCAAATTTTGCTATTGCAAAATTTGGGTTTAATATTAGGAGGTGGGGAGATGGGGATGTTTCAGTTGATCAGTAATGGCGGCGTTACAATGTATGTACTTATACTATGTTCTATAGGATCTATAGCAATTATAATAGAGAGGATTTTATATTACCACAGGCGGTCCAGTGTCAAAAGAGAAGATTTTATGATGGATATAAAGAACCAACTGGATCGGGATAATTCTAAGCATGCTATGTCTGCGTGTATTGACATATGCAAGGATGCAGCCACTCCTTTTGCCAATGTTGTATGCGCAGGTTTGAATGCTTACAGCCGCGGAGATAAAGAGATATCGAGTAATATGGAGAGAAGTATTGTTATAGAGACGAATATGCTGAGCCGTTTTACAACCGTAGTCGGCACAATAGGAAGCACTGCTGTTTATATAGGGCTTTTCGGCACAGTGCTCGGGATAATAAGGGCGTTTCACGACATTTCTAAAACAGGCTCGGGAGGCATAAGCGTTGTTATAAATGGCATATCAGAAGCATTAATATGCACCGCAGCCGGGTTATGTGTTGCAGTGCCTGCTGTTATCGCATATAATTATTTTATAAAGAAAATAGATAATTTTGTTACAGATATGGAATTATGCGCTTCTGAAACACTTGACCTGATTTCCAATACAAAGAAATGAACGGCCGGCCCCAAAGACAAAGAGTAATGGCAGAGATAAATATAACTCCTTTTACGGATGTTATACTTGTCTTATTGATAATTTTCATGATAACTACGCCTTTAATCCTGCAATCCAGCATCAAGATTAACCTTCCTGAGGCTGCGAGCGGAAAACCTTTTACGAATACCAGGCAGATAAATATCACCATAGCTAATGACAATACTGTATATATTGACAATAAAATTGTTACGAGAAAAGATTTGATCTCTCATATCAGGATGGCGCATAGAGATAATCCGGAACTGGAAGTAATACTTTTTTCAGACAAGATGGTCAGGTTTAAGAATATTGTATCCATACTTGACGATCTCAATGAAATAGGTATAAAAAACCTAAATATAGCTGCAAAAGTAGAACAGTAATATTAAAAAATATGGAAGGTTGTCATGAAAAAAGAACTATCTTTTATAACTGTAATCGGAAAAGACAAAAAAGGCATTGTCGCTAAAGTGTCAAACCTTTTATACAAAAATAACATCAATATAGAAGATATAAATCAAAAAGTCATGGAAGAGCTTTTTGTCATGACTATGCTTGTGGATGTCAGTGGTTATAAATATCCTCTCCAGAAATTAAACTCAAGCCTTGAGAATATAGGAAAACTCATGGGCCTAAAGATTCAACTCCAGCACGAAAATATTTTTAAAATGATGCACAGGGTATAATATGGCTATAACAGTAGACGAAGTTTTTGAAACAGCCAAAATGATCCTTTACCAGAACCTGGACATAAGGACAACTACGCTTGGAATTAACCTGAAGGATTGCGTAGATTCTGATTTCAAGGCTTTTAAGAAAAAGGTATACGGCAAGATTTATAAAAATGGGTCTGTTTTGATAAAAGAAGCGAAAAAATTAGAACTTAAATACGGCGTTCCTATTGTAAACAAAAGAATATCTGTTACTCCTGTAAGCCTTATAATGGAGGCACATCTGCGTAAAGAAAAATTTTTAGAGATGGCAAAAGTTCTTGATAAGGCAGCAAAAGATACAGGTATTGATTTCATAGGGGGTTTTGGCGCTCTGTGCCAGAAAGGCCTTACCCGCTCAGACAATTTGTTAATAGAAACTCTCCCCGATATTCTTTCAAATACAAAACATGTATGCGCTTTTCTTAATGTAGGGTCAAATGTCAGCGGCATGAATTTAGATGCAGTTAACTTGCTGGGAGCCATGCTTAAAAAGACTGCCAAAAAGACTAAAAACGGCTCAGGATGCGCGAGGTTTGTAGTGTTTGTAAATGCGCCTGAGGACAATCCTTTTATGGCAGGAGCTTTTCATGGAGTCGGCGAAGGCGATATTGCTTTAAATATAGGTATAAGCGGCCCGGGCGTTGTAAGAAGCGTAGTAGAAAAGAATAAAGACTGCGATCTTACAGAATTGTCTGAAGTCATAAAGAGGACTGTTTTTAAAATAACGAGGGCGGGAGAACTGATAGGAAGGGAACTTGCAAAAAATCTTAAGATACCTTTTGGTGTTGTGGATATATCCTTAGCGTCAACTACGAATAAAGGCGATTCTGTGGCAGATGTTATGGAAGCGTTCGGTATAGAAAGTATCGGCGCTCACGGTTCTACGTTGGCAATAGCGTTATTAATGGACGCTGTTAAAAAAGGCGGGGCGATGGCGAGTGCGAATGTAGGAGGCCTGAGCGGTACATTTATACCTGTTAGTGAGGATATGGGAATGATAGAGGCTGTAAAAAGAAAATCCTTGAGCCTTGATAAACTGGAGGCCCTTACAGCAGTTTGCTCCGTAGGCTTGGATATGGTTGCAATACCAGGTGATACTCCAGAAGAAACTATAAACGCGATAATTGCGGATGAGCTTAGTATAGGCATTATAAATAATAAAACTACAGCTGTGAGGATTCTGCCGATACCGGGAAAAAAGCCAGGGGACCTTGTGAAACTTGGCGGGCTGTTAGGTATCGCGCCTGTAATGAGCGTTAATAAATATTCAGCTAAAAATTTTATGAAAAGAGGCGGAAGGCTTCCTGCGCCTGTTACCAGCCTAAGAAATTAACTTACCATTTTATTTTTAATCCGCTTTGAATCCATCTCCCAGGTTGTATTATGCCGGCCACTTCGTTGTAATCAGTATCTGTAAAATTGTCTATTTTTATGAAAGGCTCTATAGTAGTTTTCTTGTTTTCAAAGACCTTTGAAAACGAAACATCTCCTACGAAATATGTTTCCCCGAACTTTCTTTTATTGTAAGATAAGCGCCATCCTATTTCTACGCCTTCTATATTATGGTCAAGGTTAAGCATTAATTGATGTTTTAAGATATCGAGAGCGTATTTAGACAGAAAGCCTGAGCTGTCTCTATTTGCTTCCATATAGGTATAGGAGATAGGGCCGGCTTTCAAATCCAAGCCTTTAAAATCCACGTTTCCTAAATTAGTGGCCTGCCAGGTATCATTTACAGTTAGTCTTGTATAATCTATCAGATTTTTAACCTTGCGCAGAAAAGCATCGCATGTAATAGGAATATTATTATAGCTTATTTCAAAGCCCAGGTTGTAATTATCTGATTTTTCCACTTTCAGGTCAGAATTTCCTTTATTGGCTGCGTCGGAATAATATAATTCTGTAAAACTTGGCCCCCTGAAGCTATGGCTGAATGAAGATATTATTTTTAATTTATTATCTATGAGCCAATAGCCTAGAGCCGAGTTAAAAGAATTTTGATATTCCCAATTCTGAAAGTGGTCAATCCTGAACCTGGCAGAAGGCTCAAGTTTGTTTCCGAGTTCAGGGCTGAATCCCAGAAAGCACGCCTCGTTCATTCTGGTATTCTTGCCTAATTTCGTGGAATCTATCGTATCCCTGGCTATTTCAAAGCCGCTTTCCATATTGCCATATTTTACAGGATAGTTTATGCCGGAATGGATTCCATACGAATAAGTGGTATGTATATTTTGGGAAAAAGCAGGATTATTCCTGTTTAATATGAATTTATCATTATGTTTTCGCAGAAAAATAGAATTTTTTAAATCATAAGAACTCATGTCAGTATCTAGGCCTGTTTTCAGGAAGAGGGTATTTGTATGTTCTTCTTCCTCTTTATATAGATTTGAATAGAAACTGTCTGCCCCGAAATCTTTATCCTGGTAGCCTGCCAGGAAATTCAGTGAATTACCTGTCCAGTCTTTATTAAATATATAGGAAAAGGTCTTGTAATCAAAATCAGTATTGCTCCTTGCGCCATTAGATGTCTTATGTTCAAAAGAGAAACTGTTAGAAAAGCTTTTTTCCGGCATATTACAGCTAAAGGCCTGGCCATAAAGGCCGTAAGCGCCAGCCAGCATTTCTAAACTTGCGGATTTTTTTAAAGATTTTTCTGTTATAATATCAATACTTCCGCTTAAGGCGCTTGAGCCGTACATAGAAGAAGAACCTTCTTTTCTTATTTCTATTTTTTCTATATCCATGCTTGTAAGAGGTATGTCCAGGTTATGGTGGCCTGTTTGCATATCGTTTATCTTTATTCCGTCTATCAGCACAGCTACCTGTTCATATGTAGAGCCTCTTACAGAAAGGTCTCCCTGGACGCCGGATGTCCCTCTATAACGCAAATCTACGCCTGAAGCGTATTTGAAGACATCAGATATTGAATTGATTTTTTTTTCCTGGATATCCTTGGAAGAGAATATTTCTGCGGGATAGTTATTTTCTTGTTGATGTCCGGAATTACCTGTTATTACTATCTTTTCCAGCAGATAGTCCTCTTCTGCAAAAGAAGAGAGGCAGAATATGAGATTTAAAATAACAGTTATCGTAAATATCATATAGTGTTTTATTATACAGAAGCAAAAGGGTATTGTAAACTTAATTATAAATTTAGTTTACAATTGTTTTTCCAATATAGCCAGGGTTTCGATGTGAGGTGTTTGGGGGAAGAAGTCGAAGAGATAAAGAATTTTAAGCACATATGAGCGGCTCAGAATCTTTAGATCTCGGCTGAGAGTAGAGGGATTGCAGGACAGGTAGAGAATTTTTTTTATTGAACTGAGAAGAATATTCTGGCAAAGCATATTTTCCAGGCCTTTTCGCGGCGGGTCTAGTATTAAAGTAGTAATGCCGCTATTTAGCATTGCCGGAAATAGCTTTTCGCATGAACCTTCATAAAGCCTGAAGTTTTCAATATTATTTAACTTCAGGTTGCTTTTCAGAAAAGATATATTAGCTGGCTCGGATTCTATTCCGATCACTTTTTCTGTAAACTGGCTAAGAGCTATCCCGAATGTGCCTATGCCGCAATAAAGATCTGCCAGTATTTCTTTTTTATCCAGGGTTATGGATTTTTTCATTTCTTCAATGACCAGTTCAAGCATCGGAACATTAACTTGGAAGAATGACGAAGGCCCTATCCTGAAGGTTTTTCCAGAAACTGTTTCTTCGATGTAGGGGCGGGTTTCAAACCCGCCCCTACAGACAGGAGGATACGTCATCAGCATTAAATCCTTTGTAGTAGGGGACAGGCATGCCTGTCCCCTACTACTTTCCCTTACCTCAACCTCTTTAATAAAATTCATATTTTCTTTATTGACCAACTTTATAAATGATGCAAGAAGCTTGTTAACATTTTCGCTGACTAAGCAGCATGACTCTATTTGAATGAATTCGTCTCTAGATTTAGGAACATGGTATACAAGGCTTGCTTTTTTATCTTTCCATATTACGTTTAATTTGATTTTATTTCTATATCCCCATATTTCAGGAGAGGATATAACGCTGATAGATATATCCGGGAATATTTCTTTTAGTTGCGATTCTTTGATGGCAAGTTGTGTTTTATAGTCAATATATTGATAAGGGCCGCAAGCTTGGTAATGGCTGCATCGAGGCGTTATCCTGGCGCTGGAAGGGGTTATTATTTTTACGGTTTTTGCCTCAATATAATTTTTCTTTTCTCTGAGAGGTTTTGCTTCTACAGTTTCACCGGGAATTCCTTTATCCGTAAGTATAGTTTTATCGTTATTTATACCCATGCTTTTGCCTGGGTATATGATTTTCTGAATTTTTATTTCCATAGCTATTTAATATACCATATTTTGCTTTTATATAGAATAGATATATAGTAAAATAAGAAAAGTCCAGCATCCGTCATAGAATCTTGGCGGATTCGCCTTGGTGCGAGACAGGATCAGGTTTTGTTTTACCCCTCGCCCCGATAAATCGGGGCTCGGGATTCGCTCAAGCGAATCCTGCAATAAAAGATGCCACGGCTGTAAAGCCGTGGAGCTTCACAAAACTTAGGAGATAAGAATGAAAAAATGTCCTTTTTACGCTGAAGAGATACAGGATGATGCAATAAAATGCAAACATTGCGGCGAGATGCTGGATAAGAAAAAGAAAGAGAAATGGTATTTTAACATGGCTACTTTTGTGATGGCGCTTCTTTGCGTAGGGCCGTTTGCATTGCCTCTTTTATGGTTTAATCCGCGTTTTACATTGAAAAGGAAGATAGTGATAAGTATTATTGTTATCGTGCTGACGTATTTTTTGACTGTAATGTTCGTTAACAGTGTTGCTTCTTTAAAAAGCTATTATCAGATGGTGCAATGATGACGTCCCTCGTTCCGGAACCGCCAGCAAGTGAAGCTCCATGGCTTTACAGCCGTGGCATCTTTTATTGCAGGATTCGCTTGAGCGAATCCCGAGCCAGCCCCATTCATCCCCGCCTTCACCTCTCGACTGCGCTCGGGGCAGGCAGGCGAGGCTTTCTGGCGAGGGGTAAAAATAATGTGGCGAGGGACTCGGGATCTAATTCGCCTAGGTGGATTTGTGAGGACTAATAAATGCGATATATCTTAGCCATAGACCAGGGAACTACGGGAAGCAGGGCTATTATTTATGATAAGTGCGGCAGAAAAGTAGCAAGCGCATACGAAGAGTTTCCGCAGTATTTTCCAAAGCCGGGATGGGTAGAGCATGATCCGGAAGAAATATGGCAGAACGTTAATAATTCTATTCAGAAAGTCCTTAAGAAAATTTCGCCGGATAAAATCCAGGCAATAGGAATTACCAATCAGCGCGAAACAACTGTTGTATGGGACAAAGAAACAGGCAAGCCTGTTTATAACGCCATTGTATGGCAGTGCAGGCGCACAGCTAATAGATGCGATCAGCTTAAAGCTGTAAAAGGGCGGAACGATTTTTTCAGAAAAAGGACAGGCCTTTCTATAGATGCGTATTTTTCAGCTACCAAGATAGAGTGGATTTTAAAAAATGTAAAAGGCGCTTTGAAAAAGGCTAGAAGCGGAAAATTATTATTTGGCACTACTGATACATGGATTTTGTGGAAACTCACAGGTGGAAGGGTTCACTCCACTGACTATACAAACGCTTCCCGCACAATGCTTTTTAATATTAAAAACCTGGAATGGGATAAAGAAATTCTCAAGGTATTTAGTATTCCAGAGAGAATTTTGCCAGAAGTTAAAAAATCATCAGGTATTTTTGGAAAGACTGTGAAAATAGGAAGGCTCTCATCGGGCATTCCTATATCAGGCATTGCAGGAGATCAGCAGGCAGCTTTGTTTGGCCAGGCGTGCTTTGAGCCGGGCACAATAAAAAATACATACGGCACAGGATGTTTTATTTTATTAAATACAGGCAGAAAAAAAGTTATTTCAAAACATGGACTTATTACTACCCTTGGGTGTGGGGCTAAAGGAGAACCAATATATGTGCTGGAAGGCGCTGTATTTATCGCAGGCGCAGCGATCCAATGGGCGAGAGACGGCCTTAAGCTTTTATCCTCCGGCTGTGAATCTGAAAAGATGGCAATTTCTATAAGAGATAACGCAGGCGTTTATTTTGTGCCTGCGCTTGTAGGGCTTGGAGCTCCTTACTGGGACCAGAATGCAAGGGGAGCAATATTTGGAATCACAAGAGGAACAAATGGCAACCATATTATAAGGGCGGCGCTTGAAGCAATGTGCTATCAGACCAAAGACGTGTTTGAGGCTATGCGAAAAGATTCGGGTTTAAAAATAATGGATTTGAAAGTAGATGGAGGCGCCTCCGCGAATAATTTTTTATGCCAATTTCAGGCAGATATCCTGAGAATAAATGTGGTCAGACCAAAAGTGATAGAGACTACTTCTCTTGGAGCCGCATACCTGGCAGGCCTTGCAACAGGATACTGGAAAAATACCGGTAAGATAAAAAAATGCTGGAAAGAAGACAGGATTTTTAGGCCGAAGATGGAAAAAGGCCCTGCTTCAGAATATTACAGCAAATGGCTTGCTGCAGTTAAAAGAACGCTCACTAAATGAACCCCGCCCTTTCTACTAGAAAATAATATTTTAAAATAGAAAGGGCGGGATATGTAACAGGAAGGAATGGCAGGGTGAAAATATATGATGTAGCCATAATCGGCGCAGGCGTTACTGGAACTTCAATTGCCAGGGAACTCGCCCGTTACAAATTAGATATAGCGCTTCTTGAGAAAGAAGAAGAACTTGCCTTTGGCGTTTCAAAATCAAATTCAGGTATAATCCATCCAGGCACACAAAATCCTCCAGGCTCTATAAAGGGCCGCTTATGCGTCCAGGGGAATATTCTTATAAGAAAAATCTCAGAAGAATTAGGTATTGATTTTAAAGAAACTGGGGAATTAATAGTTGCGTTTAATGAAGAAGAAACCAGAAAGCTTTTGGGGTTAAAAGAAGAAGCTGAAACTCTTGGCGTGCCGGGATTGAAGATTGTTGATAAAGCCTGGCTCAGGCAAAACGAGCCAAATCTTAATACTGATGCAGTTGCCTGCCTTTATGCGCCTACAGCAGGTATTATTAGCCCATACCGCCTGGTATATGGCCTTGCAGAAAATGCGGTTACAAACGGGGTTGAGATTTTTACTGAAACCAAAGTTGATAATATAATTTATAGTAAATCATATTTTGAGATTCTCACTTCAAAAGGTTTATTCAAGTCGAGGTATGTAATTAATTCGGCAGGGTTATTCGCAGATGAAATATCCAGGATGATAGGTATCGATGATTTTAAGATCAAACTTCGTAAAGGCGAAGAATTTATACTGGATAAGAAAAAAGAAAACCTCACTCATCATTTGATTTTTCCTTTGCCTTCAAAGACGTCAAAAGGCGTCCTGATTATAAAGACAGCTGATGGAAACCCGATGATAGGGCCTACAGCTGAAGACGTTGAAGACAAGTGGGATCTTTCTACTTCTGACTCAGGACTTAATAAAGTTTTATCCTATGCCAGGCGCCTGATTCCATCTATAAATGATAAAGATATAATAGCATATTTTGCAGGTTTAAGGCCTGTAGCAGGAGAGGATTTTATAATAAGGCATGAAGATAAAGTGCCTGGATTTATAAATGTAGCAGGTATACAATCACCCGGACTGACAGCTAGCCCTGCAATAGCGCTTTTAGTCTGCGACATTCTTAAAAAGAACGGTCTTGTATTTAAAAGGAAGTTCATATTTCACGCTCATCGTAAAAAAACAATACATTTATTTCAAATCCCGTTTTCAAAGGCAAAAAAACTTATAAAAAAAGATCCTTCTTATGGAGATATTGTTTGCAGGTGCGAAATGGTTTCCGCAAAAGAGATAAAGGATGCTGTAAAGCAGGGCGCAAAGACGATGGACGGGGTAAAGTTCAGGACCAGGGCGCAATCGGGCAGGTGCCATGGAAGTTTCTGCACAACAAGGATTATGAAAATTTTGGCTGAAGGAAGAAAACTGTCTATCACTGGTGTAACAAAAAGGGGCAAGGGTTCGGAGATAGTCAAGGAAGATCGTTTTTCCCTTCTGTTCGCCGAACGGAACAATTGTTCCGTTCGGCGAACAGAAAGGGCTGAGGATAGTCATGATTAAGCGAGATCTGGTCATAGTGGGCGGAGGTCCGGCAGGGATGGCAGCGGCTATTTCAGCGCATGAAAATGGCGTAAAGAATATTCTTCTTATTGAAAGAGACCAATATCTGGGAGGGATTTTAAATCAGTGTGTCCACACAGGTTTTGGCATTAATTATTTCAAGGAGATCCTGACAGGGCCTGAATACGCTGATAGGTTTATTAAAAAAGTTAGAAATATACCGAAGATAGAAATCAGTTTAAAGTCAATTGCAGTCAGTTTGACAGCAGGTAAAATTATTACATTTTTAAAACCAGGCAGATTGGAAACAGTTAAGGCTAAGGCGGTTATCATGGCAACAGGCTGCAGGGAAAAGACCAGAGAAATGGTCCATATACAGGGTACTAGGCCTGCAGGGATTTTTTCAGCTGGGCTTGCTCAGAAATTGATAAACATAGAAGGGCTTTTGCCTGGAAAAGAAGTTGTAGTGGTTGGGTCGGGAGATATAGGGCTTATTATGGCGAGGAGATTTATCCTGGAAGGCGCAAAGGTCAAGGCTATTATAGAGATCCAGAAAGAAACGAGAGGGCTCTTGCGGAATATGGTGCAATGCGTTGAGGATTTTAATGTACCTGTTTATTTTAATCATAAAATATCCAGGATTTTTGGAAAAGACAGGGTTGAAAAAGTCAGCGTCATTAAGGTGGGCGATAACTTCAATGAAATATTCGGATCGCTTTTTGAAATACAATGCGATACTCTATTAATGTCAGTGGGCCTTATTCCTGAAAACGAACTCATAGAGATGGCGGGTGTAAGGATGGGAGATAACAAAACATCTGTGCCAGGTATTTTTGTATGCGGCAATTCTTTTAAAATATACGATATAGTGGATGTTGTTACTGAAGACAGCATGCTTGCAGGGAAACGCGCCGCAGAATATATTAAAAATATATGATGATAAAAAAATTGACATGTATAGAATGCCCAAAGGGGTGCAGGTTGTCAGTTGATATAGAAAATGGCAGGATGGTTAAGGTTACTGGTAATGAATGCCCTAAAGGTGAGAAATACGCAATAGCTGAGGTTGAAAATCCAACCAGGATACTTACTTCAACTGTTCTGGGTGAGGGTCTGGAATTAAAAATGATTCCTGTAAGGACAGATAAGGGCATATCTAAATCCAGAATATTTGAGGCAATGCAGGAAGTTAAAAAGATAAAGGCGCGGAAGGCTTTAAATGCAGGCGATATTATTGTTAAGAATTTCCTGGGTTTAGATGTGAATCTCATTTCAACTAGGAAGGTGTTGTGTGAATAAGGAGTTTTCGGCAGGCGCGCTGATTTTTAAAAGAAAAGGCCTTGAAATATTGTTTCTTGTGATATATAGCGCCGGGAATAAAATATGGGGATTTCCAAAAGGCCATTTGGAGAATGGCGAAACTGAAAAAGATGCCGCTCTTAGAGAAATAAAAGAAGAGACAGGATTGGATAATTTACAGTTTATTGAAGGTTTTATAGAAAAAACTGTATATGAGACAACAAGTAAAAGGCTGCCTTTTAAAGGCGAGAGAATAGAAAAATATGTAACGTATTTTTTATGCGAGACAATGGATAAGGAAGTAGTGGTGGATGGCAGGGAAATATCTGATTACAAATTTTTATCTATAGATGAGGCAGAAGGACTGGTCAGGTTTCGCAATTTGCAGAATATATTAAGGAGAGCTTATGATTTTTTGCCCCTTACCAGAAAGCCCAGGGTGTAAACCCGGGGATGAATGGAGTTGGTTCGGGGTTCGCTTTAGTGAACCCCGCAGTAAAAGATGCCACGGCTGTAAAGCCGTGGAGCTTCACAGGATAAGTAAATGTTGTATTATTGTTTTCGGGCTTATATTTTTTAGCGGTTGTTCGGTTCTTAAGGTTACAGGCACTGCAGTCGGGACTGCAGGCAAAGTAGTTTATACAACAGCCAAGGTTACAGGTAAGGTGATTGGCATGACAGCAAAAGCTGCAGGCAAAACTGCTGTAGCTGCTAGTAAAGGCGTCAGGACAGTGGTCAATATGGCTGCAGGAAAGCATACTGTTAAGCTGGTAAAGCGCGGAAATGGCTTTGCCGCAGAAGTTCTTTTAAACAGAAAGGTAAGCGTAGAGTTAATTGTAGATACAGGCGCTACAGATACAGTTATATCGAGCAGTCTGGCAAAAAAAGCAGGTGTGCCTTTTAATAAAGGCCAGAATGTCTTATGCCAGGTAGCTGATGGGCGCACAGTTAACGGTAAACAAGTAATTATCAGGGAAGTCAGGGTAGGTGACGCAAGGGTCTATAATGTGCAGGCAGTGGTGCTTGATTCAGAAAAAATAGGCAACAGCCCTGACTTACTGGGTATGTCATTTCTGAATAATTTTGTTTTCAAGGTGGATACTGAAAAAGAATTACTGGTATTGCAGAAGAGATGACAAAGCTGTTGCTTGGCCCTAAATTATCACGCTTGACAATCTCCGAAAATGTGATATATTTAATATAGTTGATAGTTAATATGCTTAACTATTAATGAGGTTAATTATGAAGATGCCTATACAGGAATTTGCTGATCGTATAAATGATATAATGCCTGTTATGATAAAGGAATTCGCAAAGCGGCAGGTAAACGAGCTTTCTAAGGGTAAAATCACTCTTCCGCAGGTTTTGATACTCGATTTTCTTGAGAAAAGCGGCGAAGCAAAAATGAGCGACCTGGCGCATTTTATGTCAGTGAGCACCGCTGCTATGACAGGAACAATCGACAGGCTTGTAAACTACGAATATGTTGTCCGGGAGCTAGAGCCAAAGGACAGGCGCGTTATTAAAATCAAAATTACTTCAAAAGGCAGCGATATTATAAAAAAGATTAACTGTCAGCGCAGGCAGATGATCATAGATATATTTGCCAAGGTTTCAGAGCATGATAGATCAGATTACCTTAGAGTTCTTACAAAAATAGAAGAAGCATTATCAGGACAGGCAAAATGAAAAAGATAATGAAATTATTTGCTGAAGGCAGTTTAATAATCTCTATTCTTTGTTTTCTGTCTTCACAGAGTGTTGCAGGAAATATTAAACCAGACAAATTGACGCTGGAAGAGTGTTATCATCTAGCCCTTAAGCAAAGCGAAACAATTGCAATCAATTCTGAAGTTATCAAGGAGGCTGAAGGCCGTTTTATGCAGGCGCTTGGGACGCTTTTGCCCCAGGTTTCTTTTGTTTGGACTCAGACCAACCTGGACTCAGAAAGGGCTTTCAGTTCTTACAATAATAACGGGAGTTTTGAAAGCAAGTTTGTTTTCAAACAGACGCTTTTTTCAGGCTTTAAGGAATTGGCAGGAATGGAAGGAAGCTCTCTGGAACAAAAACAGCGTATTTACGAAAAGAAGCGGGCAGAGGAATTGCTTTTTGTTGATGTTGCTGATGCGTTTTATCTTCTGCTTGAACAGCAGGAAGATTTAAAGACTACGGGCTTGATTCGCAAGGCATTAAATGACAGAGTAAGCGAATTAAAGAAAAGAGAAGAAGTCGGAAGGTCCAGGCGCAGCGAATTAGTTAATACTGAATCCCAGCTTTATAATATAGAAGCGGAAATACAGCTTGTTAAAAGCCAGGAGCTTGTCGCCAAGGAACTTGTGGCTTTTCTTATAGGCAGAGATCCAGGAGCGCTGTATGATGAAAAAGATACTCCGGATTCTTTAGGGCCTGAATCATTTTATAATGTTAATATTGGATCAAGATCAGATGTTAAGGCTTTTGATTTTGCAACAGGTGTAGCTAAAAAAGAGGCGTATATAGTGAAAACAGCGTTATTTCCAACAGTAACAGTGGAGGGTAATTATTATGAAAGGCGCAATCTAACCCCTCTGGATACCAGCTGGTCTACAGTACTTAAGGTAAACGTGCCTATTTTTGAAGGGACGACTACTTATGGAAATATTAAACAGGCTAATGCTAAATCCCGCGAGACAGAATTAGAATATAAACGCGCGAAACGCCTAGCAATTCAGGATGTACATAACGCCTATGTCAATGCTTATTCGTCTATACTCATGTCCAATGCCATGGAAAAGGCCTTGAAGTCTGCGGAATTAAATTATTCTTTACAAAAAGAAGATTATAAAAATAATCTTGTTTCCAATCTTGAGGTATTGACAGCGATTCAAAATTTCGGAGATATGCGCAGAAGTTACATGCATGCGTTTTACGAAAAAAAACGCATGTACTGGCAGCTAAAGGCAGCAGCGGGAAATATTACAGAGGATAAGATAAAATGACGCTTTCTGATATAGCGATTAAGAATCCGGTTTTTTCATGGATGCTGATGTTCGGGCTTATATTGTTCGGGCTTATAAGTTTTAATATGCTGGGCGTAAGCCAGCTTCCTGATGTTGACTTCCCGGTTGTTTCTGTGAGCCTTACATGGGAAGGTGCTGCGCCGGAAGTTATGGAATCAGACGTGGTGGATGTTATAGAAGGTGCGATAATGGGTGTCCAGGGCGTGAGAGATGTCTCGTCTCAGATACGGCAGGGGAGTGCGAGTGTTACAGTTGAGTTCGAGCTTGACAGAAATATTGATGTAGCTATGCAGGATATCCAGACAAAGATTGACCAGGCTCAGAGAGATCTCCCTAAAGATATGGATCCTGCAGTTGTGACCAAGACCAATCCTGATGACCAGCCTATCGTATTCCTTTCAATATCTTCTGACAAGATGTCGTTGCGTGATTTGATGACATATGTTCAGAATTACATGAAAGACAAGTTTTCCACTATTAGCGGAGTAGGCGAAATATTTTTGGGCGGGTTTACAGACCGGAATCTTCGCATATGGGTGGATGCTAATAAACTGGACCAATATCAACTGACAATCGGGGATATTGTTAACGCGGTGCAGGAAGAACATCAGGAAATGCCTGCGGGCCGTATTGAAGCCAAAGAAAAAGAATTTAATGTCCGTGTTATGGGCGAAGCTTTGACTACCGAAGAATTTGAGAATATCCTGATTCCAAAACGCGCAGGGGAGCCTATATATAAACCGATTTATTTAAAAGACGTTGCTTCTATTGAAGATGGCCTCGCAGATATCAGGCGGATTGTGCGTAGCTCCGGAAAAACAGCTATTGGCATGGGTATTCGTAAACAGCGTGGAGCTAATGAAGTTGAAGTAGCGCATAATGTTTTGAAGCGGCTTGAAGAAATCAAAAAAACACTTCCTGAGGGCATGCAGGCAACTGTACGTTTTAACCGCACCAAGTTCAGCGAAGACTCGATTCATGAACTGACATTCACTCTTTTACTTTCAGCGCTTCTCACATCTCTTATTTGCTGGCTTTTCCTGGGTTCATGGAGCGCTACATTGAATATCTTGCTCGCTATCCCCACATCTATCCTGGGGTCGTTTATTGTAATACATTTTTTAAAATTTACACTTAATACTTTTACCGTTCTAGGGCTTTCTCTTGCTATCGGTATTGTCGTGGACGACGCTATTATGGTTTTGGAAAATATCGTGCGCCACAGGGAAAAAGGAATCGAGCAGGTCGAAGCCGCCCGGCAGGGCGCGGCCCAGATTACTTTTGCCGCGCTTGCCGCTACGATTGCGCTTATTTCAATATTTCTGCCCGTGGCTTTTATGTCAGGGATAATAGGGAAGTTCTTTTATCAGTTTGGCATGACTATTTCTATAGCCGTAGCTATTTCTCTTTTGGAGGCTTTAACGCTTGCGCCAATGCGATGTTCGCAATTTCTTGAAATAGGAAAACGCAAGACTTTTATAGGAAAAAATATTGATAGTGGCATTCAGTATCTGTCAGAACGTTATCAGGTCGGACTCGCTATGGCTTTAAATAATAGAAAAAAGATTGTTATCTCCGCTATACTCTTTTTTCTCGTGTCTCTTTTATTCCTAGGTTTTTTACGAAAAGAATTTGTACCGGCCCAGGATCAGAGCATGTTTATGTGCAGGCTGCAGACGCCCGTAGGCTCTTCCATTACTTTTACGGACGAACGTTTTAAAAAGGCGGAGGATTTTGTTTTGTCCAGGCCTGAAGTGAAAGGCGCGATTAGTATTATAGGCGGCTTTGGAGGAGGGGAAGTAAATTCTGGAATGTTTTTTGTAACGTTTAAAGATCCCGGAGACAGGCCTATAGTGCCTCCTGCCAGGCACAGACTTTCGCAGGCTGAATTAATGGATGTCTTCCGCAAAAATTTAAACCAGATACCTGACATTAAAACCACTATTCAGGATTTATCGCTTTCCGGGTTTTCCGCGCAGAGGGGATATCCTATCGAATTTTCAATTCGCGGGCCTGACTGGGAAAAATTAGCCGAATATTCGGAAAAAATCCGCAAAGAGATGGAAAAAAACAGCCTCATGATAGATGTGGACACTGATTACCTGGTTGCTATTCCTGAAATCCGGATCATTCCTGATCGGTTGAACGCTGATGCCAGGGGAGTCAGCATAGATACTATTGGAAAAACTATTAATTCTCTTATAGGAGGAGAGCGCATCGGTAAATACACAAAAAACGGAAGACGTTATGACGTGCGGGTCCGCTTAATACCTTCTCAACGCACTGAGAGTGAAAATATAAACAGATTATGGGTCTGGAATAACAGGGGAGAGCAGGTTAATTTAAAAGATGTTATAAAGATTACTGAAAAACTGACCCCGCTTACCATTACGCGCAAAAATAGAGAAAGGGCTATTTCTATTTTTGCCAATGTGGCTCCAGGGAAATCTCAGGTTGCTGCCCTGGATGAAGTTAATAAAATTGCAAAAGGAATTTTACCGGAAAATTACCACATTGTTTTTAGCGGAAGTACTAAAACCTTCCAGGAATCATTTGCCAGCCTTGCGTTTGCATTCTGGCTGGGCATTATTGTTGCATACATGATCCTGGCGTCACAGTTTAATAATTATATTCATCCGATTTCGGTGCTTTCTGCTCTTCCTTTTAGCATTTCAGGAGCTCTTATAGCCTTGTGGATTGCAGGCCAGTCGTTAAATATTTACAGTATTATCGGTCTTATTCTTCTAATGGGCATTGTCCAGAAAAATTCCATTCTTCTGATTGATTTTACCAATCAGTTCCGGGACGAGGAGAACATTACTCCTCGCGAGGCGTTATTAAAAGCATGCCCTACGCGGTTACGTCCGATTCTTATGACTGCGGCGTCTACTGTTGGAGCAGCGATACCTCCGGCCCTGGCTTTAGGGCCTGGCGCTGAAACCCGCATACCTATGGCAATAACAGTCATAGGCGGGGTTGTAGTTTCAACAATGCTTACATTATTCGTAGTGCCGTGCGTTTACAGCCTTTTTATAAAGTTCGAAGGCAGTAGAAAAAAAATTGTTTTTTCATCTGATTCAGGCCAATAATTTTTCTCGCCAACAAACATTTTTTGTGATATAACAATAAAATTATGAATCCCGCCCTTCCTAATGGCGGGATAGACAATTGGGAGGAAGAGCGAGGTGAATATTCAGGATGGATGGGAAAAAGCTTTAAAATATACTAAGATTATAAGGCCCAGGCCAAAGGAGTTATTAACCTTTGAGGCAACAGAGGTGCCATATATATTTTTATCAGAGTCTCTGGTAAATCTAGGGGATACTGTGGTTAGAAAAGGCCATGTGATGGTTGAAAAGCCGGCTATAATCCTTCCCAGCAATCTGCCTCAATTCGAAGGTTTTGATTTTGAAAAAGAATTTCATTCTGGACAGGACATGATCTTAAATTTCCTGCTTGTCCGCGGGATTAGTTTTCCGTCTTTGAAATATAATAATAAGACCCATTCGCTTGATATTTATGAGGGCCATCTTGAAAAAGCGATTGGGTATTATTCTGATAAATTACAGCAAGGAGAAGATGTTGCTAACGGCCTGGTGGCAGGGCCTGAGGACTTCTGGCAGTTTTCCATCCTGATTTTTATAGCTACCCAGATTATACGCTCGGCAGACAGCGATATTAGAAAACTATTGGAACGGTTCAGAAAAGAACAAGGTTAATCTGTTATGAATTCCTTAGCCAATTTTGCCCCTACCGTTTTGATTCGCTTTGCGAATGCAAAACGAATCAGTGGGGGCAAAATTCAACGGCGACTATGCATCTAGATATAAAGAATTTTACCCTGGAAGAATTTAAAAAAGAATTGGAAAATATTTCGGAGCCTTCTTATAGGGCTGAGCAGGTATTTTCCTGGATTTATAAAAATGGCGTGAGCGATTTTAACGCCATGAATAATCTGCCGAAACTTTTCAGAGACAAGCTGTCACAATCTTACCTTGTAGGCGAAATAAAACTTTTAAAGCACCTTAAGTCCATTGACCAGACAGAAAAATTTTTATTTGAGCTGAGCGATGGAAATCTGATAGAAACAGTTTTGATATACGCCTGGAACAGAAAGACGCTATGCATATCTACCCAGGCAGGATGTAAGTTTGCGTGTTCATTTTGCGCGAGCGGCATGAACGGTTTTAAAAGGGACTTAAGTGTTTCGGAAATATTGAGCCAGATAATGTCTATTGAGCATAATTTGAAACATAAGATAACAAATTTTGTTTTTATGGGGATGGGGGAGCCGTTCGATAATTATGATAATGTGTCAAAGGCCATAAAAATAATGAATTCCAAAAAGGCAATGGGCATAGCAGCCAGGAGAATTACTGTTTCCACTTCCGGCATAATTCCCGGTATCGAAAAATTTAAAGAATTAGGCCTTCAGGTTAATTTATCAATATCTCTTCATGCTGCTACCAATGAATTGCGAGACAGGCTTATGGGCGTTAATAAAAAATATCCTCTTGAGAAGCTTCTAAAGGCTTGCGGGGATTACATGGAAAATGGCGGCAGGATGCTTACTTTTGAATATATATTGATTAAAGGCGTAAATGATTCGCAAAAAGATGCAGATGAACTTGTCAGGATAGCTAAGAGATTAAAGGCAAAGGTCAATCTGATAGCTTACAGCTTTATACCTGGTCTAAATTTTCAGGCCCCTCTGGAAGGAAATGTGAAAATCTTTGAAGATAAACTGCTTAAAAGAGGGGTCAGCGTAACCGTGAGGGATTCTAAAGGCAAAGATATTTTGGCTGCCTGCGGTCAATTAGCAGGAAAGGGTAGCAATGGGGATTAAAAAGTGGCCAAAAAATGACAGGCCAAGGGAAAAACTTTTTAAATATGGCGAGCATACGCTTACCAATGCAGAACTTTTAGCGATATTGTTTCGCAGCGGGGTTAAAGGCGCTAGCGCAGTAGACCTCGGACGGCAGATAGTGGAACATTTTAAGACTTTTAGAAAAATGAGCCATGTTAATATTTCCGAGATGAGGAATTTTAGAGGTATTGGGGACGCAAAGATTGCCCAGTTAAGGGCTAGTTTTGAGATAGCGAGGAGGTTTATGTCTGAGCCTAAAAAAGCGTCTACGGCAATAAAATCCCCAAAAGATGCTGTTCGGCTTTTTATGCCAAGGTTGAGAGATATTAAAAAAGAAATATTTCAGGTCTTGCTGTTAAATAGTAAAAATAATATAATAGATATCGTCGAAATAGAAGAGGGAACTGTTGACCATGCTAATCCCGAGATCAGAGAGATAGCTTTGAAAGCGCTTCAGAATTTTGCGGCAGGGATAATAGCGGTTCATAATCATCCTTCTGGCGACCCTGAGCCTAGCAAAGAGGATATGATGTTTACCAAGAATCTTATGACAGCTTGCAGGGCTCTTGAAATAGATGTTATGGATCATATAATAATAGGAGACAATAAGTATTATAGTTTTGCAGAGCATAAGTGCCTGTAGGCCGCTTCGATAAAATTCATGACAGAATGCCGCGTTTATATTTTGGAAAGTACATGCGATAGAAAATTATATATTAGAACTTACATATGCGCCCGTAGCTCAGATGGATAGAGCGGCTGGCTTCGAACCAGCAGGCTGGGTGTTCGATCCACCCCGGGCGCGCCAGTTAGCCTTAAAAATACACAGACGTCCTGAAAATGAATAATAATAACAATAGCGCAAAATTCGTAGAATTCAAATGTTCACAATGCGGCATAAGGATAAATATTCCAGAAGAAGCCATAGGCATGTTTTATCTTACAGATTGTATTGAACGCGCAAAGGCGAAAGGTTTCAATAGTTATTGCGCATCCTGCGGCCGGGCATTCTGCAATGCGCACTCAATATGGAGGCCTGTTGTGCCAGGCCATGCTTATTCACCCTTTTGTCCAATATGTAGTAATCCATTGGGCGGTTATAACAAGCAATCCAATCATTAATTGGGACAGGCATGAATGCATTAAGAGATATTTTTTCACCGAAATTGGCCATCCTTGCCGGAGCGGGAGTTTCTGTTGATGCCCCATCAAGTTTGCCTACGTCTCAAAAATTCTTAACAGGGTTATTTGAAGCATTATCATTCAATAATCAATCAGCAGGCGATTTTAGGATAATTCTGAGGGAGCTCAATAAGGATAACCCGCTATTGCGTTTTGAAAAGATCATTTCTTTACTTCAACGATACTTTGATCCCTCTCTTTCTTTAATCGATTGTTTTGGCGATAGTAAATACCCAAATTATTTACACTACTTTTTAGCTGAAATGGCTAAAAATAATAATATCGTAATGACTACTAATTTTGATTTACTTATTGAAATTGCGTTAGCTACCTTAAATTATCATTTTCTTCAAATTATTGAGGAAAAAGATTTTAATCTAAGGGATCCTGCCAATGCCATCAAAATATTTAAATTGCATGGTTCGAACAAGAGGTATTACAATGGAAAAGTCACAGAAAGTAAAGACACGGTCGAGGCATCATTAGAGCAGATTGGCAAACAAGGCTTAGGCTTGACTTTAAGCCCGAATAAAAGGGATTTCCTGTCAATCACGTTTCGAGAGAATGACTTGTTTGTTATCGGGTATTCAGGTAGCGATGATTTTGATATATCATCTTTACTTGAGCTTATTCCAAGCAATAAAAAATTGATATGGTTAGATCATTGCCATCAAGACAATTATTTTGAAATACTATCAGGCGAAGCAATTATTTCAGCTAAAACTAGTTATAATTCAAGCTCCTCTAATTTGCTTAAAAATGTAATAGTTCGAGAAATACGTTCTCCTGAGAATGTATTTCTAATTCGAACAAACAGTGTCAAATTCATTAAAGAGAATATGGATTTATTTAAGATTGATGATTATTCTTTTCCGAAGGATTCAGATGAGTTTAGATTTGATAGTAGAAATTATTTTGAAACCAAGACGGCACAGCTAAGGCTAAATAGCAAAGGAGATATCTATTTTTTAAAAGGACTATTAGATGAAGAGCTTAATGAAAACAATAGCGCATTGCAGGCATATCAAAAATCGCTGTCTTATTTTAGAGAAAAAGGTAATTATGAAAAGATCTCCCAGATAATTCATCAAATGAGTTCTTTGGAAATATTGATGGCAAATCTTTCTGAATTCGAATCGCTTGCATGGGAAGCAGAAGAGATTGACCGTAAATATCGTCCCGAATGGCATCCATTGGCTTTAAGTTTATTAGGCACTATTTATAAAGAGCGCAGACAGTTTGAAGCGTCAAAAAAATATTATTTGATAAGCCTAGAAGAGGCGTTTAACAATAGAGATGATTATGCTGCTGCTATTTCTCTTAACAATCTGGGTCAAATGTTTAATATAAAAGGTGAATTTGATCGTGGACGACAACATTTATTAGAGGCGGCAGAAATTTTTGAGAGGCTTGGTTATTTAAAAAATTTAGCTGTAACGCAAAGATTCATTGCAGTTTCTTGTATGGAAATGCGAGAATTTGCTGAGGCTAATATTTTCTTGGATGAATCTAAACTTATCTATGAAAAACTTTATGATTATCTTGGTAAGGCGTATGTCCTGCATGAAAAAGCGATTTTTTTGCAAAAGAATGGACAATTTGATGAAGCTATGCCCCTGCTTAATGAATCAATCGATTTATGTAACAAATTTGGCGATAACCATACAGAAAGTTTAGGGTTATATCATTTAGCTGTTTCAGAAACTATGATTGGCAACCATGGTAAAGCTAAGAGATTAGAGTCTAAAAGCAGCGAAATGTTAATCAATTTAGAAGATTACTGTAATTATGCTCATAATATCCAATTGCAAGGTGTAATCAAAATGAATGAAGGGGATGAGCAGGGTGCTATTAACAAATTCGAAGAAAGTATAAAATTAAGTAAAAAGTTTGATGACCAAATTAATATTCAAAATTGTCTTGCCTTGATAAATAAAATTAAAAATACACAAATGTCCTAAAAAGATACACCATGCAGGCTTTTTGGAAATGTCTCCGGCTACGCGACTACGCAGGCCTGCGAATGTAATCCGCCGACTGGTCAGCTGTCATGTGCCGGTATACCCTGTTATTTTTGAGAAATCTTTCTTTACAGCCCTGTAAAAATCTGATATTATAAATGCTCAATTTTATAAGCATTGAGCAGGGAATCAGCTTGACCTTATAAGTAGTTGATAATATAATATTTACGTTTTAACGCCCCCATAGCTCAGCAGGTAGAGCAGATCACTCTTAATGATAAGGTCACAGGTTCGAACCCTGTTGGGGGTACCAAATTATTTGTACTGAAGGGTTCGAAGGGAGTTCCGATAAATGCGACAAATAGGAGCATTTGTTTATCGGAACGAGTGGCCGACCCGAAGCGACCGAGGACGTAATGTCCGAGGAAGTGCCGAGGCCCTCCGGACGAGGCCGAAGCGTAGGGCGCCGAACCCTGTTGGGGTACCATAAACTACTCGCTAAGCTATGTGTGGGGGGCGAATTTTCGCTCGGATTCAGGGCGGATGGCGAAATTGGCAGACGCGCTAGCCTTAGGAGCTAGTGGGGAGACCCTTGGAGGTTCAAATCCTCTTCCGCCCACCAAAGTGCTTTAAGGATTTGTTATTTGAAAATATATATGCGGGAGTAGCTCAGTGGTAGAGCTTCTCGTTGCCAACGAGAAGGTCGCGGGTTCGAACCCCGTCTCCCGCTCCAATATTTGATCAAGGGGTTCGAAGAGAGCCCTGTTTTGAAATACGACGAACAGGAGTATTGAAAGGGCGAGTGGCCGACCCGAAGCGACCGAGGACGTAATGTCCGAGGAAGTGCCGAGGCCATCCTGACGAGGCCGAAGCGTAGGGCGCCGAACCCCGTCTCCCGCTCCAAATCTTGCGAAGCAAGATTTGATCCTGAGTAAGTCACAAAATTCGACAGAAAGGAGAATTTTTGACGCAGCGAAGGACCTTTAGCATATGAATTTTTGGCATGTCTATATCATAGATAGAATGCAAAGACAAGAAGTTATATAATACAGGCATAGCCAAAAATTTAGATAGGCGTATTAAATTATATAACAAAGGTCTGTCTTGCAGATTTACAAAATATAGAAAGCCTGTTAAATTAGTTTACAAAGAAGAATATATTAATAAATCAGAAACAAACAAAATAGAATTATAGAAAAGTGTATAATAGAGAAAAAATTAGAGCTAGCAGGTGAATAGGTCCCTCGCCCCGATAAATCGGGGTTCGGGATCAAATTTGCTTCGCAAATTTGGGAGGAACAGTATGCGTATTTTAGATTTTTTGAATGAGAAAGCAGTATCGGCGGATTTAAAATCCCAGGATAAAAACAGCGTTATAAAAGAGCTTGCAGATCTCTTGATTAAATCAGGCCAGTTGAAGCCTAAAGACAAGGATGCTGTTGTAAAAGTTCTTTTAAACAGGGAAACTCTTGGTTCAACAGGCATTGGCCAGGGCGTAGCAATACCCCACGGAAAGTGCGAATACGTGAGCGAATTGATAGGCGCTTTTGGAATATCTAAAAGCGGCATAAAGTTTGATTCACTTGATGGAGAGCCAGCCTATATCTTTTTTCTGCTATTGGCCCCAATAGAATCTTCAGGTCCGCATCTCAAAGCGCTGGCGCGCATCTCAAAGTTGTTGAAAGATAAATATTTCAGGGATTCGCTAAAAGGCGCAGACAGCGAAAAAAACCTAATTAAGATTATAAAAGAAGAAGATATTAGAAGGGCGTAATTTAGAGGCAAAGGCCGATAATAGGCAGGTTTTAACCTGCCTATTATGAACCCCGCCCTTTCTATTAGGAAAGAATATTTTAAAGCAGAAAGAGCGGGGTGAAGGCCTTTGTGACAAGATTATAGAGCAGGCTTTAGCCTGCCATTAAGGATTGACATGCGAAGGTTAAAGTGGTTATATCCTGGAATGAAAATAAAGCGCTGGATATTTACTTCTAGTTCAGGAGTTTTATTGGTTGCGATAGGCTCTGTCATACTTATACTTAAAAAATTTCCTGACTCAAAGATTGTCGGAAGCGCTATTGCGGTCTTAGGCGCATTGATAGTTATATATGGCATGAAGAGGATGCTAAAATCATTTATTGCAGTTTTTCTTCCCAAGAGAGAAAAAGAACTTGTAGATATTATGTACCATTACCGCCAGCTTGAAAAAGGGCCAAAGATAGTGGTTATAGGAGGAGGGACAGGCCTTTCAACCATTCTTCATGGCTTAAAAGAACAGACAAGTAATATCACAGCAATAGTGACTGTCGCAGATGACGGCGGGTCTTCGGGACGGCTGAGAGAACAGTTTGGCATACTTCCGCCCGGGGATATAAGAAATTGCCTTGTTGCGCTTGCAGATGCAGAGCCTCTCATGCGTGACCTTTTTCAATTCAGGTTCGGGGATGAATCAGAATTAAAAGGGCATAGTTTCGGGAACTTATTTATAACTGCGATGTGTAAGGTTACTGGAGATTTTGAAAAGGCAATCAAAGAATCCAGTAAAGTCCTTGCAATAAGAGGTAGGGTCATTCCTTCTACATTTGAGAAAGTTAAGCTTGTGGCAGAATACCAAAATGGCCAAAAGACAGTAGGTGAGACAAAGATAGCGAAACAAAATTCCCCTATAAAAAAGGTATATTTAGATCCTGTCCATTGCAAAGCTAGCTCAGAATCATTTGAGGCGATAGCTGAAGCAGATATAGTAGTTCTTGGGCCTGGCAGTTTATATACAAGTGTCATACCGAATCTTTTGGTGGATGGCATAGTGGAAAAGATTGCTCAGTCCAAATCTCCCAAGGTTTATATCTGCAATGTAATGACGCAGTCCGGCGAAACAGATAACTATACAGCGTTTGACCACATGAACGCTCTTATAACCCATACGCGGCCTGATATAATTAATTATTGCATCGTAAACATAGGAAAGGTGCCCAAAGAACTTCTTAAGAAATATGAAGAAGAAGGCGCTTATCCTGTTGTGGCTGATTCGGACAAAATTACAGAGAATGGCTACAATGTGATAGAAGGAGATGTAGTGAATACTCAGAATCATGTAAGGCACGACGCCAAAAAGCTCTCAAAGGTTATTATAGACCTTACACTTAAGACAAAAGGCAAAAAGATATCCATTGATTAGGCTGCTATGTTGATAGAAAAAAAATTAACTATTAAGAATAAGCAAGGGCTTCACGCCAGGCCTGCGGCACTATTTGTGCAGATAGCCAATAAATATGAAAGCGATATAATTGTGAGAAAAGGCAGGCAGGAAGTTAATGGAAAATCTATAATGGGGCTGTTGACTCTTGCGGCAGAAAGAGGCGCTAAACTTAATATCAAAGCAAACGGTCATGATGCTAAAGAGGCAATCGAAGAGCTTGAAAAGGTAATATCGGGAGACACACCATAATGTCATTAAAAGGTATACCGGCTTCACCCGGGATAGTCATAGGAAAAGCCTTTTTATTCGATACAAGGCAGCTTATCGTTACCGAAAAAGATATTAAACAAGATATTATTCCTTCCGAGATTATCCGTTTTGAGGAAGCTCTTATAAAGACGCGTTCCGAGATACTTGTTATACAGAAAAAGATTTCACACGAAATGGGCGTCCAACACGCAGAGATATTCAACGCTCATTTGCTTGTCCTGGAAGACAGGATGTTGATAGAGGAAGTTATAGAAGGTCTTAAAAAAGAGCATAAATGCGTTGAATATGTATTTTCAAAAGTTATCGCCAAATATATAAAGGTCTTTTCTAAAATGAATGACGAATACCTTAAAGAAAGGACTAGTGACATAGAAGATGTGGGCAAGAGGATTTTGAAAAATCTTATAGGCGTTCAGGAAAAAACCCTTAGCGATCTAAAGGAACAGGTAATAGTAGTTGCATATGACCTTTCTCCGTCTGATACCGCTAATATGCATAAAAAGAATGTCATGGGATTTGTCACTGATATAGGCGGCAGGACTTCTCATACCGCAATCATGGCGAAGTCTTTGGAGATTCCTGCTGTGGTAGGCCTTGAAAAGGCTACGACTAAAATAAAGCCGGACGATATCCTGATTGTGGATGGGACAGGCGGGATTGTGATAATAAATCCGGATAAGACAGTCCTTAGAAAATACGAGGCAAAACAACAGAAATTTGTAAAGTTTGAAAAAACACTTTTAGATTTTAAAGATAAACCAGCTATTACAATTGACGGCTACAAAATAGAGGTTTCTGCAAATATTGAATTGCCGGATGAGGTATCTTCTGTTATTGCGCATGGCGCAGAAGGCATAGGACTATACCGTACGGAATTTCTTTACATGAATAGAAACGATGTCCCTGGCGAAGAAGAGCAGTTTGAGGCATATAAAAAAGTAGCCGCCAAACTTTCTAAAAGCCCTGTTATAGTCCGTACGCTTGACTTGGGCGGAGATAAATTCTTATCGCAGCTTAAATTTCCGCATGAGATGAACCCGTTTCTTGGGTGGAGGGCAATAAGATATTGCCTTGCAAAGCCGGAAGTTTTTAAAGTCCAGTTAAGGGCTATACTCCGCGCAAGCGTATTCGGAAATGTAAAGATCATGTTTCCTATGATATCAGGCCTCGGAGAGCTCCGGCAGGCGATAGAAGTTTTAGAAGAAGCAAAACAGGAATTAAAAAATAAATCTATAAATTTTAAGCAGGACATAGAAGTTGGGGCGATGATAGAGATACCGTCAGCTGCTTTAACCAGCGATCTTTTGGCTAAAGAAGTAGATTTTTTCAGCATAGGAACCAATGACCTTATACAATATTCTCTGGCAGTGGATAGAGCCAATGAAAAGATAGCTTACCTCTATAAGCCTACGCATCCAGCTGTATTGAGGCTTATAAAAAATATTATAGATTCAGGCCATAAAGAAAATATATGGGTAGGTATGTGCGGAGAGATGGCTGCAGAACCCGGGTTTGTCCTTATACTCCTAGGGATGGGGTTGGACGAATTTAGCATGAGTCCTGTAGTAGTCCCTGAAGTGAAATATGTTATCAGTAATGTGAAATTTGAGGATGCCAGAAAAGTTGCAGAAGAGGCATTGACCTTACCTACAGGCGAAGAAGTAGAGATTTTTGCAAATAAAAGACTGAATGAGCTAATCCCATGGCTCAGGAAGACTAAGAAACAGTAATAAAGCTTCAGCATGAATAAATTGGATAATTTGGAATTAATAAAAAAATTGGACTGTTCGAATATGTTGAAGTTTATTCATGACCTGCCTGAACAATGCCGCGATGCATACGGAATCGGAAATTCCAGCAATATAAATAAGCCCGCAGTCAAAATAAATAATATAGTATTTGCAGGAGTCGGAGGCTCTGGTATAGGAGCTTGTATGGTAAAGGTTTATCTGCAGGGTGAGCTTAAGATACCCATATCAATATGCCGAAATTATACATTGCCTGATTTTGTGGGAGAAAATACCCTCTTGTTTTGCTCAAGCTATTCCGGCAATACTGAAGAGACGCTTTCTTGTTTTGAACAGGGGCTTAAAAAAAATGCTTTTATAATTACAATAGGCTCAGGCGGCAGGTTAGAAGAATTATCTTTAAAAAATAATATCGCTCATATATTGATTCCCGAGGGGTATCCTCCCAGGGCAGCTATCGGCTACATGTCCATAACAGTGCTTGGGGTTTTAGCAAAGCTCGAGCTTATAAAAGATAAGGAAGATGATGTGAAAGAACTTTTTACTATACTTACTGATATAAGAAATAAAGAAATAGGCCCCAGTATCCCTATGGAAAAGAATATTTCCAAGCAGATAGCTGTTAAGCTTCACAAAAGTTATTCCGTAATATACGGCACAACTGATACCACGGAAGCTGTGGCTAGCAGATGGAGAGAGCAGATCGCAGAAAACGGAAAGACGCTTTCATCCAGCAATATATTGCCTGAAATGAACCATAACGAGATAGTGGGTTGGAAGTTTCCAAAGAACATGCTGAAGGTTTTTAAAGTCATAATGCTCTATGATAAGAATGACCATGAGAGGACAAAGGAACGCATAAGAATTACAGGTGAGATTATAAAAAAATCCAAGGCAGAGGTTATTGTGTTGAAAAGAGAGAATGGCGCGAGGCTCGCAAGGATATATTCTCTTATGTATATAGGGGATTTTGCTAGTTTTTATTTGGCTATTCTTAATAATATCGACCCTACACCGGTAGATAACATAAATTATTTGAAAGAGGAATTAAGAAAGATATGAAAGTTTTATTATTAGCTGCAGGATATGCTACAAGGCTGTATCCATTGACGTTGAATACCCCGAAGCCGTTTCTTCTTGTGGCTGGAAAAACTGTCATGGGATATATATTTGATCTTATCGAGTCTTTGAAAGAGGTAGATGAAGTTTTTATTGTGACAAATGAGAAATTCTATCAGAATTTTGAAGACTGGAAACAAAAATTCCCAAGTTCAAAAAAAATAACAGTTATAAACGATGGCACAGCCTCTAATGAGACCAGGCTGGGCGCCACAGGAGACATAGAATTTGTCATAGAAAATAAAAATATCAAAGATGATTTATTGGTTCTGGCAGGAGATAATCTTTTTAAGGCAGACCTTTCTTGGTTTACAAATTTTTGCATCTCGAAAAAGCCTTTCATTACAATAGGCCTTTATGATATAAAAGACTTGATTCTTGCGGCCAGTTACGGTATAGTGTCCATTGATAAAAATAATAAGGTCATTGATTTTAAGGAAAAACCTGCCAAACCAGAGTCTACTCTTGCGGCAATGTGTCTTTATTTTTTCCCAAAGGAAAGATTGGACATAATGAAGAGATACAGGAAAACGGATAATGCAAAAGACGCGCCGGGTTATTTTCTGGAATGGCTTTATAAAAGAGAATCAGTATTTGGCTGCGTGTTTAAAGATAAAAAGTGGTTTGATATAGGGGATAAAAAATCATTAGAAGAGGCTGATAAAGAATTCAGAAAGGAGCAAGAAGATGCCTAAGGGAAAATATTACGTTACTTCAGAATCAGTTGGGGAGGGCCATCCAGACAAGCTGTGCGATCAGATTTCAGATTCGATACTGGATGAGGTTTTACGCCAGGATTCAAGGGGCCGTGTGGCGTGCGAGACATTTGTGACAATGGGCCTTATTATAGTGGGAGGAGAAATTACTACTACTGCTTATGTGGACGTAATAAATACTGCAAGAAGAGTAGTTAAAGAAATAGGGTACACGGATCCTAAATATGGAATGGATTATAAGACATGCGCTGTTGTAAATACAATACATGCCCAGTCTCCTGACATTTCGCAGGGAGTTGATAAAGGCGGAGCAGGCGATCAGGGATTTATGGTTGGATATGCTTGTGATGAAACGTCTGAACTGATGCCGCTGCCAATTATGCTGGCGCATAGACTTGTTAAAAAAATGGCTGAGATTAGAAGAAGCAAAGTGCTGAAATATCTCGGGCCTGATTCTAAAAGCCAGGTAACAGTTGAATACAAGGATGGTAAAGCTGTCCGAATAAATTCAGTGGTTCTGGCGTGCCAGCATACAGAAGAGATATTGGATAAGAGCGGGGAATATATAACTGAGAAAGCAAGAAAAGAAATTATAGAAAAAATAGCAAGGCCTATACTTGGTAAACTTGCTGATGACAAAACAGAATATTATGTAAATCAGACAGGCAAATTTTTAATAGGCGGGCCACAGTCTGATACAGGCATGACAGGAAGAAAAATAGTAGTGGATACGTATGGCGGAGTCATCCCGCATGGCGGAGGCGCTTTTTCAGGCAAAGATCCTACGAAGGTTGACCGTTCAGCTGCGTATATGGCGAGATATGTTGCAAAAAATATAGTAGCCGCAGGCCTTGCTAAGAAATGCTGTATTCAGCTTGCGTATGTAATAGGCAAAGCAGAGCCGTTGGCAGTCATGGTGGAAACGTTTGGCACGGGAAAAATTTCAGAAGAAAAGATCTCAATGCTAATACGGGAGCATTTTGACCTTACTCCAAGAGGCATAATAACAGAACTGGATCTTCTTAAGCCTGTTTATAGAAAGACAGCTGCTTATGGACATTTTGGCCGCGAGGAAGAAGGTTTTACTTGGGAAGAAACGGATAAAGTCGATCTCTTAAGGAAGGGGTGCGTTTAAAATGAAATATGATATAAGCAATATAAAATTAGCTGATACTGGAAAATTAAGGATAGAATGGGCGAATGAGAATATGCCCGTTCTGAAGCTTATAAGAGAGAGATTCTCTAAAGAAAAACCATTGAAGGGTGTGAAGATAAGCGCATGTCTTCATGTAACTACAGAGACAGCTGTTTTAATGGATACCTTGAAATCAGGTGGAGCAGATGCGAACCTTTGCGCTTCAAATCCTCTCAGCACCCAGGATGATGTGGCCGCGTCTTTAGTAAAAGATTTTGGCATACCTGTTTTTGCCAGAAGAGGAGAGGATAATGAAGCTTATTATTCTCATATAGAGAGTTCTCTGGAAGCAAAGCCGCACATAACAATGGACGATGGCGCTGATCTGGTTTCAACAATCCATAAATCCAAAAAACACCTTGTGCAGGGTATGTTTGGAAGCACAGAAGAGACTACCACAGGGATAATAAGGCTCAGAAGCCTGGAGCTGGATAAAAAACTTCTTTTCCCTGTAATCGCTGTAAATGATGCAGACACAAAACATCTATTTGATAACCGTTATGGCACAGGCCAATCAACAGTGGATGGCGTTATTAGGGCTACAAATATTCTGATAGCGGGCAAAATCGTGGTTGTGCTTGGTTATGGTTGGTGCGGCAGGGGATTTGCCATGCGCGTAAGAGGCATGGGTGCCAATGTCATAATTACAGAAGTGGATCCTACAAAGGCCCTGGAAGCAGTCATGGATGGTTATTCAGTGATGCCTATGAAAGAAGCTGCTAAAAAAGGAGACATATTTGTAAGCCTTACAGGAAATACAACAGTCATTGCAGAAGATCATTTTAAAGTAATGAAAGACGGGGCAATAGTCGCTAACTCAGGTCATTTCAATGTGGAGATAGAGATACCTGCTCTTGAAAAGATGAGTAAGACGAAACGCGTTATTCGTAACGGCGTTGAAGAATATCTGCTGAAAGACGGCAGGCGCATAAATCTTTTAGGAGAAGGCAGGCTTGTAAATCTTGCCTGCGCAGAAGGCCACCCTGCTATAGTAATGGACATGAGTTTTGCGAATCAGGCGCTTGCTGCAGAATACCTCGTAAAGAATTATAAAAAGCTGAATAAAAAAGTCTATAGGATGCCTGTAGAAATAGATAGAGAAATAGCCAGGCTGAAATTGAATAGTATGAATATACGAATAGATACACTTACCCCGCTTCAGAAAAAATATCTTGTTTCCTGGGAACTTGGCACGTAGTATGAGATCCCTCCTCGGGATGAAAATGTTGAAAAACCTTAGTTTTTCAACATTTTCAATTTCTTATCAATATTATTCCTATTAATCCAAATATTATATTTGCCAGGTGAGCTGAGAGGAAGGCTGGGAGGGTGCCGCTTTTACCTAAGGCTATACAGCTTGCCATGAAAGCATAATAGATAAAACCTATTACAATGCTCATGCCTATTCCCAATAGCGCAGTGGCTTTACCTCTTTGACTTATCTTTAATGCAAAACCAGCTCCTATTAATATTACTACGAGGCTTATAAAAGGAAGGCTTGTCTTCTGGTGCAGATCTACGTGGAGCCTTGTAATTAGTTTAGGGGATGTTTCAGAAAAATTCTTTATATAATTTAATAAATCTCGGAAACTCATGTATTCGTAATTAGTGCCTTTTGATACAAGGTCTTTTGGTTTTTCCATACTTATTATTTTTTCCTGAAAAAATTCTGGTGAATCTATTACTGTTCCTTTATCATCCAACTTATACATAAGTATGCTTGAAAAAAGCCATTTTCCGTCTACCCATTTTGCTTCATGAGCGTTTATTTTTAGTGACACGTTGTCTTTTTTGTCCTGCTCCAGTATGGTGATGCCCATTGCAGTTTTAGAAGATGGGTCGAAACTATCTATAAATATTAGGCGGTTATTTTTGCCGTAAAGCGCAATATTGGGTATTATTCTTTTGTTAACAGTTTTACTTTTGCCAATATTGTCTATAGAGTTTTCCTTTATCGATTCTGCTATTCTCATGCTCTGGGGCAGGATTTTTTCAGATATTCCAAATACTAGTATTGTTATGGCGAAACCAATATATATAAAAGGCATTAGTATCCGGCGTATACTTATACCTGCTGCCCGCATAGCTGTTATCTCCCCGTATTTATTCAATGCTCCGAGGACATATATGGTGGAGATCAGGCTTGCTATCGGTGCGGTCTGTATAATGATCAGAGGTATCATTGAGAAGTAGTATTCCCATAGTATTCTTAGGTTAATACTTTGTTTTAGGATCTCATCCAGGCGGCCGAAAAGATCTATAATGATGTAAAGCACTATAAACACCATTAGGCAATATAGAAGAGGCAGTATAAAATATTTAGCTATATATTTATCTAGTATTCGCATGTCAACTTTCTATAGTTCTTCTTAATAGGATTATTCCAGCAATGCCTATTATTATATTAGGCAAATACATCCAAAAGCATGGGCTCCATATGCCTTTTAAAGATAGAGCTATGCTGGCAGCCATTAATAAATAGTATACTACAATTACTCCGAGCGCTATGGCGAACTGTATGGTTTTTTCTCCGCGCTTTGTGAATATACCCAAAGGTATCCCTATAATTATAAAGACTATGCTCGCAAAGGATATCGAGATCTTTCTGTGAAATTCTGTAATGAGCGAGGGTGTGTCTACGTGGTATTTGCCAAGGCGCTGGATCTCATTTTTTATTTCCCGGAAGTTCATTTCTTTGGGTTTTTTATCAGTATAGCCGTTGGGCGTTATTGATTCATCTATGTTCAAGGTAAGATAGTACGTTTTGAAATTTAATTTATAGAAGTTTATCGGATTTTTGGGATTTGGCTCATCGCTCGTGCCGTTCACGAGCTTCAACTTTACCGCATTCTGATTATCAAGCGTTATGAATTCCCCTTTTTCAGCTATTATAGTTCTCGTGGAATGTTTATCCTGCGGCTGGTATATGCGAACGCCTTTGAGTTTATTTTTATCTATTTCATGTATAAATATTATATAACCCTTGAAACTTTTTATAAATGTGCCAGGTTCAAGATACGCGGCAGGAGTTTTTATGCCTATACTTTTTATGATTTTTCTGGATTCAAAATGCATCCTGGGTATCATATCGTTATTTAATACTATTGAAAGAAAGCTGAATAAGAGTCCTATTACGACCAGGGGAAAACTCAGCCTGTAGATGTTTATGCCGCTTGAGCGGATAGCTACGATTTCATTGTCTCCTGAAAGCCTGCCGAACACCAGAAGCACAGAAGTCAATATGGACATAGGTATGGTATAACTCAATAAAAACGGTATCAGATAAAGAAAAAGTTTGCCTACGAGCTTTATATCCACGCCTTTATTTATTACAAGCTCCGCGAGCTTTATAATATTTCCCACCACCAGGGTAAAAGTGAATATGGAGAGGGAAAATAAAAACATAGCAATGATTTCTTTTATTATATATTTACGCAGTATTTTCATAAGGTGTCTCCCCGCGCCAGCGTAATCACTTCAATATATCTTGCGCCTGAATCTTTAAGGAGCCTTGAGCATTCATTGACAGTGGAGCCGGTTGTGAAAAGGTCATCTACCAGCATTATATTTTTATTATGGACAATTGATTTGTCTTTTATAGAGAAGCTGGAGCGCAGATTTCTTATTCTAGCGTCTCTTTTAAGTTTACTCTGAAGAGAAGTGTTTTTTATTTTCTTTAGCGTATTTCCGGAATATAAAATACCCAGGTTTTTTCCTAAAGCCTTAGCCAGGATGTCAGCGTGGTTGATTTCTCTTTGGAATAACCTGTTAGGGTGCATTGGTATAGATAGTATTATCTGGCTATCTCTTCCGATATTATGTTTTTTTATGAAATCAATAAGTAAAGCTGTAAAATCTGTTGAAAGAGAGGTTATTTTCTTATATTTGAAATCATGAATCAGGTTTTTTAATAGGCCATCGTAATGGCAGACTGACCAGGCTTTGTCAAAATATGGCTCATCTTCTCTGCAGTCCTGGCATATAGCCATTAATCCAGGACTTCCTTTAATCTGCCTGCCGCATTTTATACAGAAAGGAGGGAGCCTTTCTGTTATCTTTTTTGCGCAATCATCGCAGATATTGCGGCCAAACTTATTTATCTTTTCAGAACAAGCCCTGCACATGGCAGGGTAGAATAGGTTTATTATTGCCCCTAACATATGATAAATATAGCATAGGGTTTAAATAAAGTCAAAGCAGATGTAAGGAACTTGCTGTCAAGAACTTTGCTGACTTTCAGAGTTAGTAATGCTTATGCTGTTAGGTTTTATTTCAGTAATAAGGGCATACAGCCATCTTTGGCAGCTTTGTGTATTCGGGAATCTCCTGAATACC
>Ga0247842_10000734_pt1 | contig 63505 bp, 68 predicted proteins | sample LaCruzMarch2015__3_FD_192411 | JGI IMG/M metagenome (GOLD analysis project Ga0247842, IMG submission 192411) | Freshwater microbial communities from meromictic Lake La Cruz, Castile-La Mancha, Spain - LaCruzMarch2015_19m | ecosystem: Environmental > Aquatic > Freshwater > Lake | place: Spain... | reverse complement strand
CTTTGATTACGGACATTGCCGCTTCAAATTTTTGCGCGGCGGAATACTTTTTCTTTACTCTCATATTCGTTTGATTATACCAGACAAACGAGGGATGTGTGCTTTTCCCTGTTAGGGGGTCGGTTCAGCTTCTTCCTCTTCCTTCCGGACCCTTTCCTTTTCGCGCTCGCGAAGAAATTCATCCATCTTTGGGCTGATTCTCCGATATCCATAAAGGAGATCCCTATCGCAATCCGAAAACACCAAACATGAAAACCCGCTTATATCGAATTCCACACGAAGAACCCCCCTCGCATAGAACATGTTTTCAAGGTACGGTTGCAATGTTTCTGCCGCCGCGCGTTCAGCCTGTTCCAAAGGAAGTCCGCTCTCCAAAAAAGCGAGCAAGGTTCTCGCCTGTGGCGATGAACATTTCCGCAACATCTCGACTACCCCTTCAAGCCGAACCCAACAATCTCTCCTTGCCGTTCCGGAAAGATACGCATCCGACGTCAAATAGCAAAAAGGGAGAGGATCGAAGCCGGAGTACTGTCCACGTTCAAGAATTTCTTCTCCGACATTCATCAGGTCGAAAATAATCGCCTGCCTAGAGAGAACCTCTGTGACAGAAGAAACACTCCCTGGTCGGTAGATACGATCAAAAACGACGCCATCAAACTCTTCCAATCCAGCGTCGTCCGGGTTAATAAGAGCGAGCCGCTCTGTCTTATCGTCGAACAGTCGGTAATCTTTCGGCGGCCAGGCAATGCTTGGGACAGAAACCTTTTCGTTTGCCATTTTCTTTTCCTCTGTTTTGTTTTTTCAAAGAAAGAGTGCCTTCTTTTAACACTCCCAAAGATGGTTTACACCAAAATATTTAATATGTCAAGAGTTTAGACAAAATGTTTTAAAAAACTTTACAGTTTTATTTATAGCAAAAAGGATAAACTAGCAACCTCTTTACAAAGAGAACATTTTTGTCTATACTTTAGACAATACTAAATTTTAAAAAAATGATACACGATAATCTTCTTTCCCTTTTGGTTGAGGCTGGCCTTAACGATAAAGAAGCAAAGGTTTACCTCGCATGCATGGAACTTGGTGGGGCTTCGGTGGGGGATGTAGCCCAAAAAGCGGAAATAAAACGGACGAGTGTTTACAATTTTCTTGATGAAATGAAGAAAAAAGGATTCATCTCTGAGATCCAACGAGGGAACAAATCTTTTTTGGTTGCGGAAGACCCGAGAGTAATAGCCGGAAAAATGGAAGACCGCACCAAGCGGATAAGGGAAGCGCTTCCGGAATTTTCGGCCTTGTTTAATGGGCTCGGGAAAAAACCAAATATACGTTATTACGAAGGGGAAGAGGGGTTGCGTTCCATCTATGAAGATACCCTTACCACAGAAGAAGCCATCTATGAAATATCCGACTATGAAAAAATGTTCGACGTTATGGACAGAGAATGGGCATGGAACTACCCCAAAAGAAGATCGGCAAAAAAAATTCAAGCATACTCTATCGCAAGAACCGGCCCATTGGCGCTGGAAGTAAAAAGCAAAGACCGGGAACATTTGCGGGAAACTCGACTGGCGGAAAAAGTTGATTTTGAAACGGAAATTAATATATATGGCGATAAGGTCGCCATGTTGAGCTTTCGTGCCCCCCTTTCCGGTGTCATCATAGAAGATGCGGCAATAGCACAAACCCTTCGGAGTATGTGGAAAATAATCTGGAACTCCCTTGAAAAGTGACAAAGTCCTCATTTGATATTTTTCGCCGGATAGGCTACAACTAATCTGGAACGCTTTTCTCAACGGAGGTGGCAAAATGCGCAGTTTTTTTAAGGTCTATTACCCTTCCCTTCGGTACATCCTCGTACACAAGTGGTATGTTCTTGTGGAATGCTGGAAACGCGGCATTTATTGGCGAGGCATCGCGCACGACATGAGCAAATTACGCCCGAGCGAGTTCATACCCTATTCACGGTACTTTTTCGACGACAAAAAGAACAGAGAAGAGTTCCTCTTCGCCAAGGTCTTGCACCAGAACAGGAACCGACACCATTGGCTATGGTGGGTCACATCAACGTGCAAAGGAATGAAAGCTCTTCCAATTCCCGAACCGTATATTACGGAGATTATCTGCGACCTTATCGGGTCGGGAAAAGCGCAGGGGCGCTTCTCGCCAAAAGAAGATCCGCTTCGCGAAGCCCGCGAGTGGTGGGAAAAGTACTCCCCCAATATGATCCTTCACCCGGACACAAGGAAAGAGATCGACCGACGTTTTGGTCTATCCGGGTGAAAAAGGTAAAGCCCTGTGAAGAACGGGGCTTTTTTATTTAATCTTATTTTTCCAATCGTCTAATATACAAAAAGAATATGCACAAAGAAAATGGTGGGGGGGGTGAGCGATGAACGAGCACAGCCAAGACGAAGGTCTTTTAAAAAAACGAGGGCGCTTTATCTCTATCTGTCCAACGATCCGCTCTTTCCGGCGTATTCCCCCCCCCACAGATAGGGAACCTTAATTAAGAGGCCTCGAGAGTGCGGAGAGTTTACAATTTCCAAATGTAAAGAAAAAGTTTTAAAAAAAGACAAAACACTCAGCGGTGAAGTTCTTGAAAAAGCGGCGAAGGAGTATTACGAACAAACACCGCCATATGGCACACTTTCATCTCCTTGCACATGGGAAGAACTTCATGAAATGGAAGATGTCGGGGGGCATATAATTCACGGGTGGATAAAGCTCGTCGAAAACCTCCAATTACCAATGGGAAAAATCGAAATAAACGACCTTTTTGAAAAGGCTAAATATCTTTACAATCAAGTTCCAACAAAGAGAGCTGTCGGGACCAGAGAATGGGAAGATTATGTGAAACTTTTTCACGGTTCTCCTGTGGTTGGTCCGAATTTTTTTGTCAGCCTGATTGTAAAAGCGCAAATTAATCATCCGGAAATTCAAAGTATACTGAGAAAAGGGCTTAATTTTGACGGATCATTTCATTATGACTTTGGGGGAGGTTATTCGGACAAAAAGCTAGCCGAACCCTACAAAGAAAAAACGAGTTAGGAAGCACCCCGCCCTGTAACGGCGGGATTTTTTATGCAAAAAAGTGTGAGGGAGTAGTGAACACAGCACAACTCGCAAGAAGAAGAGAACGGCTACAAGTTTTTAGTCGATATTCATTAAAAAAGAACGAGGAATTGTCTCAACAGCAAAGTTCTTGGTTCTTTTTTGTTGTGTCCCCTTACGAATCGCGTATACTAAGAGTAGATTTTTGAAAAAAAAGGGGGGGTACAATGAATACGCACCCAAAGCGTCCTGATTTTCTCAAAAAAGCACAAGAATTTTATGATCACAACTCTCGTGATCCGTTTTTTAGAGAATACTATCCCTATGAGTGGCAGACACTGATGGAACAATCGCGCGAATGCGGGCAAATAACGATATCCACTTGTAAACAGGTGGCATTGAGAAAAGATGGGACGCTTAAAGAAGAAGATCTCGAAAAAGCCGCCCAAAAACATTACGAGGGCCTATCTTCATTTGGAACACTTTCATGTCCCTGTACATGGAAAGAACTCCACGAGATGGAAAATGTTGGCAGCTATATTATTCAAGGTTGGGTAGACCTTATCGCAACATTGCAAATAGAGGGAAATGTCACCCTTGAGGAACTTCACAAAAAGGCTAAATATCTCTACGAGTCCTTCCCGGCAGTGCAACACGGGATAAAGATGCCGGAAACTTGGGATAATTTTTTGAAAAGATGCATTATCCCCGGATGTGGGCCTGATTATTTTATCGAACAGGTCGTCAAAGCTCAAATCGACCACCCTGAAATTCAAAGTATTCTTCATTGCTATGAGTTTTCAGAAGATTGGACCCTTAAACAGTTCCGAACCGGCTATTCGGACAAAAAACTAGCCGAGCTCTACAAGACAAAAACAAGTTAAGAAGCACCCCGCCCGACAACGGCGGGATTTTTTATGCAAAAAAAGGGGGCACTCTACGGTGCCCACCTAATCATGACTTACTTTCCCGGTATTCCGAGGCCACTTCATCTCTGGAAGACAACCTCCCAGAGAATACCACTTTTTGACCCGGACGAGAGTGAGGGTTTGGCTTTTGTCGGCCAAGTCTAAGCACCCTTTTCCCTGTTCGCTCCGCCAGGGTCACGCAGCTCCATGCGACACCCGGAGAATCCGGGTGACAACCAGGCTGTTTCTCGAAACAGATGACTTCGCTCGAGTCGTCTGTATAGTAGACGACGAATTCAATCTTCACCTCTTACCTCCCACTAAATTTCAACTTAATTACATTATATATCACTTTCTACGTATTGTCAAATTGATTTTTCGCCAAAAAACGATATACTGTTTGAGTTATATTTATTATTTTAACAGCGTTTAATCATCATTTCGTATGACAGAGTCAAATGTCTTATGGGGCGCGATCGTTTCGAGCTTCATAGCGCTTCTTTACGGAGCGTTCCTTATTTACAAAATATTAAAGAAACCGGCAGGTTCCGGAAAAATGGTCGAAATCTCGGCCGCGATCCAGGAAGGTGCAAAGGCCTATCTCACCCGCCAATACAAAACGGTCGCTCTCGTTGCGCTCGTTGTGGCGACAATCATGTCTTTAACCGGCTTCTCGAACAATTCCATCATTGCTTTTGCAATCGGTGCCATCTTTTCGGCGCTCGCGGGCTTTGTCGGAATGAACATTTCCGTTCGCTCGAACGTCCGTACGGCCGAAGCGGCAAAAAAGGGTCTTGCGGCGGCACTTTCGCTCGCTTTTGAAGGGGGTTCAGTTACCGGCCTTTTTGTCGTTGGACTCGGACTTCTCTCTGTAAGCGGTTTTTATCTCTTCACTCACGACCTTAACGGTTTGATTGGACTCGGCTTCGGCGCTTCACTCATCTCGGTTTTCGCTCGGCTCGGTGGCGGTATCTTTACCAAAGGCGCGGACGTCGGCACAGACATGGTCGGAAAGATTGAAGCCGGAATCCCCGAAGATGACCCGAGAAATCCTGGCGTTATCGCAGACAACGTTGGGGACAATGTTGGAGATTGCGCTGGAATGGCGGCTGATCTCTTTGAAACCTACGCCGTCTCTGCGATTGCCGTTATGCTTCTCGGCGGTGTCGTTTTTGCGAACTTCCCCGGAGCCGTTACCTATCCCCTCATGATCGGTGCGGTTTCCATTTTCTCAACCATTATCGGCACCTGGTTCGTTCGCCTTGGAAAATCCAAGAACATCATGAATGCGCTCTATAAAGGATTGATTGTATCCGGGGTTCTCTCGGCAATCGCATTCTACCCGATCACCAATATTCTCATGGAGGGCAATGGTTTATATTCTGTCACCGCATTATACACAGCATCACTCATTGGAATTCTCGTTACGGCTGCGGTTATCTTGATTACCGAATATTACACCGCAAGTAACCATAACCCGGTTAAAAGCATTGCGGAAGCAAGCACCACCGGACACGGAACAAACATCATCAAAGGGCTCGCGGTCGGGATGCAGTCTACCGCCCTTCCAATACTGGTTCTCGTTGTTGCAATTCTTTGGGCCTTCTCGCTCGCAGGACTTTACGGTATCGCGCTCGCCGTCACCAGTATGCTCTCTCTTACCGGCATCATTGTCGCCATCGATGCGTTCGGCCCGATTACCGACAACGCCGGAGGTATTGCGGAAATGGCAGGACTCGACAAATCGGTTCGAAATGTCACCGACCCCCTCGATGCGGTCGGAAACACCACTAAAGCCGTTACCAAAGGATACGCGATTGCTTCCGCAGGGCTCGCTGCTATGGTTTTGTTCGCAGCGTACACACAAGAGCTCAAAGCAAATGGCATTATTTCCACCTTTGATCTTTCTGACACGAAGGTTCTCGTCGGACTTTTGATAGGAGGTTTACTCCCCTACATCTTCGCTTCAATTGCCATGTCGGCGGTTGGAACGGCGGCCAAAGCGGTCGTTGAAGAAGTTCGCAGGCAATTCCGCGAAATCAAAGGCATAATGCAAGGAACCGCGAAGCCCGATTATTCCAAATGTGTTGACATCGTTACCAAAGCAGCCATCAAAGAAATGATTATCCCGGCACTTATCCCGGTTATTGTTCCGGTACTCGTCGGACTTATCCTCGGACCGGCCGCTCTCGGCGGTTTGCTCGTCGGTACTATCGTTACGGGACTCTTTGTCGGAATCTCAATGACGACAGGAGGTGCCGCGTGGGATAACGCCAAGAAATACATCGAAGAAGGTTCATTCGGCGGCAAGGGTTCCGATGCCCACAAGGCGGCTGTTACCGGCGACACCGTCGGTGATCCATACAAAGATACTGCAGGCCCGGCGATCAACCCGATGATCAAGATCATCAATATTGTCGCCCTTCTCCTCGTAAGGTTCATGCACTAAAACAAGTCGTCTTGTTTTCAAAAACCGCCAAGCAATTGGCGGGTTTTGTTTATTTTATAAAAACCCCGGCCGAAACGGCCGGGGAGGGGCAAGAATATTAAGATTGCCGACGAACTTCAACAAGACGAACCCTGCCACACTTTCGGCAACGCACTCGCTGTCGCCGGGCGGGGCAGTAGTACCCGTTGCGCTGATCTCCGTATTCCTCAACTGGCCCGCCGACATCGTCGTGTTTGCAAGTCAGACGACGATAGATTTGGAAAACCCAAACCGGCATTTTCATTTTTTCGCCTCTTTTTGTTCGTTGTATTCTTTTTGAAATCTACTCCAGACGATTCTGGGATAGATGTTCAGTGCGGCACAAACCATGAGTATCAAAATTAACCAAAAAGCATTCATGTTTTTTCTCCGTCCAGAACCTGGAATAGACAATAGCATTTTTACATTTATTTGTCAATAAAAATTTCTCGTTCTTTCTTTTTTGATATATACTGTTGATATCTTATGAGGATACTCACCTACAGTATTATTTCTTCTCTTCTTTTTTTCAACATCGGTTTTCTGGCACAAGCGGAATCACCCGAACAAGCGACCAATACCGCGTCAACCACAAAGGCTATCAGAAAAACGAAGAGCCCTGATATGAGAACGGAGATCGAGACAAAAAAGCTTACTCTGAAAAAAACCATCCAAGATAAAGAACGTGAAGCGGTGCGATTACTGGCGGAACGGGCCTTAAAAAATATCCGGAACGTGACAGACAGTTTTAAAAAAATACTTGAGCGTCTTGAATCATGCCTTAAAAAGATAAGCAATCAAAACGAAGAAACAATAAAGATAAAGTCAGACCTTGAAATAGCAAAAAATAAGCTCAGAGAGGTCGATCGTCAAATACTATCACTCACCCCCGTGGAAAGTGCTACAACCACAACACCAATAAAAAAAGGCTCGAAGGGCCTTGTTTCGGGAGAAAAGACCAAGGAAATAACCGTCATGCTCTCCTCAATCAAACAGATACTCGAACGAGCTGTTATTGATATAAAAAAAGCATCTTCTTCTCCGGAAAGTGTACAAAGTGAATAGATCCGCAACTTTTTATTTTTTTGAACGTAATATATAATATAAAAAAATGGACAATGAAAACAGAGCACCGATACCAATGACGAACAAAGAGCGCAAACCGGTTGGGGCGCTTATCGGGTCTGTTATCGTGATTGTTGTCCTCGTCTTAAGTTGCGTTTACCTCTGGAATACTCGCATTCAACCCAGAATAAACCTCAAATACGCCCCGGAAACGCAAAACGCGAACGCCATATTGCACTCCGCAGACGTCTCTGCGACAGAAGCTCCAAAGCAGAGGAATTCCGACAACATTTCTGACATAGAAAAGGACCTGGAGAACACAAAACTCGATGAATTAAACAAGGAGGTGCAGGCTCTATAAATCAAAAATGCCCCCGATGGATATCGGGGGCATTTTTTTGACATTTTCCTTAAAAATCTATATGCTATCGGAATGAAAATAGACATCAAAAAATTACCGAAATCCGAGGTCGAGATCCTCGGAACAATAGAGGTGGACGATCTTGAGACTTTCCGCGCCAAGGCGTTAAAACACTTAAGCGAGCACGCCGACCTCCCCGGGTTTCGAAAGGGGCATATACCCGACAACGTGCTTACTGCAGCCGTTCCAGAGCACGAGATCCTTGAAGAAATGGCCGAAATGGCCATAGCTTCGCGTTACCCCGAGATCATCATGGGCAACAAGATAGATGCGATCGGACGACCGAACGTGACCACTATTAAGCTCGCAAAAGGAAATCCTTTCGAGTTCAAGATTGTTACCGCCGTCGTCCCGGAGATCGCCCTCCCGGACTATAAAAAGATCGCAAGCAAGATCACTTCTAAGGAAAAAACTGTCGAGATAACAGAGGAAGACGTTGAAAAAGTGCTCCTCGAGATTCGTAAACAGCGCGCACCAAAAATGACCGCCTCCGCGGAAGGTTCCGGCGCACCGAAGACCGATGCCGACGGAAAACCGGTTGAGATAAAAGATGAAGATCTCCCTGAAATAAATGATGAATTCGTAAAAACACTCGGCGGTTTCAAAGATGTTGCTGACCTGCACGAAAAGATCAAAGAAAACCTCAAGAAAGAAAAAGAGCAGCAGGCAAAAGAAAAAGTCCGCATGGAGATCATTAAAGAGATTCTCGCAGCAACAAAAATGGAGATACCCGACATTCTCGTTGAAAGTGAACTGCAAAGAATGATCGCCCAATTTAAGCACGACGTCGCGCAAATGGGCATTAAATTTGAAGAATATCTCTCGCATATTAAAAAAACTGAGGATGATATGCGCAAAGAATGGGGCAAGGACGCCGAGGACCGCGCCAAAACTCAGCTTATTATCGACAAGATCGCGGAAGATGAAAAGATCGTCGCCGAGAAAGACCTCGTCGAAAAAGAAGTTGAACACATACTTGAGCACTACACCGAAGCCGACCATGATGCCGCGAGAGGATATGTGGCAATGGTTATGACCAACGACAAAGTGCTGGAATTTCTCGAAAAAGCGAAATAGAAAAAGAAAAAAGGACGGGGCTTGCCCGTCCTTTTGGTTTTCCGGCGACCCCTATCATCGGAAAAAGGTATTGAGTAACATCCCGAACAGTGACAGTATCGCCACCGCGCTCAGGATATTAAACACCTTGTGGGCAATATCGACAGGGAAAATCCCGACGAAGAACATGCCCACGATAGACAAAAAACAGACCATTGTAAAAAAGATCAAGAGTTTCATTTTCGGACCCTTTTTCGATTCGATCAGCCATTAGTATGACTAAAACAAAACAACTTATCAAGTTTTTGTTAATGGCAAAGAAAATCACCGGCCGATGGGTCGGTGATTTTTAAAGACGACTAAAAACGAAAAGGTGTTTTGTCGTGCGCAACCCTTTCAATAACGACGATTGCGGTGGAAATCACACCACCAGCGAAACCATCGATAACATTACGATGTTCTCAAGATCAGGGATAGAAAAACCGTACGGGTTATAAAGAACAAGGTGTGAAGCAGTAAGAGACAAAATGACGAACACTACTGCCACAACCGCAGAAATGGAGAAGATTTTAGGAAGGTTCGTTTTTTATCTTCTTTCAAGCTGTAAATTCCGAAAAATGACGATTACTTTCCGCCGACGCGAGGCTCGAGATCCCTCACGACGGAATACATAAAAAGCAGCCAAGAAATAAAGAGCATCACCAGCCCACCGGCGTTGATGCGAATAAGGAGCTCAGGAACGGTTCCCTGCAAGAGCCCTAGGATAACGAGAGTCGTCACGAGCGTCACGACAGCCGAAATCCCAAAAACAATACCTGATGCCACTACGAGTTCTTTCATTTCTCTCTTTCCTCTCTATTGTTTCCGACAACCGACACAATAGCAGAAAATAGATTTTTAACAAACTTTTTTAAAAAAATGCCGTGAATTAAAAACCGGGCGGGGATATACCCCGCCCGGAGAACTACTGCTTCCTCCCGAAGATTGCGCCGATTACGGCCGCGAGAAACGCAATGACGCAAGCCGGCAAGCCGGCAAAAACGAGTCCGGTCAGGAAGCCGGACACGGTAATACCAGCGTCACGTGTAAGCGAGTCAATTGGCGCCAGCCAATCGGGACTGTCCATAAAGAGGAGCAGTAAAAAAAGCGCAAGAATCGCCACAAGGAGGCGTTTCGCAGTCTTGCGACAGGTCTTTCTTGTCGGAACCGAGAAAGATAATGACATCTTTCTCTTAGCCGCAAACTTCTTCGCCGCGGCCCCGAGGGGGCGCATTGCAAGGAAAGCCCCACCGGCAAGGGCGACCAGACCAAGAACACGCAACAACAGATAAACCTTCAACATCTTTTACACCTCGTTTTTCAACCGAAAAAGGCTTGTTAAATAATACAAAATTATATAACACTTGTCAAGCTTTTCCCATTATGATATACTGACCCTGTTAATCAAAAACCATAAAAAACCTATGCTAATCCCAACCGTTATCGAAAAATCACAGTTCGGTGAACGCGCCTATGACATCTACTCACGGCTTTTGCGCGAGCGAATCGTCTTTTTGGCCGGACCGATCGATGATTATATGGCGAATATCGTTATCGCTCAGCTTCTTTTCCTTGAAGCTGAAGATCCAAAAAAAGACATTATGCTCTACGTGAACAGTCCCGGCGGTTCTGTGACTGCGGGGCTCGCCATCTACGACACCATGGATCACATCAAACCGGATGTTTCTACTATCTGTGTCGGAATTGCGGCCTCGATGGCGGCGGTTATTCTCTCCTCAGGTGCAAAAGGCAAGCGTTTCTGTCTCCCGAACGCTGAAGTTATGATCCATCAAGTCATGGGCGGCGCAGAAGGACAAGCCTCCGATATAGAGATCAACGCGCGGCATATCCTCAAAACCAAAGAGAATCTCAACAGAATTCTCGCAAAAAACTGCAAAAAAAGTCTTGAGCAACTTACTAAAGACTCGGACCGCGATAACTACATGAACGCCGAAGAGGCGAAGAAGTACGGCCTCATTGATGATATTCTTCACCCGAAAGCGCAAGAAACATCTAAAAAATAAATACATCGAAAAAAACCGCCCCAGTGAAATTGGGGCGGTTTTAGTTCATTTATATCTTCCCTTGCCTGATCATGTCTATATACGTTTGCCCTTGTTCAGCAAAATCGGGATGTTTGGCGATTATTCCCCGAAGAATCTCTATTCCCTTTCCCCGATCTCCCGCCGTCGCATAGGCGGCAGCTAATCGGATCTGTAATTGCGGGTTATCAGTGTTCTTTGCAAGTTCTTTCTCTAGGATAGCAATAACACGATCATAATTTCCAAGAAGAGCGTAAATATTTATGAAGTTGTCGTCATAAACGAGGGGCGAGCCGAAATTCTCTGTCATTATTTTATCCGAAAGCTTTTGGTCTCCCGAAGCAAGAGCGGCAATAGCGTAGACCCTTGCAGCGTCAGGATTTCTTGGTTCAGACTCATACGAGGTTTTCGCGAGTTCGAACGCCTCGGCCATTTTACTCTCGTTTACATAGGCAAGAATAAGGTTAGCGTTTATAGCCTGTTTTTGAGGAGAAAGTTCGTGCGCTCTCTCAAAATGAGCGACAGCATCGCTTGTCATACCATAATTATAGAAAAGCATGCCGGCAAACATTTCCGCTCGAGCATCTTCCGAATCATCCGAAATCTGCAACAGGGCTTCTCTGCGTGCAAGATTAAAAAGTTTCTGTTTAAGATCATCACTGACATTACTCGCCCCCTTTGCCCGCATGGATGTTTGGATAAGCTGTTCACGGATCTCTCCGTTACCAAAGGTGCCATAACTAAGCGCGTTCTCAAACGAATCGATATTTTCTTGGGAAAATCCGCCGGAAGAAGGACGTACCGCCTCGATCAGTAAGGCGTTAGCTTGAATCGGTTTTATATTCACGACATAAAGAACAAACATGAGAACAACGGCCGCGGTGATCCCTGGATACATAAAGCTTAGATCATTATCTTTTTCAGACTTTAAAACCGCACCAGTAGAGACCAATCGTCCAAACGGAACCGCGTGTCGACTATGAAGAAGAGCGAGCACCGAGAAGAAGAGGATATAGCTGTAAAGATTATCAAAGACAAAGATATTGTTGATGAAATAGGCGACAAACAGACCGGTAAGAATACTGTTCTCGAGAACTTTGTCAGACTCTTCACCGGAAAAATAACGGGTAAGAATATGTTTAAACCTAAAAAGAAGGCTGCCTTTCGGAATATCGGTTTCCGGTCTCCATACCAAGACAACACCCGAGACGAACAAGAAAAGATACGACAAAAGACCAAAGATTCCGCCGGCAATGAGCCAATCAAGAAAAATATCATGCGCCCGGTCGAACCACTGCTCTCTGTCAAACATCTTGGCGTTATAGTACTTATTAAAAACAAGATTGAAATTGTCTTGCCCCCAACCGAGAATCGGGCGTTCTTTAAAACCGTCAATAGCCATGCTCCATACCATGAATCGCGCTTGCGTATCTCCGTCCGAAAGCGAAATGGAAGCCATACGACTTAACACCGGGCTGTTTTTTACCAAACTGGAATTTTTAAAAATAAAAAAGAGGCCGACAACTGCAACGATGGCGACAAGCACGCCGGCCACTCCTTTCTTAACGGCGGGATGTTTTTTCTCAAAAAGCGCCACGAGTATCGCAGAAAAGATGACCCCACCAAGAAATCCGAGAAGTACACCGCGGGTTGCCGTGTAATACATAATAACAAAATCCAATATAATTATGGGCCAATAAAGCCATTTCATACCACTCCCCTTTTTCTCGCGCACAAGCAAATATGCTGCAAGAAAAATATTAAAGAGCATATATATACCAAGGTAAGCCGAATTCCCGAAGGTGGCATCCAGGCGTGAAGACCCTTGGTTTATGGTTATCTTTCCCGTCAACTGCAAAAAACCATAAAAAGACATAAAAGCGCTCGATATGAGAAAGGTTTGTATATATTTCTGCCAGAGGTTGCGTGTCAAAAAAGAGCCAATAACAACAAAGAAAGCAAATACATGGATCAATCCGACAAACCCCTCCATTCTTTCATAATTGGACCAAAAACTTTGAAGCTGATTTGCCCCCAGAAGGTCGGCAACAAAAATTATTCCCGTAAATGCTGCCGCGGCGGTCATTATCCAGGAATATTTCGGGCGATATGCTTCGCGGTAGAGGGCGAGCAACACCCACGCGGCAAAAATAAACTCTACAATGATGCGAAACGCAAAGTTCTTTCCCGTAATAAATGGAAAAAAGAGAGAAGCGGGAACAAGAAATGCCAAAAAAGGTACGGCAAAAATACCCACAAGAATGATCCTCTTTAGAGTTTTTTCGATGAATGTATTCATTCCGATATTGTAGCACGGAAGAATACCTAGGCAAACAAACTAAGGATTACTGATATTTTATACCCGTTTGTAAACATCCTCATACCGCACAATATCATCCTCACCGAGGTAGTCGCCAGTCTGAACTTCAATGATTTCCAGATCTACTTTGCCGGGGTTTTCGAGGCGGTGCTTGGCTTTTGCGGGTATGTAGGTGCTCTCATTCTTGTTAAGGAGAAGATAATCTTCGCCGCGGGTCGCCCTTGCCGTTCCTGTCACAACCACCCAATGTTCCGAGCGATGTTCATGCGACTGCATGGAGAGTTTAGCTCCCGGATACACAACGATCTTTTTTACCTTATAGAAAGGCGTGTCCATCAGAACTTCGAACCTCCCCCACGGACGGTGCACGATAACATTATGCAGAACTTCCGGATATTTATTTTCTTCCAAAAAATTAAGTACTTTCTTTACATCTTCGCTCTTCCCCTTCTTGTGCACTAAGATGCTGTCGTTATTCTCGATAATAACAAGATCTTCCACTCCAAGCGTGGCGACAAGACGTCCGCTCTCGGTATGAACGAACACATTTTTTGAATCTATGTTGACATGACGAGGATTCGGAGCCGATCGAGACATGGATGATTCAGCGAGACTGTCAAAAGAACCGATGTCACTCCACCCGAAATTCCCCTCAAATACAATGACCTTATCTGATCTTTCGGAAATACCATTGTCAATGGAGATCTTGGCGATCTTCGAAAATTCCTCCGATATCTTATTCATGCTCTGACTGAATATCTTTGACATATCCGGTACGTGCTCACGAAGCGCCTTATTGAACGTTTGCGCATTGAACATATACATTCCGGAGTTCCAAACATATTCGCCTGTAGAAATGTATTCTGCGGCCGTCTCTTTGGCTGGCTTTTCCTTAAAAGCGGACACCTGATAGAAAGCGCCTTGTTTCTTTCCTTTTTTTATATACCCATACCCTGTTTCCGGTTTTGTCGGAGTTATCCCTATCGTACCGATAAGATTTCCTACGCTTTTATCCATTTTCTTGATAAGTCTCTTCCAGGCCTCCGGATCACCGATATAATGATCTGCCGGCACAAAAAGTATGTGCTCTTCCGCGCCGACCCGCATTTCTTTTTGAAGATATTTTATGGCATAAGCGATAGCGGGCAGCGTGTTTCTGCTTGCGGGTTCGATAATAATATTCTTTTCCCGGAACTCGGGATATACCTCGCGGATTTGGTTCAGAACATTGAAAAAGCTGTCTTTGTTCGTCACAAAAAAGACATTGTTTTGTGGAACAGTCCCCTTCATTCGAAGAAAAGTTTCCTGAAGCAAGGATCTATCGCTATAAAGACTTAAGAATTGTTTGGGATAATTTTTTCGAGAAAGTGGCCACAATCTCGTACCTGCCCCCCCACAGAGAATGACGCTTTGCATGGTGAATTAAAGAATATACTTTTAAAAAATAAGAACAAGGAACATGAGCACAAAATTTTCTATTTATCAAATTGATTCTTTCGGCACGCCAAGATATAATCTTGTAACCATTAGTATATAACTAAGGTTACCAATAGAATGAAAAACGCAACAAAGACCGCGAGGAAACAAAGGAAAAAAGCACTGGTTACCGGGATAACGGGGCAAGATGGCTCATACTTGACCGAACTTCTGCTCGAAAAAGGATATGAGGTCCACGGATTGATCCGCCGCGCAAGCACTATTAACACCGAGCGTATAAATCACATCTACCAAGATCCGCACGAAAAAACGCGGGTGCTTCATTTGCACTTCGGAGATCTTTCTGATTCAAGCAACCTCAGTCGTCTTTTGGAAAAAATAGAACCCGATGAGATATACAACCTCGGAGCTCAAAGCCACGTTCGTGTCAGTTTTGATGTCCCCGAATACACTGCCGATGTCACGGGACTTGGAACACTCCGGCTCCTTGATGCCATACGTGAAACGGGTATCAATACCAAATTTTACCAGGCGTCATCAAGCGAAATGTTCGGAAAAGCCGTAGAGCTTCCGCTTAAAGAGACCACCCCATTCTACCCTCGGTCTCCTTACGGGTGTGCAAAGGTCTATGCCTACTGGATCACAAAGAACTACCGTGAAAGCTATAGCCTTTTTGCTTCCAATGGCATTTTGTTCAATCATGAATCGCCAAGAAGGGGTGAAACATTCGTTACACGAAAGATCACGCATGGCCTCGCACGAATAAAGCTTGGAAAACAAGATAAAATATATCTGGGAAACCTTGATGCGAAACGCGACTGGGGTTATGCAAAAGATTATGTGTATGCCATGTGGCTCATGCTTCAACACAAAACTCCAGGCGACTATGTCGTCGCAACAAATGAAACACATACGGTTCGCGAATTCGTTGAAGAAGCGGCAAAACACCTGGGTTACGAGATCGTATGGTCCGGAAAAGGCTTAAAAGAGAAAGGGGTCGATAAAAAGACAAAGAAAACAATCATAGAGATCGACCCGCAATATTTTCGACCAGCCGAAGTCGACGTTCTCCTTGGAGATTACAGCAAAGCAAAAAAAGAACTCGGTTGGACCCCTGAGACAACTTTTAGGGATCTTGCAAAAATGATGGCCCAGTCAGACTTTGAGCATGAAAGTAAACAATAAACGTATCCCGTCGGATACATATAAAGAATTTCATCGGCTTATGCCGATTCTTTGCGTCGATCTCGTCGTGAAACACCATGATCGTTTTTTGCTCGTGAAAAGGAAAAACAAACCCGCACAAGGTAAGTGGTGGTTCCCCGGGGGAAGAGTATGGAAAGGTGAGACGCTGAAAGCTTCCGCGAAGAGAAAACTTAAAGAGGAAGTCGGGCTCAAAACCAACGAACCGATACTTTTGGGTTTTGAGGAAACATTCTTCCGGGATGGTCCGTTCGGCGATCCTACCCACTCGATCAATGCGGTATTTATGATAACCGTTACGAGCAAGACTGTCCCTGTTCTCGACAACCAATCAAGCAACGCTATGTGGTATGACAACGTTGACCGAAAATGGGATGGCTATGTTAAAAAGTTTTTAGCCCTCTCGCAAGATCTCAGTTAACAAAAAGAGGCTCGCAAGAGCCTCTTTTTGTTAACCTTCTTCCGGGTCTGATTCAGGTATACTTACAATGATGTTTTTCGGGTTCGACGCTTTTGGCGTTTCTATGCCCGGCATACGGCGCGGGATCCTTCTTATTGAGGGAGATGAAGGAGTGGCGCTTCTTCCGCGAACAACTTGCCCGCGTCCGTGAGGTTGGTTCATAAGATATTTCCCTGGGTCATCACAAAGATCGACAAAGTCGTCCAGGGTTTCACGAAGTTTCGAAGAAGTTGATTTACCGAAAGAAATCCCTTCCACCTGCGTTCCGAGGTGTTTCAAGTATTCGACAAGAGGAATGAAATCTCCGTCGCCAGAAATGATCACCACCGCGTCAACTTTAGATGCGAAGCGGATCGCGTCAACCGCCAACCCGACATCCCAATCGGCTTTTTTGGCACCGCCGAAGAATATCTGGAGATCTTTCGTCTTTGTCTCTATGCCCATTTTTTCAAGTGCCTCAAAGAAATTCTTCTCTTCACCCGATTCCGTGGTAATCACGTAGGCAACGGCACGAATAAGCTGTCGTCCGGCGACAGCCTCTTTGATGACCGCGGCGAAATTAACCCGTGATTGGTAAAGGTTTCGCGCACTATGATAAAGGTTCTGTGTGTCTATAAAAACAGCGACACGCTGCTGCTGATGTTTTATAACGGCCATATTTTTTGTCGCGATAAAATAAGAAGTTTTTCGTATGAAAATAATTTTCTCCAAACTTTACGCGATCATCTCATTAAAAATTCGACTAATAATATATTAAAATTTTATGGAATATCTCTTTTTATTCTACCCATAAATAAGCGTTTAAGAAAGTTCATAAGAGAACTTCCCTACTAGGACACCAAAAAACGGTCTTGGGACCGTTCTCTGGATGGATCAAGTTTGTTTTATTATCCTTTTATCCCGAGCTTCTTCGTCAACCCCTGAAATCTTTTTTCATCCTTTTTCTTAAGATATTTCATGTGAGCGCGTCTGTCTGCAACCATCTGAAGCAACCCCTTACGGGAGTGGGTATCTTTCTTGTTTTCCTTGAGGTGCGCAGTAAGAGCGTCGATCTTCTTGCTCAAAAGAGCAATCTGTACATCAGGAGAACCCGTGTCCGTGTCGTGTACACGAACCTTCTTAATCAATGTTTCTTTTTGTTTCTTCTTTAACATGGGTTTATGTTATCATAAAACGGTAAAAAATGCAAGGGGGTGGCTATGAATATGGGTTTTACGAAAAAACACCGCGGTTTTTCCGTCGCCATGCTATAATAACCCCATGGATCTTGCGCACCTAAAAACAGACTTTTTAGAGCACCTGGAGATCGAAAGGGGTCGCTCTCTCAAAACGATCGCCAATTACGACCACTATTTGAATCGTTTTCTTGATTTTTCTACGATTACCGCCCCAAACGAAATAACCGACGACCTTGTGCGAAAATATCGCGTATGGCTCAACCGACAGGCCTCTGGAACACGTCCGCGAGCGGGGGATGAGGGAATCTCAAACGGAACACTGAAAAAGAAGACTCAGAACTATTATTTGATCGCGCTTAGGGCATTCCTCAAATATCTTGCCCGTCGAGGTATCCCTTCCCTTCCGCCCGACCGAATTGATCTTGCCAAGGTCGGCGAACGCTCGCTTGACCTTATCTCCTCCGACGAGCTTTCCCGTCTTTTGTCCACGCCCAAAGGCGATGGCCTTCGAGAATTACGGGATAAGGCCATACTCGAACTTCTTTTTTCGACAGGGCTTCGCGTTTCCGAACTCTGTTCCCTTTCCCGCTATCTCGACCTCAAAAAAGACGAGCTCTCCGTTCGCGGAAAAGGCGAGAAGGTGCGCGTGGTCTTTCTTTCGGAAGACGCAAAAGACGCCGTTAAAAAATATTTAGATAAAAGAGGAGATGTTGACGAAGCATTGTTTGTAAAACACACCAACGGCGGTGCAATAGGCGCAAAATCAAACCGCCTTACTCCACGGAGTGTTGAGCGCCTTATTTCTGGCTACGCCGCAAAAGCCGGCATTTCAAAAAAGGTAACGCCACACATCGTTCGCCATAGTTTTGCCACCGATCTCCTGGAAAACGGGGCTGATATCCGCAGTGTTCAAGTCATGCTCGGCCATTCCAATATTTCAACCACACAAATTTATACCCACGTTACTGACCGAGGCCTCAGGGAAATTCACAAGAATTTCCACGGAAAGAACAGGAAGTAAGTTTTTTACCACCCCGTTTTTCAAAAAAAGCACCGCGTGTTAAAGCGGTGCTAAGGTTTTATTTTACCCACGATAACTAAGCCAAAAAGCAAACCCTATTAGCAAGAAAAAACACAAAACTAACAGGATAGGATATTACCTAAGTGTTGACACTCCCCCACAGTACAACTGCTCAAAAAAACGACAGAAACGACAACAGGCAACGCATGGATGATTCTGTTTTTCATTAGACCCCCTCATCTTTACGTGGTATCCTCGAATACACAGCCTCTATAGCTTCTTTAAGGTGTGTTATGTACCGTTGCTTTTTCTTCTTTCTATCAACACTGAGCAAGGCCAATGAATCCTCCCAAACACCGGTACGAGAAAGATACCAGGTCTCGTAAACTTTTCCATCATCAAAAAAATCTACAGTAGGAACGTCGCGAAGCGAAATGATATTGTCTGGGTTTCCTTTTTCCCAAGAAAGACTGACCCTCCAACACCAATCCTTCCCCCGAACATGCTCTCTTCGTATATAAATCCACATTTCCTCCCCAAAGAAAGAACGGTATGCCGTGGAGAAAAAACTATACGGCAAAACCCTAACGTTGAACCCCATCTGTTCATAAATCGCTCGTATTTTTTCAGATATGTTCATCCCCTTCCCCTTTGTTCAAACGGTTTATATAAGGCAACACCACAAGGTAATCTCAAACAGGCGACTTCTACGGGCTCGCTCGTGCGTTTTACGTATCTATTCGACCTTTTCCATTTTCCAACAAGTCCTAAAGCAAATGAATCCTCCCAAGCTCCAGTACCCCTAAAAGCGTTTTTCTTTTCTGACAAACAACCAAAGGTTATTAGGTAAACTAACTCGCACGTTTTTACTAAGCCACTCAAACAGCGTCCTAATTTTTTGCGAAAGATTCATAACAAACACTTCCCCTCGCAGATTCTTCTTTTCTGTTCTTTTTCAAAGATACCACAGGATGAAAGTAATTACAGAAAGCAAAAAAACTTTTACCAGTAAGACTTGAAAAGACCTTTAAATTGGGATAATATGGCCGTATTGATATGACGAAAAAATTGTCAATCGCAACACAAAAGCAAGAAATCCAAAGGCTCCTTGGGTTTAGTGCCCGAGGGTTTCGTATTTTTGAAATCATACAGGAGAGGAACAGTGAAATGAGCGTTTCTGAAGTAGCGCGAGTGACACGGGTAAAAAGAACTACAGCAACCTATATTCTAAAAGATCTGGCACGAAGGCACTTGATTATCTGCTCAGGCACAACACGCCGTCCTCTCTATACAAAAATAAAAAAAGGTGATTTTGAAGAAAAAATACAAAATATTGTCCATACACTTTACAATAAAGAAATAGGATATTCCGTAGGGTATGACTCAAAAAAGAGTTCAGTGCGAACATATTTTGGCAGCGAAGCAATATTTACCCTTTGGCAGGAAATGGTCGGACTACCCAAAAGTAGTAGAATCCGATGTATTCAACCTGATATTTCCTTTCAACTTGCAATCGAGCACACACAAGGAATCATTCCTCACGAAGACCTCGTTACGATAAACAAACTCATAAAACAACGCCGCCTTATCATGGAAGCTGTCGTACATGAGGAATCTGTCGATACTATTACAAAAACAATTAAACAACACGGTGATTCTCCTGTTGCTTTTCTGGAGAGTTTCTCCGGAAGGACCGCGGACACATCAAGTCTACCTCCAGGATACCTTAATGAGCCAGTTGAGATGTACCTATTTAATGATATTACTATTATTATTTACTGGCCTGAAGAGTACGCGATCCGTATACAGAACAAACAAATCGTAATTTTTTTCACCGCACTTTTCTCTTCAGTGAAACGTTTCTGTACCCGATACGACCAAAATAAGACCTTCTCAAAAAAAGCAGCGGAAGAAAAGGTGCTTTTTAAGAATCAAGGAAAACACACAAAACCAAGATAAAATCCAAAATTATTATGAAAAAACGTCATAACTAGCCCGTCATCGTGCGGAAAGACAACTATAATTAAAGAACTGGAACAAAGAGGTTTTCCTGTTGTTCACGAAACGGCGCGAGAGATTTTACTGGAAAAAGTGTTTCATCCCAGCAAAGACCTTTTTTATACCAACAAGAGATTGCGCGGCGGCAAAAATTAGTAGAAGAAGAAATTAAAAACACCGACCAAGTACCAGTCTTTCTCGACCGCGGAAGGTACGACATCGTCGCCTATTGCCGCCACCTCAACACAAAAACTCCGGAAGAAGTAAAAAGACACGAGAAATATGACGGCGTATTCGTTTTAGAAATGCTCCCAATTTTTGAAGCTGACGGTGTCCGAATTGAAAAAGACATTGACGAAACACTCAAAATTAACGAAATGACGGTAGAGGAATATAAAAAAGAGAGATTCCTGTAATTTTTATACCAATACTTCCAATAGCCGACCGGGTCGAGCTTATTATTTCAAAAGCGAAACTTGAGAGAAAAAAAAAATCGGATATACTTCGGACCAGGCCACACACAGAAGAGGTGAAAAAGTGAAAAAATTTGTCATAACGGGGCCGGCCTCGTGCGGAAAGACTACCACCATAAATCGTCTTGAAGAAATGGGGTTCCTTGTTGCCCGCGAAGCCGCACGCGAAGTTTTACTCGAAGGATTTCTCCACCCAAAAAACAAAGATCCACTACCGTTTCAACGTGAAATTGCACGCCGACAAAAAATCTCGGAAGAAAAATTAGAGAAATCAGGAAAAGAAATTTCTTTTCTTGACCGCGGTTTTTTCGATATGATTGCGTACTGTTATCACTTCGGGATACAAGATCTGCCCGAAGAAACAAACATAAACGCCCACTATGACGGCGTATTCGTCCTCGAAATGCTTCCAAAATTCGAGGACGATGGTGTCCGCATTGAAGATGGCATGAATGAGACAATGGAGATCTATCGGTTGATCCTCGAAGAATATCAAAAAAGATCGATCCCACTTATTTTCGTTCCGGTGATGCCGATTCGGGAACGCACAGAATTCATCGTCGCTAAAGCGGCGAGCATGTAAAGAGGTCGGGCGGGCGCTGATCGCCCGCTTTTTTGTACATAAAAAAAGAGCCCCGGAGGATCCGGGGCCTAAAAACCACACTTGTCGTCATATCAACGGCGTGACCGGTCGATAGCACGAGCGATGATAATGTCTTTTTGACGCGTCTCTTTCCTCTCAATGATCGAGTCCACGTAGTGGATCAAGTCGAACATAATGTCGTATAAGAAATGCACCATGATCGCGGCCGGCAGCCCGTAGTGGAATAGAATCCAGAACAGGAACACCCCGCCGAACCAACTGTTGACCGTACCAAACGTTCCCTGGTACTTATGCCCATCCTTGAAAAAGAAGTTGGATGCTAGGATAGCCGATCCCACGAACCACCCCGCCGGATGGAACAACTGTGGCGACAGGACCCCAAAAGTCAGGAAGTTCATCACAGGTCCGGTGATGTAGTTATAGAACAACTCCAGGACTCCATACCCCATGAACCCAAGGAGGACATAGTCGACGACCCGCATGATGACAATGAACCACATCACGAAGAGCCACCGGAAAGTGATTTCCTCGAGGACGCCGGCGATCAGGCTGGTCTTTGCGCCCTCGCCAAGGACCCGTTCCGCGAACAGGTTCGACATCCTGTCATTCTTGGTTAAGATTGCGATCGATCCGCTAATCGTCGCCCCCCCCCACACGAAGAGCGGCCATCCGGCGCAAAGCCAACCGAGAGGCGTCCCCGTCGTTTTCCAGAATTCGAAGAACCCGAACGGGACGACTCCCGGCAGGAGCCACATAATCAACGGCAGGACCGTGATACTCAAGAGGATTCTCTGATAGAAGAGTTTCCAGAAGTCCTCTTTGAGTGCCGCGAAGATTAAGCGCTGCTGTTTCATTTTCCACTCCTTCGTGGTTTCAAAAAACAATGGTTAGTTTAAAATATAGCACTAAAATGATAATTTGTCAATCAAAATCGAGTTATTTCTTGATTCTTCGACCTCTTATGACTATTCTTTAACTATATGAAACTCATCTCATGGAACGTTAACGGCCTGCGCGCCGTTCACAACAAGGGGTTTTTACTTCCTTTTATCGAAAAAACGCGCCCAGATATTCTCTGTCTACAGGAAATAAAAGCGGAAGAAAAACAACTTTCGGAAGAAATTACCAAAATTAAAGGATATTTTTCATACTTTTCCTCCCCCAGTACCAAAAAAGGCTATAGCGGTGTGGCCCTCTATGCAAAAACCGAACCCGAAAAAGTGGCATATGGCATGGGGATCCCCGAGCTGGACAAAGAAGGACGCTTAATTGAGGCGCATTTTGAACATTTTGTACTTTTAAATATATATTTCCCGAATGGCGGAGGAGGTCCGGCGCGCCTTAAATACAAACTTGATTTTTATGACGCTTTCTTGAAACATATTGACAAACTAAAAAAGCAGAACAAACGGATCATCTTTTGCGGAGATATAAATACCGCCCACGAAGAAATAGATCTCGCACGACCAAAAGCAAACGAAAAGAACACCGGATTCCTTCCAGAAGAACGCGCATGGATAGACGGAGTTATAGAGCACGGTTACACAGATACGTTTCGCCACTTTCATCCCACAAAAAAAGATGCGTATTCATACTGGGATATTAAGTCTCGCGCCCGCGATAGAAATGTCGGGTGGCGACTCGATTATTTTTTTGCAAGCAATAATATTTTACACAAAATAAAATCAGCTCATATACTTTCTGACTGTTATGGTTCCGATCACTGCCCAATTTCAATAGAAATAGAGCCGTAATTTAGAAATGTCTTTTAAGAAAAAGTTATCCACAGTAAAGGACTTGCGCATAAAGGACACTCGTGTATAATAATAATCAGATAGTGATTTATAAAAAAATAGACGCGAGGGGACAGGTTCCCACCGACTCTTAAAGAGTCAAGTAGCTATTAATTTATCCTATCAAAAAGTTCACGTTAGTTCTTTCCTAAATACGGGGCGAGAAAAAAAGAAGCCCCAAATAAAAAAATAGAGCAGACACTCAAAAATCTCTCAAAAAAGAAGAAGAAAAAAAGAGAGACAAGAGCAAACGCTCACAACCAGGCCCGCCCACCATAGCGGGCTTTATTTTTATTCAAAGAAAAAAGTGATGACGTGCGATCTTTCCTCTATATTTTCCGCAAGCGCCAATTCATTTACTTGGATAAAATTGACAATACCTCTCGATATGCGATACTGATAAAGGTATTTCATCTAAAAAGGGGGAATTATGGCCCTTACTAATCAAGTTTTTGACCGCATTGAGTACCACTATTCCCGTTATCTTCTCGGGACATCGATCCGAGACCTTACAAAAGAGTTCAGTGAATCCTCCGAAGATGTGCCAAATGCAGTAGATAGGCTCTATGACATGGGATTAGTCGAATACGACGATCAGTGTGACCTGGTCCCTACATTAAGGGGACTCGATGCATTAACCAAAGGTACATTGCGCGCCCTGCTTCGTTGACAACGATCTGAGAAGTGTAATACTGACCACAGAGGCTCTCTACCGAAAAACTAAACAAAGGAGGACACCATGTCCCTTATTCATGACGTTTTTGGCCGGGTTGAATACCATTATAGCCGTGAGTATCTCGGTACCTCATGTTCCGAGATCGTTATCGAATTACAACCGATCACTTGGGCAGAAGTCCGCGCCGCAGCGAACCGGCTCCTCGACATGAAATTGGTCGAATACAACGCCACCGGCGATATGATCCCAACAGAAAAAGGCCTCGCGGCCTTAAGGAACGGCTCGCTCCGTTCAATGCTCCGATAGACGCCCACACCCCCCCGCACTGCCGGGGGATTTTTAAAAATATTAATAGCTACTTAACCCAATGGCGCTTGTTGATCTTTTCGATCTCAGCCTCTTCCGCCTCAGCCTTTTTTTCCTTCCCTTCTTTCCCCAATTGTTCCAATTCCGCGTCCGGTAATTTCGCAAGTTCGATCGCCCGTTTCTCAAGATATTCCACAGTATTTAGCTCGGGGTCATCAAGAACGTCTTCCAGAAGCGCATGAAGGATGAAACCGATGCGCGGGCTCGGCCTCTCCCCGATCACTTCCATAAGCTTTAAGCCATCTATTTTAAGCATCCCCACGGATACCGGCGCCCTCATTGCCTCTTCTATCATTGCTTCATATTTTCGCAGACGATATGGTTTTTCTTTTGGTCTTCCCATTCCTATACGATCGCACGCACGAACCTTCATAAGGTCCCAAACATTCTCTTTTCCGACCCTTGCGACGATCCTTCGGACGGCAGATAAAGTGATTTGGTCCACATCTGAAAAAAACATATGATTTCGAACGAGTGTGGTGACCATATCTGCTGTTTTTATGGGAAATTTCAGTCGTTGCATTATTTTTTTCACTATTCTCTCCCCTGTTACGTCGTGTCCGTAAAAGGTCCAGTCTTTGTTTTCTTCAGACCATCGACGTGTAGCCGGTTTTCCTATGTCATGGAAAAGGGCTGCGAGCCGTACATGCAACGGCCAACGGCTTTCCACAGCATGATTAAGCGCTCGGATATTGTGATCCCAGACTGGGTAAATATGGTCTCCATTCTGTTTAACACCAATTCCCTCCTCCAGTTCCGGCACAATATACTGCAAAACCCCGACATCATGAGCCAAAACAACCCCTTGCATAGCACTGGGCGACATTATCATTTTAATGAACTCATCACGGATCCGTTCGGAAGATATTTTTTTAAGCGATGGCGCAAGTTCCTTTAACCTCTCTTCTGTTTCCGGTTCTATATGAAAAACAAGCTCTGTTGCAAAACGCACAGCCCGAAGTATCCGAAGCGCGTCCTCTTTGAACCGTTCTTCGGGTTTCCCGACCGCACGGATAGCTTTATTTTGTATGTCCTTTTGTCCATTATAAAGGTCAATAACCTGTCCTTTAGACGGATCATACGCGAGAGCGTTTACGGTAAAATCACGACGCTTCAGATCGTCTTCCAACTTTTTACTGAAAACAACAGAATCAGGGTGTCGACTATCGCTATATTTCGCTTCAAGCCGGTAGGGCGTCACTTCCAGAACTACTGTTTCAGATGAAACATCTGGATCTTTTGTTTCATGTGGAACGGATACCTTAACTACTACCCCAACCGTACCAAAATCATTTTCATAAAAAGTTTCGTCGAAAAGCCCGATTATCTCATTCGGTACGGCGTTTGTGGTGATATCCCAGTCTTTCGGTGTACGATCCATTAAAAGATCTCTCACGCAACCACCAACAAGATATGCCTCAAAACCTGCTTTTTGAAGCGTTTCAGTTACACGTGTAACATATGACGGGATCTTTGATCGTAATATGTCCATAGATAATGGTAATTTTACCCCATTTGTTGGTATTTTGCGAATTTTAAGGTACTATGTTCATACGCCCCTATAGTGAAACGGATATCACAACGGTCTTCGAAACCGTTAGTCCAGGTTCGAGTCCTGGTGGGGGCACAAAAAGTAACAAAACTTTAAACTTTTCATCTTGTTTTTTAATATGATTTGTGTTTACATGACCGATAGACAGTGTTTCTTCCACAAAGAAGAGGTATCTCGTGAAAAATCAGGAAAAGCTTGAGAATTTTCTCAAAAGGAAAGGATTCGTCGTCGCCAATTACCTCGGAATCGCAGGTAGCCCGCCGGAAAAAAATAGCGCTGTTGGGCTCCTGAGAGAAACCGAGATGAAGAAGTACCTCGGGTTCATCAAATGGAAAAGGCGCCGGGAGTTCGTCGCAACGATCTGGCTCGAGGATGATTACTGGGCCGTTGACGTAAATGGCAAGGGAAACCTAGAAATGGCAAGGGGTTTAGCCGAGGATTTAATGAGGGAGTTCGGTTTCCAAACTTATTTTCGTCTGGTGACCGAACTGCCGGCGTTTGAAATATCATAACGATTTTACCAAGAGCCTTCTCTGAGGGCTCTTTTTGTTTAAAATTTGTATATTCCGAAAATTTCAGTATACTAATACTTATACAAAATAATTTGCGGGTATGGTTTAGTGGTAGAACACGTCCTTGCCAAGGATGAGACGGGAGTTCGATTCTCCCTACCCGCACAAAAGAAAAATGCCGCCGTAAGGCGGTATTTTTCGCGCCAATCCCCTTCCCTTTGTTTTTAAGATCTTTTTACTTATAATAAAGGAATGGAAATATCACCATCGTTTGAATCCGAGCTTAATTTATGGAATGTCCGCGAATTTGTCACGGACAAACGAAAATTCGACGAATGCATACCGGAAAACATGAAGGAAGATCGAGAATACGGTTTTTTACTTGAAGGACAAAAATTCTTTGGTCTATTTGCCAAATTCCCTCTCGTGGAAATTGACGAGAACAATACCCAGGATGTCACCAGGGCGCTCGTAAACATCTTCGAAGTAACGCATTTTTTAGACAATGAGAAACTTTATACTAAAGGAAAATACAGGGTTCTAAGAGTAATTTCTGAAAAAAGTCCTCTTGAAAAAGTCTAGACAATGCCTCTTGCAAAAAAGAGTTTTCTCAAAGCCAGTTATTCAAAAACTGTGGATAACTATGAGGATAAGTGCATAAAAGACAGTAATTTATGACTTTTTTAATCCCAAAAAATTGTCTAAATGTCAAAAATGTGGCTTAAAATAAGCATATTTACACATTTGTCCAAAACAATACCGTTAAAATTTGATGTTCGTTTCATGTGAAACATGGTTACATATGAAACGAGCCGTTTTTATGAAAACAACAGAGAAACAACTACTGGGAAATTTAGGCGAATCGATTTCCGTAAGGTTTCTTATGAAACATGGCTTTTCTATTATTTGTAGGAATTATCGTAAAAAATGGGGGGAAATCGACATAATAGCCCAGAGGGCGGGAAATTTACATTTTGTTGAAGTCAAAACGGTTTCATCTGAAACAAAGGAAAGTCTGAAAATCATTGGTTTTCGTAACCACGACAGCGAGTCGCTACGAGCGCGAAGTGGGATTGTTGCACATGAAACAATCTTTTCTCTTTTTTCCGGTTTTCTACCGAAACCTTATCGTTACACCATAATAAACACGGCAGACAAAGAGGGCAGACTTGTTTCAGATGAAACATCATCATACCGACCGGAGGACAACCTTCATTCTTTTAAACTGAAACGCCTACAGCGCACGATTCAGACATATTTGGCACAAAAAGGAATCTCGGAAGACTCAGATTGGTTCTTCGATGTTATTACTGTGCGCCTTAATGAAAAACAAAAAACGGCTGCAATCGAATTTTTGGAAGATGTTACACTATAAGATCCGATCCTTCGGTTAACAAGTTAGGCTTACATTATTACTTTTTCTATGCTATTCTATGAAAATTCGGGGTGTAGTATACCGGTAGTACGTCTGCTTTGGGAGCAGATAGACCGGGTTCGATTCCCGGCACCCCGACTATGTTTTGGACCGGAAGTTCTGGTGGACTTCCGTGGCGCGGAGCGAGATAGACCGGGTTCGATTCCCGGCACCCCGACAAAAATCGCGAATAATTTATGATAGATATCGTCGAATATAAGGACAAAAAGAAAATTCTTGTTAAATTCATGGAGAATTTACAGGATTATTTAATAAAGATTGATCCGGAAAAAAGACTTCGGAGGCCTGCTTCTTATGGAGATATTTACGTGGAAGAACTTTTGCGAAAAGTGCTTAAAGACGACGGGAAGATATATTTGGCCGAAAAAGAGGGGGTTCCTGTTGGAATGATTGCCGGAATTATTGAAATTCCAAACGAGATAGAGGAAATTGACCACTTTCCGTTCAAAACAGGAAATATTATAGAACTGATCGTCGACGAAAACTGCCGAGGTGAAAAAATCGGATTGTATTTAATGAAAAAAATGGAGGAATATTTTCTTTCAAAAAATTGCGATACCTTATGGGTGGACGTCTTTACGTCAAACCAATCCGCGCATGAATTCTATAAAAAATACGGGTTTCGAGACAGGTCCGTCGGAATGATTAAGACCTTATAAAAAGAGGAGATTATGAAATTGGGTAAATACCACCACCATAAGGGCAACGAATATGAAGTTATCGGTATTGCTCGAGATAGCGAGACACTAGAGGAGGTCGTTGTGTATAAAGCGCTCTATAACTCAAACGATTTTGGAAATAATACTTTATGGGTGAGGAAAAAAGACAATTTCTTGTCCAAAGTAACAGTAAACGGTAAAAACGTCTCTCGTTTTAAATATATTAAAGAAAAGTAGAATATTAACATGGAATACGTACCCGCCAAAGACACAAAAGAGGATTTCGACGGTTTTGTGAAGCTGGAAGCGGAATTTGATAGCCACTATGTCACTATCGGCGCAGGCGAACAATATACCCGCATACCTTTTTTGGAAAAACCCAAAGGAACTGACAGTAAAGAGTTTGAATATCAGCTCAAAAAAGACGGGTTTTTTGTTTTTGCAAAAGATGGTACGGAATATGCCGGGTATGTTTTTGGCTATATCAAAGAACTTGATCCTTCATACAAGGCTGGACATGTCGGCATACTGGATTCCATTATTGTTGCCGAAAAGTATCGGGGGAAGGGGATAAGCACAAAATTAAGAGACCTTTTCTTCGAATGGCTCCACTCAAAAGATATCGCTTTTTGCCAACTCGAAGTAAAAACACAGAACACTGAGGCCTTGGAAATCTATAAAAAATGGGGTTTTGAAATTGACGAACTGCGAATGTGGAAGAAATTTTAAACACCTTCAGAAGTTATCCACAGAAATAGAATTGGTTAAGGTATCAAGATGTAAAGTATACAGTATTACAGCCATATACTTTATTTTTTGCGCACAAAAACAATGAACGGTACAATAAACGAAGAAGCAGGCTTATTGCAATAAACCTGCTTCAAAAATAAAAATACCTTTTTGAAAGATTGAAATAAGTGAAATGGCTCCAAACACCTAAATTAACAATTGACGAGCGAGGAGTAACAGTCCTCAACAAAAGCTCGGAAGAGGCAGTGGCCACTAGCCTACGACCAGATCGTGATCAATCGTTCACTATATTTCGTACCCCTTCATTAGGGTATTTTTATTATACCAATATCGCGAACGCTCGCATATGTGGATAAAAAAAACTATATATTTCGGACGAGACGGGATTTTTCGATGAGATTCGCTTTCTTTTTTTGTTGAGTGCCGAAGAGGGCTGTACAAGAGTACTGCCCCGAGGCCGATACGAAAAAAGAAAGCGAAGATCGCGAAAAAGACGGCTCGACCCGCAAGTTATCCACAGCGCCATACACACCCACAGTATGAAAAATTAAAGTATACAGCATTAAGGAGGTATACTTTGTTTTTTGCACGAGGTTACGTCGAGCGGTATAATGTATACATAAAGAGTTTGTCAGTAAAAAACAAGGAATAAAAAAGACGTTAGTGTTTTGAAAATCACGCTTTCAGAATGATCTTATCCCGCGAATTTCGGGCAAAAACAAGCCAAGCGCGGTTTTTTTATCCCAATTTTGCCTTAATATTTATTTTTATTTCATTTAACCATATGCAGCCACCAACAAAATCACTCGTTGTGATAAAAAGAGACGGAGCCAAAGTTCCGTTTGACAGCGAAAAAATATTTCAAGCTATCTTGAAAGCAGGGAAGGCGACCAGTGATTTTGGCGAGAAAAAAGCGCGAGCCATTTCTGAGGGAGTCGCCCAATTCCTCCAAAAATCAAAAAAAGAAGAGCTGCCGATAGAAGAGATCCAAGATGTCGTTGAGTTCGCCATAATGAATGCCGGTTTTTATAAGACCGCACGCGCGTATATAGCATACAGAGACTCGCGAGCACGCGCACGAAACGCAGAAAGCGCTGTCATCGAGGTTGAAAAGACCATACAAGAATATCTTAATAAGGCGGATTGGCGTGTAAACGCGAACGCAAACCAAGGATATTCTCTCGGGGGTCTTATTCTGAACGCATCTGGAAAGATCATCGCCAACTATTGGCTTTCTTCCGTGTACCCTAAGGAGGTAGGCGAAGCGCACAGAGAAGGGGATATCCATGTCCACGATCTTGATATGTTCTCGGGATATTGCGCCGGGTGGAGCCTCCGTGCACTTCTGGAAGAGGGTTTTAATGGGGTTCCGGGTAAAGTTGAGTCCGATCCACCAAAACATCTTGAAACAGTCGTTGCGCAAATGGTGAATTTCCTCGGAACACTGCAAAACGAGTGGGCGGGAGCACAGGCTTTTTCATCTTTCGATACCTATCTTGCACCATATGTCAGGAAAGATAATTTATCATACAAGGAGGTCAAACAAGCGGTCCAACAGTTCGTGTTCAACTTGAACGTTCCGTCACGGTGGGGAACACAAACACCGTTCACAAACATTACGCTTGATTGGGTTTGCCCCGAAGACATGAAGAAAAAGCAACCCATGATCGGCGGAGAGGTCATGAACTTCACTTATGGGGATTGCCAAAAAGAAATGGATATGCTGAACAAGGCATTTATCGAAGTGATGACCCATGGAGACAGAAACGGTCGCGTATTCACTTTCCCGATCCCGACATACAACATTACCAAAGATTTTGACTGGGAGAATGAGAACGCACAAGCGCTCTTTGAAATGGCGGCAAAGTTCGGAACCCCTTATTTTCAGAATTTCCTCAACTCATCACTCAAACCGAGCGACGTGCGCAGTATGTGTTGCAGACTTCAGCTTGATCTTCGCGAACTTCGCGCGCGTGGTGGTGGACTCTTCGGTTCAGCCGAAATGACGGGTTCTGTCGGTGTCGTAACCATAAACATGCCACGCATCGGTTATCTCGCCGATACAAAAGAACAATTTTTCTCACGGCTTGCGCGTCTTATGGATATCGCAAAAATCTCGCTCGAGCTCAAACGAAAAGTGGTCACCGACAACATAGAGCGTGGACTTCTACCATACACTAAACGCTACTTACCCGACCTTCATGCACACTTCAGCACCATCGGCCTTAACGGAATGAATGAAGCGATAAAGAACTTCTTTGGAAGAGAAACAGATATTTCAACCAAAGAAGGAAGGGATTTCGCTCTTGAGGTCTTGGATTTCATGCGCAAACGCCTTTCAGACTATCAAGAGGAAACAGGAAACCTCTATAATCTCGAGGCGACACCTGCAGAAGGCACAACTTATCGCTTTGCAAAAGAAGACCAGAAAAGATTTCCGGGGATATATCAGGCGGGAACAAAAGCAGCGCCGTATTACACCAATTCCTCGCATTTACACGTCGGACACACCGATAACCCCCTCGACGCACTAGACCACCAAGATGAACTACAGACCAAATACACCGGCGGAACCGTTCTTCATCTTTTCCTCGGTGAAAGATTGCGCGACTGGAAAACAGCCCGAAGTTTTGTGAAAAAGGTCGCCGAAAACTATCGTTTGCCGTATTTCACACTCACGCCGACGTTCTCAATATGCCCGTCTCACGGATACCTGAACGGGGAAGTGCCCGTATGTCCAAAATGCAACACCGAAACCGAAGTTTGGTCTCGAATAATGGGATATCACCGACCCATCTCCCAGTGGAACCACGGCAAGAAAAGCGAGTATAAAGAGAGAAAAGAATATATTGCACCAGAATGTGGCACTCCAAGTGAAAAAGCGCAAAAAAACGAGCAAACGGAGAAAAAAACACCAGAAACAATGACAAAAAAGCCTGTCTCGACAAAATAATTATCCACAGACAGCCATATTGACAAAGAACCACTAATGGTATATACTGTTAGTGGTTCTTAATAAAAACAAAAAGTGGTTCTCTAAAATAAAAAAGAGGGAGACGCAAAAATGAAAAAAACAATGCGGAACATTCTGGCCGTCATTTTGGCGGTCGCGGTGATGCTTCCTTTGGCAGGTTGCGGTGTGCCAACAGTCCTGGCGGTTGGGCTCGCAGTTGCCGGGCACCAGCGTGCCATGGATGCTGCGATCATCCAGAAACAAAAGATCGGCGAAATGCAGTGGTGCATGATTGACCCGACCGGCCCACGGCTGGATTCTGCGGTGTGCGAGAACACCTATAACTATCTCAACCAGACGGTTGGGATTGCAACGACCACCGCCATCGCCGCACAGCGCGAGGCGTATTATATGAAGCTCGCGCATAAATAAAGAGGAGGGAAAATGGAAAGATGTCAGCCGGTATACTGAATAAGTACACCGGCTTTTTAACTGCCGAAAATCGACACATGCCCGCTCGTATAGTACGATAAAAAGATGAAAAACAATTTTCTCTACTACGGTACTTCGTTTTTGACCGGATATGTCATTCTGAGCTTGGAACTTTTGGGTCTGCGTATATTTGCTCCTTATTTTGGATATTCACTCTATGTATCGAGTTCCCTTATCGGGGTAATACTACTCGCGCTCTCACTCGGTTACTCGCTTGGCGGTTATTGGGGTGACCATGGTGGCAAAAAATATCTTATATCGGAATTGCTTTTTTTGTCCGGTGCATACCTCTTTATTATCTGGGTATTCGAGAACGATATTCTTTCGACTTTTTTTCAGTATTCCGTTATCACAGGCTCACTACTAGCCACTTTAGTATTCTTTGCTCTACCGATGATATTACTAGCCAGTCTCTCCCCGTATTTCATTAAACTGCTCTCGGATGAAAAAAACCACAAGGTCGGGCTTTCCGCAGGTTCGGTTTACACCGTCGGAACCATGGGCAGTCTTTTAGGAACATTTTTAACCTCTTTTTGGCTCGTTCCGGAGTTTGGGGCGAGTTTTTCTTTCTTAACGAATATTGTTCTTCTTTTTTCTCTTAGTGTTCTTTGGTCCACCGTAAAAACAACTTCCAGAGTCCTGGGAATCGCCACTGTTTTTCTGCTTTTTTCTGTTGGGGGGTATAATGCGTTTCTCCCAAAAGATGCGATAGCGCAAGTAGATTCTCTCTATAGCCATCTCGAGGTCGCTGATATTGGAAATTTTTTAGGACTTCGCGTTGATCGCAGAAATGGATTGATCTATTCCGTATATCCAAAAGAAGGGAAATGGCAAGGCGACTACATCTTTTACCATCTTTTTGCCATACCCCCGATCATAAACAACGCAAAAACAAGCATACTCCTTGGCCTCGGGACCGGAACCATTCCTTATATTCATCAAGAGTTCAATCCAAACCTTTCGATAACGGGAGTAGAAATTGACCCGGGGATAGTTGAGTTGGGAAATGAATATTTCGGACTAAAAGATCGAACGAATACAAAAGTGATAGTTGACGACGTGCGACCATTCCTCGAAAAAGACTCGAGTAAATATGATCTTATAGAAGCCGATCTTTTTTGGGGAAGCGGAGAGATACCGTTCTATCTCACGACTAAGGAATTTTTTACCCTTACCAAAGAGCACCTTTCAGAGACCGGCATACTAGCGGTAAACGTTTACGACCCCTCGAAGAACAATATCATTATACGACCCGTTATGAATACGATAGCCTCCGTTTATAAATTTACTGCTGTTGTTCCTTTCCGGAGCGGGTCATATTTCATTATGGGTTCAAACTCACCAATATCGGCAGAACCAATTTTAGCGTGGGCCAAGGACCACACCGACGACGCCCGTTTCTTGCAGATAATTGATACTTTTACTGAAAAAATCACCTCGATCCAATTCGATCCTCACGCTGAAATTTTTACCGATGACAGATCCCCCATAGAAAAACTCACATACAAGGCTATATTCTCTCAAAAATGATCATGACACCCAAAAAATCTCTTGGACAACATTTTCTAACGAACCGAGATATTGTCTCGTCTATCGTCGACGCGGCTGAACTTTCACCAGAAGACACCGTTCTTGAAATAGGCCCGGGGAAGGGGATACTTACCGAAGAGCTCTTAAAAAGGGGCTCTCTTGTTGTTGCGGTAGAAAAAGATGCCGACCTGATTCCGTTCCTCGGTGAGAAATTCGAGAAAGAGATAAAGAATAAGAGATTGACTTTAATACAAGAGGATATTCTTGACTTTAATCCTCAAAAACATGGGCTTCGAGCCGGAAAATACAAACTTGTTGCAAATATCCCCTATTACATAACCGGTCTGATCTTCCGAAAATTCCTTACAACACCGACACAACCCCAAAAAATAGTACTTCTAGTACAAAAAGAGGTCGCCGAGAGGATTGTTGCACGCAACAAAAAAGAAAGTCTTCTTTCTGTGGGTGTGAAGGTGTATGGAACGCCCATTTACATCAAAACAGTCAAGGCCGGAGCGTTCACACCGGCACCAAAAGTTGATTCTGCGATATTATCGATAAGCGCAATATCGCGTCAATATTTTACAGACATATCCGAGGAAAAATTCTTCGAGGTCCTCCATGCGGGTTTTGCCCACAAAAGAAAGCAAATATCCGGAAACCTTGAACCAATCTTTGGAAAACAAGAACTTCTTAAAAGGCTCCAAGCGGTAAAAATATCGGAAAAAGCCCGAGCCGAAGACCTCACCCTAGAAAACTGGCTCTCTTTGGCAGCGGGCTAAAAAGAATAAATGAACGATCCTTAGGACCAACAAAAAACCCGACCATGGTCGGGTTTTTTGTTGAGATCTTTACTCGCAGTTTTGGTAGAGGTCACACTCACGATAGCCATCTGAATAGTCTTCTCCGTACCACGTCTCACTTGGGGGGTCTATCTTGAAATAACGCATTTCAGTCGTCAGTCCATACTTTGTCCTTACAGGTACGTAATATGGATAGTATGACGCTTCCGGATTCCCCGAGAAATATAAAGCATAATCATCCGGATAGGCCGAGATCGTAAACCAAAGTGTCTTTCCGTCCGGAGAAGACGTAGCAATATTATCGACAAACTTCGGAGAAATGATATTTGTTGCATCTGACGCGAAGTTCTCACCTATTATCTTAACAGTCAAAGACGCCGGTTTCTTAACAAGTGACCACAGTTTTTCTTCCAAAACAACAAGACGTGCCGAAGTGGTGGTCGATATACCAAACTCGGCGGCTAGACTACGGGCTCTAATCGGCGTCGTTGCCAGCCTTAATCGAGACACCATTGCATTAATGATTGATTGTTCCTGTCCTGCTTGTGGATGATAAGTGGCCGTCAAACTTATACCAAAGTAAGAGGCGATATTTAAAAGAGTCTCATTGGGGACCAATAAACCGAACGCACCAAGACTGGATCTTGTGGTTGTAGAAAGTGAACCATGATCTGGAACCATTTGGGTAATTCTTGGTTGTCCGGGAATACTTGTCAAACTAAAAGAAACTCCGTTACTTTTTCCGTTGTCGTTATATACATACACAGCAATATTCCCGAGGTCGGCATCAGTGTTTCCGACAGCGAACAAAATGGTTTTTCCGTCCGAGGAGCTGAGATTTTCGCCAAAAATATACTTCCCAAAACACACATTATTACCCGTTGCAGCAAAGTTCGTTCCAGTCACCTTAACCTGCGTGCCCTTGATACCGAACGCCGGCGTAAGCGAAGTTATTACCGGAGCCGCCCCCGTAGCACGAACCTGTTTAGTTGTTTGGAATTTATTCAATACAGCCCTGGTAAGAGGCCCGACGATCCCTGTTCCTTTGATTAAATTTGCCGGTTTTAAGGCCTGATCGGCATATTTTTCCTGGAACTTTATGACTGCGACTTTTGTCATATTGCCAAAATACCTAGTCTCGTGTCCGATTGAACCGTCTCCTGTCTCGGCGACCCTGGTAACTGGATCACTGTTAAGTATTTGCTGAAGCAGCGTAACATCGTCGCCCGTCATACCATATTTGAGATTTCTTGGGAAATCGGCCTGAACAACTACTGTTTTCAGTGCGCCACTCGTATCCTGACAAAGTTTTGTACCGGCGTGAGTATTGACATTGGACAATTGACGAAGCAAAGCATCGATCTCCGAATTCGGTAAAATTCCACGCATCGCTTCGATCTGCTGCTTGAAATCATTCAAAGAATCCACCGCGGCATCGCGATTTTTTGTCATATCATCTGCCGCTGTCGCGAACACAAAAAGCGGAGAGACAATAAGGGCAACGAGAAATATGAACAATTTTTTTTGTTTTACAATTTGGTTTTTCATACACTTAATGATACCACACATATTCTTTGCAAAAAACAATCTTATCCACATATTTTATTCCATTGCCCAATAGATATTGGTATACTTCTTAATAAAGAAGAGTTTTATTTTTTAGTATAAACATTTTATCTTCATGGGGTACCTTCCCAGTAAAAACTTTTTTATCGTTCTTTGTGTAGTCCTCTTTGCCGGAGCGGGGCTATTTTGGTTCACTCATTTTTATAACACAAACACGATCACGCAAAAAGAGCTAACGAAGCAAGAAAAGGCTCGATTGATCCAGGACGCTACGGCAAAAACGATTGAGGATGTATTAGGGTCAAACGATACATCTACAACAACACTCATCGCACAAGCCCTGTACTATGACGAGGTGGCCCAAACCAAAGGCACGGCGGGTGTAGAGTACGCAAAAGAAAAACTGACCGAAGAGATCAGTGCAGCTAAAGCCAATATCCTTAATGATCGCTACACAGCCAAAGATATCCACACCACGAACGATAACAGCATTGCGGCACTTCGAAACTATGGCAACAAAGTTGGCGATATTTTCATGCACAGCGGCGATAAAATAACGACACCGCACTATACAGAACTAAAGATAATCGAACAAGGAATTGGCGAGAATCATCCGGAAATACTGGCACAGCTCGACTTATTCATAACCTTCTATCAAACCGCTATTAATAACCTTCTCGCAACGCCAGTACCTTCTTCTGCGACGTCTATACATATTAAGCTCCTTAACGCACTCAATTCGCTAATGATAGTAGACCAAGGCTTCCGTGGTATCACAGATGATGCCTCAAAAGCAGCCGCCTCTCTTTATGGCTACCCAGATGCTTCTAAAAAAATGGTTGAGGGGGTCAATGCTGCCAAAGCCTTGTTCCAACAGAAGGGGATCGTTTTCTCTTCGGAAGAAGATGGTTATAGTTTAATAAATTCAATATAAACATGAACTCTTTTTTCTCTTTCAGTAAACATGCGAGCGCACTTTTGATCTTGGCAATGCTCGCCCCCGCGATCTTTATCGCAGTACAGCCAAGGCCGGCATACGCAACGATCCCTGTTGCCGATGTCGCAAACGCATCAGCCCACAACGGTAACTGGTTCACTGATATTATCACCACGGCAGAAAGTATTTTTACCTCCGCAAAAGAGGCGATTGTGGCAACAGAAACAACCCTTTCAGCCGAAGCAGAGACCTGGTGGTCTTTCGTGAAGGAACTTTCCCTCGATAAGGTTTTCTACTATGTAAAACAGATGCTTGTCATGAAACTAGCAGAAATGATGCTCAATTACATCAAAACAGGATTTAAGGGCGGACCGGCATATGTAACAAATCCGGAACTCTATTACAAGGATGTCGGAGATGAGATCAAACAGAACTTCTTCGCCCAGCTGGATAAATTGCGAAGTATGGTTGACCCGGAATCGCTCACGGATAAAATACTGACCGATGTACAGCAAGATCTCGAAAAGAAGGCATACCAAGATTTTGAAGCCGCGCTTCAACCGGCTCCGGGAAACGAATTCCCCGGAGGTAAAAGCGGGTATCAAGCTTTTGTTACAGACTTCAAACAATGTCCGGCTGATAATCCCTGGGATTGTTGGGCGGCGTTAAGAGACCCTGCAAATCAGCCGCTGGATACGCATTTAGTGGAAAGCGAGGGACTCACAGAGGCACAAAAACAAAAGTTGGAAAACGCGAAGGCCGAACTTGCCGCAGCGAATGGATTCGCGACTGTTAAAACATGCGCCAAAGAGTTTTACAGGAATAACGCCAAAGGTTGCGCTATTGCTCTCGCCCAGATCCCGGGCAAGATCATTGGCGATCAATTAACAGCATATCTCCAGTCCGCAAACGAAGAGCTCCATAATGCACACGACTTCAACGAGGTTGTCGCAGCAGCATTAGTTGACCTGGCCACCGGATGGATGAACGGCGGAAGTGGAGGAAGCCTGCTTGACGCCACTCTCGAGAACGCTCACTGGCAGGTAACCAACAAATAAGATAAAATCGGTGGCTATAAGACTTTCTGTCTTATTATATGTAAGACTGAAATAAGCGGCCGTCGTAGGGCAGGGCGAAGATACACATCGCGAAACATGGCCGACATCTTTAAAAAAGCAAAAAAAACAATAGGATGCCTCTCTTTCTTACTGGTACTTCTACCTGTATTTTTTCTGACACCTTCTTACACGCTTGCTTTGGGTACAGGAACAGGAGTTCCTGCGGGCTGGGACGATCAAACTTACGCTAATTTCAAGGCCGCAAATCCAGGACAAGAACCGGACGCGGAAGATACCGCCAGGATGCAAGCGGCGGGGGAACCTAGTCAAAGCACGGACGACGGGAGCGAAATGACAGACCCTCCGGCTGATCCAACGGGTTTTAAGTGCGGCTTTACGAATATCAAGGGTTGCTTCGTGCAGATCATGAAGATCTTGCTCGTTGACGTTCCGGCCTACATTTTCAACCTTTTTGGTATCGTTTTCGACTCTGTCGTCGCTCTCTCTTTCAGCCCGGAACTTATAAAGAACATGGAGATGGTTGATAAGGGCTGGGTGATCTGCCGAGATATTGCCAATACGTTCTTTATTTTCATACTCCTCTATATAGCGATCTCAACAATCCTCTTTGCGGAAAAAACCAGCACAAAACAACTCATGGTAACACTTATCATAACCGCGCTTATGATAAATTTCAGTCTGTATATTACACGATTCGTAATAGATACGGGTAATGTTATCGCATTGGAATTTTATGATAAATTGGGGGATGTCGATCCAGACCCCTATATTGACATAAAAGACGTAGATGAACGGTGTCTTTCTTGTGGAATCGCCGCCGCTTTGGATGTCCAGCAGATCATGGATGCTAATGTTTGGGAAAAAATAAACGGAAGTGCGACTGCAGCTATATTTATCTTCTTCTGTACAGGTATCGTCCTTCTCGTCTCGGCTTACGCACTGCTCGTCGCTTCTTTCATTTTTCTTGCCCGTATTCTGGTGTTTTGGCTATGCATGATAGCTTCACCTCTTGCGTTTTTCTCACTTAACAACAATACTCTGAAAGGTATGATCTGGGGAAAATGGAAGGATGAATTGATACATTCAGCCTTTGCCCCGGCAGTGTTCTTGTTCTTTTTCTATCTGATCATGATCCTGGCGCAGACGGAAGTACTGGACGGCCTCTTTGATCCTAAGGCGGGCGGTGGCGGAACGAGAGAGCTTATCGTTATTGTGGCCGCTATTCTACTTAAATTTGCCTTCATTATCGGCCTTCTTTTTTACGCGGTCAATTTCACCAAGAACTTCTCCGGGGTTGCCGGACAAAAGGCGGGCGGCATCGGAGGAAAGATCTTTGCCTTCGGTACCGGAGCCGCGATCGGGACCGCCGCTATGGCCGGGCGGAGTTTTGTTGGTGGTGGAGCAAAGTATCTTCAAACCAAATACGGCAGCAAACTGAATGCCTTCGGTAAGAGTGGACAATACGCCAACGCGGCGCTCGACAAAGTTGCCAGTTCGAGCTTTGACGTAAGAGCGGCGGGTGTTAAGGGAATCGGCGAGGCAAGTTTTGGCACGGCCGGAGGAAAGGGCGGATATGCCGCAGCACAACAAGCTAAACAGACGGCGATAAACAAAAGACTTGGTGAATATATCGCCAGTGGCGATATGGAAGGCGCCGCGGGGTATTTGGCAAGTCAACGACGGTATGGTTCCGGAACTGAAGGAAACAGAAACCTTGGCTTCAAGGGTGTACGACTAAATCCGGATGAATACGCATTCGAAGCTTTTAAAAATCTCAAAGTAGCGGAGCAAGACAAGCTTATAGAAAAAGCCCCAGAAGGAGCCACGAAAGAATACCTCAAGGGTCTTAGGAGAAACCTCACTCAAGATGCTGACACGGGTCTGACAGGAAAAAGCCTGTTGGGTCATACCTTTGGGCAAAAGAAGGCAGCGCTTACACCGAAGCAACAAACAGATGCGTCGGTCGAAAGGGCCACCAACGCCTTCAACAACGAAAAAGGAACACCAGAAGAGAAGAAGGCGGCAAGACTCGAGGCACTCCGAAACATCAAAGACGAAGGCGAAAGAGCGAAGTTCTGGCAATCAATAAACGCAAACAAACGAAACGAAATAAGAAGCGAAGAAAAGCGAGACCTCACAGACAGGGCGGCGAGAAAAGCTCAAGGAGAGAAGGTGGACGAAAAAGAAGCCTTTATAGAGTCCATGGAGGAAAAGATAAAGGGAACTTCTCCGGAGATACGAAGAAAATTCGAACAAGAGGCAATAGAAGAAAAGAGGACAGCGGATTTCGAAGTAAGAAAAACCGGTTTAGGCGCCTCGATAAAGGCTGTAAACGAAGCGAGAGAAAAACTGCAAAGAGGGGAAATAACGGATGCAGACGCAAAAGCAATAATAGACACTCAGGAAATCGAGATACAGAAACACATGAAAGGTCTTGATGCAAAGGTTGCACCAAGGTTCGGGGCAGAAACCCTTACCCATGAATCTGTAGCGAAACACCTTAAGTCAGACTCGCTATTAAAAGCAATTACAGAAGGAGATCTCACAAGCGAACAAAAGGACGAAATGATAGGACATGTACTTTCTGCAACCAATATCGGAAATGTGGATGAAAAGACACTACAAGCATTACGTGGGGGAAATATCCTTAAAGACTGGACGACCAGCGAACAAAAAGCTGTAATTGAAGCTGAACTTTCAAGAAGAAATCCAAAACCGCCGAAAGAGGACAAAAAAACAGGAGGAGCAGAGGGCACGCCAAAAAAAGCAGAGGAAGAAGGATCGAGGATTGTGGTCGAGGGGAGAAATCGCCCAAAAAGAACGATCGGCCCCGGAGATTTTGTCCCCAAAAAACCAGGCGCGACACCATAACCCTTAAATACACATGAAATACACACGTGACCAAATAGAAACGATGATACGAGCTCTTCCAGAAGATGTCAGGGACGCTCTCGGTTCAATCGATAACCTCGATGTCGTTATAGAACTCCAAAAAAAATACAACCTTCACTATGACCAGATGGGCGCCCTTAATGATGAAATACTTATGCTTTATGCGGGAAAAACCCCACCACAAGAGTTCATCCGCAATATTCAAAAGAGCATGAATATCACCCCGGAGTTGGCTCAGACGATCGGCGCGGAAGTGAACGAAAAAATATTCAAACCGATCCGCGAAACGCTCAAAAAAATACACATGGTGGACACAAAGAAAGAAAAACCCCTGGTAGAGGTGACAACATCGGAAAAAGAGGGGACCCCCCCAACAATAAACCAAAACGACATCTATAGAGAAAAGATCTGAAAGTAAAACCGCGAAACAAAATAAAAAAACTCATTAAATAGAACTTACGCGCTTGGATGAGCTAGAAGCCAAAATCGAGAAACGGAGCAAGACGTATCATAAATACGACGACGCGAGTATCGCAGGTTTTGGCAAATAGATCGCCGAGTGCGTAAGTTCTATGAAAAAGACCCCATACGCATCCGCGTATGGGGTCTTTGGTGGTTGAGGTTAGGTCGGGCGACGAGGCCAGACACCCCAGATAATAAGAACTATGGTCGTGAGGCCGATCATCCACCAGAACTTCTTGGGGTGCTCCCCAAAAGTGAGGATGGATGACGGAGCGTCATCGGATTCGGCGGACACTACCGCACCCGGAGTGGGTTCCCCAACAGAGAGACATTCTCCCGTCATGACGCCGAGGGCCTTGTGAAACGTGGGCCGAAGTTCGAAGTCACGTCCATCAACACGAATACTGACGGCGTGAGACAACGACTCAATGAACCCGCTCGGCATTGAAACCTCGAACCGACCGTGGTCGGTATTCTTGGCTACAGCCGACAGAGTCACACGGACCCCGCGGATAGTCTTCCCGACCTTATTGTACAGGTAGACATCTTCGACCTTGGCGGCACCGGCCGGAACCATCCAACCCGCAGCACCTGCGGACATGATGACCGTTCCATCGAGTTTCTGCACAAAGAGCAGATAGCGCTCACCGGCGCGTGCCGCGACAGCACACAATTCCTCGGTACGATACACCTTCCAGGGGCCGAAAGTGCCGAAATGGGCAACCCTCTCTCCTTCTGGCGTCGCTTCGACCGGGGCGGCTTGTCCCTCTTCGCGGATAACGACCTTGTCACCCTTCTCCAAGAGGTTAAAGACCTCAGCGGCTCCTTGGTGCCACCCTATACGGACGCACCCATGAGAGCTGGGGCCTTCAGGGGTCTCAAGCCCTTCGTGGATGAAATACCCCTCACTGAACTCCACCGCGAATGGCATCGGAGTCGGTTCGCCACGAGTGTTCGTGAACTTACCCGAGCGGTATTCTGGATATTTCCCCAGAACGGAGAACGTCCCTATTGGCGTCGGGGTTTCTTTGGCCCCAGTTGTCACACGTCCAGACCAGACGACCTTTTTGGTGTGGTCTCTCACTTCGGCTGTCTGCGTCCCGGTGAAGACTGTGGCAGTGTGCGCGTTCGCCGCCGGCGCTACGAGTGCCAGTAGAAGTACCAACAACGTTAGGTGCTTCATTTGTTTACCTCTCAAAAAACGGTTAAAAATCTACTATAGATAATACACTATTTATACTATTTTGTCAAATTAAGCCTTAAAATGGACGTTATGCATACCACTTCTTTTTTGGTTTATGGTATAATGTTCTTATGCAGTTCCATGTTCCACAATTTCTCGAAGTTGAGGACAGAATGTTCGGCTTCCTAACACTGAAACAGTTTCTCTATATCGCCGGCGGTTGCGGGTTGGCATATGTCGCATACACCTATCTCTATTGGTTCCTTGCTTATCCGCTTATTTTTGCGAGCATAGGCCTCGGCTTTGCACTCGCTTTCGCAAAGGTCAACAGTCAGCCGTTTATCGCGATAATCGACGCCTTTTTACATTACATTGCCGCACCAAAGCTCTATGTTTGGAAAAAGATCTCAAAACCAATAGCAAAAAAAGGAGAAGATAAAACGATACAGACAGGCATCTATGTCCCGCCGCTTTCTTCGACCAGACTCAAGGATATTGCCTGGAGTCTCGATATTCAATCCAACAACCCGGGGAATGAACAGATAAATAGCGGACAGGAACACCGTCAAGCGCCTCTGTTAAAGGATATCTGAGAAAATATTTGAGTTCGTTCGTTATTTTATCTTTCATTTTCGTTTTTCCACCACATTACCATGCCAAAATCAAAACCAGCACAAGACTTCGTTTCCTTCAAAGAGGTCCGCGACGGGATCGTGATAATGAAAGACAACTCTCTTCATGCAATCCTTATGACTTCATCGCTCAATGTTGCTCTAAAATCCCAAGAGGAACAGGAGGCGATCACAATGCAATACCAGAATTTTCTCAATACACTGGAATTCTCCATACAATTCTATGTTCAATCACGCCGTTTGGACGTAAGACCATATCTCGCACTGCTTGAAGAGAGAGAAAGGGAACAGGTCAATGAACTTATGCGGATGCAGACAAGGGAATACATAGAGTTCATCAAGAATTTCACGGAATCAACCAACATAATGTCCAAAAGCTTTTTTGTGGTCGTTCCGTATTCTTCAATGATTGGAAAGGCTGCAACCACGTCGTTCAGTCTTCCGGGCTTCGGAGGAACAACACCGACAAAAAACATAGCTCAGACACAAGACTGGCTTGACCGGTTCGAAGAGGCAAAGACCCAGATCGAACAACGCATCTCTATTGTTGAATCGGGACTATCCGGTCTCGGTATACGCGTGGCACAACTTGGAACAGAAGAGATTATAGAGCTGTACTATAAAATATTCAACCCCGGCGAGATCGATAAACCAATGCCGCTCCAGTAAAAAGTAAAAATATCGAAAATTATGCCATTATTTGGAAACAAAAAGAAAAAAGAACCGGAAGTTGTTCCTTTTCTCCCACAGGAAATATATGAATCCGGGGCGCTTGAGCTAAAAGACGTCCTCGCACCGGCCGCATTACAGATCTCGCCGAAGCAACTCAATCTTGGAGAAAAGATAGCGCGAACATTCTTTGTTATTTCATATCCGAGATACCTTTCGGATAACTGGTTCTCTCCGATCATAAATCTTGACCGTGTTTTTGATATTTCCATTTTCATCCACCCTATAAACACCGCGACCGTCCTCAAAGCCTTCCAGAAAAAGGTGACCGAGGTGCAAAGCCAGATACACGAAAGGGAAGAGAAGGGTTTTGTCCGCGATCCGGTCCTCGACACCGCCTTTGCGGACCTTGAAGACTTGCGGGATAAACTCCAGCAGGCAACGGAAAAACTTTACGACGTAGGACTTTATATAACCATTTACGGCGATAATGATGCTGAGCTCGATAAATTCGAGACCCAAATAAAATCGATCCTGGAGTCCAAGCTTATTTACGTCAAGCCAGCACTATTCCAACAAAAGGAAGGCTTCCATAGCGTGATACCGATATGCACAGATATTTTGAACATACACTCAAAACTCAATTCATCGCCACTCTCATCTCTTTTTCCATTCGTTTCTTACGACCTTACTTCAGACAAAGGAATACTCTTCGGTGTTAACCGACACAACTCATCTTTGGTGCTTTTCGACCGTTTCTCCCTAGAAAACTACAATTCCGTCGTTTTCGCCAAAGCCGGATCCGGAAAATCGTACGCCACAAAGCTTGAAATATTGCGCACACTCATGTTCGAGACAGAAGTTATCGTTCTCGATCCTGAAAGGGAATATGAATATATGGCCGAAGCGACGGGGGGGAGATATTTCAATATATCCCTCACTTCCGGGCACCACATCAACCCATTCGATCTGCCATACGCGAGAGAGGATGAATCTGCCTCAGATGTTCTGCGGTCGCACATCATCAACCTGGTTGGTTTATTCCGTCTCATGTTCAGCGGACTTACTCCGGAAGAGGATGCCATTATAGACCGCGCCATCACCGAAACATACGCCCTGAAAGATATCACCGCAGAATCGAACTTTTCAGAGATAGCGCCGCCTCTTTTAGGCGACTTTGAACTGGTTTTGTCCGGAATGGAAGGGGCGGAAGCTCTCTCACAGCGCCTTACAAAGTATACTAAGGGAACATGGTCGAATTTCATCAATAAGCCGACGAACGTAGATATCAATAAGAAATTCGTCGTTTTTTCACTCCGCGACATGGAAGACGAACTGAAACCGATAGCCATGTATATTGTCATGCACTTTATCTGGAGCTCAATAAGAAAAGACCTGAGAAAACGCCTTATGGTCATCGATGAGGCCTGGTGGATGATGAAATCAGAAGATACCGCTTCGTTTCTTTACGGTTTGGCCAAACGCGGAAGAAAATACTATCTCGGCATCGCCACGATCACTCAAGACGTCGAAGACTTTCTCCGAAACCCATACGGGCTCCCGATCATCACAAACTCATCGATACAAATACTCCTCAAACAGTCGCCATCCTCCATAGATGTTGTTCAAAAGACATTCAATCTAACAGACGAGGAAAAATACCTGCTTTTGGAATCAAACGTCGGAGAAGGAATATTCTTTGCCGGTTCAAAACATGTGGCCATCAAGATCATTGCCTCATACACGGAAGACCAGATCATTACCTCCGACCCATCGCAGATACTCGCGATCAAAACGGCCAAAAACGAGCTCTTTGAACAGGAGCGCAAACAATAAGGAGTGTGATGAAAATTACGCCGAAAAAGAGTGTTACCTGGTGGATAACACTCTTTTTCATTGCTCTTGTTTTACGTTATACTATATAGCATGAAGCAGTGTTTACTTTTTGCGCTTGCAGGTCTTTTTGTGTCGCTTTCCTTACTTATTCCAGGAATGTTTGTACATGCGCAATGGTACATACCAGATGAGACCACAAACAACCAAAACACAACGGATAAACCCGACACCGCAGAAAATAATTACGGTCTGGACCAGGGTATTGCTGAAATAAACAATCAAATGGCGAAGAATGCCTACTCGCTCCAAGTTTCTCCAGAACTTCCGACTGCCTTTGAGACCGTGTCTATAAACGCGGTTTCTTATTCTTTCAATATAGATGCCTCGGTCATAACCTGGACACTCAACGGAAAGATAATATTATCGGGTGTCGGTCAAAAAAAATTCTCATTTCAGATGGGGTCTATCGGTTCAGTAACAACACTGGCCGTCAAAGTCGAGACAAAAGATTATGGCACCATCACGCAACAGCGTGACTTTGTAGCAGTAGCTCTCGACACACTCTGGCAAGCAGACACATATACGCCGCCTTTTTACAAAGGAAAGGCCCTCCCTTCTTCACAGGCAATGGTCAAAGTTGTCGCTTACCCCTCCTTTGTCATAGGAAAAAATGTGATGGATCCGGAGACCCTCGTGTATACATGGAAAAAGGGGTACTACGTAGATCAAGATGGGTCCGGTATTGGGAAAAACGTTTATATTTACACATGCGGATACCCGAAGAATACGGATAGTATATCTGCTTCGGCTATTTCCCTTGATAAATCTGCCGGACAAACAAAAGTTACCGACATAACAGTAAGGGAGCCTAAAATAGCTTTTTACGAGCACCACCCGCTTGAAGGGGTGCGATATAAAAACCAACTACGAAACACGGTTGCGATCTCAAAAAGCCAGTTCACGGTCCACGCTGTGCCATATTTCTTCTCGTTTTCCTCGCGCAATAAAAACAACGGTGTTTTCTCGTGGGTACTTGATGGAAAAACACTTCACGCTGATCCGGACAACAAATCAGAGTTCATATTACAAATACCGGAAAAAGGCAGTGGTGGAGTAAATTTATCTCTGGAGATAGGAAACAAAGACCGTTATATCCAGGAGGCAAAAAGTGATATTTCCGTCACATTCTCTCATTAATTTCCATGAAAAAGAAATATCTTTATATCATAATCGGGGTGATCTTCGCTATAACGCTTGGTCTGTTCATTGCCGCATTCGTTCTTATGTACGGCGGCAATAACGGAGGAAATGGAACAGGGAGCAACAACCCACTATTAAATCTGTTTCCTTTCGGACAGCCGGCAAATCCAGGAGGAACAACTGGAACCGGTACAGGTACAGGGAATACAGGCACACCAGGAACAATACCGGCGCAGCCGATCACTAACATTCTTCGGCAAATATCCAAAACACCTACCGCTGGATTTCTCCCGACACTGAGGGGAAACGAGATCTTTGTCGAGTATGCCGAGGGGGAAACGGGCAATGTCTTCGAAACTAAACTCTCTGATATGTCGCGAGTACGACTTTCTAACGCCCTCATTCCCGGAGTGCAAGAGGCTTTCTTTGGGGACAACGGAAAAACAGCAGTCCTTCGATATCTAGAAGAGGGGAGCGACGCGATAATATCATATGCCTTGAACGTTTCCATTCCAATAAAACCCAACAATACCGTGATCATTGATGCCTCAAGCACGCCAGACAACAAACCAAACGGAACATTCCTCATCAAAGACATTGCCAGTGCGATAGTATCTCCAGATACGAGTAATATGTTCTTTATTTCTAGTACGGCTGATTTTGCAACGAGAAAGACTGTCGGCGTCTTGTATGATTTTAAAAAGGGGACATATTCAACGATCTTTCGGTCACAGTTTTCCGAATGGCTTCCGATAGCATATAACGGCAATATTGTTATCTTACAAACCAAAGCTTCACAAAACGTCGGAGGGTATCTTTATTCCTTAAATCTGAAGGATGGCAGATTTAACAGGATCTTGAGTGAGACCAAAGGATTAACCGCGCTGCCAAGTCCTGATGGAAAATATATTCTCTATTCCGAGAACACGGGTGGCGGTTTCAAGACCTATATCCACGACACGACAAATAATTCGTCAATAAGTATTGAACCACCAACGCTCGCCGAGAAATGCGTATGGAAAAAAGACAGCAGTATCGTATATTGCGCCGCCCCTCAGACTATACCGTTCGGTCAATATCCGGATTCCTGGTACATGAGCACAATATCATTCAATGATTCTGTATGGGGGATCATCCCAAAAACAGGCGGAACTTATTCACTCTTTACGACAACTAGAGCCAATCAAAGCATGGATATCATTAACCCAACTCTTTCCCTCGATGAACAATATTTTGTGTTTATCAATAAAAAAGATTCAACACTCTGGATGTACGACTTGAGTGGGATAGAAGAAGGGGAAGAGGAAGAGTATGACGAAACATAGCTTTTATATGAAAAAATAAAAAAACAGGAAAGGTTACAAACATCATGAAATATTTCTTCTCTTTATTTTTAGCAGCCGCCCTCTTTTTATCGGCAGCGCCATATCACGTTTTTGCAGTAGAGACCGATCCTTTGACGGGGTTACCGGTACAAGCACCGGCAGACAATACCCCTTCCCCAATGGAAGAATCACACACCTCAAGTAATACGCCTTCCCCAATGGAGGCTTCCCCGACAGGGAATACAAACCCAACAAACACCAGACAATCCAATAGCTCAAGCGGTGGCAAAGGCTACACCTTTCTTGCTCCGCTACCAACGGCCGAATCCCAGAGTTTTACCAGTCTTGCAGATTATATGGTGTATATCTACATAACCCTGATCGGTCTCGCAATTATATTTGCGGTAATAATGGTAGTTTGGGGAGGTGTTCAATATGTTCTCGGTGCGCTGACCAGTGATAAAGAGGGTGGAAAGAAGAAAATACAAATGGCCGTGCTCGGTTTACTTCTTGTACTACTCTCGTACCTTATTCTCCTGGCAATAAACCCGATGCTCCTCAAGGTGGGGCTTAATATCCAACATATCACACTGCCCGGCCGTTCAGATAGCGGTTCAGATACAGATGACGGTGGTGGCGGTAACGACAACGGAGACCCAAATGATGGAAACGACAATCTTGGTAGGGGAAACTGCTCCGTCCTTCCTGAGGGAAACCACTGTTCAACCTCTGCCCTTTCGTCATCTTTTCCAGGAAGAGAAAAAACCATGTCTTCGATCTGTAATCTCGAAAGCGCTGGTGGAAACCCTAACGCCGAAAGCCAAAGCGACTGTGTCGGAAGAATGTCTATCCATGGTCCAACATGTAGAGCACTCGGTTTACCAAGTTTTTCGATAGGATTATTCCAAATAAATCTCACTAATACGAATACCCTAGCATCGGGGTGGGGAGTTGATTGCACTAAGGCTTTTAGGGGACAGAATGCCCAGAGCACCATAGTTGACCGCGGGTTATATGACCGATGTGTCGGTTTAGCAAAAGACCCTACGAATAATATTAACGCCGCAAAAATGCTTTATTACTCTAAGAGGGGTTCAGGAGTAAGGGGTGTTACGCCATGGTCTTATACAGCCCATCGATGCGGATTTTTATAAAATAGAGAAAAACACACACCATGAACAAAACAACCTTGAACATGATCATAAACGGCTTCATCCTCCTTATTGTGATAATGGGTGGGGTTTATTATCTTTTAACCAGGCAAACAACGACACCGACCACGCAAATACTAACACCGCCGACAAACGGGACGAGTGACACAGGCGGCATCATACAACCACCAAACAGACCAACATCCACGCCACCAAGCACTGGTTCATCAAAGGGAGACAAGCTCGATATCCCAACTAAAGGCGGTACTGTTACTGTAAATAATTTTTACAAAAACCCGCAAACCTACATAATGAACAAAGACAATGATGCTATGCTCAAGGATGACCCGAATTATCAAATAGAATATTTCCCTCAAGGGAACGGCTGGCTTATCTCCATCATAGATGGGGAACCCAAAGAGGTTCGTTTGATCGCTGAACAAAAACTTCTTGAGATATTAGGCATACCAAAAGAAGAGGCGTGCGAGTTCAATATAATGCTCGCCGTTTCTAAAGACATAAGCCAAAACCTCGCCGGACCGAATTATGGATTAAGTTGGTGTCCAAACGGTCTCAAAATGGGGAGCAATGTGCCATGGTAATATGAAGAATCCACTCTCCAGAAAACAAATCTTTCTCTCGATAGCGGCGTCACTGCTTCTTTTTGCACTAAAAGCATCTGCTGATTTTGGGTTTGAACCGCTCGCTCCGGTTCCGACAATACCGACAGGATCAGACATAAACCTCGGAACATATATGAAAGGGCTTTTCGTCGCAGCCGTTGGGCTTGCGATCATTTTTGCTGTCGTTATGGTGGTATTGGGAGGTGTTCAGTACGTTATCGGCGGAATGGCAAGCGAGAAAGCGGCTGGAAAAAAGAAGATACAGTGGGCGGTCATTGGACTTCTGCTTATCCTGTCATCGTGGGTGATCTTAAATACAGTCAATCCGGCGCTGCTTACGGCGGGACTTAATCTTGAACATATAGACCTCGCGGAACATGACGATTCTGGTGGTGGTGGAGGTGGTGATGGGGGTGGTGATGGAGGTGGAGATGGAGGTGGCGGAGGCACCGGCGATACGCCAGACAATGGCCCGAATCCCAAACGTAGTGACTCAATAAATAGGTCTGAACTGAATGAACACGGTGTTGTGGTTGCGAATCGTTCCGGAGCCCACAACCCGACATCCACAGAAAACATGAGAGAAAAGACCGTTGATACAGTGATAGCGCTTCAAGAAGGGTGTCATTGCGGTGTAAAGATAACGAGCGGAACAGACGGTAGACACTCAACGACAGGGCAATATTCGCACGCCAACGGGTATAAAGCAGACCTCCAGGCAACCAATATGAGTGCCCTTGATACCTATGTAAAATCCATTTCCACATTCGATCATGAATGGCATGGAAAATACGAGGGAGTAAAGGTATACAAGGACAACAACAATCCAAACATATTTTACGCCAGGGAAAACTCTCTTTGGGATGTCCAAGTTAAAATTTAAAGTAAAATGAAAAAACTCTCCGAAAAACAAATCTTTCTCTCGATAGCGGCGTCACTGCTTCTTTTTGCACTAAAAGCATCTGCTGATTTTGGGTTTGAACCGCTCGCTCCGGTTCCGACAATACCGACAGGATCAGACATAAACCTCGGAACATATATGAAAGGGCTTTTCGTCGCAGCCGTTGGGCTTGCGATCATTTTTGCTGTCGTTATGGTGGTATTGGGAGGTGTTCAGTACGTTATCGGCGGAATGGCAAGCGAGAAAGCGGCTGGAAAAAAGAAGATACAGTGGGCGGTCATTGGACTTCTGCTTATCCTGTCATCGTGGGTGATCTTAAATACAGTCAATCCGGCGCTGCTTACGGCGGGACTTAATCTTGAACATATAAGTTTGGATGACCCGGGGGGTGGAGACCCTGACGACCCCGGAGACCCAGATGACCCCCCACCAGACGAACCTCTTCCACCCCCGGACGGTGGACCAAACCCAAAGCATGACGGTGCGACAAATCTGGCAAAACTAAAAGAAGGGGGTGTTACGGCCCTGGGTGGCGCCTCATCAGTCAACGGTATGCGTGAAAAAACAGTCGATGAATTAATTGCGCTCAAGGCTGCTTGTGACTGCGCTGTCTCAATAACCCCACATGGAGGTACAACCGGGGATCATGCACCAACAAGCCCCAGAAACCCATGGTCACATGCTGATGGATACAAAGCAGATGTTGACGCGAATCCAAAACTTAACGCCTACATACAAGCACATTCCACCTTTACAAAACACACCACATGGGGTGGATTCCCAGTAGACGTATACAACTCGCCGGGCATAAGATGGGGATTAGAAAGACCACCAACAGGATGGTGGGATGTACAAGTGAGAGGATAAAACAAAGCCCTATTCAAACAAAAAATACCCCAATTGGGGGTATTTTTTGTTTTTTCACTTAATATCTTTCTGTTTCCTCACATAAAGCTCCTGTCCGACCGCAAACAAATTGCTTACGAGCCAATAAAGGGCGATGGCGGAAGAGATGGAATAAGCGATAAAGAACACCATGACAGGGAAGAAATATTTCATTTGAAGGCTCATATTCCTTGCGAATTCTTCCTGCATCGTAGGTTTTACGTCTGTTGTTCGCGGAGGAACGGGGGGGATCGAGAGTTTTAACTGAAAATACTGCGAAGCTCCTGCAAGAAAGGCCAAAAGGAGACTTTTTTGAGTGAGATCTATTCCAAAAAAATTCATATCAACAGTTCCGGGAAGTGAGACAAAAGAATAAAGAATATTTTGATCGAATTTTAACCCCGCAAGAAAGACATAATAAAGGGCGAAAATGATTGGTAATTGAATAAGGAGCAACAAACAGCCCGAGAATGGATTCACGTGGTGCTTTTTATAGAGCTCCATGGTCTTTAACGCCTGTTCTTGCTGGTTATCTTTATGCAGCTCTTTTATTTTCCTGAGTTCCGGTTCTATCTCACGCATCTTTGCCTGTGTACGAACGCCTTTCTGAGAAAGAGGGAAGAGGAGGAGTTTAACGAGGATCGTCAGAACGATAACCGCCCAGCCAATATTCCCGCCCGGCATAATACCAACAATAGCGACAAGGACATTGTACATCGGGTTATAAAAAAATGTGTCGAAAAACGATTTCATATATCTATATTATATTATTTCCAAGCCTAAGTGCTATTTAACGGGATCAAAATGTTCTTTTTGCCACGGATGACATCGTAAAATGCGTTTAATGGTTAGAGCCCCACCCTTGAGCACTCCGTATTTCTCGATTGCCGTCTCCGCGTATTCACTACATGTCGGAAGAAAAACGCAAGTCGGCATTCTTTTCTTTCTCAACATACCGGAATCGGGGGAGGCATAACGCCTATATGCGCGAATGAGGCCAATGCAGATCTTTTTCATAATATCCCGGTTTTCCGAAAAAGAGATAATATTTCCGCTTGTAATTCTTTAAACCCTGACACGAGAGCCCCTTTTTTACAAAAGAACGCTCCAACGAACGGTGTTTTTACGGGTGCTGTCTTCAGTATATTTCTTACCGCCGAATATCCGCGACGTTTCATCTTGTTCCGATCAACAGCACTCGCCGCCGTTTTTTTGGAAACAACAAACGAAACATGCAATTCTCTTACTCCTTCTTTCATAACACGGAACGAAAAAAGAGGGGAGTGCAATACTACCCCCTTTTTCAGTAATTCCGCGAATAAATCCTTACTTATTCTCTTGTTTTTAGGAAGCATAACCGACACTCGTCCAGTCAAAGACCGGCCTATTGCGATTAGACGGCCAATTTTGCGCGTCCTTTCTGGCGACGGCGCTTCAGAACGTTCCGTCCGTTCGGTGATTTGCTCCTTACGAGGAAACCGTGTGTTTTTGCTCGTTTTTTTCTCTTCGGTTGATATGTTTGAGACATAACGGCAGTATATGACAAAAATATGAATAAATCAAGAACAATACGTACCCAATAAGGATATGTACAAAAACATATTTCGGGTTACTCTTTTCAAGAATAAGCCCCCATTTAGGTTGTCCACAAGTTATGAACATATTATGAACATAAGAACATACTGTGTACAAGCTTTTTAATTTTTCAAGACAAAGTATAATAGAGGTACTGAACCGGCATTGAAAGAATTTTCACCCATCACCGCCAAACTACGGTTCACTTTTTAAGCCTCATTACACAAACTAAACTCAATGGATAATAAACAACTTTGGGATAGCGTTCTGGCGGAAATAGAAGTAAGCGTTTCAAAGGCGAATTTTCTTACATGGTTCAAGAACACAAAGATCGTTAAACAAGATAATGGTATCATCCATGTCGGTGTTCCGAACGAGTTCGTAAAAGAGTGGCTGTTGTCAAAATACGACAGACAGATACTGAAGATCTTTAGAAACATATCGGAAAATATCCGCGGTGTTGAGTATATTATCGTTTCACTTAGTTCGACGAGAGGAATCGAGAACCCTCAATCTCCAACACACAATACCGGAGCTTTCACTCCAGAGCTTCCTTTAAACGACCTTTACATAAACAGGGAAGATAACCTGAATCCGAGGTATACGTTCGATAATATGGTTATCGGAGCGTTCAATGAATTAGCACATTCCGCGACAATGGCGGTAATAAAACACCCAGGGAGTGCCTATAATCCTCTTTTTATCCATGGCGGAACGGGATTAGGGAAGACCCACCTGGCCCAAGCGATCGGAAACCAGATCAAAAGCATGAAGACCGGAAAAAAGGTCTACTACACGCCGGCGGAAAAGTTTGCTATCGATTACCTCAACTCCGTACAGAACCGGAGTATGAACGAATTCAAGGAAAAATATCGAAGGTATGATGTTTTCATCATGGACGATGTTCAATTCATGGCCAGCAAAGAAAGAACACAAGAAGAATTATTCCATCTTTTTAATGCCCTCTATGAGAACAATAAACAAGTGATCTTTACATCAGATAAACACCCCAACCTCCTTCATGGATTCGAGGACCGGCTTAAATCACGCTTTGGGGCCGGAATGATCGTTGATATCACCAACCCGGAATACGAAGCGCGTGTTTCCATTATCCAACACAAGCTCAAAACCTCGAATTTCTCTCTACAGCCGGACATGATCGCGTTTATCGCGGAATCCATAGAGTGCAGTGTTCGGGAAATGGAGGGAATAGTGAATTCCATCGTCTGCCAGGCACGCTTCAAAAATCGCGAACTGTCCATAAACGAGGTGAAAATGATCATAAAGAACAGCATCGTCCCCAAAAAGACTGCCTCAGTAAAAGATGTTATTCGCGTGGTTTCCGAGTTCTATAATATAGAAGAGGCAAGTTTGTTTGAAAAGACAAGAAAAAAGGAGATCGTAAAGCCAAGGCAGATCGCCATGTATATCCTCCGCGAAGATTTCAGTATTTCATACCCGACCATCGGCGAAAAATTCGGCGGACGAGACCATACGACTGTCATTCATTCTTGCGATAAAGTGAAGAACAGTATAAAGACGAACTCAACACTTACAGACGAACTGGAGCAGATACGGGCGCTTCTTTAGACGGTAGATAACCCTGTGGAAAAGTTGTGAACGAAACGGAAAAATGGAGGGAGAAGATGCGAATAAAAAAAGCGGTAAAAAGCGAGTGTGTATAAAAACAAGAACTGAACAAGGGTAATGCCTGGGAATATACACAGAACAAAGACAGAAAAAATGAAGACAAATAACAATATTCTCCCTTTTTCCACTTTTCCACACCACTAATAATAAAAGTAACGTATATAAAAAAATTAATTAACTACTATGAAGGTACAGTGCACAAAGGACGCTCTCAAGAATGCAGCGGGACAAGTTGAGCGAATGGCCGGAAAGAATCTTTCTTTACCCGTACTCGCTGGAATACTTCTTGTCGCCGAGAATAACGCGCTTGTGCTTCGTGCGACCAACCTTGATCTGGGGATAGAGGTCAGAATACCTGCAAAGGTTGAAAAGACTGGAACTGTTGTTGTACCGTGTGGTGTTTTTTTGGGAATTCTTTCTGCTGTATATGATGTAAAGGTGTCTCTGGATTTGAATGGAGAAAATCTTCATATAGTTACGGCAAATACGCGGTCTGTCGTTAAGTGTCTCCCTCATGACGATTTTCCGACTCTTCCGGCGGTGGTGAATGGTGATTCGTTTACTATTTCTGCTGAAAAAATAGTTGATGGGATAAAAAGTGTTTGGTATAGCGCGTCTGCTTCGGATATGAAGCCGGAGATCGCGAGCGTTTGTATCTATCCTGATAGGGAAGACCTTATTTTTACGGCAACAGATTCATTTCGTCTTGCGGAAAAAAAGATCAACGTCAAAAAAAACTATTCTTTTTCCCATATTCTTATTCCCCATAAGAATATTACCGAGATCCTTCGTGTTCTTGAAGGTATTACGGGTGATGTTGGTGTCCAGTTCACTAAAAATCAAATATCGCTCTCTTTTCCCGGGGTATATATAACTTCCCGTATTATTGATGGGGTATTTCCGGATTATCGGCAGATCATTCCAAAGTCATATGTCGCCGAGGTCACTATTTTGAAGCAAGACCTCGTTAATGCCTTCAAAGTCACCAACCTCTTTGCAGACAAATTCAATCGCGTAGATCTCATTGTAGACGGCAATAAGAAGAAACTTTCAGTGGAGTCGAAGAATGCGGCCGTCGGAGAGAATATAACGGATATCGATGCACACGTTATCGGTAAGAATATTCAATGCGGTTTCAATCAGAAATATATTTTGGATTGTTTCCATTCGCTTAAACAGGACAGTATTATTCTCAGCTTTTCCGGGGAAGGGAGACCTCTCGTTGTTCGCGGGGTAAATGACGCCAATTTTATGTATCTTGTTATGCCGTTAACGGTTTAGTCTATTCCGCCAGCGGGCGGATCCTCCCGTTGGAGGAAAAGCCTAAAGTCCTTAAAGTCCGAACAGTGTGACTTTATAGACTTTATGGACTTTAAGGACTTTACAGACTATTATTATGTTCAATATCTCCTCATATCTTGAAAAGTTCCGTAAAATGGAACCACCCGGCGACTCTGAGAAAAAGGCCGCTGAAAAAGCGATATTTGAAACAGTCGGCGTAAAAGTGGAACGAAATTCAATGAATGTTGCAAATGGCGTATTGTATCTTACCGTTTCTTCTTCTTTGAAGAATGAGATCTATATGAATAAACAAGGGATCCTTTCGAAGATACAAGAAATGCTCGGTGAGGCTAAGGTGAAAGATATACGATAAAACCGTCCCGATACCTGTCGGGGCGGTTTTATGTTTAGATTCTATCATTCTGAAACACTGAAATGTGTGGTTGCTGCTGCTGTTCCGTTCATGAAGTCTGTTACAATTACTCGGATCGTATTGTTTTCTTGCAGCTCGCTGATACTTGAAGGGTAGAAATAGAAACGAAACGGTTCGAGCGGTGATGTGCTTATGATCTTTCCGTTCACATAGAGGTCCGCTTTTGTTAGGGGGAATTTACTTGAGGCGGAAACGCTCACCATAACTTTTTGGTTTAATTTGAACACAGAATTCGGTGTTGGAGATTGTATCGACACTATTGGCACTGGATTTTCTGCAACTGTTGTTTGTGTCGGTGCTGTATAAGCTTGAACGGGCGCAGTATAATTTCCGTAATTTCCTACGTCATTCTCGTCAGCCCACCTCCGGATGCCTGTCTCCCACAGCCAATATTGAGAATCGCTTGCAGGGTTTGCTGGCGCAGGGCCGAGTGGGTCATTCTTATCGACCTGATTAAGTATGGTATGAGCACCGCCGTTTCGCCAGTCTCCTCTAAGGATCGGTTTTATGTCGGTTCGGATAGGTGCCGGCACCTCAAAGGTCTCAGTGGGAAGGGAAGGAAGGATGCTTGCCATGATGGCGTGCCACATCGGTGCGACGATCATTCCCGCTACTTTTTTTACCATTGGGGAATTGTCATTGTTTCCGGCCCATGTTCCGAGAACGAATGACGGAGTGTATCCGATAATCCATGTATCGCGAGAATCGTTCGTGGTACCGGTCTTTACCGCAACCTGTCTTCCAGGGAATTCAAGTGCAGATCCGGCGCCATAAGCCGGGATACGCGCGTTGTTGTCTGATAATATTTTGTTTATCTCAAGCGCGGCATTCTTTTGAATAACCTGAACTTCCGGGTTCGATTGGTATTCTTCAAGAATATCTCCTTTTCCGTTAGTGATTTTGATGATAAAAGTATTGGGATTTCTATTGCCATTATTCGCGAATACGCCGTAAGCCCCAGTCATCTCATAGAGGGAGACCTGTCCTGAACCGAGAACAAGGGTGAGTCCGTACTGATTTGCATCACCGAGAGTGTTTATTCCCATTTTTTGGGCTGTGTTTATTGCATTTTGTACACCGACAAGATAAGAAAGCTTTACGGCCGGAATATTTATCGATTGAGCTAATGCGTCACGAAGGGCCATTGGACCGCGGTATTTCATGTCATAGTTAGTCGGCATATAACATTCCTCCGGTTTGGTGTCTGATGATGCCGGAACCCCGTTCGGTGTACAAGAAGAATTGAACTCAGTCGCAACATCAAAGAGGGCAGTATTGGGTGTATACCCTTTCTCGAAAGCGGTGACATAAATAAACGGCTTGAAAGAAGAACCCGGCTGTCTATTAGGGGAGAGTGCGACATTAAAATTCCCGTCGATCTCCTTGTTGAAATAATCTCTGGAACCAACCATAACAAGAACCTGTCCCGTTTTTGGGTCTATTCCGACAGCCGCGGCATTGTGAGCGTTAAATTCTGTTACGTTTGCTTCCCCATATTGCTTGACGGCGTCCTCAGTCTTCGTTTGCATGCCCGCATCAAGTGTGGTGATAATGTTAAGTCCGCCTTTTTCGATCATATCAGCACCATATTTATCCTCAAGATATTGTTTTACCATAAGGACAAAATGCGGCGCGGTAATACTTTCAGATGGATTTTGTTGTATGAACTTCACTTCTTCTTTCTTTGCTTTGTCATACTCTTCTTGAGTGATCACTTTTGTTTCAAGCATTTTACTGAGAACAAGATCCTTTCTCGTGTCCAGATTCTTTTTATTGTTCCCGTAAGGAGAATAATAGGTCGGGGCCTGTGGTATTGCTGCTAAGTAGGCTGATTGCGCGAGGTCCAGGTCTTTTGCGTGGATATTAAAGAATGCGCGGGATGCTTCCTCTATACCGTAAATGCTTCCGCCATAAGGAACTTCGTTGAAATAGAGTTCAAGTATCTTGTCTTTGGTAAGTACGCGCTCCATTTTTATGGCGATGATCCACTCTTTAAGTTTGCGTGTAACTGTCTTTTCGGGGCTAAGAAAGGCATTCTTCGCAACTTGTTGAGTGATTGTTGAACCGCCTTGGCTAAAACTGTGTGAGGTGAGGTTGACCCATATCATACGAACGATCGCTTTTAGATCTACGCCGTTGTGTTCATAGAATCGTGAATCCTCGATCGATATCGAGGCGCGCGTAGCATATGTCGATATTTGATCGAGTGATACAACCGTTCTCTTTATATTACTGTGCACATCGTAAAGAAGCACTTTTCCGGTGCGGTCGAATATTTTTGTGGATTCTGACATTGTCCAGTTCTCGAGAGTCTCAATATTCGGGAGTTCTATTGTGGACGACCAGATCAAAAGGACCCCTGTTGCAAAGAAACCAAGAGTCAAGAATAAAAAAAAGATATTTCTTACAATATGTTTCTTGTGTTTATGTGTGTGTTCATTATGTTCTTTTTTCCAAAAATTTTTGATGCTCATGGTTTTTAAAATACCACAAAAAATGCTTTACTTCAATATATGTAATAAAGGGATTATGGACACAGATATCCTTAAAAAAATATCCGCCCTTGATAAAAGGGTGGATATTTTTTCCTAAGAATTTTTTAATATTCTTCCTCTTCTTCCTCCTCTTTGTTGTCCTCGTCCGGGTCTTTATCCTCATCTTCGTCATCGGTTTCGAGTTCCTCGTCCTCTTTGTCGTCAAAAAGATCCTCGTCCTCGTCATCTTCCTCGTCCTCATCCTCTTCTTCTATAAGTTCGTCTTCATCGTCCATATTAAAGAATGGGCTTATAATATCTTCGTCGTTCATTTTCGCAATATGAGAATACTCGCGTATTTCCATAAAAATGTTTAAATAAGGCTTTTAAATTTTTGTTTAAACCTTTCGTATTGGAAGGTTTTTGTGCGTGATGGAAACATTTATATCAGATACGAAAAAAAATGCAAATTTCTTGTGGAAAAAATGTTTTTTTACTCTGCTTTGGTGTTTGACCCGGCGACCCGATATGAGGCAAGACAAGTGAGCGCGCAGGCGATAGCGTCATATTCGTCGTCTTTTGCGTCCGGTCGGTCTATTTTTATGAGGCGCTTCGTCATTTCGGTTACTTGGGTTTTGTCGCTTCTTCCGTAGCCCGTCATTGCTATTTTTATCTGGAGAGGTGTGTATTCATATATTTTGAGACCGCCGCGCGCCGCTTCGTACATGACAACACCGCGCGCCTCCGCAACATTCATCACGGTCTTTTGGTTTGTGTTGAACATCAGTGTCTCGATTGCGAATGTATCAGGTCCCCATTTTTTTATTACTTCAGCAACCCTTTCCCCAAGTAAAAATAGGCGTTCGTTGAAAGGAAGCTTAGAAGAAGTTTGAAAACACTCGGAGTGAATGAGTATTTCTTTATTATCTTTTTTTTCTACGATGGCGATACCGAGACGTTCGTATCCGGGATCGATGCCTAAAATACGCATAGTTTTATAAAATTCGAAATCCGAATATCGAAATTCGAAACAAATTCAAATTTTCAAAATTAAAACCGGAAAATCGTTTAAGATTTTGAATTTGGTAATTGTTTCGAGTTTTGTGCTTCGGATTTAGGGTTTTTATTCGGCGGAAGTATATACCGCTTGCACTTCGTCGTTGTCTTCCAGTTCGTCTACTATATGTTCGAGTTTTTCGAGGTCTTCATCGGAAAGGTCGGTGGTTGTTTTTGGGATGTATCCTTCGCTTGTTTTTTCAAAATTCCAGCTGGCTGCTCCCGGTGTGGCAATGGCTGCTCCGTTTTTGGATAAGATGTGTTTCACTTCTTGTGCGGCTTTGTTTCTGTTGTCGGTAAGCGCGATAACGATCATTCCACAACCGCCGGGGCCATACCCTTCATACATGATGGTTTCCATTGTTCCCTGTTCGTTGCCTGTTCCTTTTTTAACCGCGCGATCAATATTGTCATTCGGCATATTTTCCTTTTTCGCTTTTTCGATTGCCGCACGCAGTGTGGGGGAGTTCATGTCGCCGTTCGCAAGTTTGGATTCGACGGCTATCAAACGAGCGTATTTTGAGAAGATTTTGCTTTTTTTTGAATCGGTCGCCGCTTTTTTGTTCTTAATTTGAGACCATTTATTATGTCCGGACATGTGTTTAGTGAGTAGTTAGTAGTAATTAGTTTGTAGGCGCTATTTGGAAGTCATAAGTTGTGACTTCGAAATCCTATTTTGTTTTTAGGCTTTTCTTCCTCTTTTAACAACTGTCTTAGTGTATCAAAAACTATTTTAAAATGCTTGTCGTATTTTTTCTCCATTTGTTCGATCTTTTCAGTTATTTCCCGGTGGCTCGAGAGCATTTCGCGTAGTTTAACAAAGGTTCTCACAATTTGGATATTTACCAGAATTGCGCGCTCGCTTTTTAAAACGCTTGAAAGCATAAGTATACCATGTTCAGTAAAAGCCATCGGTAAATATCTTTCTCCTCCATGAGTGACTAAACTTGAGGTCACAAATTGTGACCTCAAGTTCTCAAACTCTTTTTGATTGAGTTCAAACATGAAGTCCTCGGGAAATCGTTCCGCGTTTCTTTTTACAGCCTGGTTGAGAACTTTTGTTTCAACCCCGTATAATTCCGCAAGGTCTCTTGCAAGAATAACCTTTTTACCGCGAATCAGGAGAATTTTCCCCGCAACCCTTTCAATCGGTATAAGGTGTTTTTCTATCATTATGCTTGAAAAATAGCACAAAAAAGAAGGTTTTTCAAATTAAAAAACACCCGCCCGCAATCCTTGCGATGGGTGTTGTCCGGAGCTACTTGGAGAGAGTAGTGCTTCCCTCCTTAATGTTCCCGCAGCTGAGACAATAGGTCCTCCATGGATGACTCTTTGTCGTGGTGCGGTCGAGGGCCCACTCCAGACCTCCTTCCTTATCGCACCACTTTATCTCCAGAGTGTATCCGGACACCCAGAAGATGATAGCCGTTATGGCGCTCGTGGCGCACACGACCATGAACGCCACGGTGGCGGTTTTTCCGAATACCGCCATGAGAGTGAACCCTTCGAGGGCCGAGGTAAGAAGGACGCTACCCCCGAGGACAAACCACACCCAGCCGTACAGCCAGGCAATACCCAGGCAGTAACGGCCAATGCGACGGACGTTCGAGTTAGCTTTCACGGGATTTCTCCATCATTGTTAAAGGGCGAATGACAAGTAATATTATATCACTATATAAATTATATGTCAAATCAGGTGGTTTTTATGATTCTTTTTTAGCCGTTAAATCTGAAAAACGGTATAAACAGATGATTTTTAAATTAAATAAAAAAACACCCACCCGCGTTCCTTGCGGGGGGGGTGCTGCATTTCCACCGGATGGCTCTATCCACCGAGGCTTCCGCCGATACCTCCATCTTGTTCACCGCAGTGAATACAGACGTGGTCCCAGGGGTAGTAGGTGTTTCCGCTCCAAATGTCGTGGCTCGTACTTGTCCGTGAGAATGACAATCTCGTTTTTCTCTCGGCCTTGCACCACTCACGGGTTACGGTGTAACCCCAGAAGAGGTGCAGGCCAAGGCGGAGGACCGCACTCGAAGCGAAGACCAGCGTCCAACAAAGGAACACGGTCGCTTCCGCAGGGTTCATGGTGTCGGTGTATGTGCCAGACACCACCTTAACTCCCGTGATTATAAGCGCGATCAGGAGGATGACCCACCACGCCTGGGCATAAAGCCAGGCGAAGGCCAGGGTATAGCGGCCGGCGCGACGGACGTTCGGACTAACTTTCACAGGGTTTCTCCTTGGTGTTAAAGGGCGAATGACAAGTAATATTATATCACTATATAAATTATATGTCAAGAATTGTAGCATTGCAGCGTCAAGTTTACACTCGCGCACTTCCATAGCTTCTCCATTGGAGTCATCCCATCCATCCCGAGTCCTCGATGCCGTCTCTCGTTGTTGTAGTACTGGAGGAAGAGGTTTAGA
>Ga0247842_10000733_pt1 | contig 63513 bp, 50 predicted proteins | sample LaCruzMarch2015__3_FD_192411 | JGI IMG/M metagenome (GOLD analysis project Ga0247842, IMG submission 192411) | Freshwater microbial communities from meromictic Lake La Cruz, Castile-La Mancha, Spain - LaCruzMarch2015_19m | ecosystem: Environmental > Aquatic > Freshwater > Lake | place: Spain... | reverse complement strand
GAGGACGCGGGATTCGTTGTATTTCTGAGCGTTGAAAAAGATCTCCCCCATCTTGAGGACAGCCGTGGCGATCTGATCCGGCTTCCCCTCGATCTCCCCGAGTTTGCGGAGTTCGCGCTCGTTGTCTTTATCCAGCTGCTTTTTGAGAGGCAGGTTATTGGCTCGAAGGGCAGCGGCTTTTTGGGCAGGGAAGGCCGCGATTTTTTCTTTTTGTAGCTCGATGATCTCGTCCTTTGGCAAAATCGAGCGGTAGGCTTCGAGAGCTTGCTGGAAGAGCGGTGGCCGGGCTTCGTCCGGGCTGAACGAAGCTTGTGTGAAGAGGATCTCCCCGATCTGGAAGTAAGATTCGTTGATGAGGCCGATATCCTTCTTTTCCGCGATCACTTGGCGGAGGAGATCCTCACCTTGCTTGAGCAGCGACATCCCCTTGGTTTTGTCTCCGCCGTCCTTCGCCAGTTCCTGACCACCCAGCGTGGCGAGGGCGAGGGCGAGGAGGTTTTTGCTCGAAGCGACCGTTCCGCTCTGGGCGAACTTTTGCACATTCGATTGCAGGTCCTCGATGGCCTTGTCGTAGTTTTGAATTTGGTAGTTTGCCACCGCGCGACCAAAGACCGCGCTTTCGAGTTCTGGAGACTGTGGATATTTCGTAATGAAGTCCGAGTATTTCTTGATGGCTTCCTCAAAAGTCGACTTGCGTTTTGGGTCGTTGAGATCCATGGCAGAGGCCTTGGAGGCAAGGATCTGCGGGAGAAAGCTGTCGACGACTTGAGCGGCTTCAGCGGGGAGCGGCGGGCCGGTCAGCGCTTTGGCGAGCGTGGCCTGGGCTTGGTCGAAATTTCCAAGAAAAAACTGGGAGAACGCGAGCTGGATCGTGGCCGTTGAGATGATGCCATCGGTGGGATAGTCTTTGATGACTTTTTCGTAGGCGGCCGAGGCACCCGTGTAGTCGCCGCTCGAAAACAGCGCGTAGGCGGCTTCGTTCGCCGCAGCAGCCGCCGGAGATTGCGCGTGAACATCCCTAGGGATGGCGGTGATGAAGAGGAGGGCGAGCAGCGCGGGAACCAAGGGAGCTTTCATAAACACACTGGAGATGATAGCTCGCCCGGCGTCAGGATTCCACCCGAAAAAGCGCAGCGGTGCTCACTTCGTGGGACCCGATGGCGAGGGCGAGGGGAAGTCGAGTTCGACGACGACCGGACGGTGATCGCTCGGCTTGCCTTCAACGACCTCCACGCGAGCCGAGCGAAGCTTCACATTCTTTGCAAAGACGTGATCGAAGCAGGTGTCAGGGAACGGAGGGTAATTTGGGTTTTTCGAAGGTTCGCTCGGGAGGGTAACGCGATCTTTGAAGGGGATGCCCTCCCAGCACCAAACAAACCCGGCTTTCTGGAGATCGATGAGAGATTTTTCTTTTGTGAACTTCGGGTCATCCAGAGAAGTGTTGAAGTCTCCCCCAATGATGACGCTGACTTTCCCGGTTACCGCATAAGCTTTTTCCATAGCGGCGACGTGATCGAGTAATTGCCTGGATGACTCCTCCCGCATCGCAAAGTTCTCCTTTTCATCACCTCGGTTGCTTTTCAGGTGGACGGTGTAGACGAGGAGTGTGTGGCCCGGAACCGGCTGGAATGCGGCAAACGTGAAGCCCCGCTTCGGATTGGCTTTCGACGGCTTCCATTCCTCCCACCAAGCACTCATGGCCGGAAGGCGGGATGCAATCCCGATTTGCTGACGGGTCGGCAGCCCGGTCTTTTCATCCAGGAACGCCGAACAAACCTGAGTGGTCACGCCCGGCGTCTTGTAGAGCGAAATGTCGATGGCTTGCTCGTTGAGAACCTCGCAGACGCCGAGAATATCGGGAGCCAGAGCGGCCATCGCCGGAACGACTTTTACGATTTGGTCGACGGCTTGCGGAGCACTCGCCTCCGGTTCGCCGCCGGGGAACCATGCGATATTCCAAAAGACGGCTCGCACGGATTTGGTCGCTCCGTCCTCCGCCTGGAGCGGAGCGAAAGCGACGAGGGCCAACAGGCAGACGCAAAGGGTGTGGCGCATCCGTAGCTTCTCGGTGGATTTCTCCAACGGGTCAATCGCAATGTCTCGCCTGCGAGTCTATCCCAGCGCTGTCTTGAAAACTGATGTCACGCGGTCGATCTCCGCGCGGGTATTATAGAAATGCGGGCTGAAGCGGAGCCACTGGTCACCATTCCGCGTGGACCGAAGCGATGCGACGATATTGGCGCTCTCGAGGGCGGCAAACAACGTCGGGGCCGGAATCCGAGGGTGCCTCGCCGTCACAATTCCTGAGCGGAGCGGATTGTCTGCATTCGGCGAAAGGAACTCAAAGCCCAGCTCTCGAAGGCTGGTCTCAAGATGGTCGCGCACGTCGAGGATTGCGGCCTGCACGCGATCGATTCCAAAACCGAGGAGCATGTCGAGCGAGGCTGCCATGCCATACATACCAGCGATGTTTAGAACGCCGGGCTCGTATCGCCGCGCGGTCTCCTCAAAGCAAATTTCCTCCTGCGCGATGAAGTCGGGAGAGCGGACATTCCATGCCCCGAGCAATGTCGGCCGGCAGATCTCAAAATTTCGCTTGGCGACATAGACGATCCCGATGGCAAGCGGGCCGAGCATCCATTTGTGAGCATCTGCGCTCAGGAAATCCACGTGCTCGACGCTCAGCGGAGCCGCACCCAGAGTTTGGATCGCATCGACGGAAAAAAGAATGCCGCGCGAATGCAGAAGCCGTCCGATCTCCTCGACATCAATTCTCCAGCCAGTGAGAAAATGGCAGGAGGCCAGTGCGACAAGGCGCGTCTTTGGAGTGAGTGCTGACTCGACGAGTTCAGGCGTGATCTGGCCGAGGACGGTCGGGCGAACATAGCGAATGATGACCCCGCGAGCGGCGAGGGCCGTCCATGGATAAACATTCGCCGGATAGTCGTCCGCGTAGCAGACCAGTTCGTCGCCCTGATTCCAATCTAGGCCATTCGCAAAAAGACTCAGGCCCAGTGAGGTCGGACCGAGGAGGGCAATCTCGGCGGACGTCGCTCCGATGAGGCTTGCACAGACGGCCCTTGTCCGAGCGACATCCCGGAGGACATCGCCAAATTCCTGGTGATGCCGGCAGCTTGCCATGGCGTGCGCACTCATGGCGTCCGCTGATCGGCGTGGCAGGACTGTTACCCCGGCATGCGCGAGGAAAATACTCTCCGAAGCGACGGGGAATTCGGCGAGGCGAGTCGCCTCCTCTGTGAAAAGGCTCATCGTTTTGAGGCCTCGGCTTCTTGAATGAGCTTCCAAAAATCTTTTGTCCCCGAGAGGCCGGAGTCCTCCTCGTCGAGCGGGAGGTTCGAACGAAAGAGAAAGTCCCGAATCGTATTCTTGTGCAGGACCCGGTGAACGAGCAGGCCCTCTGCATGCTTCTCGAAGTAAATGCGGTAGTCCATGGCCCGGTAGCGATGGAGCACTCGCCCATCCCGGCTCACCGTCCCAAATTGCTCTCCCTCGAGCGACTTGAAATCTCCGGGAAGAAAATGAAACTCAGACAGCAACTCCAGCTGAAGGTCCTTCGGAAGCGCTGCCATCTCGGACGCACTTATCTTGTTAAAAATCACTTGGAACACGCGCAGACCATACCCGCAGGACCATTGGCATTGGCAAGCCGCGAATTTTCCTTCGTGCTCCAGACTGAAGGGACGGACCTCGCCCGCTCGCCGAAACGAAGGCACAAAAAAGGGGCCGCCATTTACGGCGACCCCTAATTTTTGAGGGGAAAGTGTGTGAGTTACTTGGCGGCCGCCTTTTTCTTTTTCACGGAAGGCCGGACAATAACATACGAGCCTTTGGCCCCGGGGATCGCGCCGCTGACGACGATGACACCCTCTTCGCCGCGGACTTGGAGAACGCGGAGGTTTTGAAGTGTCACGCGCTCGTCACCCATGTGGCCTGGCATGCCCATGTTTTTCCAGACGCGGCCTGGAGTCGAACGGTTGCCGATGGCGCCGTTCCGACGGTGCATGGTCGAACCGTGGGTCATTGGCTGGCCTGCAAAATTGTGACGCTTGATCGTGCCTTGGAAGCCCTTGCCCTTGGACTGGCCGATGACGTCTACGTATTGGCCGGTCTCGAAGATGGTGACACCGAGATCGGCGGATTCCGGAGCGGCTTCGCCCTCTGCGAGGCGGAACTCGCGGATAAAGCGCTTCGGGGTGGAGGCCGTCTTGGCGAAATGCCCGGTCTGGGCTTTGCCGACGCGATGCGGCTTTTGGTCGTCGAATCCGACTTGGATCGATGTGTAGCCGTCCTTGTCTTTGGTTTTCGATTGGAGGATACGATTTCCGCCGGCTTCGATGACCGTTGCGGGTGTGCTGCGACCCTTTTCGTCATAGACGCGGGTCATACCGATTTTTTTTCCGAGAAGTCCGATGCTCATGGCGTGTTCAGATTTTGATGGTGATGTCGACGCCGGCTGGGAGGTTCAGCTTGCGGAGTTCGTCGACGGTTTTCGATGTGGGCTCGACGATGTCGAGCAGGCGCTTGTGGGTGCGAATTTCAAATTGCTCCATCGACTTTTTGTCGACGTGCGGTGAGCGGTTCACGGTGAACTTTTCGATCCGGGTGGGGAGTGGGATCGGACCGGTCACTTTGGATCCGGTGCGCTTGGCGGTTTCAACGATCTCGGCCGCGGAGGCGTCGAGAACCCGGTAATCAAACGCCTTGAGGCGGATCCGGATTTTTTGGGCTGCTGGTGCTGACATAGTTTATAAAGAACGGTTAATGTGAACTGCAAATCCCGACATCGAGCGGGATGGGGAGAATAGGAGAGAACGGATCTAGCGCAAGGAGAAAAATTGCAGAAGTGAAAGTATTTTCTCTTCGCCGAGCCCTGCCCGATGATTGCCGGGGCCGGGCTGTGGACGATCGTAATCACGCTCTCTTCAGCGAGCCCGCTTCCGTCAGAGCCGCCGCGTTTCTCACGCCATTTTCGTTCCGGCGCGTTTGCGCATGTTGGCGTCGAGGATTTTTTTGCGCAGGCGGAGGGATTTTGGTGTGACCTCGACGTATTCGTCGGGCGCGATGTATTCGAGCGACCGCTCGAGGGTCATGACGAGCGGGGTCTGGAGTGAGATGCCTTTGCCGTCGCCTTGGCTGCGCATGTTCGTCAACTTTTTGGCTTTGCAGGGGTTGACGGGCATGTCGTCGGGGCGGGCATTTTCGCCGATGATCATCCCTTCGTAGATCTCTTCCTGTGGTCCGATGAAGAGGCGTCCGCGTTCTTGGATGGTATCGAGGGCGTAGGCCATGCTGGTCCCGCCTTCCATCGAAATGAGCACTCCGTTTCCGCGGCTCGGGATTTCGCCTTTGTGCGGCCCGTATTCCTTGAAGAGGTGGCTGGCGATCCCGTGACCTTTGGTGACGTTGACGAGGTCGGTCTCGAAGCCGATGAGGCCGCGGGTGGGGATGACGGCCTCCACGAGCACGCTGTGGGACTTGTGTTCCATGTTCACGATCTCGGCTTTGCGCCCGGCAAGAGATTGGAGGATGTCGCCGAGGTTGTCGGTCGGAACGTCGACATAGAGGGTCTCGAGGGGTTCGAGGAGAGCGTCGTGTTCATCGCGCTGGAAAATGACTTCCGGGCGGGAGACGAGAATTTCAAAGCCTTCGCGGCGCATCTGCTCGACGAGCACGGCGATCTGCATTTCTCCGCGCGCCTTGACTTCGAAGTGACCGGCGTTGTCGGTATCGCTGACGAGGATCGAAACATTCGTCCGGGTCTCGCGGATAAGGCGGTCGCGGATCTGGCGGGCGGTGAGGAGCTTCCCGTCGCGGCCGGCGAGAGGGGAGTCATTCACGCAAATCTTCATCGCGATCGTCGGAGGGTCGATATCCACGAACGGCAACGCCTCGCGGTCTTCGGAGTCCGTGAGCGTTTCGCCAATGAAGACCTCCTCGAAGCCCGTGATTCCGACGATGTCACCCGAGAGGGCTTCTTCGATCTGAACTTTTTCGAGCCCTTCATGGCCGAAGATCGCCGTGACCTTGCCCTTCGCCTTGCGTCCGTCTTTGTGAAGGCAAACAATGTTCTGCCCGACCTTCACCATTCCGCTGATGATGCGTCCGTAGGCGATTCGGCCGAGGTAGTCGCTGTAATCAAGGTTCGAAACGAGCATCTGGAAAAATCCGGCGTCGGAAACTTTCGGGGCCGGGATGTGCCATGCGATGGCCTCGTAGAGCGGAACCATGGTATCGCTCGGATCGACGAGTTCGCGCTTGGCGTAACCGTCACGGGCACTGGCGTAGATGTGGGGAAAATCCAGTTGCTCGTCGGTGGCATTGAGTTCGATGAAAAGCTCGAAAACCATGTCGAGAACTTTGTGCGGGCGGGCATTTTCCCGGTCGATCTTATTGATGACGACGATCGGTTTGAGTCCGTTCTCCATGGCCTTGCGGAGCACAAATTTCGTCTGAGCCTGAGGGCCGTCGTGAGCGTCGACGACGAGGAGCACGCCGTCCACCATCTTCATGATGCGTTCGACTTCCCCGCCGAAATCGGCGTGGCCGGGGGTGTCCACGATGTTCACATGGTATCCATTCCACCGGAACGCGGCATTTTTTGCGCGGATGGTGATGCCTTTTTCTTTCTCGAGGTCCATCGAATCCATCATGCGGATCTCGGTTTTCTGGTTGGCGCGGAAGGTGCCGGCTTGCTTGAGCAATTGATCCACGAGGGTGGTCTTGCCGTGATCGACGTGAGCGATGATTGCGATGTTGCGAATTTTATCCATAGTGCGTGGCCCGAACGAGGGCGGGTGCGGACTATGCTAAGGAGGGCGGGGGATGTCAACCTGCGGGCGGGGTTTTCTTTTTTCTCGCAGGTGGCTGTAGCTGGCCAATCGGGCATCGGTTGACGGTGGACGGGTGGGTGATGTATTCAGGGAGCGTGCCGAATATGCCGCAACGTCCGCCTTGGATTCCCGAAGAGGGAGGCGGCGTTTTCGCGACATCGGTGATGCCGGGGATCGACCATCCGGAGCCGGTTCCGTTGGCCGGGGGCAAGGCCCGAAGGATGCCGAGCGTGGAGGAACTGGTGGAGGGGATCTATGGCGGCGACCGCGCGCTGTTGTCGCGGGCGATCACATTGATCGAGAGCAACGCGCCAGCGCACCGTCCACTGGCACGCGAAGTCCTTCGCAGGCTCGTCGACAAGCCCGGATTCGCCCAGCGCGTTGGGATTTCCGGGGTTCCTGGAGCAGGAAAAAGCACGTTCATTGAAGCGCTGGGGAATTTTCTCTGCGACCGAGGGCATCGTGTCGCCGTGCTCGCGGTCGATCCGAGCAGCTCGCTCACGGGAGGGAGTATTCTCGGCGATAAAACGCGTATGGAGACGCTGTCCCGCCGTGAGGATTGTTTCATCCGTCCCTCGCCGTCTGGTGGCACGCTGGGCGGGGTTGCGAGAAAAACCAGGGAGACCGTCGCGGTGTGCGAGGCCGCAGGATTTGATGTCGTCCTCATCGAGACCGTGGGAGTCGGACAGAGCGAGATCTCCGTTCGCGCCATGGTCGATTGTTTTCTCCTCCTCCTGATCGCCGGTGCTGGCGATGATCTTCAGGGCATGAAGAAGGGGATTTTTGAAATCGCCGATGTTTTGCTCGTTAACAAAGCCGATGGGGAAAATCGTGTTCGAGCTGAGGCGACGCGGCAGAATTTTCACCGTGTGATCCATTTTCTCTGTCCGGCAACGGTCGGGTGGGAACCTCCGGTGCTGGCGATGTCGTCGCTTGCGCGGACGGGAATCTCGGACGCATGGGAGGCTGTGGAGAAATATTTTTTTCACGTCCGCGCGCACGGGCAATTCGAAGCCCGTCGGCGCGAGCAATCGCTCGCGTGGTGGCGCACACTCGTCGAGCAGGAACTCCGGATCCGATTCCTCGCCGACCCGTCGGTTGCCGGGCTTTCCAAGCAACTCGAATCTGATATTCTCGCTGGAAAAATCGCCCCGTCTCTCGCCGCCGAGGAAATTTTAAAAATGCTTTCCTTCGTTCCCAATAAATTATGACCCCTTCCAAGCTCACTCTCGTCTTTGCTCTCCTTGCAGGATTCGCCGCTGGGTCCGCCGTTGGCTATTTCGCAGGCGGCCGTGGCACCGTTGTTCCGGACGCGACGGCACCTTCTTCAAAGAGCCCCACGATGGCCTCCGGCTCTTCCTCAAGTCCAGACACCCCCGAGGGAGCATCGGCCGAGTCGTTTGAGCCCCGCCCGGGCACCCAGCCGATCACCACCGAACAGCTGCGGGCCGAGCTGGCCGAGATCGATCAGTTTGGGTTTGGCGGCATGAATTCCATGCGGAAGTGGGCAGATATCGGTGACCGCCTTCGTGTTTCCGATCCCGCAAAGATCGCCGCCGAGATGACCACCTCCGCCCAGCAGCCGGGGCGCGAGATGGGGTGGAGCTTCGTCATGGCGGCTTATGCGGAAAAAGATCCGCAGGGCGCATGGAATTTCGCGCTCGCCATGAAGCCCGGGACCGCCCGCCAATCCGCAATGATGGCGGTTGTTTCCTCGATCTCCGGGAAAGATCCCGCCCGCGCCTTGACGATGGCCGATTCGATCGAGGACCAGCAAATGAAGCGCCAGATCCGCTCGATGGCGATCATGACGATCGCGCAGAAAGATCCCCGTCGAGCCTTGGAGCTTGCGACGGAGAAAAAAGAAACAGGCGACGACGACTATGCGGTCTCGATGATTTTTCACCAGTGGGCGAGAAAAGACCCCGAAGGTGCGAAGTCCGCCGTGGCGAAGCTGACCGGTCGGGCCGCGGATCAGGCGCGGATGTCACTCATGATGGCTCTCACCCAGAGCGACCCGCAGGCCGCGTGGAAATACGCACTCACGCTCCCCTCGTCAGGCGAAAATCACCAGGACCCCCGCCAGCAGGTCATCCAGACATGGTCACAATCCGAGCCTCAAGCCGCCCTCAAGGCCGCGCTGGAAATTCCGGATTCCGGCGTGCGTTCCGGGGCGATTTCCGCAGCGGTCGGGGCATGGGCCAGGAGCGATTTTAAGGGAGCACTTCAATATGCCGTCGGCGTTCAGGACTCAACGATGCGGTCAGATATCTTTCGTGCGATGAGCATGAATTCCTCTGGGAACCGGCAGGAGCTCCTCGACGCCGTGCTCGAGCACATGCCCCCTGGTGATAATTTTCAGCAGGCGGTGTCGAGCATTGTCTCCTCATGGGCTCGCGAGAATCCTTCGGAAGCCGCTGCCGCGCTCGCCCAGCTCCCACCCGGTCGCATTATGGCTCAGGCCGCGTCACAGGTCGTCTCCCAGTGGGCGCAGACGGGAAACAAAGAGGAGGTCTTCACGTGGGTGCGCCGTTTGCCGGAAGGTGAGGCCCGCCAGAATTCCCTCAACTCGCTCTTCTCGCAATGGAGCACCCAAGACCCTCAGAAGGCCCTCGTCGCTTTGAATGCCCTGACGGCAGAAGATCGGAAGAGCGCGATCCGCTCGCTGTCTTCGGGATGGAGTCGGAAGAGCCCCGAGGCTGTTCTCCAGTGGTCCGCAACACTCACGAATACCGACGAACGCCGCGATGTCGTCCGCGATGCGGTCGCGCAGTGGGCCAATACGTCGCCCGAGGCCGCCGCGCAGTATGCCCAGCGCCTTGCCGAGAACGAGCGGGGGCCGGCCATGCAAGCCGTAGTCGACCGGTGGGCCTCGAAAGATGCCGAGGCCGCAGCGAACTGGCTTTCGCGTCAGCCTCCAGGCACGGCGAAAGACTCTGCCATCACCTCGCTGACGCGAAAGATTGCGACCGAGGATCCTGAAACAGCCCTCTCGTGGGCGGCGACGATCTCCGACCAGAAGGCACGGGAACGTCAGGTTGAGAATCTCGCCCGCGATTGGATGCGGCAGGACGCAGCGGCCGCCCGGACGTGGATCTCGACTTCCAATCTGCCTCCGGAAACCCGACAGCGCCTTACGAAATAAGATGTCTCACGAATCCATGACTCCGAACGAACGCCTCCAGAAATTCCTGACCCGAACGCCCGACCTCTCTGCCGCCGCTTTTGTTGCAGCGGATGCCAAGATTATGGGCGATGTCCGCCTCGGAAATGACTCGAGCGTTTTCTACGGATCTGTTCTCCGGGGAGACATTGAGTCGATCATCATCGGGGAGGGCAGCAATGTGCAGGACGGTTCGGTCATCCATTTGGCTGATGATCTCCCGGCCGTGATCGGAGCGTATTGCACGATCGGTCACGGCGCGATCGTTCATGCCTGCACCGTGCGCGATGAATGCCTCATCGGGATGCGGGCTGTCGTTCTCGATGGTGCCGAGATCGGTGAGCAGTGCCTCATTGCGGCGGGGTCGGTCGTGACTCCGAGAACGAAAATTCCCGCAGGTTCCATGGTCATGGGGATGCCTGCCAAAGTCGTGCGTCCGCTCTCTTCGGCTGAGCGGGCGGGACTCCGGGAATGGGCCGAGAAATACATTCACGTCGCCAGAGCTCATTCCGCTCTTCAGGAGCAACGGAAGCTTCCCCCGGGTTGATAGAAAATTATTCTTGCCAACAGTGTTGATATTAGAATATCTAATAGCTGCAACGTTATGAGTGCTACTATTCAAAAAATTGATCATCTGGGCATTGCCGTCAAATCGATCGAGGCCGCCCTGCCTTACTACGAAAAGACCTTGGGAATGAAGTGCGAGCATTTCGAGGAGGTGCCGTCCCAAAAAGTGAGGACAGCGTTTTTTGCCTGTGGCGAAGTTCACCTCGAACTGCTCGAGCCGACCGATCCCGAGAGCACGATCGCCAAGTTCATTGCCGACCGCGGGGAGGGGATTCACCACATCGCCTTTGCGACGTCAGACATCACCGGCCAGCTCGCGCAGGCCAAGGAATCGGGTGCGCGTCTGATCCACGAAGTTCCCTTTGATGGTGCTGGAGGAAAGCTCGTCGCCTTTCTCCATCCGAAGAGCTCGTTCGGGGTCCTCACCGAATTCTGCCAACCGAAAACCAGCGCCCCAGCATCCCACTAACTCACCCACGACTATGGCTATAAAAAAAGAATTTCTCGAAGAGCTCGCCACCCGCCGCCAAACCGTTCTCGACGCCGGCGGCAAAGACAAACTGGAGGCCCGCCGGAAGAAGGGGGTCATGACCGCTCGCGACCGGCTGGATGCGCTTTTCCAAGAGGGAACGTTCATGGAGTTCGGGATGCACGCGCAGCACACCTGTCACAATTTTGGCATGGAGAAGAAAGAGCTGCCTGCGGATGGCGTTGTGACGGGAACCGGATACGTCGGCAACCGCCCGGTGGCCGCCTACAGCCAGGACTTTACGGTGGCCGGGGGATCGCTCGGGGAGATGCATGCACAGAAGATTTGTGACATCATGGATTTTGCCCAGCAATCCGGGATGCCGGTGGTTTGCTTCAACGACTCGGGGGGAGCACGGATTCAAGAAGGTGTCGAGTCCCTCTCTGGCTACGGAAAAGTATTTTTCAAGAACGTCTATCTTTCCGGAGTCGTCCCGCAGATTGCGGTGATCGCAGGCCCGTGTGCTGGCGGGGCGGCGTATTCGCCAGCGCTGACGGATTTCCAGATCATGGTGAAGGATCAGGCGAACATGTTCATTTGCGGCCCGGATGTGATTTTAGCGGCCACCGGCCAGAAATGCACGATGGCCGAGGTCGGCAGTGCGGCGGCCCACGCGACGATCAGCGGGAACATCCACTTTGTCGCGGACAGCGATGCGCAAGCCGTCTCTATCGTTCACAAGCTCCTCTCGTTCATTCCATCGAATAACATCATGGATCCCCCGCATGATCTCACGGTTCCATTGACGCTCGAGGAGGATCCCGGGATGGATGAGTTGATTCCTGAGGATGCCAAGAACCCGATTGATGTAAAAGTCGTCATCGGGCGGTTGGTCGATCAGGGCGACTTCTTGGAAGTCCAGATGGATTTTGCGAAGAATATTGTTGTCGGATTTGGGCGGATCCAAGGAATCGTCGTCGGCATCATTGCCAACCAGCCGACATTCAAGGCAGGAGCACTGGATATCGACGCGGCGGACAAGGCCGCGAGGTTCATTCGTTTTTGCAACATCTTCAACATTCCCATCGTCACGCGGGTGGATACCGGAGGGTTTCTCCCGGGGGTGGCGCAAGAGCGGGGGGGAATCATTCGCCACGGGGCCAAGATGCTGTTCGCCTACGGGGCGGCGACGGTTCCGAAGATCACGGTCATCATGCGCAAGGCCTACGGCGGGGCCTACCTCGCAATGTGCAGCCAGGACCTTGGTGCGGATCTCGTTTTCGCATGGCCGACGGCGGAGATCGCCGTGATGGGTGCCGAAGGGGCCGTGAAGATTCTTTACAAGAGGGAGATCGAGAAGGATCCGGCCTCCGAGAGCAAGCTCATCGCTGATTATCGTGCAAAATTTGCGTCGCCCTATCAAGCTGCCGGAAAAGGAATGATCACGGATGTCATCCGGCCATCGCAGACCCGCGCCATGGTAGCAATGGCCCTGAGGAACACGCTGTCGAAGCGTGAAACTCGGCCGCCTAAGAAGCACGGGAATATCCCGCTGTAACGGCGAGGAGTCGGTTTGGTTTCCAAATTCAAAAAATAGATATGAAAAAACTACGAGTCACGGTGGATGGGAAAGTCTTTGAGGTTGTCGTGGAGGTTGTCGACGAACCCGGCAAATCCGCCCCGGTTCTCCAGCAATCCAGTGTCGCGCCCGTCGCATCCGCTCCGGCGCCTCGACCAGCGGCGCAGCCAGTGACGGCTGGGGCCGGTGGGGTTCCCAGCCCGTTGGCTGGCCGAATCGTGAGCGTCGACTGCACGGTGGGCCAGAAGGTCGCCTCCGGGGACAAACTGGCCACCGTAGAGGCTATGAAGATGAATACCTTTGTTTACGCGGCCACGGACGGCACTGTTGCGACAATCGCAGTCCAAGCAGGAGATGCAGTCGAGGAAGGGCAGGTTCTCGTCACGCTTTCCTAAAGTAACAACATGGATCCTATCTTAGCATCTGTCAGCGAGGTATTGCGGTTGGAGACAGCGGTTCTAGTAATCGTCGTGGTGGCGGTGGTCATTCTGGCCAAGATGGTCATGGACCTGAAAGCCGAGCTGCGAGCCCTCCGTCGCCAAGATCCGCAGACTCCACCGGCACCGACGGCTCAACCTGTCCCGGCGTCTGCGCCCGTTACTCCACCCGCTGACGAGGTGACGCCCGAGATTTTCACGGCGATTGTTGCGGCCATCCATTTGTCGCTGGGCGACCAACTCCGAGTCGTCTCGGTGACTCCCATGGAGTCGCTGTGGTCGAGGGAGGGAAGACGAACGATCTTTAGTTCGCATTCGACTCGCTAGGAGCACATAGACCTTCATCTGCCCCCCTTATGGATGGAATGACTCTCCTCTGGATCATCTTCGGCATCGCCGCCGTGGGCGTTTCGGCGCTCGATCTTTTCGTCATCACGCACCGACATTCCGACGTCGGTGTTGCATCGGCGGTGCGGTGGACCGGGGCGTGGGTGGCTGTTGCCTTGGGATTTGGCGTGGCCATTTTGTTTCTGCATCCCGGGGGTGGGGGTGTCGCGACGGATTATGTTGCCGGCTACCTGACTGAGTATTCGTTATCGGTTGATAATCTCTTTGTATTCATCCTCATCTTTTCGCTCATGGGGGTGCCGGAGATCGCCCAGCCGAAGCTGATCAAGCTCGGGATCTATCTTTCGATTTTCCTCCGAATCATTTTCATTCTATTTGGGATCGCTCTGATCGAGAGGTTTCATTGGCTGCTCTACGTCTTCGGGGCCCTGCTGATTTGGACGGCTTGGAAAATGCTCACGGCGGAGGAGGACGAGCAGGTGAACCCGAGGAACAATATTCTTTACCGGGTCGCATCGAGAATGCTGCCGGTGTTTGACCCAGGGCCGGAGAGCCGCCGGCTCGTCGTCCGCCATGCTGGGAAGCTTTCGGTGACGCCGTTGTTTTTAGTGTTCCTCGTGATCGGGAGCACAGATTTGCTTTTCGCGCTTGATTCGATCCCGGCGATTATGGGGATCAGCAACGATTCGTTCGTGGTGATCACATCCAATGTTTTTGCGGTCCTCGGTCTCAACTCTCTTTTCTTTGCGCTGCGCGGTGTGATGGGGATGTTTAAGTTTCTCAAGCACGGGGTGAGCGTCATCCTCTTTTTCATCGGAGCGAAGATGATCGCGGGCATCTACCATCCGATAGATGCTTGGTTCAAGGATCATGCCTTCGTCTCGCTCATCGTCATCGGGACAGTTTTGGTCGTGTCGATTGTGCTCTCGATTTGGCACAATCGCGCGGCGGATCAAGCGGCGGGAGGGGAAAGCTGATGAGTAATGTTTCCTTTGGTCTAACGATGCTGATCGTCGGGATGGGAGGGACATTGGCGACTCTCGCGCTGGTGGCTCTACTGATCCATCTGATCACGCTTTTCTTTCCGGTCCGGGATGAGAAGAAGGAGGAGAAAGATGGGTGACGCGATCTTAGGTGGTCTTGGGGCGTTGTTTGAGGGCATCCGCTTCCTGTTCGCGCATGGCGGGCCGAATGTGATCATGATCGCGGTGGCCTGCACGATGTTCTGGCTGGCGATCGCGCGCGGGGTCGAACCGCTCTTGCTGATGCCCATTGCGTTCGGGTGCCTGCTGGTCAATTTGCCATTGAGCGAGGTGATGGATGCGGGCGGGGTTCTGAATACGCTTTATGCCTTTGGAATTGGCAATGAATTGTTCCCCCTGTTGATATTCGTCGGCATTGGATCCATGACGGATTTTACCCCGTTGCTGGCCAACCCTCGGCTGTTGCTTTTTGGGGCTGCTGGGCAGGTTGGAATCTTCGTCACCTTGATCTTGGCACTAGCGCTCGGATTTTCGAAAGAAGAGGCGGTTTCCGTTGCTGCGATCGGTGCATGTGATGGCCCGACGGTCATTTATGTTTCGAACATGTTCGCCGAGATGGGGCGGATTCCCACGGCAATGGTCGGCGCTCTGGCGGTGGCGGCCTATTCGTATATGGCGCTCGTTCCCGTGATCCAGCCACCGATCATGCGCCTCATGACGACCAAGAAGGAACGGGCAGTGAAAATGCCGAGTCCGAAAGGCAAGATCTCCCCGGCTGCCCTGATCGCGTTTCCCATCGTCGTGACAGTTGTCACAGGAATCATTGCTCCTAAGGGTCTGCCACTTATGGGGATGATTATGCTCGGCAATTTTCTCAAAGTGTCCGGAGTCGTGCCACGGCTCGTTAACGCCAGCGAGAATGAGATCGCCAATGTCGCCACGCTCTTTTTGGGACTTGCCATCGGGGGCACCATGGCCGGCCAGCAGTTTCTGACGCGCGAGACGCTGATGGTCTTTGCTCTGGGCCTTGTCGCGATCACGATCGATACCGTGGGTGGCATTTTCCTTGGAAAAATCTGGTATTTGCTCTCGGGAGGAAAAGTGAATCCGCTTGTTGGTGCTGCGGGGATCTCGGCCTACCCGATGGCGGCGCGCATCGTGCAGAGTGAGGGGCAGCGTTGGAATAAGCAGAATTTTTTGCTGATGCACGCGATGGCGGCGAATACGGGAGGACAGATCGGATCGGTGATGGCCGCCGCGATCATGCTCTCGATTCTGAAGGGGATGGGGATCCTCTGAGTCCAGGCCAGCTTACTCGCTGGCAGGAGCCGCGAGACCTGCGATGCGGAATTCGATTTGCGCGCTATCGATGGCAGGGCCGATGAAGAGGGCAAGCGGCGTTTTTAATCGGGGGCTTGCCCCGACAGGGATGAACTGAATATCTTCCTCGACTCTTTGAAAGACGAAGAATTCAGCGGGAGACTCGGCGAATCGGACGAGGCCCTTTGCGCGAATAACCTCGCGAGGGAGAGCAGTGAGGAATGATTCGAATGCGGGGCGTGAGACGAGCTCAGGCAACGCCAGCTCGCACGAGGCGAAGTGACTTTGTTCGTGGTGGTGGGAATGTTCGTGCTCGTGGTGACATCCGGCGGTGCAGAGCGTTCGGGCAGGCATTCCTTTCACTGTTGCGATGACGGACTCCATCTCTTCGGCGAAGGCCTCGGGAGTGGTCGGGCGGCCTCGCACGCTCTTGGTGTGGATTGATTCCTGAACGTCCGACCAGCGGGCTGGAGAGACGGTATCGTGGCGGGTGACGACAAGATGCGAAGCCGTCATCGCCTGTTCCCGCTCGAGCGAATTGTGCCAGAACCGCTTTTGCCACCGCTGCGCGTCGATGAGTGTGACTTGGATGGGATCGGTAAATCCGCTGAGCTCCGGATCGAGGGCGAGTGCCTCGATGAGTGCGCCCGAGTCGGTCGTTCCGTTGGTCTCCACAATCATCACGCGATTTCCGCCATGCTGGAACGTCCGGAGCTCTTCAAATAACTGCTCCCGCGACCCGCAGCAGACGCAATCTCCACTCAGGGCACGGACCTCATCGATCAGGTCGCGGAACTGTTCGGCGTCGACCTTTGCATTCTGGTAATCGTTGATGAGGAGACCAGGCTTGATGCCCCGAGCTGCCAGAGCGGGGATGAGGGCTTTAAGAAACGTTGTTTTTCCAGAGCCGAGAAAGCCGACAACTAAGACGAGAGGAGTCATTGGCGGCACCTTGGCACAGTTCGCAGCAGATTTCCACTTTCAGGCAATGCCCGCGAATGTCGCCGAGATAAGGAGGAAGATGGCATAGAGAATGCCTGCAACTCCGAGGAACAGTGAAATGCCAAATGTCCAGAGGAGCACCTTACGGCGGGTCTGCCAGAAGATCGCGAGCCCGGCTGGAATCCCCGCGAAACCTGCCAGGGTCAAGGCGGTTTCGAAGGCTGGCACCCAAGTGAACACCTCAGTCTGAGAGCCAGGGTTCATGGCTAATCCCGGCAGGATCACACTTTTTGCAACGCCCAACATCGCCTCGATGACGATCCCGCCCGCGCCGAGGAGGTAAAAGAGGACGACGTGGACCGTGACCCAGACAACGATGAATGAGATGCCGAGCACGACCCGCCATGGATTGGGGGCCACTCGGGCAGGATTGAGATCAGAACTCTCTGGCATGACGCGCTCTTTAGCAGAGTTCCGGCTGTGACGTCATTCGGATTTTGTGGTTGGAACATTGCTGATCACGACTTTTCGTCCGGCGGTAATCGTGTAGGGTGAGGTTGTGATTGGAGAATTTCTCAAAAAGTTTCAAGCGGAGGCTGGGCGGGCATTAATTGATCGCGACCGGGAGCTCGAGTTAGCCCTGTGCTGTTTGATCTCGGGCGGAAACCTTCTCATCGAAGACACTCCTGGCGTCGGCAAGACGACCATGGTCAAGGTGATGGCAAGATTGCTCGGGCTGGATTTCAAGCGTGTGCAGTTCACCAACGACCTTCTGCCCGCGGATATTCTGGGCAGCCATGTATTTGATGCGGCCCGGCAGGCGTTCACTTTCCATCGAGGTCCGATTTTTGCGCAGCTCGTGCTCGGCGACGAGCTCAACCGCGCCTCGCCACGAACGCAAAGTGCGGTGCTCCAAGCGATGGACGAACATGAGGTCACCATCGAGGGCCACACCCATGCACTTCCCGATCCGTTCTTCTTTGTAGGCACACAGAACCCCGGGGAGCAGGTCGGAACATCGTTGCTGCCCGAGTCTCAGGTCGACCGATTTCTGATGCGGATCGCGCTCGGATTGCCCGATCGTGCCACGCAACGTCGATTGCTGGAGAGGCAGCGAGGGGATACCCGCGGGCTCGTTTTTGATTTTCAGAGTCTTCCCACCCTCGCATCGCCCGAGGACTTGATCCGCTGGCAGCAGGAAGCCGGCGCGGTCCATGTCTCCGATGCGGTTCTGGAATACATTTTGGATCTCTTTGAGGAATCACGCGGCAGGGGATGGCCGCTTTCGCCGAGGGCATGCCTCGGGCTGCAGCGGGCGAGCCAGGCGAGGGGATTTCTCCACGGTCGCGAACATGCTTTGCCCGATGATGTGCAAGCGCTTTTTCTGCCAATTACCGCGCATCGCCTCGCGCAGTTTGCCCGCGTGTCGGGCGACGCTCGCGAAGCAGCCGCCATGGCGGGCGCTCTCCTTGAGCAAACGCGAGTGAGATAGCGACGGAGCATGGCCGAGCGCGACCGCGAGCGGATTTACTTGATTCCCCGTTGGGCTGGATTGGTCCTCGGTACAGCGGTCCTTGCGGTCTTCGCCCTCGGCTACGTATCCCCGGCTACGCGAGGCCTCACCCAAGTGCTTGGAATCACGCTCATGGTTGCGAGCGTGGTTGTGCTGATCCAGAGCAATGAGAATCTCCGGGGAATCGATATTGTGGGATGTCGATCGTTGCCCGCGAGTGCGGGGGAGGATGTTGTGCTCGAGCTCACGCTGCGCAATCGCTCCCGCAGCGAGCGTGTCGGGATTTGGGTCGGTGAGGGGATTTCCTGGCGGCGGTTCTGGAAATCGAACCGAGGGCCCCGAGTGTGGGTTCCTTTGATTGCGGCGGAGGGCACGAGGATCATCCGGCTTCCGATTCCGACATCAAAGCGTGGACGGTTTCCTGTTCCGACATTGTGGATTTCGAGCGTTCTGCCATACGGTCTTGGTTTTGCATGGAAGGTGGTGGCGAGTTGCGGAACGTATTTCGTCTACCCGTGTCCGCGGGGGGCTCCCCTGAATGATGAAGTAGCCGGTGGACGGTTCTTTGGCGTGAAGGTCTCCCAGGGAAATGCCGATGTGACGGGGCATCGAAACTTCGAGCCAGGCGACCTGCTCTCGCGAATGGACTGGCGGGTTTATGCCCGCACAGGAAAGCTGATGGTGCGGACGTTGGAGGAAGGAGGGAGCGACGAGGTCGCGCTGCGTTGGCGGGACACAGATTCCCTCGCAGACGATGAGCCGCGCTTGGAGCAGCTGAGCTTCTGGATCTCGGAGTGCGTGAGGGAATCTCGCGGATTCACGCTAGATCTTGGCTCGTCTGATGGGCACCTCCACCATCGAAATGTCGTGGCTTGTTATGAAGCCCTCGCTGTTTTTCGAGGTTCGAAGGGTGAGGATTTCAACGGAGATTCGAAATGACGGCGTCCGGAGAGCAACAGGAGCGACTGATCGGGTGGGTGCTCGGAGCTGCGCTGGCACTCCATCTGCAACTGACAGGTGGAAATGCCGGGGCGGAAGCATCGGTTTGGGTGATTCTCGTGCTCGGTGCGGTTTTGCGGTGGCGGATGGTTTTCATCCCCAACTGGCTCGGGCGTTTGGCCATTTTGATCGGTTTCGCTGCAGTGATCACGTCTCAGCAAGGGTTTCGCCCGAGCGTTGTGCTCGGGGAGCTCGCCGGTTTGGTTGGGGCACTTCTTCTCCTGCGGCCTGTGAATTCACGTCGGGGGCTTCAGGTCATCCTTTGTCTTTTGGTGATGCTGACGACAGGCATATTGAATCCTAGCAGCAATCTGGGGGTGATATTTGTGATCGGGGATGCGATAGCCTTTCTCTTTCTGGCCGAGCAGATCCATCGTCCGCCCGAGGCGGCAGAAAGTTTCTGGGTGTCCGTGGTTCGGGCGTTCCGGATCGTCGTTCCCGTCGGGGCGGTTGTGAGCGGGCTCTTCTGGATTTTTCCGAGGCTGTCGGATTACACGCCCGCCGCGTTGACAGGGTTCTCCGTGGATGGAATTCTCAATCCCGGTGCGATTGCCGAGCTCTCCGCATCGCGGCGAGTGGCTTTGGTGGCTCGATTTGGGGAGGGGCAGAGGGTTCCCTCGGCGGGAGATTTGTATTGGAGGGGGCGTGTGCTCGAAACAAACGATGGGCTGGTCTGGTCTCTCGCAGCCAAGCGTGTGGAGAGAGAACGCCTGCTCGGCGAGGTGCGGCCGGGGGACCTTGCGGGGAGCGTGAGCTATGTGCAAGATCTGACCTCCACCCGTGGGGGAATCGTCCCTGTGCTCGACCATGCCGTGTTTGTCGATGCGGTTCGCGATGGAACGTCTGTTGCCGTGCTGGACATCGGGGCGGGTGTGCTCAGCGCGGTCGGTTCGGGCCCGCTGACGATGGAGGTTGTTTCGTCGTTGGATGAACCATCCGACCAACCTGTGTCGGCGATATCGAAAGGCAGTCTGGACCTTCCGTCGACCGTCGTTTCCAGTCGGGCAATCCTTGAGATTCGTGAGGAGGTCTTTCGCGCGAGCTCGACGGTTTCGGAGAAACGGGATGCGGTCGCGCGCTTTTTTCGCGATGCGGACTTTGTTTACACGACCAGGCCCGGGCGGGTGCGGAATTTGGAGCAATTCCTCACGATCCAGCGGCAGGGATTTTGCGAGCATTACGCGGCGGCGGCGGCAAATCTGCTGAGGCTGGCGGGGGTGCCAGCGAGGGTTGTGACGGGGTATCGGGGAGGGGAGTGGAATCCTTGGCTGCGGACGATAACCGTGAGAGACTCGAATGCTCATGCGTGGGTGGAGGTGTGGGATGACGGGCTGTGGCATTGGAGCCGTTTTGATCCGACCGATGCGGTCGATGCGACGATCGCTGGCCGGATCGAGCGGGAAATGGATGCGTCGCAATGGTCGATCTTTCGCACGGTTTGGAGCTATGTCGGCGCGTTCACGACGCTTGCCAACGAGTGGATCTCTGGGACATGGGCACGCGTGACGTCGAGCGACGTCTGGGAACATTTTCAAACCGCGCTCTTCGCTATCCTGTTTTTGGCGGGGCTATTCTGGATGGTTCGGCAATTGAGATCTGCGCGGGCCACGGGTGTTCCCGAAACGGCGGCCCGCCTTCTCTTAGAGTTGGAATCCCGCGCTGCGACATGCGGCCGGGCCCGGAATCCTGGCGAGACTCCTCTGGCGTGGTTGCATCGAATCGAACGGACCAGCGATTTTCATGAGGAGCGGGAGCACCTCCGTTCGTTCGCGGCGTCCTATGAGGCCGGGATGTATCGGCGTCCGGACGCCGAATCCCAGATCGTCGGGGATCTTATGGCCCATTCCACGCGTCTGAGATCGATTTGGAGGCGGAGGCGATTGTCGGCAGACTAAGCAGCCGGCTTTATGTTGGCGGACTTGGCCCTTTTGGCGGGGAGGGCAGATAGGATTTTCTGAACGGCCGCCTCGGCGGTGATTCCGTGCTTGGCTCGCAGGATCGGAACGGTGCCATGCTCGATGAACTGGTCCGGCCATCCGACACGGACAACGGGCGTGGTGATTCGACGGTCTGCAAGGTATTCGATGACCGCACATCCGAAGCCATTGTGAAGAACGTGGTCCTCCATCGTGCAGACGACATCGCATCCCCCGGCAAAAAACTCGATCGTTGACGCGTCAAGGGGCTTGATCCACCGGGCGTTGATCACGGCGGTGGAAATCCCCTGTTTTTCCAGCTCTGCTGCGGCTTCGAGAGCGAGTTCGCACATATTGCCCAAGGCAAAAATCGCAGCGGTCGTGCCGTGTTGAAGGACTTCTGATTTTCCGATTTCCAGAAGCTGTGGGGTCTTGCGCGGGACGACGCCTGTGCCCGGTCCGCGAGGGTAGCGAATCGCAATCGGGCCATCGTGGTAGTTGACGATCGTCCAGAGCATGTCGACGAACTCCGCCTCATCCTTTGGCTGCATGAAAACCATGCCGGGCACGTGGCGGAGGTAGCCGATGTCGAAGAGTCCGTGATGGGTCGGACCGTCATCACCCGAGAGTCCTGCACGATCCATGCAGAGAGCGACATTCAGATTCTGGAGGGCCATGTCGTGAATGATCATGTCATACGCCCGCTGCATGAATGTGCTGTAGATCGCGAGGAAAGGCTTCATGCCTTGAACGGCTAAGCCACAGGCGAAAATGCCCGCGTGTTCTTCGGCAATTCCGACATCAAAAAAGCGATCCGGGTGGCGCTTCGCGAATGAGATGAGCCCGGTCCCCGTAGGCATGGCCGCGGTGATGGCGGCAATTTTGTTGTTGTGGTCTGCGAAGTCAGACAGCGACTTGCCGAGGATTTCGGAGTAGGTCGGCGTCGGTGAGGCGACGGTCTCGCCGGTATCGAGGTGGAATTTTCCGAGGCCATGGAACTTATCCGGCTTTTCAATCGCCGGGGCGTAGCCTTTTCCCTTCTTCGTGAGGATGTGGAGGATGACCGGCTCGTTTTGTGTCTTGAGAAACTCAAAGGTCTGCGTGAGGAGACTCACGTCGTGGCCATCGATGGGTCCGTAATATCGGATGCCGAAGTCCTCAAAGATCACGCTCGGGGCAAGCAGGTTTTTTAGTCCCACTTCTGCCTTGTGAGCGAGTTTGCGGGCGCTCTTCCCGGCGATCCACTCAACGAACTGGGCCGCTTTTTCGTGGAGGTGGGCGTAGGACGGATTGGCGACAATGCGGTTAAGATACTCCGCAATGGCACCTACATTTTTCGCAATCGACCACTCGTTGTCATTAAGAACAATGATGAGCCGTTTTGTGGTCGAGGCGACATTGTTGATCGCCTCGAAGCTCACCCCACATGTGAAGGCGGCATCGCCCGCGATACAGACAACATGTTCTGTTCCACCCAGGCAGTCGCGGGCAGCCGCCATTCCCAGAGCCGCAGAGAGGGCGGTGCCAGCATGGCCGGCACCGTAGCAATCGTGTTCGCTTTCGGTGCGGAGGAGGAAACCATTGAGTCCTTCGTATTGGCGGATGGTTGAGAATCGGTCGTATCGCCCGGTGAGGAGCTTGTGGACATAGCCTTGGTGGCTGACATCGAAGACAAACTTATCTTTCGGGGTTTCGAAAACTCGGTGCAAGGCGATCGTGAGCTCGACAACGCCCAAATTCGGGCCAAGGTGCCCGCCGGTTTGGGAGAGGACGCCGATGAGCTCCTGCCGGATTTCCGAGGCGAGTTCCGGGAGACTGCTTTCCGGAAGGTTGCGAACGTCTTTCGGCTTTTTGATTTTTGCAAGGATCGGAGAGGTCATGAAGAGGCATCCTCGCCGGATTCGTCGAAGTCGCTCAGTGCGGCCCGGCCGCGGGCATCGCGGGTGATGATCTCGATTCGTTTTTCCGCCGCATCGAGTTTTTCCTGACAGGCTTTGACGAGTTGAACTCCCTCCTCGTAGCGAGAAATGAGAGTTTCGAGCGGGAGGCTCCCGGCTTCCATTTCTGCCACGATCGAATGGATCCGCTCGATCGAGGCCTCGAGGCCGGGTGATTTTGGTTCAGTTTTTTGCCCCATGGATTTCGACAGTCTGGATCAACCGCAAGGCAGCTAGGGCTTCTTGTTCCATCGGTCGCGATCTGCAAAAATGATGCACTCGCCCTCGATCGGCAATGCTGTGTAGAAAGGAAGAGCAAAGCCATCCACGCGAGGTGGTCGGGTGATGAGTAGAGCCCACTCTTTGTAAGCCCCCTTGTAGATATCAGAAAATAGCCGGAGGTTGCCTGTGACAGGGGTCAGATAGAGACCGCTGATTGGTGCACCCAGCATCCGATAGTCATTGATGCTGTTGAAGGATTTGACCGTATCGGGCAGCAGGAGGGACTTTCTCTGAGCATACCATGCGACGGCCCAGGGCATGTCGGACGCGATTATCTCGTCCTCCTCAAACCAGTCCGCAAGAATGCCGATGAATGGCGGAACGTAGGGCGGCCAGTTGATCGCCGCCCCGCGTCCACCCGTGAGGGTCGCTAGGAGCGGGATCGCCGAGAGAAACACGACCGTTGAGATGAAGATAATGCGGAGGATCGGGTAGCTCATTTCCCAACGGCTCCAGAGAACCATCAAGAATGCCAGACCGTAGAAAACAAAGATCGGGATAAACAGGACGTGGAGTTGATTCGACGAAACCGTGCCCCCCAGTCCGAAGACACCCATGCCGAAGACAGCTCCGATCCACATGAGGACGATGCACCACCGGAAAATCGATGTGACGGACGAACGGAATGGATGGAGGAGGGCGAGGAAGAAGGCGCCCGCGGCAAGGTTCATGCCAACATATGAAAAGATTGCCTCGATCTGTGCCGAGACATTGGCTTTCAGCCGCGAAATGATGCCTGCTCCACCGAGTCCCGGAGCGCCGTCTAGCGAGCGGAGGAAAGTTTCTTCCGGGGATCCCGTCGTCACAGCTCCGTAGATGGCGAGACCGAAGGGATTTCCTGAAACAGAGTAATTTCGCGCCATCCATGGAAGGACGACAATCATCAAAGCCGCGAGTCCGGCAAGGGCCGCGATGCCCCGGGGCTGGAAATACACGAGAGAAAAGATCAACCATCCCACAAAAATCCAGAGGGCGATCCCATGAGCGAGGGTCATGAGACCAAAGAGGAGTCCAGCGCCGAAAAGAGAGAGGAGGACCGGAACGGGCCGATCTCTCGAGCTCATGGCGATGAGTGTTAACCAAATCGCTCCCGAGAAAAGAAGCAGCATCAGCATCTGGGGAAGTCCCGACAGCGAGAACTGCCACATCATATCCGTGAGAAGAATGATAGCGCAGCCGATGAGAGAAAGCTTCGAGTCAAAAATCCGAGCCCCGATGAAATACCAGATTCCAACCGAGATCAGGAAGAAGAGAACGGCGGTCGCGGCAATGACACGGTCGCCGGCATAGACGAGATCGGTTGGCGTCATTTTCCACGCCGACTTGACCAAGCTCATGGGGAGAGCATTCACGAGGGGGTTGAGGGGGGACTGGTAGAAATCCGGAAAGTCGTCTTTTGGGACCCCTTTGCCTGCATGTTCGAGTTGCCAAATGGCGAGCGGGCGAATGAATTGGGTCGAGAATCCCTTGCCGCTCGCGATATTGCGGGCGATCTGCCCCTGATCCATCGCCGTCACGTTCGAGAAGCCTTTGAACTGAACGAATAGGTAGAGGAGGGTGAGGGCGACGATGAGAATGAAAAACATGGCCCCCCGGATATAGGGGGCCAGTTTGCCTTGCTCGAGTGCGTGAACCGCTGTTTGTACTCCGACTTCGTCTGTGGCAGCCATGGATTAGGGATTTGTTTTCGGGCGTTTCGAAATTTTGAGTTCGGAAAGACGGCGGTGCAACGTTCGGCGACTGATTCCCAGCCTTTCGGCCGCATCGGTCCGGTTGCCCCGGCATTCCTCCAAGGCGCGGAGGATAAGTGAGGTTTCCGTTTCGTGCAAATCTAATCCGCCGGGGCTCCGACTCACCGATTCTGGGGGGGCGGAGCGCAGAGATGGGGGCAAATCGCGAGGGGAAATCGTGCTTCCGGTGGCCATGACGACCCCGTGTTCGATCGCTGTTCGAAGTTCCCGGACGTTGCCCGGCCAGTCGTATTCAAGGATCGCCGAAGCGGCCTCTGGCGAGAGTTCGCGGAACGGTTTTTCGTTTTCGGTCGCCGAGTCTTTAAGGAAGGCGTCGACGAGGAGTGGGATATCCACCTTGCGATCCCGGAGGGGGGGCATCGTCAGCGGCACGACGTGAAGGCGGAAGTAGAGGTCGTCACGGAACTTCCCTTCGGCGACCATTTTCGAGAGGTCCTTATTGGTCGCGGCGATCAGGCGAACGTCCGCCTGCAGCGTCTGGGTGCCGCCGACCCGCTCAAATGTTCGCTCGCCCAGCACTCGAAGGATCTTGACCTGAGTGGCCGCATCGATCTCCCCGATCTCGTCGAGAAATAGGGTGCCTCCACGCGCCTGTTCGAAACGTCCGATCCTGCGCTCGAAGGCACCTGTGAAGGCCCCTTTTTCGTGACCGAACAACTCGCTAGCAAGCAGCTCCGGGGTGAGGGCGGCGCAGTGGACGGCGAGAAATTTCTGGTTGGCGCGGGGGCTCAGGTGGTGGATCGCATGGGCGGCGAGTTCTTTTCCGGTGCCGCTCTCGCCCTGGATGAGGACGGTGGCCTTCGAGGGGGCCACCTGTTTGATTGTATCGAAGACCGAGACCATGGCCGGCGAGTGTCCGATCATGCCCTCGAGTTTCGAGTGGCTCTCAACGCGTTGGCGGAGTTCCTTGTTTTCGCGCCGGGTGTCTCGTTCGCGCAGGGCCCGCTTGATCAGGATCTCGAGACGGTCGATATTGACTGGTTTGGTGACAAAGTCGTAAGCCCCACGCTTCATCGCCTCGACGGCTGTATCAACGGAACCGTAGGCTGTCATCATCATGCAAAGCGGGGGCTTCGGAAGCTTCAGCATGGTATCGATGAGAACCATGCCATCCTCCCCGCCCAGCCGAAGGTCGGTAAGAACGACATCAGCCGGAGCCGCCGCGTTGGCGTCGAGCGCTCCTTGGATATCGGATGCGACGTAAACATCGAAGGATTCCTCCAGAGCATTCCGGAGCCCGTCGCGGGTGTTTTTCTCATCATCAACAATGAGTAGAGTAGGAGACATTCTGCGGTTGGCGTGGTTTGGTCGGTGCGGAAAAATCAGGGCGTTGCCGCAGGGGCTGTCAGAAGGCGGAAATCCCCATTTTTGTCCCGGTAAAAGCCCCGCAGGAGAAGCATTGCGGAATTTCCTATATCTTGGATTTTTTCAGACATCATCATTTGCTGGTGTGTCCATCCATTGGCGAGGAGACGCCCTTTCTTGTCGGTGATCTCGCTCATTGGGCGGGTGAGTTTGGCATATTCCGCATCGGTCAAGCGGACTTCGTCGAGGAGTTTTTTGTTGTAGAGGGAAATCCACCAAGCGCCATAGGCATCCGGGGCGCTCTTCGGAGTGATTTCGAGAATGAGGTCGCCGACTTGGCGGATGGCTCCACGAAAGTCCAACGCGTAGAGGGCGGCGACCTCTTTGCGGGTAGCAAGGAAGCCAGCGAGGTAGGACCGGAGGCTGCGGCGGAGTTTTTCGTTTGCGGACCTTGATCCGTAGATGCCGAGCTCGACGCCGGCGGGATCTTCCGGATCGCCATAAATATTCAGCTCGATGTCGCGGTTGACGCGAAAAGATCGATACGGAACATTTCGAAACTCCCCTTCACTGATCATCGTTGCTGGGATCTCTTCGAGGGACTTGATCGAGTCGTGGGTCCGCAGGTCATTAGCGATGACCCGCCACGGGGGGAGGTCGCCGACGCGGTTGGACTCGGTGAACATCATCTCGTTGTCAGGCTCATCGCGGATGCGCACGATCTCGCTCTTCGGGTAGGATTTTTCGTCCATCTTCGTCTGGAGCAAGACAGCGTCTGAGGAGTTCTTAATGATGAGGCCGCGAACGGTGCGCCCGTCCTTCAAAATGAGGGTATCCGGCGACTCGGACAAGACCTCCGCGCTCGTCGGGATGGGAGCAACGAGCCATCCAAGTAAGGCCAATGCCAAGAGTCTCGACTTCATCGTTGTAGGATGGCTGGGCGGCTGTTAAACGCAAGCCTGTCTCCGATGCGCAGCCTATGAATTTCCTCCCTCGACTCTCGACTCTTGCGGCGCTCGCGGTCCTCGCCGGTTGTGTCACTCCACCGGCTCCCTACCATAAGCCGCCCGTGAAAAATCCGGTAAAGACCGGGCCGTTTTGGTGGGGCACGTCGACTGCGAGCTTCCAGAATGAGGATCGAGGCGTGGCGAAGGGAAGCCCTGAGTATTTTCGGACCGATTGGGATGTGTTTGCCGATGAGGGCCACATTCCGCCGCGAGGGGACGACGCGACGTTCTCGTGGACGAGATTCGACAAAGATGTGCGCGCCCTGCGCAAATTGGGGGTGACCCATTATCGCTTCGGCATCGAATGGGGGCGGGTCGAGCCCAAGCCAGGCGTCTTCAACGAGGCAGCGATTCGGCAATACGTCCAGATGGCCCGCCAGCTCAAGGCCAACGGGATCGAACCGGTCGTCACGCTCTGGCATTTCACGTTTCCTGATTGGCTCTACGATTCTGACGCCAAAAACCGATCGAATTTTCTCCACCCGGACGTCGAATCGGCTTGGAGGGAATACGTAACCCGGATGGTTGGCGCGCTTGCCCCGTATGTTCGGATCTACGTCCCGCAGAATGAGCCGAACGGTGCCCTCTACATCGGATACTTTGGTGGGCACTGGCCGCCCGGGCTTCTTCTCACGCCCGGGGCACTCAAAAAGGCAACTCGGACATCCGTGCGAATGTTCCGGGACGCTGTGGACATCATCCGCCGGGATCGTCCTGATGCTTTGGTGATGGGCATTTACTCGATTCCGAACTGGCGTCGTAGCTTCCTTCAGGACCCGACCGGCTTCGTCTTCAATATGATGATGAGGCAGAATTACGATCACCTCGATCTCGTCGCCGACAAAGTCGACTTGATTGGTGTGAACTACTACTACTCGCAGGATGCCTCTGTCCGCCGGTTCATCGTGCGCCCGCAGGGGGAGGTGGCCTCAAACTACACTCAGAACGGTTGGGAGATCGATCCGGAGGGCCTTTACTCGACACTAACGGCGGTTTCCAAGCGTTACGGAAAGCCCATTGTCATCTCCGAGAACGGGATCGGCACCCAGAGCGAGCAGAAGAAGATCCGCTATTTTCGCGAGCACGTGAATCAAATGCGCCGCGCGTTGGAGGACGGGGTCGACATCCGAGGGTATTTTGCATGGACGCTCATTGATAACTACGAGTGGGCCGAGGGATTTGCGGCGAATTTCGGGCTTTCGCATGTCGATCCGAAGTCTCGCGAGCTTGTCATCGAGCCTTCCGGTCAATGGTTCGGGAAATTCATCCGAGCCAATCCCGAACCGTAGCCGGTTTTTTCGAGAATGCCGGCTACATTTCGATTGCCAGTCGGAAGAACGAAGAAGTAAACTATCGTTATGCGATTGATGGTCTGTCCGCGGACGAATGTGTCGGCCTTCCTGGATGCGCCGGTCACGCATTTCGTCAGTTTGATCGACCCTGATGAAGAGGATGTGCCCGAGGTTCCTCGAAACGCCCAGCAGAGTTTGCAGCTCGTGTTCAGTGATCTCGATGACATCGAGATGCAGCTCCCGAAATTTGAGAAATATTCTGCGCCGCAGGACGACCACGTGGCCGAGCTCGTGGAGTTTGGACGGAGCTTGGCTTCGCTCGATGACTGGGGCCTGCTGGCCCATTGCGAGGCCGGCATCAGCCGGTCCACCGCCGCATCGATTGCAATCCTGACGGCCGCTGGCTACCCCCCGCAGACCGCGTTCGGAATTGTCCGTCGGGTCTGCCCGGAGATGCTTCCCAACCGCCGGATGCTTCGCTTGGCGGACAAGTATTTGGGGACGAATGGACGACTTTATCAAATGGCCGAGAACCATCGTCGGAAAGCATTTCTCAGGGCCGGATATGAAGATCCGACGAATGTCCTTCTGGCCGAGGCGAAAGCTGCTGCTGCTCGGCCGAAGACGCTTTTCGACCGGATCTTCGGTGCTCTACCGGGCGGGTGGCGGACGATGGTCGGGTCGGGAGCCCGGATGCGGGCAGCACTCAATGCCCGGAGCGAAAAAATCCTGTCGCCATCGCTTCCCTCGGCACAAGAAGAGTTTGGCCGGGTATCCCTGCGGCTCCCTCGCCTCTAGCGCCTCCTGATGTTTGTTCGAGTTTTGCCCGATCAGGCAGCGGGGAAGTTGCTCGACTATGCCGTTCCGGAGGCGATGCGCCCGATGGTCTCGATCGGTTCCCGGGTTCGTGTGCCAGTGCGGACGCGATTGCTCACGGCAACGGTGGTCGGATTGTTGGAGGAATCCGACGTGCGTGGAATCCGTGAGGTGTCCGAATTGTTGAATGAACGTCCGATGATCCGCCCGGCAATGCTCGATCTCGCCGGGTGGATGGCAAATTATTATTGCTGCCCGCTCGAGACCGCCGTGCGGAGTGTTTTGCCCGTCGCCGTGAGAGATGGCAAGGTGACCGATCGAAGGCTCAATGTGGCAAGTCTTGCCAAGCCTGTGCCGGACGAGGAATTAGCGGCACTAGCGAAGCGAGCCCCACGCCAATCCGATGCTCTGAAGGCGTTGATCGCAGCAGGGAAGCCAACGCCCGTCACGGTCCTCGCCGAGCAAGCGGGCGTGGCGGAGGGGGTGTTTCGTGCTCTGGAAAAGAGGGGGTGGATTCAGATTGAGTCCGTCATTGTGGCGCGCGATCCCTACGCCGAGAAATTCGTGGCCGGAGCGGAGTTGGTTCTCAATGACGAACAGGCGGCTGCTCTGGCTGTTGTCTGCACGGCGATGGACGCTCCGCAGAAACCCGTGCTTTTGTTCGGTGTGACGGGATCTGGAAAAACCGAGATCTATCTCAGGGCGATCCGCAAGGCCGTTGACGAAGGCCGAACCGCTCTCGTCCTGGTCCCAGAGATCGCTCTCACTCCCCAGACGGTCGAGCGATTCAAGTCCCGGTTTTCCGACATGCAGGGGAAGATTGCCGTGCTGCACAGCCATCTTTCCGATGGGGAACGTCATGATGAGTGGTATAAAATTCATTCTGGCGATGCGCGCATCGTCATCGGTGCTCGAAGCTCGATCTTCGCCCCGCTCGAGAATCTCGCGATCATCATTGTCGATGAGGAGCACGAATCCTCTTACAAGCAAGACGAGGCTCCACGTTACAATGCACGGGATATGGCAGTCCTTCGGGGCGATCGTGAGAAGGCCGCTGTCCTGCTCGGGAGTGCGACGCCCTCATTGGAAAGTTGGCACAATGCGACGACCGGAAAATATCAGCTCGTCCGTCTTGACCAGCGTGTGGATGACAAGAAGATGCCGATCGTCCGGGTGCTCGACCTCCGCCAGCAGGCGCGGAGATCTCCGGAGGGAGGGATTCTTTCGCTTCCGTTGCGCGATGCCATCGAGGGAAGGATCGCGAAGGGGGAACAGTCGATCCTTTTTCTCAACCGCCGGGGTTTTTCGACGTCGATGCTTTGCGAGGCCTGCGGATTTGTCTCGGTGTGTCCGGATTGTAGTGTCTCTCTCACATTTCATCGGGCCGCCGCGCGGTTGGTTTGCCACGTCTGTGGCCACACGGAGCGCGCTCCCAAGGCATGCCCGAAGTGCTCGGACCCCGGAATCCGCCATGCGGGAGTCGGAACGCAGAAGGTCGAGGATGCCCTGGTGCGGGCCTTCCCGAAGGCGCGGATCGCGCGGATGGATGCCGATTCCATGACGCGGAAAGATGCCTATCGCGAGACGCTTGGCGCATTCAAAGAAGGCCGGATTGATATTCTCGTCGGGACACAAATGATCGCGAAGGGCCTCCATTTTCCCAATGTCACGCTCGTCGGAATCGTCAACGCCGACCTCGGGCTCCACCTCCCCGACTTCCGGGCCGGGGAGCGAACATTCCAGCTTCTCACCCAGGTTTCAGGACGGGCCGGGCGAGGGGAAATGGAGGGCGAGGTTCTGGTCCAGACATTCACTCCCTTTAGCCCATCGATCCAATTTGCGAGGCACCACGACTACGAGGGGTTCATGGATCAAGAGATGGAATTTCGACGCAACTTCATGTTTCCACCTTTCGGCCGCATGGTCCTCATCACCGTCCGCGGGACGCTTCGCGAGCGCGCGGAGTTTTCGGCACAGACGATCGAGAGGAAGCTGAAAGCCGCCAATGTCGCCGAGGTGAAGGTGGGAGAGGCCGTTCCGGCGCCGTTGGAGAAAGCGAAGACGTATTTTCGATTTCAAGTCACGTTGCGCGGTCCGTCATCGATGGTGATGGCCCGACTCGTCCGCCGCGTGCTGGATGCGCTGCCGATGCCAGATGATGTTTTTGTGGCAGTTGATGTCGATCCTCTGCATCTTCTGTGATGCTCATCAGCTGAATGAAAGTCCCGCCTGTCGTACATTTTATTGGGAAAAATGCGATTCGCTTGGTTCTCGTTTTGATTTTCGTCGGGATTCCAGCCGTCGCGCTGTATCTCCGGGAAGTCGGCATCGGGTTCGGGGCGAAGGAATCGCTCGCCCAAACGCTGAGCAGCGATGCGATTCAGGTCACCATCGGGAGGTTGGCATTCGATCCATTCTCGGGCCTGCTGGCTGAGAACGTGAATATTCGCGAGGCCAAACCCGGCGGGCGCGCACTGGCGAAGCTCAGCAATGTCGCGTTGGCTCTGAACATGAGTGAGTTGACCGCAGGAAGGATCAAGGTCGACCGGTTGTCACTCTCGCGTGCCTCGGTATCCATCCCAATTGATGGGGCGACCGATGCGCAGCGAATCGAGTTTGAGGATGTTAACGCCGAGATTGTTCTTCTCGGCGACCGACTTCGCCTCAGCCGCTTCGACGGGATGTTTGAAGGGGTGAAGATTGTTCTGACTGGTCAGTTTCTGAATCCCGATTCCGCTGTCATGCCTAGTGGCAAGGGCCGTTCTGGGCCTGGGGGGCAGGAAATTCTCGACCGTGTCTTGGAGGAACTTTCCGCTGTGACATACCGTGATTCGGCACCGGTCTTTCGAGCCGAGATTGATGCGGACCTCGCTGACCTCCGCTCATGGCGTGTTTCCAATGCAAGCTTCCGGGCCGGGATGATCGCCGGGAGGGGTTGGGAGCTCCGCGATGCAGAGCTGAGAGCCGATTACTCCGATGGGGTGCTTCGGGTGCCACGTCTCAGCTTTCGTGATAACCATGGCTTACTCGAGCTTTCGGCGGAATGGAATACGTCGAGCCATTCTTTCGAGGCGGGAATTCTCTCTACCATTCATCCCGGCCAATTTCTTAAGCTCGCAGAAGCACGGAGCCCGATCCTCAAGGATTTTCGATTTGAGGCACCTCCGCAGATCGAGACCCGGGTCGTGGGAGAATCGATCGACGGAATGCCAACGATCCAAGTGACCGGCATGGCGCTTTTCCCTGACGCGACGTTCAAGGGCGTTCCCTTCAGGAATGCCGGGCTGGGGTTTGCGTGGAAGGATGGAATCTTCTATGGGCGGGATATTCGTATCTCTGCCAAGCGCGGGGTTCTTACAGGAAAAATGTGGATTGCTCCAAACGACTTCCGGATCGAGGCAAAAACGTCGATTCCGGCTACGGAGCTCGAAGATCTCTTTGATCCGAAGACGAGGGAATTTATTTCAAACATGGAGTTCAAGGATCTTCCCGACATCACCGTTTCGCTCTCCGGTTCCAAACTGGATTTTGGGAGTATTCAAGGGAAGGGCGAACTCAAGCTCGGCCGCACGTCAATGCGGGGAGCATGGATTGATAGTGCCGTGGCGCGCTTCGAAATTGGCGATCGGTGTGTGACCTATCGGGACCTCGTGCTCCGGCGGGGCGAGGGGAGGGGGACTGGGACATTTGCCTACGATGTTGGAAAACAAGAGGCGAGGCTGTCCGGGATTCGATCGACGATGGTTCCCTACGATGTCCTCATGTGGATCGATCCGAAGATCGCCGAGGCGGTCGCACCGTATCGGTTTCGGTCACCCCCGTCGGTTGTTGTGGAGGGAATGGTCCACCTCAAGGACGCGACGAAGAACAATCTCTCCATCGGCATCGAGTCAGCCGCTGGCCTTGACTACGACTTGCTCAAGCGCACTTTGCGGATTGGAAAAACATCTGCCCAAGTCAATGTGGTCGGGACAAAGGTCCGCGCGAATGTGAAGCGAGCGGCTCTTATGGGTGGGGAAATGTCGCTCAAGGCGATCGTGTCGATCGATCAGAAGGACCCGACGTTCAGTGTGGATGCGGAACTCAGCCGGGTGAACTTTGCGCAGCTCACCAAGTTGTATTTCGACTACGACGATTCGAAGGGCGTGATGAGCGGGCGGTATCAGTTCGACGCTCTGCAGGGTAAGGAGAATCTGATGCGTGGGTCTGGGACAATTCGGATTGAGGATGGCAACGTCTTCGCCATCCCCGTGCTCGGCCCATTTTCCGAGATTCTCGGGACGATTCTGCCGGGTGTCGGCTACCAGACGGCGAGGGTCGCTACGGCGGATTTTTCAGTGGCTGATGAGATCATCAATACGAAGAACCTGCTGATCGAAGGAGCCGGATTCAGCATGATCGGTGCCGGAGATATTCACTTCATGACGAGCCAGCTTGAGATGAGCATGCGGGTCAACGCGAAAGGGATTCCGGGCTTGGTCTTTTATCCGGTCAGCAAACTCTTCGAATACATTTCGACCGGCACCGTTGCGGATCCGGGCTGGAGACCAAAGATCATCCCGAGGATTGAGGCCGACTCCACCGGCAAGCCACCGAAGCCCGGGCGTCGATAAGTTCCGGTAGGTCAGGCAGCCATGTAGGGGAGCTTGCCGGCACAGGACTTGACGTCATCCAGCCCTTCAAGAAGGTCGGCAATGGCATCCCACCGTCCGGTCACCAGCGCCTCTTTGGCGTGGTCCGGGATGGAGGCGCTCAAGTCTACGTCGGCAATCGAGAGCTTGTTTTCCAATACGTCGAGCGTAAGGGCGGCGGCGGGATTGGATTCGATGAGCGCCGCCACCGAGCGAATATCTGCCGCGGACATGACGGCGCAGGGCATTCCGAGAGTCGTGGAATTTCCAAAGAAAATCTCTGCGAAACTCTCAGCGATGATGGCGCGAAATCCGAAACGGTAGAGGGCTTGCGGTGCGTGTTCTCGCGAGCTTCCACAGCCGAAGTTTGATCCGGAGAGGAGGATGGAGGCTCCAGCAAATCGCGGGTCGTCGAGGGGATGAACTCCGCCCTCCGCAGTGGTTGCTGCACGGGCATCAGTGAATGTAAACTCGCCGAGTCCATCGAACGTGATGCATTTCATGAACCGCGCGGGAATGATGCGGTCGGTATCGATATCATCACCGGGGACGTGGACGCCGCGACCGGTGACCTGAGTGATTTTCTCCAGAGCCATAGATTTACTTGATGTGAAATACTTCGCGGGCATCCGCGATCTCGCCTGTCACGGCAGCGGCGGCCACCATGAGCGGGCTCATGAGAACCGTGCGACCGGTCGGGCTGCCTTGTCGGCCTTTAAAATTTCGGTTGCTCGAACTCGCGCAGAGTTGATCGCCAACGAGTTTGTCCGGATTCATGCCAAGGCACATCGAGCATCCTGCGCCGCGCCATTCGAATCCGGCGTCGCGGAAAATGGCGGCAAGGCCCATGCTCTCGGCAAGAGAGGCAACTCCCTGCGAGCCAGGCACGACGATCGCTTTGACGCCCTCGCGAACCTTGCGACCCTTGATGTGGCGAGCGACTTCGGTGAGATCGCTCAAGCGCCCGTTTGTGCAACTTCCTAAAAATGCGACATCGACCTTCGTTCCCTTAATAGGCTTTCCGGGCTGCAAGTGCATGTGGGCAATCGCCTCCTCTGCGGTGCCGCGATCTTTTTCGGGCACATCTTGAGGGCGAGGCACGCATTCGTGAATGAAGATGGCTTGGCCGGGATTGATGCCCCAAGTGACTGTCGGCGCGATGGACCCAGCGTCGTAGGTGATGATGTCGTCGTAATGGGCGTCCTCGTCGGAGGCAAAGCTCTTCCATCGGGCGACAGCCGCGTCCCACTCCTCGCCTTTTGGCGCGTAGGGACGTCCCTTAAGATAGGCGAAAGTGGTTTCATCTGGATTCACGTAGCCAACGCGCGCTCCGCCCTCGATCGACATGTTGCAAACGGTCATCCGTTCCTCTTGGGTGAAGGCATCGAACGTCGATCCTCCGTATTCGTAGGCATAGCCAAGGCCGCCGTTCACACCGAGTTCGCGGATGATGTGCAGAATGACATCTTTGGCATAGACGCCCGGAGTGAGCGATCCGTTGACATTGATCCGGCGGACTTTTGGCTTCCGGATCGCCATTGTCTGGGTTGCAAGAACATCGCGGACTTGGCTGGTTCCGATCCCAAAGGCGATGGCTCCAAAGGCCCCATGAGTCGAAGTGTGGGAATCCCCGCACGCGATGGTGGTGCCGGGTTGCGTGATTCCCTGCTCTGGTCCCACGATGTGAACGATCCCTTGTTGGCCGCTCGGGAGATCAAAAAACTTGATCTCACTCTCATCGCAGTTCTTGCGGAGTGCCTTGATCATATCGTCCGCCAGAGTGTCGCTGAACGGTTCCTCGCGTTCATCGGTCGGCACGATATGGTCGACGGTCGCAAATGTGCGGTTCGGGTAAAGAACTTTGAGACCGAGATCTCGGAGCATCCCGAATGCTTGAGGGCTTGTGACCTCATGGATGAGGTGCGTGCCGATGAGGAGTTGGGTGGATCCGTTGGGGAGGGTGCGAACGGTGTGCGCATCCCATACTTTGTCTAGTAACGTCTGGCTCATGGATAAAACGAATCTAGCAATTTACCGGAGAACGCCCTTCTGGCAAGGCGTCTATCTCAAGAATCATTCGGGCGCGTGCGGGGGAATTTCAGTCTGGGTCTCACGATCGGGGTGGCTTCCGGATTCCGGACTTCTCTCGCTCCGGTGTCGGCTCCGGCGTCCGGAATCCGTCGATTGCCGCAGTGGCTTTGGCTTTTGGACCGCTTCGAGCCCCCGCTTGGCGTAGTCGATGACATGTCCCTGATGAAGGAGCCATGAGAGATCGCTGGCGACCGCGGTATGGCGGGTATCTGGCTGTCCATCGGACGGTGCTGGTCGGAGGTCGATGAGGGCCTTCCATTGCTCCGGGCGGGGGGTTGAAGCATGGCGTTCGAGATAGTCGAGGATGGCCGCGAGGGAGTCGGCGACAGGGCTGGATTCGCGATCCAGATATCGAGGCCGGGCGAGTGAGACGTAGGTAATGTTGTCGTGAGCTTTAAAAATCTGGAGCCCGGCGGCGGACATTTCTTTCCCAAGCTTGTGGGCAAGGGGAAGTGGGAAGCGCCGGAGTTCCTCGTGCGCCCTGCGGACGAGTTCGCGAGCCGCAGGCGATCCGCTTCGGACTGCCGCGATGCCAGGTGTTATCGCCAGGGCCTCCACCGGCTTGACGAGTGATCCCGCATGGTTTTCCCGGAAGTGCCGTTCGATATCCGTGGGTTTCTCCAACAAGACCGGTTCTGTTCCCTCGGGACATTCGAGCGGATACGTTTGGATCTTTACGCTTTGGTCGTCCTTCCATTTTTGAATGATCTCCTCTCCACGCTCCATGCGCACCCGGCTTTTGAACGCATCCATCGGCATGTTTGCGAATCGCGAAGCATGGAGTTTTTGCAGGCGTGATTGGTAGTCGTGGTGATTTGGAGGTCCGAGGATCTCACCGCTCAACCCGCAAACAGCGACACACGAAAACGAACCCTTGGGAGGTTCACCTGCCACTCGTTCCTGCCGATAGAAGCGGTCCAGTTGATGCGTCAAGACGTGAGCAAGTGCCTCTCGCTCACTGGTCCAAATGCTGCCATCCGTCTGGAGTTGGAAAATGCCCGGGGCGTCATTCCCAGCGGGTGACCATTGCGCGATCCAGCGCTCGGGTTTATCGAGGACAAGGAGGGACACATCGAAAAGCGGGTAGGCTTTTGCCGAGGTTTTGATCTGCCGGATGAGTCCGTCCACTCCACGCGGCTCCGGCACGAGGGTGACTGTCCAGCCTTCGATGACTGGCAGTGGCGCGGGCCGGCGTTCAGGACTTCGAGGGCTCTCCTGCCGTCGCCCGCCACCGGCTCCCCTCGGCCCTCGAGCACCTCGGGATTCCCCACGACCGGGTCCACCTTGGCGTGGTGAGCGATCTTGCCGGTCCCGACGCTCGGGCCGCTCCGGTCGGTCGCCAAACTCTCGAGCAAGATGGGCCGTCTGCACCCCTGCGCCTTGGCCTCGCGCCCAATCGGGCAAGAAACTCTTCGCAAGGTCGATCGTAGCGAGGTCAGACGGGAGCGGTGGAGAATCACTCATAGCGCGAATAGGCTATCACCGGTTTCTGAACTGGACAAACGAAGTTAGAAGAAAAGCGCGCTCGCCTCGCGAGAAGACGGCCTCAGTCGGTCTGGGCGGCGATGATTTCTCGAATCAGGTTTGGGCCTTGATAGACGAATCCGGTGTAGAGTTGGACGAGGGCGGCGCCGGCTTGGAGCTTCTCCCGCGCGGCGCTCGCGCTCATCACCCCGCCCGAGGCGATGAGCGGGAGTGGCGTGTGCGCGCGGAGAATCTTTATGACTTCTGTGGATCGCGCGAGGAGCGGAGATCCACTCAGCCCGCCAGCCTGATCTGCGTTGGTCGGAACCGACGAGTGGTCGAGCGTTGTATTCGTTGCGATGATTCCGGCGAGGTCGGTTTCTTCGGCAAGATCGGCCATTTCCCGAACGGCGTCATCGCTGAGATCTGGAGCGATTTTTACAAGGAGCGGCTTGGTGGCGTCGATATCCTTCAGGCGTGCAACGATGGCTGTCAGGGCGTCGCGGTCTTGAAGCTGGCGGAGGCCCGGCGTGTTCGGAGAACTGACATTGATCACGAAGTAGTCAGCAAATGGGAGGAGGCGTCGGTAGCTCGTGGCGTAATCCTGAGCGGCGGCGTCGAGCGGGGTGATTTTGGATTTCCCGATGTTCATGCCAATCGGAATGGCGGGCCATTTCCCTGAGGCTTTGATTTTTGCGAGGCGTCGAGCCATGTGCTCGGCACCTTCATTGTTGAAGCCCATCCGGTTGATGAGTGCTTGCTGAGGGGGATAGCGAAAGCATCGAGGCTTATCGTTCCCGGGCTGGGCATGGGCCGTAACGGTTCCGATCTCGGCAAAGCCAAAGCCCAGTGCGGCCCAAGCTGGAAGGGCCTCGGCGTTCTTGTCCATCCCGGCGGCGAGACCGACAGGGTTTGGAAAATCCAAGCCGAAGACGCGGACGGGTCGTTGTGGTTGTGGCCCAAAGACGGTCCGGAGGAGGCGTGGCGGACTCACGCTCAGACCCGCCAGCGCCAGAGTGTGGGCGGTCTCGGCAGGTAGGTGGAAGAGGGCCGGACGGAGAAGATCGGTGTAGAGGCTCACGGACGATCTTTTATCAATTCCCGTCCGTAATGGTCACGCTATTCCAGCTTAGGTGAGGGCAAAGGACTTCCCGGGCTCGGGAATGATTACTTCCGTCCCCGGAAGTTCCTTGAAAAGGGCGAGTTGGAACCACTCGATGGCGGATCGATCCCCGTGGACCAGGACGATTTTTTTGGGCTTCAAGAGCAAGGCATAGTTGCGAAGAGTCTCCCGGTTCGCGTGCGCACTAAAATTAAACTCCGCAATGTGGCACCGCAGCGGGATCGGCGCGCTCTCTTCATCGAGGCGGATATTCTCGCCTGGTTCGGCCCTGCGGATCCGTCCAGCTGGCGATGCCGGGTCGGAGTAACCGACGAAGAAAAGAGACTGGTTTTCATCACCCAGGACACGCCGGCAAAAGATATTGGAGAGGGTGTGCTCGGTCATCATCCCGCTGGAAAGTGCGAAAATGCACTTCTTTCGCGGGGAGATGGTTTTCACCTCATTGCCGGATAAAACATAGGGTGCCAGTTCTTGGAGCAGGAGAAGTTCCGGATGGCTTCTTGCGGACGATCCGGCCAGGGCGTCGTAAATTCCGGTGATTTTTGTGCTGAGGCCGCCAATGTAGATCGGCACGTGTCCGAGCAATCCTTGAAGCCGCATTTTCCAAAGCATTGCGAGAAGCTCCTGGGTCTTCCCGAGCGCGAAGACGGGAATGGTTACGCTTCCGCCGCGATCGAACGACTCGCGAATGCATTTCGCCAACCGGCTTTCCTCGTCCGCCCGAGAGAACCCAGCCGGCGTCGGCGAGTCACCGCGAGTTGTCTCCATGAGCAGGATATCCACGCCGCTCTCGGGAAAGGCCGCGCCTTGCATGAGCGTCTGGTTCTCAAAATTGACATCACCCGTGTAGAAAAACGATTTGCCGCGATGTCGGATCAAGACGCCGACGGAGCCCAGGATGTGGCCCGCTTCGAAAAATTCAAATGTCACATCCTCGTCATCGTCCGAGCGTTCCCCGATGAGGTTGTAGCGCTTTCCGGTCGGTCGGGAATGCCAGGCCTGTGCGCAAAAGTCGACGCCCCGGTGAGTGAAGAGTGGGTATTCAAGAATTCCGTCGGCCTCGCGCTGGCGGGTCATCACATTGACGGAGTTGTGGAGCATGACCTCAGTCACCTGGGCCGTCGGCTCGGTCAGAAACACTCGCGCCTGAGGCTCGCGGCGGGTGAGAATCGGCAGCGAGCCAATGTGATCCTGATGAGCATGAGTCACGATGATCGCATCGACGGATCCCTCCGGCACGAGCGAGAAGTCCGCCGTGGCCGCGAGGCCCTCCTGTTTCGGGTGGAGCCCCGCATCGAGGATGATGTTTTTGTCCCCCACGCGCAGCCAGTAGGAATTCGATCCGATCTCGATCCGCCGCGACAGGTTAACTAGTTCCATCACCTGTGAGGGTGTCCGACTCTCGGCTGATGCTCAACATAAAAGCACCTGCCGGGCGCACCGCAGAAAGCCCTGAGACGGTGTGACTAATCGGCTTTGCGGAAGACGAGGTGCTGGCCGTCGGCATCCGCCACCACCTTGTCGCCCTCACAAAAATGGCCATCGAGAATTTCCAAGCTGAGGGGATCGAGAATTTCCTTCTGGATCACGCGCTTGAGCGGTCGGGCTCCATAGGCAGGATCGTAGCCCTCGCGAGCGAGGAGCGTGCGGGCCGACGCGGTGAGCGTGAGGGAAATGTTTTGTTTCTCCAATCGGGAGATGAGACGGCGGAGCTGGATCTCGACGATCCGCTCGATTTGCTTCTCGTCGAGGCGGTCGAAGATGATCGTCTCGTCAATCCGGTTAAGAAACTCCGGACGGAAGTGAGCGCGCAGGGCCTCGGTCACGCGGCGATCACGCTCATCTTTCGCGAGGTCTTCCATGATGAACTGACTTCCAATGTTCGAGGTCAGGATGATGACGGTGTTCTTGAAGTCCACCGTGCGGCCTTGGCCATCGGTGATTCGGCCGTCATCGAGGACTTGGAGGAGGACATTGAAGATGTCGGAGTGGGCCTTTTCCACCTCGTCGAAAAGAACGACCGAGTAGGGCTTCCTGCGGACGGCCTCGCTCAGCTGCCCGCCTTCCTCGTAGCCGACATATCCCGGAGGTGCGCCGATCAGACGAGCCACCGTGTGCTTTTCCATATACTCGGACATGTCGAGGCGGATAATGGCGCCCTCGTCATCGAAGAGAAACTCAGCCAGCGCCTTCGAGAGTTCGGTTTTGCCGACGCCGGTCGGTCCGAGAAAAAGAAAGGATCCGATCGGACGGTTCTCGTCCTGCAATCCCGCGCGGGCACGGCGGACGGCATTTGAAACAGCTTTGATCGCCTGGCCTTGTCCGATCACCCGCTCCATCAGGCGTTCTTCCATCTTAACCAACTTCGCGCGCTCTCCTTCTTGGAGGCGTGAGACGGGAATTCCAGTCCAGGTCGCAACAACCTTGGCGATATCTTCCTCGGTCACTTCCTCTTTGAGCAATGTCCCCTCGACACGTTCCTTGGCGGTGGATTCCTCCAGCTTGGTCTGGAGCTCGGGCAGCCGACCGTATTGGATCTCGCTCGCACGCTGGAGGTCGCCCCGGCGTTGGGCCTGCTCGAGTTCGGATTTCAGGGCATCGATCTCCTCGGCGATCTTCTGACCCTTGCCGATCTCCTCTTTCTCCTTCAGCCATCTGGTCTTGAATTGCGCCGCTTTGTCTTTTGTGTCGGCGAGTTCTTTTTCCAGCTTTCCAAGGCGATCCCGGCTGGCGGCATCTTTTTCCTTTTTCAACGCCTGGCGTTCCATCTCAAATTGCATGATCTGGCGGTCGAGCTGGTCGAGCTCCGTCGGCATCGAATCGAGTTCGATCTTCAGTCGCGAGGCGGCTTCATCAATGAGATCCACGGCCTTGTCCGGGAGGAATCGATCGCTGATGTAGCGCTGGCTGAGAATGGCCGCTGCGACGATGGCCGCGTCTTGGATGCGAACACCGTGGTGGACTTCGTAGCGGTCCTTCAGTCCGCGGAGGATGGCAATCGTATCCTCCACGCTGGGTTCGCCGACCATCACCGGTTGGAACCGGCGTTCGAGCGCAGCGTCCTTTTCGATGTATTTGCGATATTCGTCGAGCGTTGTGGCTCCGATGGTCCGCAGCTCGCCTCTGGCCAGTTGAGGCTTGAGAAGGTTCGACGCGTCCATCGAGCCTTCGGCGGCGCCAGCTCCGACGATGGTGTGGAGTTCGTCGATAAAAAGAATCACCTGTCCCTCGCTCGATGTCACCTCCTTGAGAAAAGCCTTGAGGCGATCTTCGAATTCTCCCCGGAACTTCGCGCCGGCGACCATCGCGCCGATATCCATCGCCACGACTTTTTTGTTCTTGAGCGACTCCGGGACGTCTCCGCTGACGATCCGGCGGGCCAGTCCTTCGACAATCGCCGTCTTTCCCACGCCCGGCTCGCCAATGAGAACGGGGTTGTTTTTTGTGCGCCGCGAGAGGACTTGCATCGTGCGCCGAATTTCCTCATCCCGCCCGATGACGGGATCGATTTTCCCGCGTCGCGCCAGCTCGGTCAGGTCGCGTCCATATTTCTCCAAAGTCTGATATTTTCCCTCGGGATCCTGGTCAGTGACGCGTTGGTTCCCGCGAATCTCGACGAGTGCCTTCATCAAGGCGTCTCGGGTCACTCCATTTTGCTTGAGCAATTTCGAGGCCGGGGAGTTGCCGGCAATGAGCGCGATCAGGAAGTGCTCCGCACTCAGATACTCATCCTTGAGCTTCGCCATCTCGCCTTCGGCCGCGTCGATTGTCTTCCGGAGTTCCGCAGAGATTTGGGGCTGCGAGCCACCGTGAACCTTGGCAAGGCGGGCAAGCGAATCGCGCAGGGAGCTTTCGATCTGTTCCGGTGTCGTCCCGAGCTTTTGCAACAACGGATGGACGAGTCCTTCGGGCTGTTCGAGCAAGGCCGAAAGAAAGTGTTCTGTCGTGACCTCCGAGTGCCCACCTTTCGACGCGGCATCGATTGACGCACTGAGGGCTTCCTGCATCTTCGCGGTAAACTTGTCTGGTCTCATGGGAGTAGGATTACTCCCGAAAGATAACGGTTCCCTGGGAATTGGAAAGTCCTTGTGGTGACGCCCCGTCACCTCACAAGCCGCCCGTCTTCGCTAGGGAAGCTGCGTGGTGCCCATGAGGTGACGATCGACCTCTCTCGCGGCACCGCGTCCCTCGTTGATCGCCCACACCACCAGCGATTGACCGCGGCGACAGTCGCCGGCGGCGAAGACATTCGGGATATTGGTCACGTATTTTTCGTGTTCCGCCTTGGCATTCGAGCGAGCATCGCGCTCAAGTCCGAGGGCCTCGAGGAGCTGATCTTCAGGCCCGAGGAAACCCATCGCGAGGAGCACAATCTCCGCCGGAATCGTCCGCAGGGTTCCTTCAACATCCTTCGGCAAAAAGCGCCCTTGGGCATCGCGCTCCCAGCGGATGTCGGTGATTTCGACGCCGCAGAGTTGGCCATCCGGTCCCTTGAGGAAGCGTTTCGCCGTCACCTCGTATTTTCGCGGATCCTCGCCCTGCACGGCCGCAGCCTCTTCCTGACCGTAGTCCATCTTGTAGGTCTTCGGCCACTCCGGCCATGGGTTATCCTTGGCGCGGGCGAGGGGAGGGCGGGGGAGAATCTCCAATTGCGTGACCGATGCACACCCGTGGCGCATTGATGTGCCAACACAATCGGTCCCGGTGTCGCCACCGCCGATCACGACGACATTTTTCCCCTTCGCAAAAATGGGAGGCTTCACCCCGTTCGGCTGTCCGTGGTCGAGTAAAAAGCGGGTATTCTCCGTCAGAAAATCCATCGCGAAATGGATTCCCGGAATCTCCCGTCCCGGAATCGGGAGGTCGCGCGGCTTCGTGGCTCCCGTGCAGAGGACGACGGAATCGAAATCCGACAGAAGTGTTGCGACGGGAAGATCCTTGCCGATATTCACACCGGTCTTGAAGACAACGCCTTCGTCGGCCATGAGCTTGACCCGACGGGCGACGACTTTCGTCTTATCGAGCTTCATGTTCGGAATGCCGTAAAGGAGCAGACCGCCGATGCGATCCGCACGCTCGAAGACCGTGACGTGGTGCCCCGCCTTGTTCAACTGATCGGCGCAGGCCAAGCCAGACGGACCCGATCCCACGACAGCGACTTTTTTTCCGGTTCGAACGGCTGGAGGATTCGGAACGATCCATCCCTCTTCCCATCCCTTGTCAACAATCGCGCACTCGATCGTCTTGATTGTGACGGCAGGTTCGATGATTCCCAGGACGCAGGAACCCTCGCAGGGGGCCGGGCAGACTCGACCGGTGAATTCCGGGAAATTATTCGTTTTGTGGAGACGGTCGAGCGCCTCACGCCAAAGACCGCGATAGACGAGATCGTTCCATTCCGGAATGAGGTTATTGATCGGGCACCCGGACGCCATCCCGCTGATGAGTTTCCCGGTGTGGCAAAACGGAATCCCGCAGTCCATGCAACGTGCGCCTTGGTCGCGCAGCTTGTCTTCCGGCATGTGAAGGTGAAATTCCTCCCAATTTTCCAAACGTTCGCGAGGCGGCACATCGGCCGGAACTTCTCGTTGATACTCCGTGAATCCAGTGGGTTTTCCCATAATAGTTCCTTTAGTTTCCTCCCACGCGCGAGACGTCTCCCACATTTGCGACGAACGCCGCCTCGATCGCTTCCTCGCCGCTGAGCCCGTCGGCATGAGCCCGAGCCAGCGATTCGAGAACTCGCTTGTAATCTTTCGGCATGACCTTCACGAATTTCTTCAGCGAGCCAGACCAGTCTGCGAGGACTGATTTCGCCCGTTCGCTTCCCGTGAGCTCCGCATGGCGTTCAATCAACCTTTTCAAGTCGCCTTGCTCGTCCGGATCAACGACCGACTCGATGCCGATCATGGCCTTATTGCAGCAACGGGAGGCAAAGTCGCCCGCGTCGTCCAGAATGTAGGCAACCCCACCGGACATCCCGGCGGCAAAGTTCCTGCCCGTCGGTCCCAACACGACGACGCGACCGCCGGTCATGTATTCGCAGCCGTGATCGCCAATCGCTTCGACGACCGAGTGGACCCCGGAATTCCGAACTCCGAAGCGCTCGCCAGCCATGCCGCGAACGAAGACTTCTCCACTCGTTGCCCCGTAGAGAGCGACATTTCCAATAATGATGTTGTCCTCGGCAGGGAACGTCGATCCTGCGGGCGGGTAAACAATAATCCGTCCTCCGCTGAGGCCCTTGCCCACATAATCATTGGCATCTCCTTCGAGCTCCAGCGTCATTCCCGCAGGCAGGAAGGCTCCGAGACTTTGGCCCGCACTACCTTGGAGGTGGAGGTGGATGGTTTCATCCGGCAACCCGGAGGCGCCGAATCTCCGAGTGACCTCGTTGCCGACGATCGTGCCCACCACGCGATTCACATTGCAAACCGGGACGGTCGCACGGACTTTCTCGCCGCGTTCGATAGCCGGTTTGCAGAGTTCGAGCAGGACAGAAACATCGAGGGATTTTTCGAGCCCATGGTCCTGTTCGATCTGGCAGAAGCGTCCGACTTCATTGCCGACCGGTGGCTGGTAGAGAATCGGTGAGAGATCGAGTCCGCTGGCTTTCCAGTGAGCCACTGCTTGGCGGCCTTCGAGTTTATCGGTGCGGCCGACCATTTCCTCAATCGTGCGGAATCCGAGTTCCGCCATGATCTCGCGCAATTCCTCGGCAACGAACCGCATAAAGTTGACGGTGTGAGCCGGGTCGCCGGTAAAATTCTTCCGCAATTCCGGATTCTGAGTCGCCACGCCCACCGGGCAGGTATTGAGGTGGCAGACGCGCATCATGATGCATCCGAGCGTGACGAGCGGTGCCGTGGCGAACCCGAATTCCTCAGCACCGAGCAGGGCCGCGATGGCCACGTCCCGGCCCGTCTTGAGCTGCCCGTCGGTCTCGACGGCAATGCGGCTGCGGAGATTGTTTAGAACGAGAGTCTGATGGGTCTCGGCGAGTCCGAGTTCCCACGGCATCCCCGCGTGCTTGATGCTCGACAGCGGAGAAGCGCCCGTTCCCCCGTCGAAGCCGCTGATGAGAACGACATCGGCATGGGCCTTTGCAACCCCGGCGGCGATGGTTCCCACGCCCACTTCGGAGACGAGCTTCACGGAAACCCGCGCGCGGCGGTTAGCATTTTTCAAATCATGGATCAACTCCGCCAGATCCTCAATCGAGTAGATGTCGTGATGGGGTGGAGGTGAGATCAGCCCGACGCCAGGCGTGGTTCCACGAGTCTTGGCGATCGATGGGTAGACCTTCTTGCCCGGCAGCTCGCCACCCTCTCCCGGCTTGGCGCCTTGAGCCATCTTGATCTGAATTTCGCGGGCATTCGAAAGGTAGTGCGATGTGACGCCGAAACGTCCGGAGGCCACTTGTTTGATGGCGGAGTTTTTTGAGTCGCCTTCCGGATTCGTCCACGTGAACCGCTCGGGGTCCTCGCCGCCTTCGCCGGTATTCGAGCGGCCGCCAATGCGGTTCATCGCAATCGCGAGGGCCTCATGGGCTTCGATGGAGATGGACCCGTAGCTCATCGCTCCGGTTTTGAAGCGCTTCACAATTTCCTCAACAGGGGTGACTTCCGAGATCGGAATCGGCGATCCGTTGCGAAATTCCAAGAGCCCCCGCAACGTAAAATGCTTCCGATCTTGGTCGTTGACCAAGGCCGAATACTTTTTGAAAGTCGCGTAGTCACCGGTCCGCACGGCCTTCTGGAGCGAGTGAATGGTTTCGGGGTTGAAAAGATGTTGTTCGCCTTCGGCCCGCCATTGGTATTCCCCGCCGACATCCAGCGTCTCCCGGGCTTCCCCACGAAGTGCAAATGCGCGCTTGTGGCGGGCGAGTAATTCAACGCCGATCGCATGCAAATCCGCACCTTCGACGCGCGACGGAGTCCAGGAAAAATACTTATCAATCAACGTGCGGCGAAGTCCGACGGCCTCGAAGATCTGGGCACCACGGTAACTCTGGATCGTGGAAATTCCCATTTTCGCCATGGTTTTCACGACGCCCTTGATCGCAGCCTTGACGAAATTTTTAACCGCCTTTTCATGCTCGACCCCCACGAGGAGGCGCTGGCGGATCATGTCATCGAGCGACTCGAAGGCCAAATACGGATTGATCGCACTGGCACCATAACCGATGAGGAGTGCGAAGTGATGGACTTCGCGGGGTTCCCCGGACTCCAAGACCAAGCTCACGCGCGTGCGAGTGCCCCTCCGGATGAGGTGATGGTGCAGGCCGGAAATCGCCAGAAGGGCAGGGACTGCTGCGGAATCAGAGTTCACTCCCCGATCGCTGAGTATCAAGATGTTTTTCCCATCCAAAATCGCGCGGTCGGCAGCGGCAAAGAGGGACTCCATCGCCTCGCCGAGACCGTCTGGGCCGTTTGATGCAGGGAAGAGAATCGGAAGCGTGATCGGGTGGAAGCCTTCCCTCTCGACGTGGCGGATTTGCTCGAGCTCGGAATTTGTGATGATCGGCCCATCGAGCTTGATCATCCGGCAACTCTCGGGTTCGGGCGCGAGAAGATTGCCTTCCGATCCGAGCATGGTCACGGTCGCTGTGACGATCTCTTCACGAATCGGGTCGATCGGCGGATTCGTGACCTGCGCAAAAAGTTGCTTGAAATAGTTGTAGAGGAGGACGGGTCGGTCGGAGAGGACGGCTAATGGGGTGTCCGTTCCCATGGATCCCAAGGGCTGCACACCGTCCCGCGCCATGGGGGCGAGGATGACCCTTTGGTCTTCATATGTGTAGCCGAACGCGAGCTGTCGCTCGAGGATCGTCTCGTGGTCAGGGAGGTGCTCATGCGGCGGCTCGGGCAGATCGGCCAGCAAGACGTGGTTTGTATTGAGCCACTCGCGGTAGGGATGCTCACGGACGATGTCAGCCTTGACCTCCTCGTCATCGATGATCCGACCCTGCACGGTATCGACGAGAAACATCTTGCCGGGCTGGAGGCGACCTTTCTCGGCGATATTCGAAGCCTCCACCGGGAGCACACCAGCTTCCGAGGCCATAATGACAAATCCATCTTTCGTCACCCAGTAGCGCGATGGGCGAAGCCCGTTGCGATCCAAAATTGCACCGATGACCGACCCGTCCGTAAAGGCAATCGAAGCAGGTCCATCCCATGGCTCCATCAAACACGAGTGGAACTCATAAAACGCGCGCTTGTCGTCTGGCATCGTCTCATGGAGCTCCCAAGGCTCAGGAATCATCATCATGACCGAGTGCGGGAGCGAGCGTCCGGAAAGGGCGAGGAGCTCGAGGCAATTATCGAACATGGCGGAATCCGACCCGTTCGTGTTGATAACCGGAAAAGTCTTTGCCAAGTCGTCGCCGAAGAGATTGCTCGCCAGCAGAGACTGGCGGGCATTCATCCAATTGATGTTCCCTCGGAGGGTGTTGATCTCCCCGTTGTGGGCGATATACCGATACGGATGCGAGCGGTCCCAGCTCGGGAACGTATTCGTGGAAAAACGGGAATGGACGAGTGCCAGCGCCGATTCGACATCCGGGTCGAGGAGGTCGGGGTAATAAGCATCGACCTGCGCAGGCATCAACATGCCTTTGTAGACTACCGTCCTCGCGGAGAGGCTCGCAACAAACCAAAGTGGGTCCATGCCGCTCGGACGAATGGCGTTCGTCGCCATTTTCCGAATGACATAGAGATCGCGCTCGAAGGAAAGCGCGTCGGATGTTTGCTTCTGGCAGCCGATAAAAACCTGTCGCATCCGAGGCTCGCTGTCGCAGGCCGTCTGGCCGAGCGGAGAATTGTCGGTCGGGATTTCGCGCCAGCCGAGGAGGACGTGACCACGCGACGCGACGATCTTTTCAAACTCCGCTTGAGCATTTGCCGCCTGCTCGGGGTCGGGGGATGTGAAGACCATGCCGACCCCGTATTTCCCAGGCTCCGGCAAAACGATGCCAGCCTCTCCGCAGACCCGCCGAAAGAATTTGTCGGGAACTTGGAGGAGGATGCCCGCGCCATCACCGGTGTTCGCTTCGCATCCGCAGGCACCGCGGTGATCCAGATTCCTCAGGATCGTCAGCGCGTTGCGGACGACATCATGAGATTTGATTCCGTGGATGTTTACCAGAAAACCAACGCCGCAGGCATCATGCTCGAAAGCGGGATCATAGAGCCCCTGCTTTGGCGGGGGACCACTCGGGCGGGTCGGTTTGTTCTTTACCATGTTGGATTGATACGAATTGGCTGGGTCGATGTATTCAGCAAGTTCGGGTTTCCCGAACTGGCGGAACCCTTTTTTGTAAATGCGACCAGCCGCCTAGCACAACAACTTTGTCAAAAGGCTGCGGCAATTTTTTCCATGCCGGGGGAACGGCATCCTGTTGTTCAAGGCCCCAAGTCGATATCCGGCAGCCAGCCCTCGTTGGCGCGATACCATTCGACGCAACGAGCGATCCCCTCGGGCAGGTCGGTATGAGGCTCCCAGCCCAGCAAGCGACGGGCCTTTTCAATGTTGGCAGAAGTATCCTGCATGTCGGCCTTCTGAAATGGCTTAAACTCGATCACGGCTTTTTGCCCGACGAGGCCCTCGATGAGGGTGATGAGCTCAAGAATCGACCACGGACGCCTGCCACCTCCGAGGTTGATGATCTCGTAACCCAGCGGTTGGAGGGCGGCAATCGTGCCGGTCGTAATATCGTCGACATACGTGAAGTCGCGGGTTTGGCGACCATCGCCAAAAAGCGTGATCGGCGAGCCTTCGGCGACCCACTTGATGAACCGGAACGGACTCATGTCTGGGCGGCCCGCCGGACCGTAAACCGTGAAGTAGCGCACGATCGATACGTCAAGGCCGAAGAGGTGGTGGTAAGAATAGGCCATGACCTCGGCGGCTTTTTTCGATGCCGCATAAGGCGAGATCGGGTGGTTGACCGGGAGATCCTCGGAAAATGGAGGGTGCTGTCCGGCATAGAGTGACGACGTCGAGGCAAGGACGAGCTTTTTGATGCTCTTGCGCCGCATCTCCTCCATCAGGTTCACGGCACCAATCGTATTTGTCGAGACATACACCTGCGGGTTCTCGACGCTGTAGCGCACTCCGGCACGAGCGGCAAGATTGAGCACTCCGTCGAAATCGTGGCGATCGAAGAGGGTCTTCAGTGCCCCTGCATCTTCGAGGTCCATCCGATCAAAAGAGAATCCGGACAGCGTCTGGAGACGTTGGACACGGTGTTCCTTCAGGCGCACGTCGTAGTAGGCGTTCAGATTGTCAAGGCCGACGACCTCATGGCCCGCCGCCAGAAGCATCTCCGCTGTCTTTGCCCCGATGAACCCGGCGCATCCCGTCACCAAATATTTCGACATCTTTTGTATCCTTGCAAATTATCAGGGAAAGCGGCATCGGGATTCGGAAGGAACTGACCTAGAGATCCGACCCCACCGGCTCAACCGGCTGGGATGTTAATCAGGGCGGGCAGCGAGTGGGAAGGGATTTTGATCCGGCTCACCAAGGTGGAGCGCTCTCGGGAATCCTCAGAAACCACTTGCACTTGCGTGAACTTCGGGTTCCATTCCGGCGGCATGAAGACCATCGAACCATCACACCTCCTCGAGGCACTCCACTGGCGGTATGCAACCAAGCAGTTCGAACCAAACCGTGCGATTCCCGCACCAATCTGGGATGCGCTGGAGGATGCGCTGGTGTTGTCGCCATCTTCATACGGACTTCAGCCATGGAGGTTCTTCGTGGTCACCGATGCTGCTACCCGCTCATCGCTGCGCGAGCACTCGTGGAATCAGGCGCAGGTCACCGACTGTTCGCACCATGTCGTATTTGCCATCCGAACCGTCATTGATGCGGAGTATGTCGAGAAATTTATCGCTCACGCTGCCAAAGTCCGGAACGCGCCTGTCGAGTCGCTGGATTTCTACAAGAACATGATCAAATCGGATATCTTGGAGGGACCTCGTTCCAAGTGGGTGCGTGAATGGGCCGCCCGCCAGGCCTACATTGCCCTCGGAAATTTCATGACGTCCGCAGCGCTCCTTGGGATCGATACGTGTCCGATGGAAGGTCTCGATCCGGCAAAATACGACGACATCCTTGGATTGAACGCGCAGGGATTCGAGACCGTCGTGGCTTGCTGTGCCGGCTACCGCCAGTCTGCCGACAAATACGCCACTGCGCCGAAAATTCGCTTCGACAAGTCCGAACTCATTAATCACCTATGAATTCCTCCACCCGCATCCTGCTCCCAGCCCTCGTCATCCTGATCGCCGCGTTTACCATTCTCGGTAGCCTCACCGTGATCATCGAAAGCGGACACGTCGGGGTCGTCCGCACCTTCGGGGCCGTTCAACCGGAGGCTCTCCCGGAGGGCCTTCACTTCAAAAAGCCATTTGTCGATCAAGTCGAGCAAATGGATATTCGACTCACTGCGAGCCATGCAAAGGCGACGGCGGCATCGAAGGATCTCCAGACAGTGACCACTGAGGTGACGACCCAGTATTCACTGAATGGCGAGCTCGCCCCGCTGACCTACCAGCGCATCGGAAATCTCGGCAAGGTGTCGGCGTCGCTGGTCGAGCCAGGCATCCAAGAATGCGTCAAGGCGGTCACGGCCAAATTCACTGCGGAGGAACTCGTCACCAAGCGTGAGATGGTCAAGCTCCAGATCCAGCAAGCTTTGGAGGCATTTCTGAATCACACGCTCAAAGAAAAAGGCGTCGCCGGTGCCATCGTTATCGCGAATGTTGCGATCACCGATTTTGACTTCTCCGCAGAGTTCAACCGCGCGATCGAGTCGAAGGTCAAAGTGGAGCAGCAGGCCCTCCAAGCGAAAAACGAAAAGATCATGCGGGTCACACAAGCCGAGGCCTCGGCTGCCGAGCGGCAGCTCTCGGCTGACGCGGAAGCCTATTCGACAACGGTCCAATCGAAGGCCCGCGCCGAGGCCATTCAACGCGAGGCGGAAGCCCTCAAGCAAAGCCCGGAGCTGATCAAGCTCCGCACGGTCGAAAAGTGGGACGGCGTCCTGCCGAGGATCTCTGGCGGCGGTGCCGTTCCGTTTGTGAATGTAGACGACCTGGGCGGCAAGCCGGCGCCCACGCGGTAGTCGGGCATCATCGCGATCGGGCCTCTCTTTTTTTGAAAGGTCTGGTCGTGTCTTCCTTGCGCGGCGTATGCTCGCGGTTTGATTTACGATGCCACACCCTGAAATCTCCCGTCGTCGGACATTCGCCATTATCTCTCATCCGGATGCTGGCAAGACAACGCTCACCGAGAAGTTCCTCCTCTACGGCGGAGCGGTGCAATTGGCGGGGAGTGTGACGTCGCGGAAAAATCAGCGTGCCACGACCAGCGATTGGATGGAACTGGAGAGGCAGCGGGGCATCTCGGTGTCGTCCACCGTCCTGCAATTCGACTACGGCGGCTGCGTGATCAATCTTCTCGATACGCCAGGGCACAAAGACTTTTCGGAAGATACCTACCGCGTGCTCACGGCGGTCGATGCTGCGGTGATGGTGATCGATGCCGGCAAGGGGATTGAGACCCAGACCAGAAAGTTGTTCGAAGTCTGTCGGCAACGTGGGGTGCCTATCTTCACTTTCATGAACAAGCTGGATCGTCCGTCTCGTCCCTCGCTCGACCTGCTCGATGAGCTCGAGTCCGTGCTGGGGATCCATGCGATCCCGATGAACTGGCCGCTCGGGGACGGTCCGGAATTCAAAGGCGTCTACGACCGAGCGAAGTCCGCGATGCATTTGTTCGAGCGCACCCCGGGCGGAACCTTCCGTGCGGCGGTTGCCGTTCGGGACATCCACGATGATGCGGTGCGTGCAGCGGTTGCGCCGGATGTCTACTCGCGGGTCTCCGATGAACTGGCATTATTGGATGGGGCTGGAGCGGAATTTGATGCCGCCGCGGTCCTCGCAGGGAAAGCGACGCCTGTTTTTTTCGGGAGCGCGATGAATAATTTCGGCGTCCAACTCCTCCTCGACTCATTTCTCGAACTCTCTCCAGCCCCTCTGCCGCGAAAGAGTGGAGATCGGATCATCGAACCCGACTCGGAGGGCTTCTCGGGTTTTGTTTTTAAAATTCAGGCAAACATGAACCCGAAACACCGCGACCGGGTCTCGTTTATCCGCGTCGTTTCCGGCTGCTTCCGGCGCGACATGGTCGCCGAGCACTCGCGGACCCGCAAGCCGGTTCGCCTTGGGAATTCCCAGCGGCTTTTTGCTCAAGACCGGGAGACGGTCGACGAGGCTTGGGCCGGTGATGTTGTTGGGATCGTCGGAAACTACGACTTTGCGATTGGAGACACCGTCAGCGAAGAACCGGGTATTGCCTACGACGAGATCCCACGTTTTGCGCCCGAGTGTTTCGCATTTCTTCGGAATTCGAGCACGGCGAAATTCAAGCGCTTCCGCGAGGGACTTGATCAATTGCTGAAGGAAGGGGTCGCGCAAGCTTTCGACCTGCCTGACGCCGTCCAGAAAGTCCCACTGCTCGGGGCCGTCGGACCGCTCCAATTCGAAGTGCTTCAATACCGCCTTGAGACGGAGTATAGCGCGGAGTGCCGGATTGAGTCGGCAAAATGGCAGCTTGTTCGCTGGCCGCTCAAGGACGAGTCGCCTTGTGCCGAACGCCCAGATTTGCTCCTGCCGACAGGGGCGGTATTGGCAACGGATGCTTCCGGTCTCTGGGTTGTCCTCCTGCCGAGCGCATGGACGGCTGGGTATCTCGAGGATAAAAACAAAGAATTCACATTCTCCTCGGATCCGCCTCGTCGGTTGGCAGTGGCTGGCGTCTGATCGTTACTTTGCCCCGCTTCCCATCAAGACAGTCGGCACCGTGCGGATGAGGATGTAGATGTCGAGGAGGAGCGACCAGTTGTCGATATACTCGAGGTCCATCCGCACCCAGTCTACGAAGTCGGTGACCTTATTGCGGCCTCGGATTTGCCAGATGCAGGTCAGTCCAGGCTTCATGCTCAGGCGGCGGCGGTGCCCGGCTTGCGCAAATTTCTCAACCTCGTAAATCGGGAGGGGACGCGGTCCGACAAGGCTCATGTCTCCGCGGAGCACATTGATGAGCTGGGGAAACTCGTCGATGCTCAAACGGCGCAGCCATTTTCCGATGGGGGTGATCCGTGGATCGTCTTCGACTTTGAAGACCGGGCCGGTCATTACGTTTCTCGAGGCGAGTGCGGCTTGCTGATCCTCGGCGCCCTGGCACATGCTCCGGAATTTCCACATCTTGAAAGGCTTTCCATGGAGCCCGGCTCGGTCTTGACGAAAGAATACCGGACCAGGTGACGTCAACTTCACCAAAACCCCGATGATCAGGAAAATTGGGGACAAAACAATGAGCCCGCAGAGCGCCCCGACCCGGTCCATAACGGTCTTCACCAACATAGCCCATGAGAGCTCCGGAGTGGCGCGGAAGACCAACATGGGCCGTTGTGCCAAGATCTCGTAGGTCGGACGTGCCACCGAAGTGTGAATGAAGTCCGCATTCAGCCAAGCCTCGACGCCTTCGGTCTCGCAGACCTCGATCGCCCGCTGAACCTTGTCCAATTCGATTCGGCTAAACGCGAGGACGACCCGTCCGACGGAGTGCCGGTGCAGGGAATCAACAAGGGCGTCGATCCCTTGCGTCTGAAGATCGATCTGGGCCACGACTTGAATTTCCAGCCGCTGGGCCGCTGAGAATCCATTCATGAGTTCCCGTATATTTCTCGGCTCCCCGGCAATGATGATCCGTTCCCCATTGGCGCCCTGCCGGAGGCGACGGGTGTAATCCCAGATCATGATCCGCTCTCGAACGAGAAGCAAAATCGGCGCAAACACCGCGAAGATCACCAGAACAGACCGGCTCGGGATTTCCAATCTCAGGAAAACCACACTGAACCCCATGATGACGATCAACCAGAAAGCCGCACTCGCCATCTGACGCAGGGATTTCCAGACTGTCTTCTCGAGCGGGTAATTGTAATAACCCTGCATCTCCAAAAGAAACGGACCGAAGGGCATGATCACCGCCAACATCCAAACGAATTTTCCGAAGCCCTCGATCGTCCACAGACTGTCGAGGATGATGAGCTGATGGAATCGAAGATAATGACTGCCCCAAAAAATCAATCCCAGCAGAACAGCGTCGATGACCTGGTTCACTTGGAGATTGATTTCGTATTTTCGCGCGATCATGCCAGATTCACTGCAACCGATTGATCAAGGATCAGAAACGATGAAGCTAGTCACTGAATTCAGGAAGCGTCAAAGCAATAAACGGACTTGGTCCGTCTCGAACGTGGTCGGTGTAGTTGACAGCCCGAGAGCGGTTGCGATCGCATCGCGCATGAAGTCCGCGACCGTCGACTTCTTGGAGTGGCGGGCCGATTGCTTGCCGGGGATCACTCTGCCGAAGTTCGCGGCTGCGCCATGGATTGTTACTGCAAGGCATCCGATGGAGGGGGGGCAAGGGGGGCTCGCGTCATCGGCCCGCCGTGGGATCCTTCTCGGCCTGATCGACGAGGCGAAGGCGGTGGATGTTGAGTGCCGATCGCTTGCTTCACTCCGGGAGGTTGTCGAAGCCGCGCACACAAGTCGCGTCGATGTCATCGCTTCGTTTCACGATTTTCGGTGCACCCCATCTGTTCAACGGTTGCGAGATGTTTTAAAGCGATGTGTCGATGGGGGGGCGGATGTCGTCAAGGTCGCCACGCGAACGGAATCGGCCGATGATGTGCGGCGGCTGCTCGAGCTTTTCGGCGTGGCTCGGATCCCGCTGGCAGTCATGGGCATGGGGCCGTTGGGGATGGCGTCGCGACTGCTTTTCGGTTCCTGCGGCTCGGTCCTCAACTACGGATGGCTCGATCGCCCAAATGTTCTAGGCCAGTGGTCGGCGAAGGATTTGAAATCCATGCTGGCCACCATTCGCGCGCAAAAATAATCCCGCGCCGACCCGGTCCGTTCCGCTTGCGCTTTGCCGTTTTCCTTCCCATTGTGCCACGAATCCGATGAGCAAAAATTTCAGCGAAGATTTGGCAAATGGGCGTGAGCTCTCCGTAGATGACATTCGCTCGGCGTGTGATTTTCTGCTGGACGATACTCGCGATATTGAGGAACGCGCGGCGTTCTTGGAGGCTCTGCACGAGAGAGGCGAAACCCCCGCTGAAATGGCTGGATTCGTCAGTGTGCTCCTCGAGCGCTCGGTGGCGCTGCCATTTTCCGGCGAGGGTTGTCTCGATGTCTGCGGAACGGGCGGAGATCGAGCGGGATTTTTTAACGTCTCAACCGCTGTCATGTTTGTCACGGCGGCTTGTGGAGTCAGGGTGGTGAAGCATGGGAATCGCGGAATTACATCCAAGTCCGGCGGTGCCGATGTGCTCGAGTCCCTAGGGATCAGCGTTAGCCTCGCCCCGGATCGGGCGGCAGCGGCGTTGGACGCGGCCGGGTGTTGTTTCCTCTTCGCGCCAAATTATCACCCGGCGTTCAAGGCAGTCGCGCCCGTGCGGCAGCTTCTGGCCTCCCGGGGAAAGACATCCGTCTTTAACTTGCTTGGCCCGCTGCTCAACCCCGCACGGCCCGCCTTTCAACTGGCAGGGGTTTTTGATCCACGGATGTTGGCCACTTACGGCGAGGTATTTGGGCTGCTCGGTCGCCGCCGGGCGTGGGCCGTGCACGGCACTGGTCCGGATGGGCTCTGCTTGGACGAGATTTCTCCGCTGGGGACGACCCGCGTCGTTGGTTATGACGAGGGCCCCCTGCAGGAATTCGCCATCGATCCACAAGCCCTGGGGATTCCCTCGATGGATTCCTCCGCGTTCGCCGGTGGGAGCGCGGCGCAGAATGCTGCGATGATCGTGGATATTCTGGCCGGGAACCTGAGGCGGGGCGCTCGCATGATCGTTCAGTTGAACGCCGCCGCCGCCCTCGTCGTTGCTGGTGCCGCCTCAGATCTCCGCGAGGGATGGGACTCGGCGGGCGTGGCAATTGACGATGGCAGGGCTCGCGACGTGCTGGATCGACTCCGCTCCTGTCGTTAGGTCGATTACACGATCAGCATGCAGTCGCCGTAGCTGAAGAATCGATAGCGTTCCCGAATGGCCATCTCATAGGCATGGCGGATCAAATCTCGCCCGGCTAGTGCACTGACCAACATGAGCAAGGTGGAGCACGGGAGATGGAAGTTCGTGAGCAGAGCGCCCGTGTGAGCGAACTCGAACGGCGGGCGGATGAAAATGGATGTGCGTCCATCGCTGGCCTGAAACGGCCCCGGTGGTTGAGACTCCATCACTCTCGTAACCGTCGTGCCAACCGCAACGATTCGCCTCGCGGCATTCAGATCGGCAGCCGCCTTTGCGGTGATGCTGTAGACCTCCTCGTGCATTTGATGATCTTCAATTTTTTCGGTCTTCACCGGGAGAAATGTCCCGGCGCCAACATGGAGGGTCAGAAAAGTATGAGGAATTCGCGACAGAATCTCTTTGGTGAAGTGAAGGCCAGCCGTTGGCGCTGCGACGGATCCCTTGTTTCTCGCATAGACCGTCTGGTAGCGGTCATCATCCATCGGATCCGCCTCCCGCTTGAGATAGGGGGGTAGCGGGACGGAGCCATAGAGTTCGCAATCCGGTTCGGATTCGAAGACAAGAATGCGCTCGCCTCCCTCCAAAATCTCACGAACGGTTGCGCCTGTGCCGGCCAACTCGATCGTATTGCCGACCCTTGCTTTCCGTCCGGGTCTTGTGAGGCATTTCCAAGTTCTCTCTTCGACCCGCTCGAGGAGGAAAACCTCCATGCGTCCGTTCGCTGAGTGGAGTCTGGCTTTGATCACCTTGGAATCGTTCAGGGCGACGAGGTCCCCGGGGACAAGAAAGTCCGGGAACTCCCGGAAATGGGAGTGCCGCACCTCGCCAGTTGCCCGGTCGACGACCAGCATTCTTGAAGCCGCTCGATCCTCGGTCGGACGCGAGGCAATCAAGTCCTCGGGAAGCTCGTAAAAATAGTCGCTCAGGCGCTCGGACATGGCGGGATGCGCGGGCGAATCACGCCGCGATTTTTCCGTCTCGTCCCATCCGCTTGAGCCCGCATCGCGCAGCAGAAGCGCCAACGAGGTCGGCGACACGACGCTTCAACCGCCAGGCGCGCCGCGCAATCACAGCGACAAAAATGAGATACGGAATCCACAGCCACCAGTCATTCCCGGGCACTGCCAGTTCCCGGTAGGCGAGGATGCTGAGGAGGACAATGTTGATTAGGAGCGTCGTGGCCACCATGCGGGTTCCCAAATGAACTCTCGTGAGGCACTTCGGGCCGCCGTGATACTCGGTCACCGAGCGCAGTTTTACACCCCACCAGAAGCTTCCGTAGATTTGGATATCCCAGTCCTTCCACCCGGTATCGGTCGAGTAGTTCCACCCTTCGTCCTCAAGGGCCTGCACGACTTCCTTGAGGAGGAGCTCGCGTCCATGGCCGTCTTCCGTCCAGAATCGGAGGTTCGAGATGCTTCCGCGCGACGGAGTGAAATCCTTCTCGACGCTGGCAATGACCGCCGGCGGAGTCCGCTTGAATTTCAGCCAGGTAAAATACCGGGCCCATCCTCGAACGAGCGGCTGGGCGAGCGCGAGCCAAGCCACAAGGAGGCGGGCGGGAATGGTATCGTGCCGGCTCTCGAGCCGGGCGTGGATCATATACGACAAGGCCACAAGAAATGTTCCGCCGAACATGATGTAGGGCACGATCCTGAGAAACGGGAGCGGAACCGAAACGGCGAGAATGAAAAGCGTGAGCGTGACCCACTCGATACTACTCAGGTAGGCCGCGACGTCGGATTGCGGGGTGGGGTAGATCGACTGGAACAAACCTTCACCAAAGACCCCATGGTAAATGATCGGCTTGTTCACAAGCCACGTGAACCGCGGGGCTCCGTAGATCTGGCCCTTCCACTTCGCCGTGCCCGTCGGGCCAAAGTAAACGAGATGTTTGAATCGCAACATCGACTCCGCCTCCCCGTAGCCCTCTTGCTGCTTTCGAAAGGCCTTCAGAGTAAAACGCCGGTAATGCCAGACAATCGCCGCCGGGCTGAAGGCGATGACGCCTCCGGATTGCTGCAAACGCCAGCAAAAATCCACATCGTCCCCGGCCTTGCGATACTCGGAATCAAACCCGCCGACCTGATCAAATGCCCATCGGTGGAAGGCCATGTTGCAGCCCGGAATGTGCTCGGCCACAACATCGGTCAGCAACACATGGCTCGGCCCCCCGGGCGCCGCTGCCACGCAGGCTTGGACCCAATTCTCGGCTGGCGGCGAAATGTTTGGCCCACCCACACCGGCATAGTCTCCGCTCAGGAGCGTGCCAACCAAGTAGTAGAGCCAGTCCGGGTCGGCCATGCAGTCGCTGTCGGTGTAGACAAGAACAGCGCCCTTCGCGGTCTGGGCACCGACATTTCTCGCGTAGCTGAGACCCTTGTTGTCTTGTCGCACACTCACGATCCATGAATGTTTTGCGGCGATTTCCGGGGTGTTATCCGTAGAACCGTCGTCCACGAGGATGACTTCGTAATCGGGATACTCGACATGCCGGAGAGACTCCAAGCAACGGTCGAGCGTTTTTGCGCCATTGTAGGAGCACACGATGACGGAAGTTTTCGGATACGAGGGAAGTTTCACTCGCGAGATCATCGAGCCCTCGCCAAAAAATAGACGCTTGACCGTCTCGAAGGCTGGCTTCCTCGATCGGTCCCGGCGGACCAGTCCGAATGCCCAGTCCAGAATCTCCTGTCCGCCGCGGAACCACTCATCGGTCCACGCGTAGACAATCGTCCCAGCGAGCCCGCCACGAACGACACTCTCGATATGCCAGCGAAGCATTTCGGCCTGCTCTTCTTCCGGGTGCCGGATCGTATCCATCCCGAACTCCCCGAGGATCAGCGGCTTGTCGTCGGCGAGGTTCTGAAGCCTGGCAAGGTAGCGCTCAAAGTCTTCCTGCCGGTGGAGGTAGACATTGAACGTCACGAAATCACTGTTCTGCGGCAGCAGGTATTCCGTCGGCGGATAGCTCGCATAAGAATAGAGCGCCCGTGGGTCTTCTGCGCGTCCGATGTTGATCAGGCGCTCGACGAACTCGGTGACCTCTCGCGCGCCGAGCCAGCGCACCATCGTCGTGGGGATCTCGTTCCCGACAAGGTATCCTAAGACAGCCGGGTGGCCGGCATTCTTCTTCACCCCGTCCCTCACGGCCCGCTCGGCCTCCTCGCGGATTTTCGGATCGTTTAAAAACTCCAAGTGCTCGGCCCACGGGATCGAAATCAACGCCCGAATCCCTCTCGCTGCGCACAGATCGAGAAACCATCGAGGCGGCACGTAATAGATCCGCACAAGATTGATCCCGGCTTCAACCATCAGATCGAGATCGCGTTCAGCTCCTGCGGGTGATCCGAAATACTCGCCGTTCGCGTCGGGTGCGAACGGACCATACGTCACACCCTTAACAAAAAATTTACGCTCTCCCTCAAAAAGGAATTTTGCGCGCACTCGCACAGGCAACATCTCTTTCACGCGCGGATTCCTACCAGCCCTTGCGGAATCCTGCGAGCGTGGATTTTTCAGGAGATCGCACCGCAGCGGATTCTTGCCGGGTGGCTCCGCAATCCCAAAATCGTTTGACGCAGAATTCTCAAGGAGTAGGCTTGGACTCTATGAACACTCAAAAGCTCCAAGAATACGTCAAGCCAGCCTGCGCCTACTACAACAAGGAGAATCTCCGCATGATTTCCGATGTCTGCCTGTATCTCGGATTTCTTTCCATCATCGCGTCCATCGCGACATGGTTCACCTCCTCCCGCGAAAACCGCGCCTACGGTGAGCGCTTCGGAATCTTCATCGGTCTCTGGGTCCCCAGTTTCTTTATCCTCTCTAACCGTCTCTCCCGGAAAGCCGACGAGCTTCCAGACTCCGTCGACGATGGAGAATAAGCTCCCAGCGTCCTCATAGCTCAAGTGGATAGAGCAGGGCTCTCCTAAAGCTCAGATGGTGGTTCGACTCCACCTGGGGACAGGCGTGTCTGGGGCCCGACGTTTTATTTTGAATCAAAATTCGACAACGGTTCCGGACTAGAGATAGAAAATCCGGCGTGATTTTCTCGATGAGGAGTAAGCCGTTTGTATTTGCTGCGGTCCTTCTGCTTGCTTGCCGTGGTCCTTTGCTGGCTCAGGATCTTGGTTCTGGGGATCCGCTGGCGGTCGATCGGGACGCAGAAGCCTTGCGCGACGCTGAGCGGGAGCGGCGCCTCGCGTTTTTCCGAGCGATATCGATGGATGATGAGGTCACCGTCAGGCAGATGCTCGCCGAGGGGATCGATCCAAACGGAGATCTGATCCCGCCGGTGTCGAAGGAATTCGTGGAAGGCTTCGAAGATGCGCGGTTACGTTACTTTGTTTCCAGCGAGCGGGGATTTACTCCGCTCATGCTGGCCACGGCTTTGGGGAACGAAATCCTCGTTCGGGAACTTCTGTCTGGCGGGGCAAGCCCAGGCCTGAAGACGAAGCGGCACAAGACGTTCGCGCTTTGGCTCGCTGGAAAATATGAGCACCTGGAGATCATGCGAATGCTAATGGGGATTGGTCCGGAAGATTCTATTCGAGATCTCTATCTCTGGGTCGATATCGAGCGGCAGCGGGCGACACTCTTTGATGGCGACGAACAGGTGATGGAGACTCCCGTCTCGACCGGGAGGAAATCGCATCCGACGCCGCGAGGATGGTTCATCGTCACCGACAAATACCAACAGTGGGTCTCGACACTCTACCGTGCAAAAATGCCGTATTATCTCCGCCTTTCCTGCTCGGATTTCGGACTCCATGGAGGGGCTCTCCCTGGCTATCCGGCATCGCACGGGTGTATTCGGCTACCGGATTCCGCAGCCAAGAAGCTCTTCTCAATGGTTCCGCCCGGAACGCTGGTGGGCATCGAGTAAGATCCGCTCGCGATCTTGATTTTCGCGGGATGGTGCCGCCTGAAATGGAATTCAGGCTACGATGCGAGACACTCGCTCATGGTCTTGTAGCTCTTGGTGAGCGAAACAAACGGATCGCCGGGACAGGTATCCTGCTCGACAACAAACCAATTCGTTCCCGCGGCATCCGCGGCGGCGATGATCGCCGGGAAATCTAGATTCCCGTAGCCAATCTCCGCAAAGAACGGCTTGTTGTCGGCTCCAAAACCAAAGTCCTTGCAGTGGAGGACTGGGAGTCGCCCGCTGGCCTTCTGACACCAAGCCACTGGGTTGCCGCCGCCAAATTGGACCCAGTAGGTATCCAGTTCAAATTTGAGGTTCTCGGGGGATGTCGCGCGCGCGATGTAATCCATCAACACTTCGTTTCCAATCCGAACGAATTCGATCGCGTGATTGTGGTAGCTCAAGACGCACCCGTTTTCGCGGAGGACGGCCCCTGCAGCATCGAGGTCGGAGACCATCGCCTTGACTGAAGCGACATCGGAAAAATCTACGCCGCTCGGGTAGGGGTAGGCCGTGTGGACCACACCGAGGGTTTTCAGCCGTTCGACAACTTCGAGCGGACGTTGACGAATCAGGTCGCCGGATTCGTGGGTCGCGCAAATCGTTACGCCCGCATCGTCTGCGACTTGCTTGGCTTCGGCAGGAGTGATCCCTTGTCCAATTCCACTCAACTGAACTGCCGGGTAGCCGATTTCCCGGATCCGCTGCATGGTTTTGGCGAGGTCTTTGGTCGTCGTGCAAAAGTCACGAACGGTGTAGAGTTGGGCTGCGATTTGGCTAAGTCTCACGGCAATGAGAGTCCAAGGTTCGGGAGCTTTCGTCAAAGCGTTTTATCCACTGGAGCATCAGAAGGATGATTCCGATCAAGAAATAGCTTGCGGCGAATTCCGGCGCTGCCATCCATCCGAAGCTGGGACTGACTCCAGATGGACCGAGGTGCCATGCGTGGATGAGCCCGATAGCGGAGAGGGCGGAGCAGACGAACGAGACGATCGATGCAGAGGCAAAACGCCGGTCGATGGCGAAGGCGACGATGGCCGCAAATGCCATGCTGGTGATGAGAAAGCCTTGGTTCAGCGAGATGACGCCGCGAATAAACAAATCGTTGCCGAATTTTGGCAGAGCCTCCTCTAGCGTAGTTCCTGCGACGCGGAGGGTCGTCTCGATGAGGAGCAAGGCCCATGCGGCGAGGGCGGGAATCAGCCCGAAGGCGACGGCCAGCGAATGGTGCGGAGGACTATCGCGGAATGCCTGAGCGACCATAACGAGTCCGATCCAGATGAGAATTCCCAGCGTCGCCTCCAAGGGAACGATGTGGAGAATCGCGCCGACGGCACCGAGAAAGCACAACGCGCAGATGACGAAGCCATTGACGGCCGAGTAGCCAACCCGGGCGCCCATGGCCTTCCAGCCAGGGTGGCCGATGTAGATCGTCGTCGGAAAGGCACTGCCGAAAAATGCGGCAACGATCGTGCCGATCCCGTTCGCTGCCAACGAGGGCATTGTCTCGTAGCGGTCGCCCGCAGCCTCGGCGCTCTCCAAGGATTGGAGGGATCCGAGAACGGTGAACATCGCCATTGGGAGAATGACGGTCAGGTAACCCCAAAGTCCGCCAAACATCGCATGCCATCCGGCCAGTTCGGGTAGTGTAAAGATTTGTCTGTAAAAGCCCGCTTCGCAGCAAA
>Ga0247842_10000732_pt1 | contig 63689 bp, 73 predicted proteins | sample LaCruzMarch2015__3_FD_192411 | JGI IMG/M metagenome (GOLD analysis project Ga0247842, IMG submission 192411) | Freshwater microbial communities from meromictic Lake La Cruz, Castile-La Mancha, Spain - LaCruzMarch2015_19m | ecosystem: Environmental > Aquatic > Freshwater > Lake | place: Spain... | reverse complement strand
GAGTCAGTTAACTTTCGGGAATAGCTCTTAACTGGGCAGAAGATGAAAAAATATCATCTTATTCTTGAGGAAGGTCCGCCCGTCCATTGCAAGAAACCCTTGTAATGACAAAACCATGTTTGAAAAAACAGCGTCGTGAGGCGTGGCTCTGGTATAGAAACGATACTTGCTTTCGCAAGAAAGCATGCTGGAACGAGCATCCTGGTTGATGCAAGGCTCAAATGCCGCTTCGGAAAATCTTTTCCGAATAGTAAATGCGCAATCAATAAAATGAAAGCGTCATTTCCTATAGTAGAATGTTAACATGTTCTGCTCACACCTTTCGGGGAGTGAAGAACAACAGAAGGTGGCCTATGACTCGCTCATTTTTTATCTAATTAGGGAGAGTATGTAGAAGTAGAATCTTCTTCTAATTCTGATTCAGAAGACCAGCTTGAACTAGCTGCTAATGATACAAGATCAGATAAATCTTTATCTGCAGATACATCTAAATCTAAGCTGCTTGTTGATGAATTTGTTTTTTGTTGATAACTAATTGTCATTATTTGAATCTGATTTTTAAGTTTATAAATAAAATTATAACAAGATATATAGATATATATTTTCTATAAAATATATCCTTATAAACAAAAATAATCCTCTCTCTTTATGAGAAAATTTATGCAAGAATTTCAGACAGCAGGAGAATGCTCATTCTGGATGAAAAAAGAAGTAGATAAAATCAAAAATAAATATCTTTTAGAATTTGCAGAAATAGCTTTTGAAGGAGCTGCACTTGAATTTTGGACTGCTCCATGCAGCTCTTCTGGAAAACATCATCCGCCAGAGGACAATGGGATTGGAGGATTGGTCAGACATTTAATAAAAGCTTCAGCAGTAACAGAACAATTCGCAAGAAGAGAGAATTTTACTTCTTATGAACTGGATATGGCACGAACCGCAACATTATTGCATGATATAAAAAAGAATGGGATGGAATGGGGAAATGAAACATTATACACTCATGGAATACTTGGAGCAGAATATTTACAGAGAATAGAATTAAAAGATGAATATGCTAAAAAGATAATTCTTGATGCAGTGAGATATCATATGTCTCCATGGAATACTACTCTTCCAAATGATAAATTTTTCTTGCTGGGAGAAACAAAAGATGTTCTTAAACAAATGAAGAGAAGAGCAAATATTTTTTCTGCAGAAGAAGTTCAAACAGAATTGCAGGAAAAATTAAGAGGTTCAAGATATCATCATATAATTGAAAAATGCGTTCAAGAAGCAGACTACTGGGCATCTAGGGAAAGCATGTCTTTTTTTCCAGGAGAACCAATAATTTCTGAAAAGCATATCCATGATTCTCCTCAGTGATGGAATGATTTAAAAACAATTAATTCTAACTAACTTTATGCGAGGGGGTAGCTCAGAGGGAGAGCACTACGCTGAAGACGTAGGGGTCGCGAGTTCGATTCTCGCCTCCCTCATATAATCTATCTGAAAGATATTTAATTTAATTGGCGAGTATCGAACGAGCAGAGGAGATTCTCGCCTCCCCCATATATTAAGGTATAATAAGAAGAAAAATTTATTTTTAATTCAATTCTTCGAGAAGTATTTCTTGTCCTATTGCGTTTTTATGGGCACGATTTAAATCACTATGGGGGATTCTAATTTTTCCATCATATCCCCTCGTAAGAGCTATTCCTCTTAGATGTTTATCCATTTTTTTAAAAATCTCGTCACCATATTCTTTACGTGCTTCCTGTTGTGTCAAACCGCCCTGAAAATCCGAAATAGAGATAAGGATTCTTGCAGCAATTAATTTTGGGTCTCGCCTTAAATAAAAAACTAAATTTTCCGGTTCTTTTCCCCTAAGTACATTAACTATCTCTTCTACCCAAGATTCCCGAGTATTCTGTTCACTCTCTAATGGCCCCCCAGTAATATCCGTGTATCCCATTTTTGAAAAATCTGCATCATCTAAGTAAGAATTGAATCTTTTTTTTAGTGTTTCATCGATATTATAAAAATAATTTCCAAAAGCGATAGGTGTACGTAACATAAACCTTCTTCTAAGAACAAATAAAGAATGATCCTTCCCGGCTTTGATATTATGGCTGCATCCCCCTATAAGATAATCTAAATCTACTCCCCTAAATTCTCGAAATTCTCCTAAACATCTTTTATCTTCAAACAACCTTCCATAAGTATACTTATACGGCCTGTACATGCCATGCCCAACAAAGGAATATGTTTCATTATCCTTATTCAATCTTAGAATATCTCCATCTGAAACCCTTTCTACAAGTTTTGGAAGTATTCTCTCATTTACTCTTTTTTTCATGTCCATAAAATAACTTTCCCAGTTTTTAAAGATTTATTCGATTAAGGATATATCTAAAAGTTTTAGAATACTGGGTTGTCGATTTGGCTAAAATAAAAAAGAACCCAAAAAAAATAGCAAGAGAAAACATTTATAAATAACCTAAGCCATATAAAAATAGAAAAAAGAGATAACATGAGAAAGATTCAAAATAAAAAAGCAGCTTTTGAGATGACAATGGGAACAATTGTTATAATTGTTCTTGCTGTGTCTATGCTTATTTTAGGGCTTGTTCTTACAAAAAAGATTATGTGTTCTGGAATAGTTCTTACTGATCAAATTGACCAAGCTGTAGAAAATCAAGTTGCTTCTATGTTTGAAGGACAAGAGTATGGTGTTAAGTGTATGGGCGAAGCAGGCAATGAAGTTAGTCTCGGTGGCGGTGGAAGAAGACAGGTTATATGCATAATTAATACTGATGTTGGCGGGGTATATACTTTTTCTAATTTTAGACCATTAGAAATAACGGCAGGAACAGCAGTTGTAGATAATATGGTGGTATCAACTGAAACAAATCCTCAAACAGTTCAGCCAGGAAAAAAGACAATTGTTGTAGCAGTTTTAAATATACCTCAAAAAGTACCAAGTTCAGGTATAAAGTTAAGTTTTGATGTATCAGATAATATTGGTAATACAGAAATACATACTCTTTATATTGACCTATCTCCATCAAGCACAATTGGTTCTGCTATCTGTTAGTTCTAAATAACATTTATAAAACTCTCATTCTTATTATTCTTAACTCATAAAAAAGAAGTATAAATAAAAAATGCTAAAACTGTATAACACTCTCACAAGAAAAAAAGAAGAATTCAAACCAATAAAAGCCAAAGAAGTCGGCTTTTATTCATGCGGGCCTACTGTTTATTGGTTTCAGCATATTGGAAACCTTAGGACCTATGTATTCAGTGATATTCTAAAAAGAGTTTTAGTTTATGAGGGATATAAAGTCAAACATGTTATGAATGTTACTGATGTTGGCCATCTTACAAGCGATGCTGATGAAGGTGAAGATAAGATGGAAAAAGCTGTCAGTCGGGAGCATAAAACTGCAAAAGAAATCGCAGATTATTATCTTAAACTATTCAAAGAAGATTTAGGAAAACTTAATATCAGTGAGCCAAATATCTGGTGTAAGGCGACAGAACATATTAAAGAACAAATAGAATTAATAAAAAAACTTGAAGAAAAAGGCTACACTTACAAAACTTCTGATGGAATCTATTTTGATACTTCTAAATTAAAGGATTATGGAAAGATTGCACTGCTTAATGCTGAAAACTTGAAAGCTGGAAAAAGAATTGAGATTGGAGAAAAGAAAAATAAAACTGATTTTGCTCTTTGGAAATTTTCAGAAAAACCTGGAGAAAGGCAGCAAGAATGGAAATCGCCATGGGGAATTGGTTTTCCTGGCTGGCATATTGAATGTTCTGCTATGTCTGTGAAATATCTTGGGGAGCATTTTGATATTCATACTGGCGGAATAGATCACATACCTGTTCATCATACAAATGAGATAGCACAAAGTGAATCTGCAACAGGAAAAAAATTTGTTAATTATTGGCTTCATGGAGCATTCCTTACATTTAAAGGAGAAAAAGTTTCTAAGAGTAAGGGGGGACTTTATACTATAAGTGAACTAGAAGAACAAAAATACAAACCTCTTGAATATCGTTATATGTGCTTACTTACCCATTATAGAAGCTCATTGGATTTTTCGCTTGAAAACCTAAATGCTGCGAAAAATGGTTATGAAGGATTGAAAAATAAAATTTCTCTTATTGATACAAAAACCAAGGGAGAAGATGGTAAGGGATATATTGAAGAATTTCAAAAAGCAATAGATGATGACTTGAATATGCCTCTTGCATTACAATCATTACAACTTCTTCTTAAAGATGAAAAAGTTTCTGGAAAAGCTAAGATTGGAGTTATAGAAAAGATGGATGAGGTTTTTGGATTAGATTTACTAAAAAAAGAAAAAGTTAGTGTGCCTTCTGAAGTAAAAAAGCTCGCAGAAGAAAGATGGAGTGCGAAGAAAGCAAAAGATTTTAAGAAAGCTGATGAGTTTAGGGCGAAGATAGAAAAGTTAGGTTTTGCTGTTATTGATAAGACGGATGGATTTGATATTCGGAGATTGTAAAAAAGGAGGAAAAGAAAAATGTGTGAATGCTGTTGTAAAAAAAAGAAGATTGTAAAGAAAAAAGACAAGAAAAAGTAAATTTTCTTATCTTTAAAATTAAACTTCATGCCAAGGGCATGAAATAATAAAATATAATAAAAATGCCAAGACAAAAATGTCCAAATAAAAAGGAAAATGAGAAAAGTTGTCCTTGTGATGAGTTAGATTGTCCAAAACATGGGATATGTTGTGAATGCGTTGCTTTTCACAGAAAAAATCCTAAAGAATGCAAACCTGCATGTATGGAGTGATTTGCAGAAGTATTTAAAAACATAATTATCCAAGGGATATCAATAAAAAAAGAGGGTACCATGAAAGAAGAAGATTTTGTAAACTTGAACTATAAACCTACTTCTGAAGACCTAATATGCCTTTTTAGAGTTGAACCTGCAACCGGTGCAAGCATGAAAAAAGCATGCGCCAATATTGCTCTTGAAAGCAGTATTGGAACATGGACAGAAGTTGACACAGAAAAAAATTATATGAAAAAACTTGCTGCAAAAGTTTTTTCTATAAAAGGAAATATGGTAAAGATTGCATATCCTTCTGCACTATTTGAAAGAGGAAATGCCCCAAATATTCTTTCTTCTATCGCAGGAAATATTTTTGGCATGAAGATTGTTAAGAACTTAAGATTAGAAGATATTCAATTTCCTAAAAGCATATTAAATGGTTTTAAGGGACCAAAATTTGGCGTCGAAGGAATAAGAAATATTCTAAAGGTAAAAAATAGACCTTTGCTTGGTACAATAGTAAAGCCCAAACTGGGTTTAAGAACAGAAGACCATGCAAAAGTTGCTTATGAGGCATGGATAGGTGGTTGTGATTTTGTTAAAGATGATGAGAACTTGTCAAGCCAGGATTTTAATAAATTTGAACAGAGACTTGTTAAGACTTTAGAAATGGCTGAAAAAGCAAAGTCAGAAACAGGAGAAGAAAAAGTTTATTTTGTTAATGTAACCGCAGAAACAGAAGAAATGTTGAGAAGGGCAGAATTAGTAAAAAGTCATGGTGGAAAAGCAGTTATGATCGATGTAGTAACAGAAGGTTTTGGAGCTGTTCAGACATTAAGAAAAGTTGATTTGGGTCTAGCGATTCATGGACACAGAGCAATGCATGCTGCTTTTACAAGAAATAAAAAACACGGAGTGAGTATGATTGTTCTAGCTGATCTTTGCAGACTTATTGGAATAGACTCCCTGCATATAGGCACAGCAATAGGAAAACTTGAAGGAAGTATAAAAGAAGTGAGTGAAATCGAAGAAGAGATAGAACAAAATAAAGTCAAGGCTCTGAGAAACAGATTAAGCCAAGATTGGAGGAATATAAAACCTACTCTTGCTGTTTCATCTGGAGGTTTACATCCGGGGCATGTTCCTTTTTTGATAAAAAATCTTGGAAAAGATTTGATTATACAAATGGGTGGAGGAATTCATGGACATCCTCAAGGAACAAAAGCAGGTGCAATGGCAGCAAGACAGGCAATTGATGCTTGTATGAAAAAAGTTTCTCTTAAAGATTATGCAAAAACTCATGAAGAGTTAAAACAAGCTATTCAAAAGTTTGGATAAGAAGTGCCCACATTATACTACCTTGCTAAATTATCTGCTTCTTGGACAGAATGATTAACATACTGATTTAATAATCTTTTTATAGTGGAAGGAAATGAGAATGGTTTGTAAATAACTTCTCTTACATTTGGAGGATAAGAATCTTGGGGGTTACCTGTCATTAATATAAACGGAGTTTCTGGAGCAAGAATTGCTGCCCTTTCTGCTAAATCTATACCATCCATATGGGGCATGGTGATGTCACTTAAAATTAAACTATAAAGACTTTTTTTCTTTGCACCATAATTTATAGCCAAAATTTCATGAGCATCCATTCCATTTACAAAATCATTGGTAATACAATCATTAAATTGAAAAAACTTGCTTGCAAGAAGTCTTATACTTGTCTCGTCTTCAACTATCATAACTAGGGGTTTTCCATAAGATGACTTATGTGTTTTTTCAAAATAAGTTTGATTTTTCATAGGTTTATATTATATAACTTGAATTACATTTCTTAGATAGGTAGTTAAAAACCTGGTTAATTGATCTTGGGTTAAATGTCTTCTCGTAAGACAGTCGAAATTTGGGGCATCCTTCTCATTTACTGTTTGCTCAATTATTCCCATCATTGCTATATTCTCATCATAATTACGATGATTTTTTACTAAAGATAAAAATCTTAGGTCTTTAGAATAATCCCCTGAACTTTTTAGAAGGATTGCTTTTGTCCATTCAGGATTTGCCTGAAATGAATCCAGTGCTTCTTCCAGAGAGGTAGAACGAACAACTTCGACATGGGGGATGAATATTTTTTTAGTTTCTTCAGAATCCACTCCATCGTAGATTAATACTCTATTAGTGGAAATTTTTTCATGCTTTCTTACCCACTCTTTATATGAAGAATAGAAGTCACTTATGGTTTGTTCAATAGAACAATTTTCTTGTTGAGATATTTTTTCAATATTTTTAATAATCTTTTTATGTGTTTGTTCATCTATTACAACTGAAAGGGTTGAGTGGCATTTACAGTTTCTTAAAAATAAGTATCCAGGATCCGCACTTTCCATAATCCCACAATTGTCAGTTCTTTGAAGATATTCTTTTTCATTTTTGTATACTCTGCCACAGCCACATTTTTTTGGAAATAAATCTACTACGGAGAGATATACTTCCCTTATTATTTCATTTTTCATAAAGTAAAGTATAAAAATAGATTTATAAATCTTTCGATTTTGTTACTACACTAAAGTAATACAAAAATGACTATAATTGGGGATTTAGAAATCCCCTAAAAAAATAAACGAAAAAAATAAAAAAAATTAACTAAAATTCCGCAATACTAATTAGTATCGTGGCTTTTTTGGTTGTTTAGCATAACAATCTCTGCAATATACCGGTTTACCTTCTGTAGGCTTAAATGGTACTTCGCATTCTTTCTTACATTCTGAGCAAGTTGCTTTATGCATTTCTCTTGGGCCGAAATTGTTTCCGCCGCTGAATCCTCTGTTGAATCCTTCCATGTGTGTTTTTCCTCCGAATAATTTAATTAATATGTTAGAATTAATCTAGCGTATTGATATATAAAGTTTTGATAGGTTTATAAATCTTCACCTGTGGCATTTATTTTTCTTCCGAAGAACTAGAAAGATAATTCAATTCTTTCACCTGTTGCTTTATATTCTCTAAAATATCGTTAAGATGAGCAGAGGTAAACTTTAAAGCACCAGCACATTCATGGCCTCCACCTTCAATATGGCTGTGTGGCAAGTCTTTCTTTATTCGTTTCATCATCTTTGCAATAGGTAAAACTGGTTTTGTTGCCCTTACAATAATCATTTCATTTAGATGCCCGAGAGTTATTACAGGCATATGCTCTTTTCCAACAATAATTGTATCATGTATCATTCCAACAACCTTTCCAGGAGCAGGATATTTGAATTTCATAGTGTATTTCTCTAAATCAATTGTGGACAATATTACCCCGTTAATATCCTGTGTTCGCAAATAAGGAAGTGTACTCTCAAGTTGTGTTTCTACTCCTTTTCTAACTTCTTCATTTACTATTTTAACAAATTCAGGATTCTTATAAACTTCTTCAAAAAGACCTTTTCCTGCATCAAACTTTAATTGATAAGCGATAAAATCTATTGCTGTTCCCATCTCCTGAAGTTCTTTTCTCTCTTTCCCACTTTTTTTGGTATAATCTTCTGTCTCTTGAATATCGCATCTATCACTTATTCCTGCAACAGCAGGAAGTGCATTTTCAGAGTAATCTTCACAAACCCATCTGCCAACTTCATATGCAAGCATTGCAGCACATGTTTTACTGTCAAGTCCTTCAAGATAAGGATTAAGATGAAGAGATAAATATGGGTCGACAAGTGTTTTCTTATTTTCAATAACAACAGGATTATGATGATCTATAACAATTATCTCAAAGCCAAGAGAGTTTAGTGTTTTCACCCCAAAAACATCTTCAGGAGTAGAACCATTATCTAAAACAATAATAAGCGGTTTTTTCTGTCCATGTCCTTCAATTATTCTTTTTGTAAGAACAACGTCTCTGAATACATCAGAGATCTCATAGAAAGGAGCACGACTTGGAGAGCGATATAAATTATATTGTGGATTGACTCCAACTTTTTCCATGAACATCTTGCATGAATGTTCTATGGCCATACCTGCATTTATTCCATCTGAGTCACAATGATGCCTTATCATTATAGACTGATTCTCAAGAACAGCTTTTCTTATTCTTTTGGCAATTTTATAAAAATAAGTTCTTAATTTTTCAAATCTCTCTGATTGAATGCTAAACTCGGTATTTATTGGCTCACTATTTTTTTCGATTATTGGACTAAAATCTACTTTTGATTTTTCAATTCTATCAATCTCAACTTGAAGTTTCCCTGCCCTTTCATTTACTTCTCCAGAAATTTCAACAACATCATCGACATCAAAATCAGAGTCTTTTATTACAGCATCGACACTTCCGTAACCATCACTTATAGTGAAGATAACAGGTCCTGGCTGTGTTTTTCTCATGATCTTAACATTTCCTTTGTAATAATCTCTGTCCTTTAGATCAATAATAGTTCCAACTACCCTTACTTCATGGTGTTTAAAGCCAAATTCTCTTCTTGGTTCAAATCTGTCGGATTTGAATCCTTTTTTGAAATTCTTATTAAAGCTTTTCATTTTGTTATATTTTCTTAATTTTTATTTACGAGAAAAATAGTATAATCTTTTTTCTAACTGTTTTTCTTTTTGTTTTTTTCAAGGTAATAAATAGAAGAAAGTTTTTAAATCTTTTGGTAATTTTTTATGAAAAAGTTTGTCTGTCTATCCGAGGGGGAAATTAATTATTATAATCGTCCCTTCGAGGGTTATATGCTTTCCATTTTCTAAAGTGAGGACATCTTGAAGGCGCTTTTGAAAAATCTACAGAATCATACCAGTCTGTAAATTTTAGATTAGCACCATCTTTATCTCCTGGAAGAAAATGAATAATTGGTGTATCTGAATGTAAGGAATGTACATTTTTCCCGTTTTGTAATTGCATTGATGGAAAGAGCGGTACTGGTGTGGGATATAAATAAAGCATTTCAAATGATTTGTATTTTCTAGTCAGAGCATATCTTATTCTTTTTGATTGATTAAACAGTCTAGGGTTATGAGCACCGATAATATTTTTTCCCTGGATATTATCTGGAGAAACATGATTAAAAATAAAGTTATATCCAATTGCATTAGAACTTTCAACAACTTCTCCTAATGTCTGAAAACCTTTTTTTGTTATTAATTCATCTGCATCCAAAACAAGAGCTCTTTTTGTTTTAACTTTTCTTAAAGAAGCATTTCTTGCCCCAGCATAATCATCAAAAGGTCTGTCATAAACATCAAGATTAGGAAATTCTGCCTGAAGATTTTCAAGAGCTTGTCTTGTTCCATCGACACTACCTGTATCAAAAATTACTCCTGCTTCAACATGAGGCATTATTGCTCGAACAAATCTCTTTATTCCGCCAGCAGGATTTATTAGTTCATCCCTTACTATTGCGCATAAACTTGTGTCTTGTAAAATTGAATGTGTCATTGTTCTTTAAGCGTTTTCATATGATGATTAGCTAAATTTCCTTTAAAAATCTTCCTATCAATAACACTTAAAAGTGGTAACAAAAATAAGCTAGATGCCAAACTCAAACTATAAAAACTTAGAATTATACTTCTCGTTATGGAAAAAGACTTCAAAAAATATCGCTGGTTCTTTACATCAAGCAAGAATCTTGTCATCGGAGGAAAATCTTCAGAACAAAATGAAGAAATAATGAAATGTATTGATGATAGTGATATAATCTTGCATACTTCTTCACCAGGAAGCCCTTTTTGTATAATAAAAAAGCCAAGCAAAGAAGACATTGAAGAGTGTGCGATTTTTAATGCCTGTTTCAGTCAAGAGTGGAAAAGAGGAAAAAAGAAAAGTGAAGTTCATGTTTTTTCAGGAAAACAGGTTGTAAAAAGTAAAGGTATGAAAGAAGGAACATTTGGAATAACTGGCGCAGTAAAAAAGAAGAATATTGAATTGAAACTTACTCTTTGTTTTCAAGAAAAAATCTTGAGGGCGGTTCCTAAAGAAACAGCCGGAAAAGAAGGCATGTTAATTCTTACACCTGGTAAAATAGAAAAAGATAAGGCTGCTGAAAAGATTGTGTCTATGCTTAATGAAAAGTTTAATGTTTCTGTTTCTAAAGAAGATGTTTTAAGCGCTATTCCAAGTGGGGGTTTTGAGATAAAAATATAATCAAAAATGGAAGAACCTATAATCAGCAGAAAATATTTGCACTTCAAGGGCAAGGAATATGAAGTAATAGCCCTAGCCAAAGATTGTGAAGATCCAGCAAGGCAATTTGTGGTTTACAAACAACTTTATGAGTCAAAAACTCCAATTGGGACTGTTTGGATAAGGAGTTTAGAGGATTTTGTTGGAGATAAGGAGTTTAAAGAAGATACAGATATTAATGGAAGATTGTTTAGAAAAGGAGAAAAAGTTAAAAAATTTGTTCTGATTCCTGAATAAAGACAAAGATTTATAAACGCGTCTTATTAGTTTTAAGAATTATAAGAAGGAGTACAAGCGAGTTCTTATAGAATTTAAATACACCAGGAGGAAAATAATGACATACGGAAGTGGAGGATTCGGCGGAGGATCACGAGGCGGCTTCGGAGGAAGAGGAGGAAGCGGCGGAGGATTCAGAAGAAGCTTTGGTCCAAGAGAAATGACAAAGATAGTTTGCTCAGAATGCAAACAAGAAGGCGAAGTCCCATTCAAACCTAGAGAAGGAACACCTGTTTATTGCAGAGATTGTTTCAACAAGAGAAAGGGAATGGAACCAACAAGTGCACCAAAGAAAGAAGCTGCAGCAGTAGACGCAGAAGACGCTGAAACAGAAGAAGTAGAAGATTCAAAAGATTTTTAATAATCTAGTTATTAATTAGATTAATTATTCTTATTTTTTTATTTTTTAGTTTATTTTCTTTATCGATTTTAGTATTATAGTCAGTCTTATTTGGGAATATCATAAATCAGCTTATATTTGCCGCTCATTCTTGTAAAGTGTAATGCTCCGCATTTACATGAGACATTCTGCATCCAATTATGATCTCCTGGAAGAACTATCATCTCCTTGCAAAGAGTACAAGAGATTATCTTTTTTTCCAGCGATTTTTTTGGACAATAAGATTCACATGCCCAATTTATTCTTTCATCCCAAAATAACCCGCATTTTTTATCTGGGCATAGAATATAATTTACTTCTGCCTCCAGTTCTGATTTTTTTAATCGTTTAGGTTTAAACCCTTCCGGAGGTTTTGGAATTTCAAATTCAGGTATATGACTAAAATCTTCTTTAAACTCCTGTCCTTGAAATCTCATTACCTTCACTTTTTCATCAGTTAGTAAGGACCTAAGCATTCGACCATCCCAAGAATCACTTCCCTTATCACGATATAAAACATAACCCTCTTTTTCTTCCATAAATTGTTTGAGGCAGAGTTTTATTTAAATCTGCTCTTTTTAGTGTTAAGCCACAAAAAGCAAACAATTAAAAGGCATTTTTCCCTTGGCGAGAAATGGATAAAACAAAGATAGTTTCAGAATTAAAGCCACAAAAAGACCAGCTTCAAAAAACATATTTAGATAGCGGGCTCAAAATAGTTGAAAGTTTTTCAAAAGAAGATTTAAAGATTTTAGAAAGTATAAAAAGTAAGCATTTTGAAGATAGAAAAATACTTGAGCTTAAACTAAGATCAGAGGAAGCTGCAAAACAATCTGAAATGACTAAATTAATTTCTTATCCTCTGATTAAAGGCAATCTGGAGTATAATCTACCTCATCAACAGGAGGGAGCACTTAAGATATTAAGAGATTTGGATGGACGAGCCCTTTTAGCAGATGAAGTAGGTCTTGGAAAAACAATAACTGCCGGAATGGTTTTGAAAGAGTGTATCGTAAGGGGATTTGTAAGACGTGCGTTGATTCTTACTCCGCCTTCTCTTGTCAATCAATGGAAAGAAGAATTAAGCACTAAATTTGATTTAGATTTTAAAGAAGTCAACAAAGAATCAGAATGGGAAAATGCCGGGCTTGCAATAGCTTCAATAGACAAAGTCAAGAATTTTAATGTATCAACTAATGAGTTTAAGCATTCCAAGGCACATGAAATTTATTGGGATATTATAATTATTGATGAGGCCCATAAATTAAAAGACAAGAAAACATTTAGATGGAGGTTTGTTGACAAACTTCAAAAAAAGAGATTATTATTATTAACTGCGACTCCTTTTCAGAATGACTTAATTGAGCTCTATAATTTATTGTCTCTTTTAAGAAGAGGGCATCTTGGTACAATAAGTGAATTCAGATCTAGTTTTTTAGTAGACGGAAATGAAAGGCAGCCCCTAAATCCAAGAGAATTAAAAAGAAAACTATCTGAGGTGATGATAAGAAGGAGAAGGGACGAAGTTAAGGGAATTCGTTACATGACAAGAATTCCAAAAATAGATTCAATTAATTTAAGCTGGCAAGAAAAAAATGCTTATGAACAAGTAGTTGACTTGCTTTTACTTCATTATTTTGATTTTAAAGGAGAACCAATAAGCACAAATCTGGCAGCATACTCTGTTCTTCCAAAGATAACAAGCTCATCCAAATCTTCAATTGAATTTTTAGAAAACTTAGTTGCAAATCCCAAGTATCACAAAACCACCCAAGATATCGCTAAAAGAATTATCACAGATTTTAAGAGAATAACTGATGATACTAAAATAAAAAAATTAATTGAACTTATTCATGAAATAAATAATAGGGATAAGGATACTAAGATTTTATTATACACCAAACATCCTGCAACCTTAAAATATATATCAGATATTTTAAGAAAACAGAAGTTTAAGATTACTGAATTTAAGGGCGGATTAACTCCTGACGAAAAAACTGCAAGAATTAAGGAGTTTAAGGAGAAAACCCAGATATTAGTTAGTACTGAAACAGGCGCAGAAGGACTAAATTTTCAATTTTGCTCTAACCTAATTAATTACGATCTTCCCTGGAATCCCATGGCAGTTGAGCAGAGAATTGGGCGATTAGATAGAATAGGCCAGAAGAAAAATATTTTTGTTTATAGCCTTGCTACAAAAGGCACAATGGAAGAGCATGTTGTTGACTTGATTATTAATAAAATGTGCTGTATTGGGCTTGTTATGGGAGAATTGCCCATTATCTTGTTTAATATGGGGCTAGATTCTAATGGACAATCAGGCTCAAGCAAATTTGAAGAAAGAATTATGAATGCATTTTTAGATTCAAAAAATAATCTTCATAGGTTTACAAGCGAGATAGATAAAATTGGCGGAGAAATAAACAAAGGAATTAAAGAATATGAACAAACTAAAAAATATACTTCACAATTACTAGACTAATATGGAAAAAGCAAATCAAAACAATTCAAAAGAATTTATTTTAGAATTTTTTAAAGACTCTAAAATTAAAGATGAAAGAGGAGTTTTAACTATCAGCGAAGTACTTCCAGAGTTTGAAGATTTTATTGGGAAAAAATCTCCGTATAAGTTAGTTTTTGATTTTAATTTACACAATAAAATTAAGGATTCTGAACTTATCATGCAAGGAAGTTATTTTTTGCTTTCAATAAGAGATTATTTGAGTGATAAGGGACAAACTAGTTTATTAAAGATAAATACGACGCCAAATTTGTCTGAGATTAGTAAAATTCCCAAACTGAAGAATTGCAAAGTTATTGAGATTAAACAATCTAGTTATGAATTCTTATCTGAATTTTCTTTTTTATCGAATTATCAATATCTTAATGAAAAAAAGCAGTCCCAGAACAAGATCTTAGTCAAAAACAGAGAAGTTTTGAATTTAGACCTAAGCAAATTTAAAATTCAAACAAGCAATAAAGATGAAATTCCAGAAATAGACCTATCTAACGCTTATCAAATAGCTAAAAATAGACTAACTTCTAACGTTACTAAAGAAATAAAACCAATTAAAATTATTTTAAAAGAAAAACTTGATAGGGAACTTGGAAGGATTAAAGATCATTATTTTAAACAAATTAAAGAGAAAGATGAAGAAGTAGAAAGATGTGCTGAAAAGATAAAACTTCTTAAAAGCAAGCTTAAACATACATTTTATGACCGGGACATAAGCATTTTGAATAGATTAATTAGAGAATCGCAGGAAAGATTAGAGAATCTAAAGAAAAAAAGCTATAAATCAAGATTAGAAGCAGAAGAAAAATTTCATGTAAATGATGAAGTTGAAAAACATGTCCTGTCTATTAAGAATAATTTGATTAATGTTACATTATATTATTATCCTACTTATGACCTAGATATTATCACAAAAGGCAAGAAGGTTGTGCAAAAGTATGATCCTGTTTTGAAAGTAATTTATTAAATAACCCCAGATTTACTCCAACCCAAAACATAATCCTTCTGAAGTTTAGAAGTATCTGGTGTCTTACCATCTAAAATTAATTTATAGGATTTAAGGATTTCTTCATAATCTTTTATTTCTTCACTATCAATATAAATTTGGTTTACTCCTGCTTTTATTACACTGCGAATCTTGTTAAACAAACCCAATTCTTTGTTGTTAATAATCTCGGTCCCATTAAATATTTTCTTTAAATGAAAATTAAAACCCTTTTCATCTTGAATTAAATTTTCTTGAAGGCTGTGAGCGAGTGTCATTAGCCTTATTTTTCCATGAACAAAGACAAGAAAATCTTTATCCTTGAAATCTTTAATTTCTTCTAAACTTAATTCTGGAGAAAGTATGGGTTTTGCATTCTTTTCTTGATAATATCTAACTTGCAAATCATTAAAGCAATTAGAGTTATAATCCAGAATTATTGGCAAGCTGAATTTCATATTAAGAATTCCAAGATTTCCGGCAATTATTCCCCCCGGTGACAATTCTATAATCTTCTTTTTGATTAAATCTAAATCAGAATCAAACATAATTCTCGGAGTGTAAGCATAAAGTGGCTTTTTTAATTCTTTTTTTATTTCCTTAAAGTCTTTGTGAAACATATCTAAACAAATGATATCTGCATAAACTTCGGCAAGTCTAGCTTGTTCTTTTGAATAAACTCTTACCACTAGCTTTTTTCCAGATGATTCTGTTTTATCTTGGGAAATAGAGATATTGTTTGCTTTTCTCTTTTTTAGATTGATAGGTCTAATTTTTACGTCATAGATATTTTCTTTGGTTATATAAGTTCCAGAAGCTTTTTTAGGATTAAATACTGCATCGTTTGAGAATTTACCTTCTGTAAATTCTCTTGAAAAAGCACTTTCAATTTCTTCTTTCATTTTGTCTGTTACTCTAAAGCTTCCCGCATAGTAAGAGTCTATGGCTTTTCTATAATTTGATACTGTTGTTGCTACATAATAAGGAGTTCTCATTCTTCCTTCTATTTTTAAAGAATTTATCCCCATTTTAATTACTTCAGGTATTCTTCCTATCAAGGAAAGTTCTTTTGTTGAAAGCATATAAACTCCATTGTAAAGTTTCCTACAGGGCTGCGCACATTTGCCCCTATTTCCAGATCTTCCGCCTAGAAAGCTTGAAAATATACAAGAACCTGATACGCATGCGCATAATGCTCCATGAATAAACATCTCGATTTGTTTGTTGAAATTTTTTCTTAAAAGTAGAATGTTTTCTTTTGTTAGTTCTCGAGCAATATTTACACTTTCTACATCTGAGAACAGATTAGCATGGCTGGAGTTCATTACTCCTGCCTGTGTGGAAATATGAATTCTTAATTCTGGAAAACTTTCTTTGATTATACTTATAAAACTGGGGTCTTGAATTATTACTGCATCAATCCCTCCTTCGTAAGCATATTTAATCTGTTCAAGAAATTCTTCTATCTCAGAGTTTTTCACAAGAGTATTGGCAGTCAAGTAAAGTTTGACATTATTTGATTTACATATTTTTACTGCTTCATTAAAATCTTCTTTATCAAAGTTCTTTGCAAATGTTCGTGCATTAAATTTGCTTAATCCCAAGTAAACTGCATCTGCTCCTGAAGCTACTGCTGCTTTAAGTGTTGCAAGCGAGCCGGCTGGGGCTAATAGCTCGACTTTATTTAGGGGTTTAGAGGAATTGTTCATAGTTTATATTAGAAATAGGGATTTATGAACGCTTTGTTTTTCCGCCACGAGTAAATCTGTATCTATGCCTTGATTGAAGAGCCTTAAGTGTAGTTCTATTTTGCTGTAAAGAGTTAAGTCTAAGCATCTTTAATTTTTCTTTAAGATTTTTCTTTTTTTGCTCTTCGTCAATTGTTTGTTCTTGTTCGGGCATGTTGTTCTTAGGCAGGAGGTTTATTTAAAGCTGTCTTTTGAACGATAGTTTTATTGAAGAAATAATCAATTAAACAAAATGTTTATTTTTCTTTTATTTTCCCAACTTTCTGCAGAATTTTAAAAGCTCTTCTTGAAGATGCCCTTTCCTGACATCTTTATCCCTTATCTCTAATGTGGCGATTGGCTTCTTGCTCAGATTTTTCATCTCTTCAAAGGCTTTTCCTTTATTTCCTCCAGAAGTACAGAAAAAAGCGACTTTTTTGAATTTGCCATTATTTTCAGTTAAATAGGTCCTGATTGCTGGAGTTAGGGTCCATGACCAAATCGGCGTCCCTATTATGACTAAGTCATATTTTGATGGGTCTTTTTTATATTTTATCTTAGTTAAACTCTTCTGAGAAGCGTCTTTACCAGAAATTAACCACCCGATAATCCTCCTGGTTCTATTTTTCATATCTGTTATAGTGTCTATATCTGCATTGATATTTTTGGATATTAATTTCCCAATTTTTTCAGTGTTTCCAGTCCTTGAATAAAAAGCAACTAAAGTTTTCATAAACCATCTAAGGATTTAATAAATTTAAACCTTTCTGAGATTCAATGCCGAGGTCATTTTTCAAGAGTGAATCACCATGTATTTTCCTTTCATATTTTAGAGGAAATTTTGAGGTTTTTTAAGATGATTTAATGGGAGTTAAGAAAAGTTAACTATTATTAAGTAACAAATATCACAAGTTTTAAAAAGATTAAAAACCATTTAAATTATGGCAAATAATGAGAAAGGTTCATATCAGCCTTCAATAACTATAGTTTTGATACTTCACGGTGAACCTCCTAGAATTCTTGAAACAATATACTCTATTCTTAATCAAAACTATATCCGTTCTAAGATGCATATAATGTGCGTTGATGATGGCTCCTCACCAAGAGCAAGAGACCTTCTTATAAAAAGAGGATTAAAAATTTATGACCTACCTAAAAATTGTAATATTTCTTATGCTAAAAACTTTGCTTTAAAAGAATCCAAAGACAATCTAATTTTCTATCTCGATGATCATATCGTTTTAGGCCAAGGGTCAATAAAAGAAACTATGCGGATTTTCAAAAAATATCCAGATATAGCAGGGGTATGTGGTTATTATGAAAGTGCAAATTTCAAAGATTATAATATTCTAAGAGATATAAAGCGACAGACAATATACGGAAAAAATAATAAAGAAAGATTTATTACTCTTAAAAATTTCACAACCTTCTCTACCGGCATAGCTGCAGTTAGAAAAGATATATTTACCAAATTAGATTTTCCTGAGAAAGTTTTCCCAAATGATTTTGGGGGAGAAGATGTTCCTGCCCTTATAACTGCCTTAAACCAAGGAAAAAGATTTTATTACGCTCCAGGAATACGGGGGGTACATGAACATAATCTAGGTCTAAGGGATTTTATCAAAAAGATGGAAATTGAAATAAGGGGGAGGTTTAGTTTACTTTATTGGGCGAGTAATAATCCTAATTTTAGAATACCCTATCTTCATGGATTCTTGAATTTTCCATATTTTTTTATAATTTCATTACTTCTTGCTCTAGGATTAGCGTTTGTAAATAAGAATTTTTTATGGATTCCCTTATTGCCATTATCATATGAAATTATACTTGGCCTACAATGTTTCATGGCTCCAAAAAGTATTCCCCAGAAGTACAAATTAATGGCTTTCTTTTTTGTAATTCTCAGTGATTTTTTAAGTATTATCTGTTTATTACAATATTTAGTATCTTCTTATAAAAGACCATATAAAAAACTGGGCATTAGAAGGTTTCTCAACATAAATAGAATTTTTTGGAGATGGGAGCTTCAAAAATATCATTTTATAAAATGAAAACACAACTATCTCCTTCTCAACTTAAAGTTCATCTACTATCTGAAGGAGTAAATTTTGATTGGAATATTTTTTTGGGAATTAAAAGAGATTTTTATGCCAATCAATTTGGTTATAATCAAACAAGTAAGGGAATTAAGAAAAGCCATCGTCTTCCACAGGCGTTATGCCTTGAAAATAAGATAATTACTGCTCTATTAAAAAGAGAGGGTTCTCCTTGGAGTCTTCAAAGAGAGGGAGATAATATCTTATTGTATAATCAAAATAAATTTGTAACCTCTTTAGGACTTCCAGAAAAACCCCCTTATTTCGGCAAAAGATTTTCAGATGGAACTCTTTCTGAAAATGTAATTGCTGTTGCTGGAGAACAAACGCCAGGATTCCTTTTTTATCCACTTTGTGCCTATTTTGATAAGGGTGCCCCCTGTAAATTCTGTTCAGTTAAATCTACTAGAGCAACCCTAGGAAAAGAACTAGTAACTGATTTTACTGATCAACAAGTTATGGAAGCAACAAAACTATTTCAAAATACTCCTTGGAGAGACATTCCAATAGTTGCAATCACAACCGGAACATTTCCTGAATGTGACAATGGTGCAGAATATGTTTCTCAAAAAATTAGACAGATATATGCTGCTTTAGATCCGAAAATACCCATCCATGTTTTAACAATGCCTCCAAATAATCTAGATCTTATTAAAAAATACAAAGAGGCTGGCGCAACAACTCTTGCATTTAATTTAGAAGTTTTTGATCCAAACATTTTTGCAAATATCTGCCCAGGAAAAGAAAAATATTATGGCTATAAGAAATTTTTAGGGGCTTTTGATAAAGCTCGAGAAGTTTTTGGAGATTATAATGTTTTTTGTGGGTTTATTTGGGGTTTAGAACCTGTAGAGAGTACTTTGGAGGGTTATCGCTATTTTTTGGACAGAGGCATTTCTATTTCGTCTAATGTTTTTCATTCAGACGCAAAATCTGCCTTTGCAAATAAACCTCATCCCCCTGTTGAAATAATTACCGATTTATGTAAAGCTCAGTCAAAATTATATCAAACATATCCTGGAGCTAAAACAATTTATCCCGGTAGCATGAGAAGTACACTAGATTTTGAGGTGTATAGGGGGGATTTTAGATGAGGGTATATATTGAATCTGCTGGATGTGAACAGAGGGGCATAGAAGCACAAAGAATAATAGATTATCTTGAGACTAATAAAGTAGAGATTGTTTCTTCACCTCAATCCTGCGACTACGCCATTCTTCTTACTTGTGGGGTAGATAAATCTAATGAAGATAATTCCATAGGGGCTCTGGAAAGTATCTTGAAAAGATTACCATCATCTTCTAAGATTATTTTGGGGGGATGTCTACCCTCAATTAACCCACCACGTTTGGCTAGGTATGAAATATCTGGAACTTTTTCCCCTTCGAGTCTAGAAAATATTGATTCAATTTTAGGAATTAAAATCCAAGTTCCGTTTGCTCAAATTGAAAATCCTAATTATTCTATTAGTGATAACTTGAAGAATAATAATCTGAAAAACACCAATATTGCAAGACAGGAATACGAAAACGCAAAGAGGGGATTCAAGATAAAGATTAATGAGGGTTGCCTTTTATCCTGCTCTTACTGCAATATTAAAAAAGCGACAGGAAAACTAAAGAGTGAACCTTCTGAAAAAATCATTGAACAATATGTACGAGCGAGAACTCTAAAAGAACCAACAGTCATGCTTATGGGGGGGGATACTGGCGCCTATGGTAGAGATATTAATTCTGGATTGCCGGATCTGCTTAAAGAACTGCTTCATTATTCTGATGGTCCAAAAATCTTTATTCATGATTTTAATGTAAATTGGTTAATAGGAGATATAACTAAGTATGATAAGGTATTTTCAAAGAGCGAGTGTTTAAGAAGAATTAAAAGTGTTACGTTTCCAATTCAATCGGGGAGCGATAGAATATTGAAACTTATGCGAAGACCTTACACTTCCCGGGGGGTTACCGGGGCCCTGAAAACAGTGAAGAAGATTTCACCATCATTAAAAATAGGGACGCATGTAATTGTTGGATTTCCGAGTGAATCCGAGTTAGATTTTCAGTCAACTCTTGATATAATCGGCGCCTTAGAATTTGATTTTGTATCCTGTTTTGCGTATTCTGAAAATGAATTCACAGATTCTAGCAAACTTGAGGGAAAAATTGAAAAAGAGGTAATTAGGCAAAGATTAAGAATGACTGCGGATCTATTTAAAAATAAAGTAAAAGTTTTCGAATGTTAAAATGGCAATTTTAGGATTATTTGATAAGTTCAATGGTTTACATGGTTCAGGAAATATAAGAAAAACTGTTTTTTCTGTAGAGGCAACTTTAGAGGGAAAACTAGAGCGAGATTTTGTTGCAGGTGTCGATTATGATGATTCCAGAAAAATATTAAAAGAAGTTATTAGCAATCTAGAGGGAAAGTATCTAGATGACCTGATGGGTCGGGCTACAGTAGAAAATATAGCACTATATCTTTTATTCCACCTTCAATCTACAGGATTTACTTCAATAAAAGTTACTGAAGGAACGGATCAGTATGTAACCATTTTTTCTAATGATGTTCCGGAGGATTATCCTATCCGAAGATTGTTTGGAATAGCGGCTAGTCAATTAGTTAGACAAAAATTTCAAGAATCCTGTAACAGCTTTACAGAAGTTTTAAGAATAAAACCGCAAATGGCTGAAGCATTTAATTGTAGGGGGCGTTGTTTCCGACATATGAACAAACCCAATTTTGCTTTAATAGATTTTTCTTCAGCAATAGAACTTCAACCCTCTTTTGGAGAAGCATATAGAAACAGGGGAAATGTCAAATACGATTTAAAAAGATTTAGTGATATGCTTACAGATTTTGATCAAGCCGTTAAACTCCTGCCTAATTCCGCTCTCGCTTTTAATAATCGAGGATTTGCTTTACAACATTTCAATCAATACAAGCAAGCAATAAAGGATCATAAAAAAGCAATAGAGATAGAACCTACTTTTGTCCGAGCATATTTTGATCTGGCTAAGGCCTATGAGGGAATTGGAGAGGCAAAATTGTCTCAAAGATGCAAAATGAAAGCACAGCAATTACCTGAACAGGATCCATTTCAATTAGAGTGGAAGAAAGTTACTTATCCTAAATAAAATTATTTTTTGAATTTTTTTGTTATGGCCAGATATACTTCTTGCCATGTAGGACAATTTATAGTAAATGAAAGTTGTGGTGTATCCTCCCCATGTGAATAGAGAAAAATTGTTCCAGGATAATTCTTAGGTAAATAACTAGTAATTCCAAAACTATCATCGATAGTACCCAAAATATTTGGGAGAGACTCTAATATTCTTGCCTTCCAATGAAATCCATTTTCTAGGCCGAATTCTGGGATAAAACTATTCTCTGGCCTCATAATCACCTGCCTTTTAGGAAAACCTTGCTTTGAAAGCCATCGGGTTGTGGTCTTATGAAATCTATCTGGTCTGCCAGTCAAATAGCCCAAGATTGGAATAATTGAATCAATCCTCAAAAAATATTCAAGAGATCTATCAACCACTGGATAAAAATGCATATGCCTGCCACTATCAAAAATTTCATTTTGCCTTTTTGTAACTATGGGCGTTTGCCAAGATGGAACTTTATCTGGATATCGATACCTCATAACAATTTCTTCTGGAGAAAGTTTTTCTGAGTTTCCATATTGTTCATTAAATAAACGAGCGATATAAAGATTTGTTGCACAGATAGTATCATCTATGTCTAAAAAAATTCCAGCAGTTGATTTATTTTTTATCTGCTTTATTTGTTTTTTAATTAGATCGTTCATTGATTATTCCTATAATCTCTTTTACGACCTCTTTTTTAGATTTCCCGGTTGTGTCAATAATTTTTCCGAAATCTTTTTTGGAGACTAAACTATGAACTTCTTTTATTGCTTGTTCAGACATTATTCTAGATCGGCTATTATTTCTTTTAAAACATATCTCTATGGGTGCCTTAAGAGTGAATATATAATTTTTAAATGGCAGATTTTCGAGTAAATGATTCAATTGACCTTCTCTATAAAAACAACCATCAAAAATTACAATATTTCCTTTTTTTAGATTTTTTTTAGCTTCTTCTAGTATTAGATTATTCGCCTTGATAAAATTATCTGTAGAAATCCCATCACCCTCAATCATGTCCAGATGATGTTTACTCATAACTTCATCAAATGAGATATAATTAGCCCTTAGCTCATTTTCTAGCTCTCTGGCTATACTTGATTTCCCAACTCCTGCAGGACCCCTTATAATTACAAAGAACATGTTAGAATCGATATTTCTAAGTTTTTATATCTTTTGATATAACTCTTGAAATATTCTTAATAAAAACTAAACGCCCGGACCAGGAGTTGAACCTGGGCACCCATTGCTGGGTTCGGATTAGCAATCCGATGCAATACCGTTATGCGATCCGGGCATAATAAATCTAAAATTTGCTATTTTATAAACTTAATCTAAGAAATCTAAACTAATCTTCGGTCGCGTGTTTCAAACACATTTCTCTTAACTTTCTTGCTTCAGTATTATGTGTATCTTTCTCAATTATCTTTCCAAGATATCTCTTGGCATCTCCCCATTTTCCCAAGCTCATAGCAAGTTTTGCTTTCATAAGCCAAAACTTTTCAATTCCCTGAGTTGATTCAGAAACATAAGATAAAAGTTCACCTAGAGACTCATATGCCTCTTCATTCTTTTTCATTTTTATAAGAAAATTAATCTTATTTTTAAGAAGGCCCTTTCCTGCTTGTTCATAAATTTTTAAAATCATCTCATTTTTTTCTCCTTTTTCAAGAATTTTAATAAGTTCATACATTTCTTTTGGCCCGTATTCACTAGAGTCGTATTGAAGCTTCCACATTTCAAATATTTTATCATAATCGCCAAGTTTAACATAACATTCTACAATTTTCCTTGTTATTGGTCTGTATGACTTTGGATCTTTACCAGAATGATTTTGTTTTATAGCTTCTTCATACTCTCTTATTGCAGATACAAAATCTCCTCTGCTTTCAAAAGATTCGGCTAGAACAATATGATCTTTTCCCCATCTGCCTTCCTTTTTTTTGAATAAATTAAGTAATCCCATAAAATTTTAATAAAACACTAGTATAAAAACTTAATCCTTATTAAGAATACATATTTTTTTAAAGGAAATTCTGCCTTATCCCATATGAAAATAGCATATTTAGGACCAGAAAAGACTTTTACAGAAAAAGCAGCAAGGGAATTATTCCCCGAAGGAAATTTAGTTCCAATTCAACCCATAAGGAATGTAGTTATGGCAGTAGAAAATGGAAGAGCAGAAAGAGGTGTTGTACCTCTTGAAAATTTTTATAATGGGCCAGTTATCCAGACTTTTGATTCTTTAACAAGATGCAATACTGCTAGAATAATCCAAGAAAAAGCTATCCAGGTAGTTCATTACCTCGGTGCATTAAGAGATCATTCTCCGATATTAAGAATTTATTCTAAAGACCAGGCACTAGAACAATGCGATGGTTTTATTGCAGCTAATTTTCCTGATGCTACTACTATCGCTACTGCAAGTACTGCAGAAGCTGCAGATTATATCACACGAGAAAAATTAATAGATGCTGCTGCAATTGCTCCGCAAGCAGCATTATTGAAATCAGGATTAGAAGTAATTGCAACAGACCTTTGCCCAAATAATAGCACAAGATTTGTCGTTTTAGGAAAAGATGGAAATAAACCGACTGGTGACGATAAAACAATATTAGCGATTCACCCACCAATAAGAGACAGACCCGGAGTTCTTGCAGATTGTTTGAATATTTTTGGTTCTCAACACATAAATTTAGAAGGATTACACTCTCGGCCAGATGGAAAAAAAGGATATTATTTTTATGTTGAGTTAAATGGACATGAAGATGATGAGAATGTGAAAATCGCATTACAAGCGATAAGATATTCTTTAGACCAAGAGCATAAACATCAATCCACAATAAAAGTTTTAGGGAGTTATGCAAACTCTCATTGGAAAAATGAAAATTAACATCGCTGGCGGTTCTGGAATAATGGGAAAAGTCCATAAACCTATGTTTGAAAGTGCTGGACATGAAGTGATAATTTCTGGAAGAACTTCATCTCCAAATTTAGAAGAAGCTGCACAGACTAGTGATCTAACTATTGTTTCTGTGCCTATTTCTGTAACAAACGAAGTCATAAAAAGAGTTGCTCCCTATTGCAACGCCATAATGGATTTTACGGGTTTGAAAGTTTTTCCAATTGAAGCAATGTTAAAATACTCAAATGAAAATTGCGAAGTTGGAGGATTACATCCCCTTTATGGAGATGTTCTTTCTATAAAAGGAAGAACTGTAATCTATTGTCCTACTCCAAGATCAGGAAATAAGTGTGAGGCAATTGTAGACGCTTTTGAAAAGTCTGGAGTAAAAATAAAAAAAATGGGTTTTCAAACTCATGATTTGCTTGTTGCAGGTATAGCCCAAAATGCGAGAACAACAATTTTTGAAGCATTTGCTGGTTTGATGGAAGAGTATGATTTATCTCCAAGTGAGTTGTATGAAATCTCTCCTCCACCTACGAAAATATTACTAGATTTAATTGCGAGGCAAGTAGATATGAAAAATGATTCTCTCTATAGAGATATGCAAAGGTATAATCCTTCAACTAAAGAAATAACAAAATGTCTTATTAATTCATTGAATTCTTCTGGTGCAGAAGATACGCCTCAGAGAATAAGGGCCCGTTTTGGAGAAAGTTTTTTGAAAGAATCGCAAAGTAGAGCAAGATTATTAATTGAAAGCTCAAATAAATAATTATTTCTTTTCTTTTATAATTTTCTCTGCACGCGCTATCATTTCTTTTTTCAGTCCAATAAAAACGCCACCTTCTTTGCTTCCAACATAACTGTTTTCACCAGGTTTTATAATATCATTAAGCTCGTCAAGTTCTATATCAACATGAGTCACACTTGCATTAGACTTACCTTTTTCATGAATGTAAACGTTCGCTTTTCCTAACAGAATTTTTCCTTCGCCTGGTCCGCTCATTTTTTCAAAATCCACTAATAGCGGGGGGTGGATTTGAACCACCGATCTTCGGGTTATGGGCCCGATGAGGACTCCTGGCTCCTCTACCCCGCTGTAATAAGATAAAACTTCAGAATACTTATAAAGTTAACTAATTTTTAATCCAAGAAAAAATCTTCGTTCAAATCTTCGCAATGTTTTATCAAATCAGTAGTCGTTATAATTCCTACAACTTCCTCATCTTTTGTAACAGGTAGATGTTTTATCTTATTCTTTGCCATTAATTCTGCAGCATTATCAATATTCTCTTCTTCATCAATAGAAACAACCTGTTCTGACATAATTTTTGAAATTTTTTCTTTTAAATTAGAAATATTTCTGATTATATCTCTTTCAGTTAATATTCCTATAACATCATTCTCATCAACAACAACTAAAGAACCTATTTCATTATCTGCCATTTCTTTTGCAGCATCTTTAATAGTAATCTTTGAAGAAACAGTTAATGTTTCTTTCATTATCTCTTTTATTCTCATGATATTTTTAAGACGCAGGGGTTTTTAAATTATGCTTCGATAAGAATTAACCTTATCTTCCTTATGCAGTTATTTTAGGTTTATCATCAAAAACATCTGACAAGAGACATTCAGTATTTATTGCTGGCTTCCTTGTATCCGGAATATCATAATAAAATTGTATTGTTTTTTTAATATGCGCAGAACTTGCCTTGTATTTTGCTATAACTGGATGCTTCAGAACATACTGTAAACTATCTACATCATCAAGAACCCCGGATACTTTTAATTCCTCTGATACTGCTATTGCAAGAGCATTATTTCCAATAAACTTGACAGGCATTATTCCGTATCTCCTAGCTACAAGGCCCGGAACAAAATCTATTGCTCTATTTTGCAGAAGAGTATTCTCAAAATTTATGTTTTCTAATGATTGTATCCATCTATTAAGTTCGGGGTTAGAATCCTCTGGATATTCAATCTCACCATCTCTCATGAAGAATTCTTTTGCAGATTCTCCAGAAAAATCAAAGCTTCCGGCCATGGAGCCAGGTACTCTTTGTTTATATCTGTTCAGTTCATTATTATCCATTATTTTTAAATAAATAAATTTAAACTTTTAAACATTGTGATACTAAAAATAAACTATTATGCAGCCGGTGCCGCAGGCGTAGCTTCTACTTTCTTCTCTTCTTTAACTTTTGCAGGGCAAATTTCATCGAATTTCTTTTTGCCTTCTTTAAGAACCTTAATATTTATCTGGACTGTTTTTTCTCCTATTTCTTCTCCTCTTACGGTTTTCTTTAATCTTAATCCGCCAGGTCTTGTCTGATTCATTCCCTTATCATTTTTTGTCAATAAAAGCTTTCTTAATTGTTCTCCTACTTCGCCCTTTATTCCTGGAAAACCAGCTATATCTGATGTTCCTGTTATTTCTAATTCATATCCGTCAAAATCTGCAGAAATTAAATCTCCATTTATCTTATCTCCAATTTTCATTCTTATAAGAGATTCATTATCTATTTCAATCTTAAACGTTCTTCCTTTATGGGATATGTTTATCTTAAATGCCATCGTAATATGTTTAAAAAATAAGTGTATTTAAACCTTATTATAGAACAATAAATTTAATAACAATACTTCTTTGTGATTTCCATGAAAAGTAAAAGAGCGTTGTTAGATCTTGGCATTAGTACTTTTGTTATTATCTCTCTTTTAATAATAACCTTAATTTTAGGCATAATCCTCCTATCTCCCCTTTTAAAAAATATAGAAGATGCTACAGGACAAAAGATTATTGATAAATCTACAACTAACTCTCTTCTCCCAATAAAAACTAGTGTCTACCCTGAAAAGGCAATAAAAGGTACTAGCTTTAAGATAGATCTTCAAGTGAGTAAGAATGACAGCCAAGGAATAACACTTGCAAAAGCAATAATTGAAAATAAAATCGTAGTACTATATGATGACGGAACTCACGGAGACTCTTTAATTGAAGACAGGGTTTATTCAGGCATCTTTGATTCAAGTTATTCAAACGAAGGGAAAATAAGTGGAGATATTATTCTTAATAAAAATGGAGTAGACTTAACTTATTCAAAAAGTTTTGTATTTGAGATAATTCCTGAAAAATGCAGTCCTATTCTTACTCATGGAGATTCAAATGATAAAATTGATATAGTTATAATGGGTGCAGAATATGCGAATTTAGAAGAGTTTAAAAGTGACACAGAAAAATATCTGGATTTTGATGGGGAAAATGGAGGATTATTTTCAGTTTCTCCATTTAATCAAAATATTGAAAAATTTAATTTTTATAGAATAAATGAGCTTTACACACTTAATAATTTAAAATGCACGTTGGGCTGTCACGGAGTAGATAGTATGATTTGTTGTGATAATCCTGCCATTTCTAGTGCTGCAGTTCAATGCCCCTCCTATGATCAGATAATTCTACTTGTTAATAAAGATGAATTCTGTGCTTCTTCTTTTGGGATATCATCAAAAGTTTGTACAGGGAATAAAAATGATATACTTAGTTTAACGCACGAATTTGGGCATGCTTTTGGAGGATTAGGTGATGAGTATAGTTATAATCTATATCCTGATATGGATAATCTTGGCAGAGGTTATAATTTCCCGAATTGTGTTGATGACTGTATTAAATGGCCCGAAAATATTCAAGCAGGATGTTTTGAAACATGCGGATATCCTGAATATTATCGTTCGACTGATGATGAATGTATAATGAGTGATTATGTAACTAACTTCTGTCCAATATGTTCAAGTCATATCTCTGGAATACTTAAAAATTATGAATTAGATCAAACTCCAAATTATGGAGAACAACTTGCTCCTCCAATAAAAAAGCAGTATGTGGCTGAATTAAACTACAATCAGAAAAAAATAACACTTAATAGACTATATCTTTCTCCAGGGCAAGCTTCTGATAGAAGAATCGAAAGAGGAAATTATCTTATTAAAATAATATCAAAAAATGATAGTTTGATTTCATCATTTATAGTAGATATCCCTGCCCCGATGTTTCCATTTTACGAGAAAAACTCTACAAGCAAACCTGCAATAATAGAACTTGAGGAATTTAATTACACTATAAACTTACCCTATTTTGATGAAGCAAAAAATATTAAGGTTTATGATGAAAATGAAAGCAAAATTCTTGATTTAGACGTTTCTTATTTTGCAAGTACTTGTGGAAATAATGTCTGTGAAAATTATGAGAATTATTTAGAATGTTCTTCTGATTGCAGCCAGAATAGTGATGATATTTGCACTCCAGAAGAGGATAATGTTTGTGATAATAAATGTGGAGATGTTGACCCTGATTGCAGAAGTTATATTTGGGTTTATGTTACTGCAGGAATAATTTTAGCAGCAGCCATATTAATTTTTGTGTATCTAATGAGAAAAAGAAGAATTAATTAAAAATCCAGTTACTTCTTATTAAGAAAGCTAAATATAATTGAAGCCCAAAAGATACCTGGAAATACTGAGCCAAAATTGTTTACTTTATTCAAAAGCAAATGGAATTTATTGAAAGTTATCATGATTTTTTAGAGAAGTTTTACTTTAGTGAGTAAGTAAGTTTAGTTTTTAGAAGGGGGTTTTGTTTTAGTTTTATTATTGCTAATTAAACTATTTTCTTTGGAACAAGGTCAATGCAAACTCCTGCTGCTACAGTAGCTCCTGCATCTCTTATTGCAAATCTAGACATATTCGGATTATCTGCTTGTTTTTCAATAACAAGGTTTCCCATTGGTTTCAATTTTACTACAGCAACATCGCCGTTTTTTATGAAATCAACTTTTTCAGTGCTTGCTTGTCCTGTTTTTGGATCAATCTTCTTAACTATTTCCATAAACTGGCATGGAACTTGTGCTGTGTGAACATGGAAAACTGGCGTATATCCTTTTGCTATAACTGTTGGGTGATTGATTACTGCAATCTGTGCTGTGAATTCTTCTACAAGTGTAGCAGGTTTAGCAGCATCGCAAATAACATCTCCTCTTGCAACATCTTTCTTTCCTATTCCTCTGATGTTAACTCCAACATTATCTCCTGCAAATCCTTCAGGTAATTGTTCATGGTGCATTTCTATTGTTTTAACTTCACCTGGAACTCCTTTTCCTGATCTTCCTGGCAAGATTATAACTTTTTGTCCGATTTTCATTATTCCTGTTTCAATCTTTCCTACAGGAACTGTTCCTATACCTGTAATTTCGTAAACATCTTGTAAAGGCATTCTTAATGGTAATGTTGTTGGCTTTTTTGGAGGCTCGAATAAATCAAGTTGTTCCATTAATGTAGGGCCCTTATACCATGGCATTTTATCTGATTTTTTAACAATATTATCTCCAACAAAAGCACTTATTGCTAAGAAAGTAACTTTTTCAGGGTTTATTCCTACTGTTTTTAATAAAGCAGACATTTCTGTTTTTATCTTTGTGTAAGCTTCTTCTTTGTATTGAACAGAATCCATCTTGTTTACATTTACTGCAATTTGCTGAACACCCATTGTTCTTAAAAGCCATAAGTGTTCTTTTGTCTGAGGTTGAACTCCTTCTTTTGCTGCAACAGTTAAGAAAGCAGCATCTGCTTGGCTTGCTCCTGTAATCATGTTTTTAACAAAATCCTTGTGTCCGGGTGCATCAATTATTGTTACATCATATTTTTTTGTAACAAGTTTTTTATAAGATAAATCGATTGTAACTCCTCTTTCTCTTTCTTCCTTGAATTTGTCCATAACGAACGCGAATTCAAATCCTACTTTTCCTACTTTCTTTGCTTCTTCTTTAAGTTTCTGAAGCTCTTGCTCAGGTATGATTCCTGCATCATACATTAATCTTCCAATTGTTGTAGATTTTCCGTGGTCAACGTGACCGACGAAAACAACATTAAGATTTGGTTTTTCGTGTGCCATTTTATAATTATCTTAAATTCGGGTGGTTTATAAATCTTTCTTTTTTTTAGATTTTTTAAAATTTTTGCAGAAATTCCTCGAGGAGAATTTTAGATGTTTTTGTTTTTGAAAAAATAATTTTATGATAATGGTTATGCTAAAAGGCATAAATGTTTAAATAATCTCTAGTGTTATCTTCGTCATGGAAGCAATTTCAAGAGATGTAAGAGATGACAGAAGATGGCAATTAGAAGCTAAGCAATATGGTGAAGATGAAGCGAATTGTAGGGCATTGAGAAGAATATTCCAGAACGAGCATTATAGTGGAATGAGAAACGAGCATGAAAGAAGAGAAAAATGGGATAAGATTATTTCTGAAGCAGATATTAATGATTTAGTTGTAAATGCAAAAGATTTATTTGAATTAATTGAGAATGAAACTAAGGGTGTAATAAAATTTATTCCTGGAATGAAAGTTTGGCAAGAGGGAATTTATACTTGTGTGGATTCTAGCGGAAAAGGAAAAAAAGGATTGCCTCTTTTTTGGCATGCACAAGGGTATGAAGGATTAGATGCTCAACTCCACTATTCTTCTGATGTAGAAACAGAAATAAGTAGAAGAGTATCTGGTGAAAAAGATAAGATTTCTAGGGGAGTAGAAGTATTTGGAATAAGTTTATCCCCGGGCACATTAAACCATACTTTTAAAGAATATTATAGAGATTTTGGTTCCCTATATAATTTTATGCCTGAGACAGTTGAATCCGCTTTTAATCACATTCCAGAATTAGGAAGAAAATTAAAAGTTAAGGGTTTTCCTTATCCCCACAAAATATCTAATATGGTTTTTGGATAGATTTAGCAGTTTTGTTTTTCAAAATTATTTTAAATAACTATCGAAGAATATTTCTTTTTATATGTCCTTTTATCTGTTGCATTGATCTTTTTGCTTTTCTATGAGAATTAAAATGAGCACCACCTACGAATTTATGCCCGCCGCCGCCATGTTCTTTTAAAATGTCTCCAATATGGGTCTCTTGTAATGCTTCCTGACTTTTGGGATTCCATGGATTTTGGGATATGCCCATATAAATTAAATCTTTATTTGTTCTTCTTAATCCAATCCAAACTAAAGATTCTGGATAAATTGAAGCCAAGCCAAACCTACTCCATAAACTCTTTGTTGCATCATAGGTAACAATTCCAGTATTTGAATCATATTCACTATTATTTTTTAATTGCCCAAGAGCTTCTTCCTGTTTTTTCATACAGATGTTGTATTTTTCTAAAACTTCTTGATCCTCTAATATTTTTTCAATTGAATCATTTTTTATTAATCTTTCAGAAAGAGAATTCCAAAATGTTTTTTTACCTTCTATTCTGGCAGTTTCTAATGATTTGCTTAAAATTATTGCTGGTTCTTTTGGATATAATTGGTCTTGAATAGATATCCCATTTTGTGCATAGGACGCAGTATCAATTATATCACACCATTTAACAAGTTCTGAAAGTTTTTGGGTACGATTATTATCACCCAAAATTCTAAATATTAATGATGAACAAGATTTAGATTCTTTATCGAAAAAGAAATATTTTGTTTCTGACGATGCTTTTGAGGGTTTATTTGTACTATGGTGGTCAAAATAAGCAAAAGCATCTTCCCGATATAAAAAATCAACAATGGCAAGAGGTTTTTCCACATGAATTTCTTCTCTTTTCCACTGGTCTTTAATATCCACATCTACGGGACATTCTATTTTAGGGATAAATCCACGTTCTCTAAAAAAATGGTATGCAATTACACCCGAGATAAGTCCATCAAAATCCATATGATAGTAAATATGTATTGGTTCGTTCATGTTAGGGTTGTTATAAAATTTAGTGTAAAAAATTGAGATTTATTTACGGAACATTAACCATCGATTAAAGTACATAAACGGAATGTCAACAACACCGACTAACCATTTTAAAACAATATTTCCCAGAATAAGTGGCAAGACAGCGGATACATTATAAAATGCGATAGTTACGAATATCACACTATCAAGAGCCATAGAGGGAATACTAGAAAAAACATTTCTCATCCATAAATGTTTACCATTTGTAATTTTTTTAAACCATGAAAAGAGATAGGCATCTGTATTCTCACTTATTAAAAAAGCAATCCAGCTTGCAAGCATTATTCTCGGAGTAAATCCCAAGATTTTTGCAAATATTTCTTGATCAGGCCAAAAAGGTGCGGGTTTTAGATAAATAGACAAAAGGACAAAGAATGCTACTGCTAATTGTGTGAAAAAAGCGATAAATATCATTTTATGTGTCTCTTTTCTTCCAAACTTTTCATTAACAATATCTGTAAAGAGAAACGTAACTGCAAAAACAAGAACTGCTGCAGGAGCATAAAAAGTATAAAATCCTAGGTCAAATTCAGCAATTTTGTAAGCAATAATGTTGCTTATTAAGATAAATGCAACATATAACCCTATAAGTGCGTCTGGTTTGTTGTATTTTCTGGCATACCACGAGCCAAACAGAGAGAAAGAAGTGATTAATACTATCCATAGCAAGATTATGAGCAGTTGCATGATTAGGCATGCTTTTTAGGATATAAAAGGTTATCTTTTAACCACTACCGTTTCAGCAAACTATATAAATCGCCCGTGTTATTTAGGATTATGGTTGTTAAAATAGATTACAGCAAATGCTGTTGGAAAAATGGTAAATGTTCAAGTTGTGCTTGTGGTGGAGCTTGTAAGGGATGCGTAGAAGCATGTTCTGTTGGAGCATTAAAAAGAAAAAAGCTCGTTGTAGTTGATGCAAAAAAGTGCATTAGTTGTGGTGCTTGCGTGAGTGCATGCAAGCATGGCGCGATTTCTTTAGAATAAAAATTATTATCCAAGTTATTATTTCTTTTTTATCTTCTGTCAAAAATCTTTAACTCTATCCCCCGATCTCCAAATCTATACCCTTGAAATTGCGGGTCAATAAAGTCATAATGGAAAAAGTCGCCACCTTCTCCACCAGAACAATGTATGGGAAAACCAAATAAGCTGTCTTCTATTGAATTTTTACCCCAACAACTAAAAACAACTTTTACTTTTTGTTCTTCTAAGAATCTTAAGCATCTTTCTTGCCAGCCCTCTACTGGATTTTCTTCAGGATTGACTAATCCATATCCTTTTACAAGACTCATCTTTGAATTAGTAACTTTTAATGGAACCCAGGCAGAATATTTCTTGTCATGATAGTACTCAAATACAAAATATGCGTTGTTCATGAATTTTTGTTAATATTATGGTTTATAAATTTATAGAAAAAATAAGATTTAAAATTATTCGTTCTCAGCAAGCCCTTTTCTGCTTCTTATCTGGCGAACAACTAATGCCTGAACACCAGCCGGTGTTTTTTCAAATGCCTGATCAACCATACTAAAACTTCCTCTGCCTTCTGTGGCGCTTCTTAAATCAGACGCAAGTCCAATCATTTCTGCAACAGGCAATCTTGCTTTTATTGTGCAATCAATACTTGTTTGAGTAACATCAATTAATTGTCCTCTTTTACCCTGAATAAGTTTTGTCATTTCACCCATAAAAGTTATTGGACCATCAAAAAGCATTGTCTGAACAGGTTCATATAATACTGGTTTTCCTGAATTCATTGCCGCACGCATGGCATCTCTAACAGCAGGATAAACTTGTGCAGGACCTCTGTGAATAGCATCTTCGTGAAGTTTTATATCAACAAGAGAAACTTTAAGTCTTATGCATGGTTCTCTTGCGATTGTTCCTGCATCAACAACTTGTTCAAATGCATCAAGAACTAATTCAATAACTTCACCAATATTGACTTCTCCTTTAATCTTATTCAAGAAAGCACAATCTTTGTAAACATCAATATATTGTCTTGCTTCTTCATTTGAGATTCCAAGTGAAGAAAGTGTTTTCCATAATGGCTCGTCTTTCTTTTTTATTCTGCCATTATTTATCTCTCCACTTTTCATCGCTTTGTAAACTCCATCTTCTAATGGTTCAACTTTCAAAAAGAATAAGTTATGTTTATTAGGAGATTTTCCCTCACCAACATCTGATGGCTTGTCAACTGTTTCTCTATAAACAACAATAGGTGAAGATGTTCTTACTTCAACACCTTTCTCTGTTTTAATTCTATTTTCAACTATCTCAAGATGTAATTCACCCATTCCTGAAATTAAATTTTCTCCTGTTTCTTCATTAATCTGAACTTTTATAGAAGGATCTTCTTTTGCAACTTTTTTAAGAACTTCAATTAATTTTGGTAAATCTTGTGGTTTTGGAACACTTATAGATTTTGTAATAACTGGTTCAAAAATATGTTTCATTTCTTCAAATGGAGTTTCTGGATCTATTGTTATTGTTTCTCCTGCTTCTCCTGTTATTCCGGATATGGCTATAACATTTCCACAAGGAAGTTCTTCCATTTGTTCTGGTTTTATTCCATTATAGATTAAAACTTGTTGAACTCTTTGTTTTTGTTTTGCCATATTAAGATAAACTTCTGTTCCTGTTTTCATTGTTCCGGAGAATAATCTTCCTGCACTGAGTTCTTTTCCTGAACGAGGGTCAATAACAATTCTTGTTATGACAAAAGCAAGTTTTCCTTTAGGATCACATGTCATTAAATTTTTTCCGAATTCTGTTTCAATATCACCATGCCAGATTTTGGGTATTCTGTATTTTTGAGATTCAAGAGGATTAGGAAGATGTTTTATTACCATATCAAGAAGAACTTCAAAAAGGGGAGCGTTTTTCCAGCACCATTCTTTTCTTTCTATCTCTTCCATGTCATATAATCCAAGAATATCTTTGAAGCTTACATTTTTCTTTTTCATGAAAGGGATAGATAATGCCCAATTGTCTCTTGCACTTCCAAATGCAACACTTCCATTATTAACATCAACTTGCCAGGATTTTCTAAATTCTGGTTCTGCTATTTGAGAAATAAGAATATTAAAATCTTGAATAATTTTTAAAAATCTTTGTTGAATTCCTTCAGGTGTTAATTTAAGTTCTTTGATTAATCTATCGACTTTATTAATAAATAAAACTGGTCTAACTCTTTCTCTTATTGCTTGTTTAATAACTGTTTCTGTTTGGGGCATTATTCCTTCACTTGCACATACAAGAACAATTGTCCCATCGATTGCTCTCATTGCTCTTGTTACATTTCCACCAAAATCAACGTGACCGGGTGTATCAATTAAATTAATAAGATATTCTTCTCCTTGAAATTCATGAACCATGGAAACATTTGCAGAATCAACAGTCATTAATCTTTCTTGTTCATCACCATGCTGCCATGTTGCCATACCGTCTTCTAAATTTCCTGCATTTTTTGCTGCCATATAACCTGATGCAGCAAGAAGATTATCAGTAAGAGCTGTTTTTCCGTGGTGAATATGTGCGCTCGTCGCTACATTTCTAATATTTTTCTGATTTGTACATAATCTTTGTATTTTTTCTAAATTTGTTTCTTTCTTTGCCATTATTGATAAAGTTAGATAAGAGAGAGTGTTTTTAAATGTTTTCAAGAATTATTGTCTCTTATTATTTTTATCTACAGAATCTTTTCCTATAAATATCGCTGTAAAATATTCCCACAATCACCACAGATAGAATATGCCCCATCATATGGTTCCCCACAAACATCACAACTATCTTTTTTTATTATAGGGGCGTGTGAATTTCTCGCCCTTTGAATAAGATATTTTACTATTCTTGGCTCTGACAATGGGATTTTCTCCCCAAATAATTGTTTTACTCTTGCTCTTCTTTCTTGTATTTCTTGAGATTGGTTTGGACTTTCAATCTTTAAAAGTTCCTCAAGACTTATTCCAAAAAGTTTGGCACGTGTTTGAGCCTCTTGAAATTCTATGCGTATTCTTTTTATTTCCTGTTCTGTGGGCATAATAACGATAGGGGTTTGAAGCTTATATGCTTTTTGATATCCTAACCCGATTATATTATTTAAGAAATAAACTAATAATTATCTTGCAGAATTTGCCTGCTTTTCCATCTCGTTCTTTTTTGCTACAGCAAGACTTTCACTTGCACCCTTTGAAGCAAAAATTATCTCATTTGCTAAAGCTTCTTCAATTTTTGTCTTTGAACCAAATGATTTATCATATGCTCCATGAACAATCAATCTAAGTGTTAATCCAACTCTTCTTGAAGGAGAACAATCAACTGCTTGAGGATATTTTGCACCACCATATTCTATTGTGGTTATCTCTTCTCTTGGTGAAGCTGTTTCTATCGCTTTAACAAGAACCTGAACAGGATTTTCATTTGTTTTTTTCTGAATAATCTCAAAAGCATTTAATACTGTTTTCATATTAGTACAATATTTTCCTGCTGCTTTTTTTGTCATGAAAGTATGCTTTTTTCCTCTATGTCCTGAAACGCTTAAAAGATTTGCAAGTCTTTCAACAAGATTTATTTTTGTATTAGCAAACTTGCCCCTTATTTTTCCATGAGATTTTAGAACTATTTTTCCTCTTAGATTTATTACTCTTTTCAAACCAGGATCTTCAACAAGAACGTCGTCTGATTCGTATAGGTTGAATATTTTCATTATCTTCTACCCTTTTCTATCTTGCCTTGCCATAATAAGTGAAGGGGCTGATCATTTACTTTTATAACTTGAAATCTTACTCCAGGAATATCTCCCTTAGAACGTCCCATTCGACCGCCGATTCTTTCAATTATAACTTCATCGTGTTCATCAACAAATTTTTGTGCAAGATTTCCCGGAATAAATGCTGTAACTGTTCTGTTATTTTTTATAAGCTGAACTCTGCAGCACTTTCTCATAGCAGAATTTGGCTGTCTTGCTTCTTTTTGAACTTTAGAAACAACAAGTCCTTTTGCTTGGCTTTTTCCCTGAATAGGATCTGATTTTGCGAATAATTTTAGAGCTTTCTTTTTATATCTATCGTCTTTCCATCTGAACTTTTTCCTGTTCTTCATCAATTTTGTTGCGCTTAATAGTCCCATTTGTTATATTTTTATGCAGAAGGTGGTTTTTAAAACTTCTGATATTTTATTTAATAAAATTTCTAAGCAATCTTGACGTCCTTAACGCCAAAATTTTGCTTTAAAATATCCTTTAACTCGTCTAATCTCGCTTTATTTCTGCCGATAAGCATTGCTTTGCTTTCCATTCCGCCAGAGGTGATTGTTAATTCTCCATCTTTAAGCTCAAGCTTGTCAAACTTTACAGGAGAAATCAGCCTTAGTATAAAATCTTGAAGATCATCAGAACTTCTAGGTTCTGCAAGAATTCTTATTCTCTTTAAAAAAATATTGCTTAATTGTTCAAGATTAGAATTATTTTTTCCTATTGCTACCATTACAAATTTGTAAGGAACAATAAAAACAAGCATGTTGTTATACTCAAAACAATGTTTTGGACTTACTCTTGTAACTCTCTCAAACATATTAATATATCTTATAAAACGCATATCAAAAGTTTTTTTCATATTCTTAAAAATCAATTTTCCTTTTTAACACTTTTCTTTCCTTCTTTTTCAGGAGTCAACTTTCCTGTAACCTTAACTAACAATCCTGGAAGTCCTGTTCCTACAGGTATTGGCTGGTTTAGAATTATGTTTTCTATAACAGAGGATAATTCGTCTTTTGTCTGTTTTAATGTTGCATTGACAAAATGTTTTATTGGTGTCTCAAATGATGCTCTTGCCAAAACAGAACTTTTCTGAGATATAATTCCCATTCTTGTGCTTCCCTGAACTTCTCCATTTGAACACATTGCATCTGCTACAAGTTTTAGATGTCTTATGTCTATGTCTAATCCCTGTGCTTCGATTGTCTTTCTTAATTCAGAGATTATGGCATTTCTTGCTGCTTCTATTCCTAAAACATCACGTATTTCTCTTATATCATTTGTTACAGTCTTATTACCATCAACACCTTTTATTTCAAAAATATCTTTCATATTTGTTCCAGACGTAAGAATAACATAATTTTTCTCTCTTTTAACGACAAGAACTTGTTCTATTCCCTTTACTCCTGAGATAAGGATAGTTTTTATCTTTTCTTTCAGTTTATATAATGCCTTAAAATCTAATTTTGGTTCCCAGAATATCAAGGAATTATCTTTTATTTTATTAGCATGTCCTTTTTCCTTTAATCTTTCTGAAACACTATCTAATCCAATATGAATGGATTTTAATGCAGTATTATTTATCGTAGCTTCTATTTTCTTTTCTGCAAAATTAACTTTTATCTTCTCAACAATTTCCTCAAATTTTGTTTCTTTTATTTTTTCTGCGATTATTCTTGCATCTTTTTCATTATCAAATTCTTTTTTTAGAGCAATATCCATTGTTGGAGTTGATGGTTTTTTTCTTGCATCAAAAATTTCTATTAATCTTGGTAGTCCTTGTGTAATCTGCATTTCAGAGACACCTGCAAAGTGGAATACATTTAATGCCATCTGAGTTGAAGGCTCACCGAATGATTGTGCTGTTAAAATTCCTATTGCTTCCCCTGGAGCAATCTGTTGTTTTTTATGCAACTCTGAAACAGACATACCATCTTCACCATATTTAAACTGGATAATATTTTCAGAACCATCTCTTATTGTTCCATCATAGCTTACTTTTAAATCCTGAAGAGAGTTTGCAAGTCTTCTATACAAGTAACCAGATTTTGGAGTTCTTAATGCAGTATCCATCATCGAGTCTCTTCCTGTTATCGCTCCAAAGAAGAATTCATATGGCTTTAATCCTTTCATGAATGGACTTTCAATAAATCCTCTTGCTTTAGGTGATAAATCATTTTCTTTAAAGAAAGAGAGTGTTCTATTAGTATATCCTAATTCAATTCTCTTACCCCAAAGAGACTGCTGACCTACACAACAAGCCATCTGGGTGATATTAAGAATATTTCCGCCTGAACCAGAAAGAATCATTGTATTTATAGGATTTTCATGAGGGAATTCTTGCTTTACAACTTGACCGATTTTTGTACGTACTTCATTAAGAACCTGTATAACTTTTATTTCTCTTGATTCTTCTCTAGTTTTTCCAGGAATTACTTCAAGAGTGTTATTATTATAAGAATTAATTATTCCTGTTGTTTTTTCTTCTGCTTCATCAATTATTCTCTTTGTTGTGTCTTCTACTTTTTTGTTAACTTTCAAATCGTTTATAGAAATTGTGAATCCATGCTTTGAAAGGTATTTTATTCCAAGTGAAAAAATATTTTTTATTGTTTCAAGTGTTTTCTCTCTTCCAACCTGGCTATCAAGTTCTTTAATAAAAACACCATCTTCAACTCCAACAACTTTCCCATCAACAACACCAGAGATAAGTTTTCCTTTTTCAATTAGAACAGTATCTTCTGTTGATTTTGATTTAAATTTAAAATCAACTTTTGGCAAGGTTTCTGAAAATACTTCTTTACCACTAAGATTTTTCTTGGAGAATATAGAGGTTATGCCTGATTCATAAAGCATTTGTGATGCATCAGATTTATTCATTTCATCATTGTTTAAAAGATAATTTCCCGTTGTTGAATCTGCAATACAACCAATAAGGTTTGTATTATTTTTAGGAGACATAAGATTTTGATTTACATTCAAAAGAATTTGAGCTTCTGCCCTAGCTTCTTCTGTTTGTGGAACATGAATATTCATTTCATCACCATCAAAGTCTGCATTATACGGGAATGCAACTGCCGGATTCATTCTAAAAGTCTTATGAGGTAATATTTTTACAAAATGAGCCATAAGACTTGCTTTATGAAGACTTGGGTGTCTGTTAAATAAAACTATATCTCCATCTCTTAAATGTCTTTCAACAGTATAACCTGGAACTAATTCTTCAATTATTTCCTCTTTTAATTCTGGTGTAATCTTCTTCCTTTTTCCGTCAGGCCTTACTACATAGTTTGCGCCAGGATAAGTATCTGATTTTATTAATTTTTTAAGATATTCTATATTTGTTGAATTTACATATTCGTTTACTGTAAGAATTAAGGCTATTTCTTTTGGAACTCCTATTTCATTTATGTTTAAATTTGGGTCAGGAGAAATAACAGTACGTGAAGAAAAATTAACTCTTTTACCTGCTAAGTTATGTCTTATTCTTCCTTCTTTACCTTTTATTCTTTCTGTTATTGTCTTTAATGGATGACCGCTTCTATGTCTTGCAGGAGGAACCTGTGCAACATTATTATCATAAAAAGTTGTTACATGATATTGCAATAAATCCCAGAGATCATCGATAATAACTTCTGGAGCTCCTGCATTCAAATTTTCCCATAATCTTTGATTAGCTCTTATAATATCTCCTAATTTATGTGTTAAATCATCTTCACTTCTTTCTCCTGTGTCAAGAGTAATTGAAGGTCTAACTGTAACTGGTGGAACAAGAAGAACAGTAAGAATTGCCCATTCTGGTCTTAACATTTTAGCATTTATTCCAACATGTTTTAATTCTTCATCAGGGATATTTACTAAAATTTCTCTAATTTCATCTGGAAACATTCTTTTCTTGCCTTTCTTAAAAGTCATTGGCTTGTCTAGCTTTACTTTTTCTTGTGGAGCAAGGCAGAATGGACATTTTTTATTATCTTTTGCTTTTTTTATCTTTTCTTTTTGGTTATATTCGCTTGATTTTTCATCAGAAAGAAGAAATTTTCCACATGATTGGCAGAAACATCTCAAACACATATCAATTATAGGTAAATATTTTAAGTGTATAAGCGGTCTTGATAATTCAATCATTCCTGGATGACCTAAACATTCTTTTAGTCTTCCACCACAAGTTCTACATCTTACACCCGGATCTATTGCTCCAAGGCGAAGGTCCATAAGTCCGCCATCAACAGGATAACCATCTATATCGTAAAGTTCAGGTGTTACTATTCTTGCCTGCGCTACTTTTTTTATCTCTTCTGGATTTAATAAACCAAAATACAGGCTATCTATTCTTTTTCTTATTGGTTTTATGTTCATATTATTCGTATTTATTCTTTAAGTCGAATTTAGTTGAAATATGAAGTCCTTGAATTTCATCTACAAGAAGTTTGAATGCATATGAAACTTCAACAGGTTCTGTTTCTTGACTTCCGCATAATGGACAATAGATTCTTCCTCTCAAATTGTCTTCAATAGCGATATATCCGCATTTTGTACAAATATGGATTACAACTTTATCAGAGTCATATCTTTCTTTTAACAATAATGAAGCACCATGAGAAACTAATGCTTGTTGTTCCATTTCTCCTAATCTTAATGCACCGCCTTTTGCTCTTCCTTCAATAGGCTGTCTTGTTAATAATGTAACTTTTCCACTTGCACGTGCGTGCATTTTATTACTTACCATGTATTTTAATTTTTGATAATACATTGTTCCGATAAATATCTTAACTTCCATCATTTTTCCAGTAGTTCCATTATACATTGTCTCTTTTCCATCGCATCTAAATCCTAATTTTTCAAGTTGTTTTTCAAGATCATTTATGTTAGTATTATCAAATCCTGTTCCATCAACAATTTTTCCAGATAAACAACCGATTTTTCCAGAGATTAATTCCATAAGATATCCTACAGTCATACGACTAGGGATACCATGAGGATTGAATATTACGTCTGGCTTTACTCCGCTAGATGTAAAGGGCATATCATTCTCTTCAACAAGCATTCCTATAACTCCCTTCTGTCCATGTGCTGTTGCAAACTTATCTCCTAATTCAGGTATTCTTAAATCTCTTGCTCTTACTTGAACAATTTTATTTCCATCAATATTTTTTGTTATAAAAACAGAATCAATTATCCCTCTTTCTTCTTGTCTGATTAAAGAGCTTGACTCTTTTTTTGCTTTTACTGTAATTTCTCTTGATTCTGAAAGGAATTTTGGTGGAGATGTTTTTCCTATTACAACTTCTCCTGCTTCTAATTTTGCTTCAGGATAAACAATTCCATCTGCTTCTAGGTATCTGTATGATTCTTCTGTTTTGTAACCGGCTGTTCCTTTTTCAGGAATGCATATTTCGTCTCTTAATCCGCCAGCATAATTTATCTCAACAGTAGTATAGGGTCTGAAATAAGTACTTCTTCCAAGTCCTCTTTGAACAGATGCTTTATTTAAGATTAATGCATCTTCCATATTATATCCTTCATGAGTCATAACTGCAACAACTACATTTTGACCAGAGGGATAAACATTAAGTGTATCATAAATAAAAGTCCTTACAATTGGTTTTTGGGGATAGTGAAGTATACTTACATCTGTATCAACTCTACAAAGAAAGTTAGCAGCATATAATCCTAGAGATTGCTTCTGAGTCTTACTTCCTCTTAAAAGTCTTGCTGACTGGTCATAGTTTGAGAAAGGAACAAGAGAAGTTATTGTTCCAAAAATATCAACCACATCAACTTCAAGATGAGTTGTTTCATCAGTGATATCTTCCTTTTTCAATGCAACAAGTGCGTTTTCCTCTTCAGAAGCGTCCACATACTCTATCACTCCTTGAGAAACTAAATCATTCCAAGAAATTTTATTATCTTTTAATAATTCTTCATGTTCTTCTGTTAATTTGCTTTGGCTGTCTTCAACAATAACTAGTGGTCTTAAAACTCTTCCAACTTCTGTTGATATTAGGATATTATTAAAATTTCGATCATATCTTATACTCAATTGTATTGGCAGTTCATTATTTCTTCTTTGTTCTTTTACAGAATTAAGAAATTTTCCCGGCTCTTTTGTTGCTCCAATAAATCTTCCATTATAGAATATGTCTGTTGCTTTTGCATCTCTTTCTTTTTCCAAACCAAATTGAACCAAAGTTTCAGCAAATTTATTCTCGTCCATATCAACTCTTGTTGATACTTTTGCAAGCATAGCTAAATTTTTTCTTAATCCAATTTCTGTTCCTTCTGGAGTTTCAACAGGACAGAATCTTCCGTAATGAGTTGGATGAACTGTTCTTGCAAGAAAGTTTTCTTGTTCTCCTGGAAGAGTACTTGCAACTCTCTGTAATTGAGAGATAATAGCAAGATAATTTGTTTTGTCCATATTCTGGGTTACTCCTGTTCTCTCGCCAATCCAATTTCCTGTAGCAATAGCACTTTCAATTCTGTGTGTGAATAATGTTGATTTAGCTATAGTTTTTAATGAGTAGAATTTTTTCCTTTTCTGTGTTTTCTGAAGTGAATGCACTATGTCTCTAACAAGGATGCTCAAATTTACTCTGAACAAGTCTGTTAATAGGTCTCCAGATAATCTTATTCTTTTATTCGCATAATGATCCTTATCTGTCAAACTATCTGGATTTTCTTTTGAGATTAAGAATTGTTTTATAAACTTGCAAAGAGTTATTGCTTTTTCTAATCTATACTCTTTTCCTAAGCCGATATGCGGAAGTAAGTAAGAATCTAATCTTTGTTTTATTCTATCAAGAATTTCTTTTTTTGTTCCCTGAAGTGCGGTTTTCTCAGCAATATACATCATCGCATCTTCTTGTTCTTTTACGTCTACAAATTCATAAAGATTAACTATTAAACTATCACTTTCTTTGTTTACATATGAAGCAATTTCTGATTCTTTTGTCATTCCAAGTGCCTTCAAGATTATTACAGCAGGAATATTTTTGAATCTGCTAAATGAAATGTCTATTATTCCTTCACTTGTATCTGTTATAGAAACTGGAATTCTATAACTGCCTCTTTTTGAGAATAACCTTAACATCATTTTACCTTTTGAATTTTCTATAAATGGTTGATTTTCTGCTAAATCCTCTGCCATTACCATTACTCTTTCATTTCCGTTAATAATGAAGTAACCGCCAGTATCCAATGGGTCAATGTATAATTTTTCTAATTCTTCTTTTGTCTTACCTGCAATATTACAAGGATTACTCTTTACGATTATTGGAACTCTACCAATTTCAACTTCTTGGCTTTCTACCTGGTTTCCCTGCTTAATGGTTATCTCTAAATATAAAATTGCAGAATAAGTTAAATTTCTTATTCTTGCTTCGGCAGGTGTTAATATTGTTTTTGAACCATCTGCTTCTATAACAATTGGTTTTTCATATCTGATTTTTCCTAATTTTACTTCAATATCCTCTTCTTTAGGTAATGTTTCTGAAAATTCATCAACAATTTCTTGGATTCTCTTATCGATAAAATTATTAAAAGAAACAATATTTGATTCAACAAGGCTATGCTGTTCTAAATATTTTCTTACAAGCAAATGTTTGTTTTCTGTTTGAAGTTTCATTTTTTCTTTACTATTTTATTTCTTTATTTTCTTACTAGAGCACAACAACACGAAAATAAGACGCATCAAGGTCTTCAGATTTATGCTCAATCTCGATTACGTCGCCAACATTTGCATTTTCTGGCAATGCTGGATCTGTAATTTTAATTTTTGGTAATTGTGTTAAAGAAATATTATACTGTACAAGTAATTTTTCAACCTCGGTGGATTTTAATAATGTGTGTTTTGGCTGTAGAATATGCATTTTTTTGATATTTTTAAGGTGATTTTTTAATTATACTAGACACTAGCTTTTTGGCATATTTGTGACTAAGCAATAATAAAAGAAATAAAAAGTAGGTTTTTAAAGCTTTCTGTATAATGTTTAAAAACCTAATAAGCGGGATAAAGGGGGTTTCTCCCAAGTATTTGTTAATTATTTAAACTATGATGCCTGCTGCTTACAATGGCGCTTAATCCCTGGAAGTATTATGAGATGATACAGCATAATCAGGTATTAGAACAAAAGGTAAAACAAATAGTTGGAGAAGAATCTTTTGAGGAACTTGGGAAATATCTTTTTGAATTTGCATGTGAAGAGGCAAAATTTTTAGATGTTAAAAGAGAAAATTTTGAGAGCGATCTTGAATATGGGGTAGCATTTAATCGCATTTGTAGATTTCGCAGAGAAGCATATATGCATGAAATTCTTGCAGAATTGAATGAATTAACTGCGGTTCTTGGAATACTTAAAACAAAAAACGAGCCCATTGAAATAACTTTTGATTATTCGGTGATACCTGAAGAGGTTAGAAAAATTTATCGGGGGAAATAAAAGATGGTTTCGTAGAGAGATCATATATTTTTCCTACTTAGCCGATTACTTATCCAAAGAAATTTTTTAAAAACTCTCCAAACAAACGAGATAGTAAAGCAACCCCAAAAAGAGTTATGATGACAGCTAACATCATATAAAGAAGATTCCAGTAATGGATAATTCCTTCATAATACAAAAATGGTCCCAGTATAAAAAAAAGTAATCCAAAGAATAACTTTCTTGCTGTATATTTTTCCATATTCTTTTAACCAAATAAGCCACCCTGATTCTTGAATAAATTTTTATTATTTGGTAATCCATAGACATTATTTTGACTTGGTTTGCTATTCCTTCTTTTTTCAACTTTTCTTAGTTTGTCTTCGTGAGTTTTGATATTATGACAATTTGCACATAGATATTGGAGATTGTTAATTTTACTTTTTCCACCCTTATAGACTTCTTTTTTATGATCTAAGTGTTTTGCTCTCATATCAAGAGGTTTGTGACATCTTGCACATCGATTATTTTGTCTTGCTAAAACTTCATTTTTTTGACTTAAAGATACTGGCTGTCTTTTATTTTCTTTTTTAGAAACCCCGAATGGATTATATGCTTGTCTCACGACACTTTTTTCAAATGAATTGGGTAATCCAAATATATCTTTTCCCATATTCTTCTTAATCAAACCACTTATTTAAACTTTTTTAAAGATAGTCTCCGCAGGAAAAAAGTATTTATGGCTCTGCAGGGATTTGAACCCTGGACACCCTGCTTAAAAGGCAGGTGCTCTAACCGGGCTGAGCTACAGAACCGTATTGGACTTCCCGTACTTGTATCGCATAACAAATGCGGTTCTGTACAAGAACCATACAATGGACTAATAAAGATAATTTATAAAGGTTTTTAATCAAATATATTCCTAGTTTGAGAATTATTTCTTTCTGGGTTTTTTATTCGAAGATTTCTTCTCGCCCATCTTTGAGAAAACAAAGATGTAAAGAATTTCTAAAATTCCCATTGTATTGACTGCTAGTAGAATAATAAACCAGGGGATACTATTTTTTTTCGCAGCTTTCCACAATGCAAAACCTTTCCAAGTTAATGACCATAAACCAACTAGAGTAACTAATAAGGATATAACTGCTAAAGAAATTCCGGTTTGGGCTGCTATTGTAGCAAGAGAGTTATTATATGCTTGGGATGCAGCAACCATTGATTCAATAAATGTCATGTTAATTATTAGTTAAGTTTCTTTTTAAATCTTTATTATTTTTTGTTACGAATAAATAATGGTAAAAGCAAAAATTAATAAATTTTTCTGAAACAAAAAGTATTTTCGAAAATGTAGAAATATTTATAAACCCCGAAAATGGTAATAATCTAGCTAATACAATTTATGGTATGTTTTGTTATAATAAGCATACAACCGGTTGTATGCTAACTAATATTAAAGAGAGGTAAAATAAAATGGAGGATAAGAAACCTATAGGAAAACTGGGGAAAGATGTCATCTCAGGAAAACCTAGGTTGTCATAAGATAATGCACTGTCCATTTTGTAAAAATTCAGAAACAAAAGTAACCAACAAAAGAGATTTGGATAATGAAACAAAAAGAAGAAGAGAGTGTTTGAAATGCAAAAAAAGATTTACAACTTACGAGAAACTTGAAGCAAGGGACTTGTGGGTCATGAAAAAAGATGGAAGCAGAGAGTCCTTTGATTCTGAAAAAATAAGAAAAGGTATAATGAGGGCATGTGAAAAGAGACCAGTAAGTGCAGAAAAAATTGAGATGGTTGTTGCTAATATAGAAAATAAACTTAAAAGTTCAAATAAGAAAGAAGTTAATTCAAATATTATCGGCGAGCTAATTATTAAAGAATTAAAAAAACTTGATAAGGTTGCATATATAAGATTTGCTTCTGTTTATAGAGATTTTAAGGATATTTGTGATTTTAAAAAAGAATTGAAGGAGTTAAAATAATATGACACTAAAATTTATAAGAAAAAGAGATGGAACAATTGCAGAGTTTAATCCAAACAAAATAAAAGGGGCAATATACAAGGCAGCAGTAGCATCTCATGTAGAAGATCCAGATAAAACTGCTGAAAAAGTTTTTGATAATGTAATGGAAGGTCTCCAAAAAATTGGACCAAGAAAAAGACCGAGCATAAATGAAATAGAATCTGCCATAATCTCTGTTGCAGAAGAAGTAGGATATTCTAGTTTGGCAAGAGCATATCAAAGTTATAGGGATGAAAGAGCAGAAGTAAGAAAAATATTGGGGGTAAAAAAGACAAAATCTAAGATAAATTCAACAGATGCTGCGCTTTTAATTGAATCTGATTCAAAAGAAACCATTGAACCATGGAGTAGAGCCATGGTTGAACAACAATTACAAACAGAAGCTAATCTCTCTTCTACCCTTGCTAGAGTTGTTGCAAAAGATGTTGAGAACATGGTTATCCAAATTTATAAAGAAGACCCAGAAATACAATTTACTACAACTGACATAAGATCTATCTGTGATTTAAGATTAAGATTAAGGGGACTTGAAGGAGAAACAAAAAAACAGAAACTTTTAGGAATGCCTACTTCTGATCTTGAAGCAATAATATTTAATAGAAGTAATGAAAACAGCAATGTCGCAACAAATAATCCTGAAGCAGTAAATCTGGAGATTGCAGAAAGAATACAAAAACAATGGGCTCTTGAAACAATTTTTTCTCCTGAAGTAAAACAAGCTCATTTAGATGGTAGAATTCATCTTCATGATTTAGGTTATCCAAACAGAGTCTATTGTTCTTCACATTCTTTAGAATATTTTAAAAAATATGGGTTAGACAAATTATTAAGTAATCTTGAATCAAAATCAAATCAACCTAATTCTGCAGCAGTTCTTAATCAACATGTCCAGACAGCTTTAGCGTCAATGCAAATGAATTATGCTGGCGCATTAGGATTTGGATTTTTGAATATATTTTATTCTTCTTTATTGAACAGGCCTGTTGATGTAGTAACTGGCAAAGTTGGCGAAGTTGAAACAAAAATAGAAAAAAGAGATTTAGAAAAATTAGTTGAACAAGGAATATTTACTACAGAAAAACCTAGTGAAGGAGAAAATCGCCGAGTATATTTTGAAAAAATATCTGAAAGAAAAGAATTAAGAGAAGTATCTTCAAGAGAATTTGACCAAACTGCTCAAAATCTCATATTTGCAGCATCACAAAATGCATTTTCAAGAGGCGGTCAAACCTTGTTTATTGATTTTAACATTCACACAGGTGTCCCAGGATATATGAAAAATGTTCCTGCAATAGGGCCTGGTGGAAAATATATGGTTCAAATGCCTGACGGCGAGGTAAGGATGGTGGATATAGTAGAAGTCGCTAATCCAACTGGGCCATTCACGAGACTAGATGATGTTCCAAGATTTAATAATCCTGAAAAAAAAGATGATCCTAAAAATGGAGATGCAGATGATTCTCAACTTGTTGGAAGATATGCTGGTGGGAAAATAATTACCTATGGCATGCTTGAAAAAACAACACAAAAATTTGCGAAATCACTTCTTCAAGTATGGAGAAAAGGGGATAAGGATGGAAGACCTTTTCATTTTCCTAAATGTGACCTTCATGTAGATAAGAATTCCTTTGAAGAGCCGAGTCAAAAAGAGGTTTTGGATTTAGCAAATCAAATTGCTTCTGAAAATGGAAGTGTATATTTTATGTTTGATAGGGGAGATGGAGCGGTTCTTGCACAATGTTGCAGATTAAAAGAAAGAATAGAAGATACTTCTATGTTAAAATATCCTGAGAAATTAAGGTTCTGTGGATTTCAGAATGTTACAGTAAATCCTGCTCAAGCAGCATATAGGGGAAAGACATTAGAAGGAACATTAAAAGAAATTGATTCTGCCATGGAATTAGCCTTTCAAGCACATATGGAAAAGAAAAAGCACATACAAAAATTATTAGATACAGAATATAGTCCATTAAGAGGCTTAGGAAAACCTAGTGATGATGGAAAACCCTATCTTGATTTAGAAAAATCAACTTATATCATAGGAAATATTGGATTAAACGAAGCAGTTCAACATTTAACAGGAAAACAATTACATGAAGGAGAAGATGCATATAGATTGGGACTTACAATTATTGCCCATATGTATCGCAGAATAAAAGAGTTTAAAGAAAGATCAGGATTAAAATTTACTATTGAAGAAACTCCTGCAGAATCAACAACGAGAAGATTTGCAAAAGTTGACCTTAAAAAGTTTGAAGAAGCTAAAAAAGTAGTAAAAGGAACAAGCGAGAATCCGTATTATACTAATTCTGTTCATTTTGCTCCTAATGCAGATGTTGGATTAGTAGACAGAATTGTTGGTCAAAGCAGGTTTCATGATATGATAGAGTCTGGTGCAATAGTTCATGCATATCTTGGAGAAAAAAGACCTAACAAAGAATCAATTGAGCATATAGTTAAGAAAACGCTTTATGATACTCGATGTTCTCAACTCGTATTCTCACCGACATATACTGAATGCGATGAATGTGGTAATATCATGCCTGGAGAAAAAGAATTATGCACGAACTCTAGTGCAGATGAAAAAGGAAAACCCTCTTGTAAGAATCATGTTTCAGAAACATTGGACAAGAATACACTTTCAACAGTTACTAGAATTGTTGGGTATAACAGCAGAATAAAAAATTGGAATGGTTCACAAAAACAGATATATGAAGATAGAAAAAAAGCAGAAGAATTATATGCTGGAGGTCAAGGAAGAGATATGTCTTGGCTTTATCACCCTAACGGACATACAATGTTAACTGTTATTGAATTTGGAAAAAAGGGATGTTTAGCATGTGAAGCAGTTAATGGAACAATTCAAAAGAAAATAGAAAAACTTGAATTGACAGGCAAGGTAGAATTCAAGTCATATCATCTCAATGAGAATCCTACTGATGGCCTTGTAGAAGCAGCAATGTATGATATCCCGCTAGATGTTGTTCCAAGCGTTGTAATCGCCGGAAGGAATGATTATTGGAAAAAAACAACAAGTTATGCTAAACCTTGTCCAACTAAAGCCTGTGGAAATGTTCCTGTTGCTCCTGTAAGAAGTGATTTAATAAGACCACAAGAAATTGAAGAAGAATTAATGAAAAGAGCAGGCGAATATAAATCTGCGCCATAAATATGATAATTTCTTCTGTTATTCAAGAGGGTGCAATAGACTATCCTGGCAAATATGGACCGACTATTTTTTTAGGCGGTTGCAATTTTAAATGTGGATTTTGCCATAATCCTAGTTTGATGGGTGATTCTGGAGTAAGAGTTAATGAAGAAGAATTACTAAAGAAATTAAAATCAAAAAGTCAAGCTGGTTGGTATAATGGTGTATGCATCTCTGGTGGAGAACCAACACTTCAAAATGATTTGCCAGAGTTTGCAAGAAAATTAAAAGATTTGGGATTAAATGTTAAAGTTGATACAAATGGAACCAATCCCAAGATGCTTGAAAATCTTTTGGGAATTGTGGATTATGTTGCCATGGACATAAAAGGACCTAGTGAAAGATATTCTCAGATTGCAGGAGTTAGTGCTAACCTGACAAATATTGAAAGAAGTATTAAAACAGTTATGATATTTCCAGATTATGAGTTTAGAACAACCCTCACGCCAATATTAGATACTGTTCCCGGGTGGATGACAGAAAAAGAAGCAGAAGATATGGCAAGATGGATTGTTGATTTAACATGTAGTAATGGGCACAAGTATTATCTGCAAAAATTTATAGCAAGAAATAAAGAAGAAATGCTTAATGAAAGATTTTCAAAAGGAAATCTTCCAGCAGAATTTAATGAAACTCCAGAGGGAGTTTTAGAAACATTAAAGGATTCTGCAAGAAAATATCTCCCAAAATGTGAAATAAGATAATACCTGTTCTCAAATAAACATCTTTATAAATCTGCGAAACACCATATACTCAATTAATCTTAAACTAATAAATGAATAAATATAATAAATTAGACCATGATAAAACAAGAACAAGTAGCAGAACTTACGCCGAGAGAATTTTTAGAAACGATAAAAGATAAGAAGAATCCTTTTGTTATCGCAGATTTTTATGCAGAATGGTGTATGCCTTGCCTCATGTTGGCTCCAGTTATGGAAAGTATTGCTGAAAAAAATAAGAATATCAAATTTGTAAAAATTAATGTTGATGAAGCAGGAGATCTTTCTATGCAGTACAGGGTTAGCTCAATTCCATGTTTAGTTTTCTTAAAGAATGGAAAAGAAGTTGATAGGATAGAAAATGGTGTTAGTGAAGCGAAGGTTGAAGAGAAGATAAAACAATTTTCTAGGTAATTCTACTATTTTTCTTTTGACAAACTCTTCCTTATTCTCTCTATTTCTTTTGCGACTGCAGGATATTTTTCCGCTTCCGCTATTAGTTTATTAATACCTTGAAAATAATCTACGGTTTTTTGAGAACCGATTTCCCTTTCTCTCCCCAACATAATCAACTGGGCATCAAGGGATTGTTTCATTAAGGGAAGACTTTCTCTTTGTCTCAAGATTGCTTCAGTCTGGGGAGCATGATAGGCAAGATGCCTATAGCAATAAAGGCAACGTTCTCCTTTCTTGTTTAGATGACCTCTGCTATCACATTGTTCATACCTTTTCGAAAGTAAAACAGGATATGGCTGAATAAATCTTCTATATTCTTTACCATTTTCTATATTTATTTTTGGTTTTTTAATCATAATTGTCAATCAGAAATTTAGTTTTTAAATATAATTGCAAAAATCCTACTTTTTCCAGAACAACATGCACTTGCAATGCCCCATTTGCTTTATCTCGTCCTTGTGATAAATGCAGGGGCAAACAATCTTTTTATCTTCTTCTTTATTACCTGTGACAATTCTGCATGGGCAGTAAATATCTCCTTTAAATTTTCTATTTCTAAGAAGTCCGCTTATTATGCCTTCAACAACTTTTTCATTGGGATTTAGCTTGAATCCACTTTTATCTGCATATTCTTGAAGTTTTTTTCTTAACTCTTGTCCTTCTTTATCTAGTGCCATGTTTGGGATATTCTAACTTATTGAACAAACTTTATAAACTTGCTCAACAAAAGAGTATTATGGTAAAGATAACTGTTGACCAAGAAAAATGTATTGGTTGTGGAGCATGTGTTTCTTTATGCCCAAAAGGCTTTAAACTTGTAGAAGGAAAAGCATGCCCAATAAAAGCAGAAGTAAAAAAAATAACCTGTGAAAAAGAAGCGGCAGATTCATGCCCTGTTGGTGCGATAATAATAAAATAACAATCTAGCCATATAAAAATGATAGACCTAATGTTTTCAGGACTTGTTTTAATAGCTCTTGCTTGGCTTTTACAACTTTATTTCACATTCAGAGGAAGTAAAGAAATACAAAAAGGGTTCATAATATTTTATATTCTTGGAGTTATCCTTCTAGTAATAAATGATTTTAAATCAGGCAGTCCTTACATTATTAAGGTTGGATGGTTTGAACTTGGAACATGTTTGGCTTCATTGCTTGTTCTCATAAAAATCTGGCTCGCAAGATAACTTTTTCTTGGTTTAATTTAATCAAAACCTTTAAGAATACCTAGAAACATTAATTGTTATGGGAAAACGACATAAAAGAGCAAGACAAAATAGAGCCCAAATAAGAAAGAGACAAAGAAGAAAAATAATTGGGTTAAAGTAATTAAGACTAATTAGATTTATAATATTCCTTTTCTATTTATTTCTATGAAAAATCACCTTGAATTGTTGGCTCCCTCTGGAAGCTTCGTCTCTCTCGTTGCAGCAATAACTGCTGGCGCAGATTCTGTTTACTTCGGTTTGGATGAAGAAGGAACAAATATGCGAGCATCTGCAAAGAACTTTTCTCTTGATGATTTGCCAAAAATGCGAAAAATGTGTGGCAAGAAAGTTAAGATGTACTTAACACTTAATACAATAGTTTATGATAATGAACTTGGTAGAATTGAGCAGATTATAAAGAAAGCAAAAGGATATATTGATGCAGTAATATGCTGGGATCTTGCAGTAATAAACCTGTGCAAGAAGTATAAGGTTCCTTTCCATATCTCTACACAAGCAAGTGTTTCCAACATTGAGGCAGCAAAATTCTATAAAAAACTCGGTGCAGAAAGAATAGTTCTTGCTCGAGAATTGAGTTTAGAGCAAATAAAGAAAATTTCAAAAATTATTGATATTGAATGTTTTATACATGGCGCGATGTGTGTTTCTGTTTCAGGAAGATGTTTTACAAGCCAGTTTCTTTTTAATAAATCTGCAAACAGGGGAGAATGTTTGCATCCATGCAGACGCCAGTATGATGTTACTGATGACGAAGGTAAAAAATTAAAGCTAGAAAATAATAAGGTTATGTCTGCAAAAGATTTATGCACACTGCCATTCATAGAAGAACTAAAGAAAGCAGGAATAAAAGCATTTAAGATAGAAGGAAGAAACAAAGAGCCAGAATATGTTGATACAACTGTTCGAGTTTATAGAAAGGCGCTTGACAAAAAGCTCAATGAAAAAGAAATAGAAGAATCATTAGCAGAATTAAAAAAAGTTTATAATAAAGAATTTTCTTCGGGATTTTTCTTAGGTGTTCCGACAAATGATGATTTTTCAAAAACTGAAAACAGCAGTGCTACTCACAAAAAAGAATTTATAGGAAAAATATATCATTATTTTTCCAATGTAAGTGTAGCAGCAATAAAAATGAGCTCTGGCAAGGTTAAAATTGGTGATGAGCTGCTAATTCTCGGGGATAAAACCGGCGTAGTAAGACGTAAGGTTGAAAGAATAGAAATCAATAAAAAACAAGTTAATGAAGCAAAAAAAGGCATGGAAGTGGGGATAAAGATGCCTGGCGTTAGAAAGGGAGATAAGGTTTATTTAATTATTAAGAAATAATTATTTTAAAAAAATTCTCTAACGCTATCAATCTCTCTCTTCAAAATATCTTTACATTCTTCCGGAGTTTGATATCTTAAAGAAATCTCTGAGATAATTGGGCAACCCAACTGCTTAAGACAAGCAAACTTTTCTTTATCTGCACATTCTGCAAAAGTTTGATGGTCTCTTGTCTTTTTCTTTTCCGGGTTATATCTTCTATCACTCAAATGAATATGCTGAATTCTATCATGATATTTTTCAACAATCTCTTCAAGATAGCCCGGATAATGAAGAGCATGGCATGCATCAAGAATTAATCTATACTCTGGATGTTCCTTAAGTTTATATTCTGCAAGTTTTTTTATTAGATCAAAATCTTTACCAGGTATTGGCGGCATATTTTCTACACAAAACAACATTCCTTCTTCCCGGGGTGGAATGTTCTGATGAGGATGAAAGACAATTGCTTGACTATTTGTTCCCAAATACCATTTTTTAATTTTCTTCATATCAAAATTAAAATTTGGAATAAAACTATTTCCGCAGAACATGGGGGCATGAATAGAGACATATTTTAATGATTTAAGATAATTTACTGAACTTAAGGAAATTGTCTGATTTGCTTCATAATCTTTAAAGAATGAAATTTCTAATGCTTCTTTGGTTATTTCTTTTACTAGTTCTATCCTTGATTCAATTGTTTCTCCTTTAATGTGGATAGTGCCTATGCTTATTCCTACAAGATTGTTCATGGGATATAGCATAATTCCCAATATTAAAACATATTCCCCCCCATACAAATCTTTTAAAATTGGATTTTCCCTATATTCTTATGATAACCTCAGAAACAGTAAATAGTATAAAATTTGGCTCAAAAATAACCCTCTTTAATGGAATTTATGCTATTCTACTTGGTATCTTTTATCTTTCGCTTTTTCCATGGATTATGAAGGAAAAATTTAATGCTATTGATAAAATATGGACCATATTTAACAAATATAACCCAGAAATTAGTGGTCTTTATCTTAAAAGTTCTATGCTATCTTCTATGTTTATAATCGCCCTGGGAATATGTATAATCTACCTTTCATACTTTATACTAAAAAGAAAAGATAAAACTGCCTGGATAATTCTTTTTGTGATAGGGCTTATAGTCTGGCCATGTATTCTTTTAAATGATATTCTTAATAAGAACATATTTTTTATAGTTTTGAGTTTTATTGGATGGCTGAGCTTTATTATTGGCATGCTTATCCCGATAAGATACTATGTCCAGAAAGGATATAATGAATATTAAGTTTTAAAAGCTTGAAACTTCTTAATCTCATATGATTAAAAGGAAAAAGGGGTTAAGGATAGATAAAAAAGAAAGATGGTTTAATCTCCCTAATTCAATATCTTTCATTAGAATAATACTAAGTTTTTTTCTAGTCTATATTGTAATAAGGGGTGCAAATTTATGGTCAATCGCGATTATTTTTGCAATTGCTGCCCTTACTGATGCTCTTGATGGCTTTCTTGCAAGAAAGCTAAATATGATGACTGATTTTGGAAGAAGATTAGATGTTATAGCAGATAGGATACTTATGATTGGTATAGTTATAACCCTAATTATTTATCTGCAAATAAACTCTCAATTAACAAATCAAAAGATATTTTTTCTTTTACTTATAATGTCCCGCGAAATTATTTCTGCACCTTTTTTTATTTTATCCATGTTTATAAAAAAGGGAACTCCTCTTCCACATGTTAGATGGGTGGGGAAGATAACAACAGTCTGTCAAGGCATAACTTTTCCGATGATTATTCTTGGATGGGATATTGCTTTTTATTTTGTTATCTTAACAATGATATCTGGTTTAATCTCTGGATTTTTCTATGCTATTGATTCTACAATAATGCCAGAGAATAAGTATCAAAAGAGATTAGAAAAGCATTATAAAAAGTTGTAGGGGGATATAAAAATGGAAGGACTCCAAAAAAAAGAGACAGAGACAGGGTATAATGTTTTGCTTGAAGACTTTCTTAAATTTGATGAACAACAAAAATATGAGTTTCGCTCTGAATTCTGCTATCAGTCAAATCTTATTGAAGGAATAAAAAGTCCTATTAATGTAATTGAAACAATGACTGCTGGAGAAAAATTTGAATGGCCATCAGTATTGGGTGATCATTTTTCTGCGTTTGATTATATGCTTGAAAATTTTACAAGAACTCTCAAAGAAGAGGATATTAAACATATGCATTCTATTCTTATGGAGAATCTTTTAAGAAATCCTAAAGAACATTCTGGGAAATATAGGAAATGCAAGATTTGGGTTGGTGGAAAAGGTGGTCCCCATTATCGCCAGATTCTGGGACTTATGAAAAATCTTGAATTGGATATCTGTAGAGTTGAATCACAGAATGCATGGCCAGAAGATATTTGGAATATTCATAATAAATTTGAAACAATTCATCCTTTTGTAGATGGAAATGGAAGAACAGGACGATTGATTCTTAATTGGCTTTCATTAAAACATCTCGGAATGTTTAATGTGGTCACATTGGAGAAAAGAGAAAGATATTATGAAGGAATAAGGCAGTATAAAGAAGAGTTCAAGAAGAAGAATTCTAGGGTTAAATTTTACCAAAATATAACGTTAAAGCCCAAACCACCATTGTGGGACAGAGATTATGTTGCAGATTTTGATTAATATTTCAAAAAATGATTTTTTAATTCCTTCTACATAAAATATCTATTTCAGGGCATTTAAGATAATCTTCTTTTCTCGTAATGCCTGAAGAGTTGATCATATCAAAACCTTTTTCATTCAAGATTGCTTCAAGCTCTCCTGACTTAAAATAAGAGTAAAATTTTATTATATCTCCTTCATATCTTCCATCTTTTACAAACCTCTCGCCATCCCCTTCTTTCACACCAATATAAAATATTCCCTCCCTCTTTAAAACTCTCGAAACTCCAGATATTAATGAGGGGATTTCTTCCTTGGGAATATGCAATAACGCCGCACATGCCCACACGCCATCAAAATACTGATTATCAAAATTAAGTTGTCTGATATCCATTAACCTGAATTTAGCGCCAGGGCAAGTTTGATTGGCAATCTTGATCATTTCTTCGGATAAATCTATACCAGTCACATTAAAACCTTTTTCAGAAAATATTCTCGCATCTCTCCCACTTCCACAGGCCATATCTAATATGCAAGCGTTTGCCGGAAGAAGTGAGACAAAGTGGTTGATATAAGTTGTTTTCTGCAGATTAGCAACATTTTGAGCATATTGCTGAGCAGTTTTATTGTAAGATTTTATTGTAATTTCTGTTTCCTTACCTAAAGAACCAAGGTTCTTTGAGGTTTCAATCTCCTTTATTTGATTTTCTTTATTAACTTCTCCCATTTATTTTTATTTATCCTCAGAGGTTTTTAAGGATATATTCACTTTAATCCCCATAATTCAATACTCATAATACTCTACCAACAACCCGCCCTTATCAAACATAAAAAAACTGTCTCCAGCATCATTCCATATGCTTTTATTATTTTTTGAAAAAACTTTTTCTTCTTCTCCTGTTCCAATCGCAGAAAGATAAAAAACATTTCTGCCAGCATCTTTCACAAACCAACCATCAAGAGCACAATCGAACTGGCAATCGTTCTTTAAGATAAAAAATTCTTCTAATGGGTCAAGCTCTTTAAGATTGATACAATATGCACAAACATCTGAGGATTTTGTCCATATTCCAATCTCATTCAGCCTTGCTGTTTTTTCTGCAAGTTTGAAATCCTGCTCATACTTCAAATCTTCAAGCATATAAGCATTAGCAAAACCACTTTCAATAATTTCTTTGTTAAGAAATCTATCTTCATAAAAAATATATCTTAATTTTCTATCGTATTTATCTATATCTTCTTTGTCTCTTAACAAAAATATAGTTTGATTCTCAAACTGTTTAAGAAAATTTGCTGCTTCATTACAAAAAGGCATCTTTTTTTCAGGCGTATTTATTCCTAAAAGGCGGATTGTTATATCTTCTCCTGAATTTGTTAGAGCATGAATTGTGTCGCCGTCAACAACTCGCAAAAGAACCGCAGGTTCTTTTTCATATTCTGTTGGTTTTGTTACTTGGCCTGTAAGCGTTGGATAAATTATAGAGAATATTGAAAGCAGGAGAATTACGAGAAAAAAGATGAATAGTCTTTTTGGTTTCATCATCAGATTAATATGCCCTTTTATTTAAACCTTTTTTAATTAAGAATTAGATTAGAATACCCTATTTGCTTCAAAACGAATTAATTTTTCTCCAGTATATTGTGTTAAGACTTCAAAAACTCCTTCCTTATTAAGTAATTTCATTATCTTTCTATCTCCAGGATATATTCTTCTGTTTACTAAATCATTATCTCTAACCCAAATAGGTTTAGCTTTAGGATCTTCTTCTGTTAATATTCCCCTAAACTCTCTTGCTTCATAAACTTCTACACACCAATCATCTGGATTTTCTTTTGCTCCAGCAAAACTCCTCCCCTGATTGTAGAAAGTTGCAATAATTCTTAATTTGGGATTTATTAAAGTCAATCCTGTTTCTTCTATAAATTCTCTAAGAATACAGTCTATTCCTCTTTCTCCCCTTTCAGTTCTTCCACCCGGAGGAACATACCATCCATTATGTATATCTCCTTCACCCTTGTTTCTATAAAGAAGAAGTGTTTCTCTGTTATTTCTAAGAAAACACATTGTTGCATTTATCATATTTTAATAGAAATGTTTAACTTTTTAAGGATTTATATCTTAAAAGAAACAATTACAACCTAAACAATCTCGTCGGCATCTCTCTGCTTGAACAAGAAACTTTCGGAGAAAGATCTTTTCTTTCTTTTATCAATGAATTAAAAGTTTTAAATGCAATATCTTCTGTGTTATTATTAATACTTATATGCGACAGTACAACATTCTTCAACTTTCTTGAGCCGTGCTCTAAAACACATAACCCGGCTTGTGTATTTGAAAGATGGCCTTCATCACTTTTTATCCATGCCTTAGTGTGTGGAGGATAAAAACTATTTTTAAGCATAATCTCGTCATAATTAGACTCAAGAAAAAGAAAATCAGCGTCAGCAACATTTGATACAACATTTTTACATGCATGTCCTGCATCTGTAATTACTGAAACTCTCTTATGATTTACTATGTTATAGGAAACAGGGTCTTCTGCAAGATGTGATTTTGAAAATGCTTCTATCTGCAAACCTGCTGTCTGTAATGTTTCATTATTCTTTATTGAGTTTATCATTTTTTCATCAGAACATAATGGCCTACTTTTTATTGTCTTTTTTGTAGCAAAAATTGGGACATTAAAATTTCTTGCAAAAACATCTGCGCCCCTTATATGGTCAGAATGCTCGTGAGTTATGAATATTGCTTTTATTTTCTCAGGTTTTTTCCCTATTTTGCTAAGTCTTTCAACTATTTGTTTGCATGTTATTCCTGCATCGATAAGAATTCCTGCATCTTTCCTATTTCCAAGATAAAAACAATTTCCAGAACTGCCTGACGCCAATGCACAAATTTCCATCTTTTTTTAATATCCTCTTATTATAGACTTATGAAACATCCCAGAAAGGTTTTTAAATGTATTTTTTTTAAGCTAGATATGTCAATCGTAAGAATAAAGCTCGGAAGCTTGGATATTAACGAGTTAAACAATATCTGCGCTACAATAAAAGAAATCGCTAAAAAGGCAGGCGTGACTATAAGCGGGCCAATACCTCTTCCTACAAAGAAATTTAAAATAACAACAAGAAAATCTCCATGTGGAAATGGAACAGCAACTTTTGACAGATTTGAGATGAGAGTTCATAAAAGAATAATTGACTTACCTTCTAATGAAGCTGTTCTTCATTCGATTATGAGATTGCCAATACCTCGTTCTGTTAATGTTAAGATAGAGATGAAGGATTAAAAATAAAAGAGGGTTATCCAATATGACCCAAAAGATAAATCTAGAAGAAATTCAATTAGACAATTTTTCTGAAAAACCAACACATATATTAGAAAATTCTCCTGGAATTGTTATTCATGATTACAAATTATTTGGATATTTTAAAAATGAAAAGGTGGGACATGTAACAATAGCAATTATGCATTCTCTTGAAGATTTAAGGAAAAGGAATGATTTTTGGTTTAATCTTTCACAGAAACCTCCCACAATAAGGCCATTTGTTTTCTATCAAGACACAGAACCTGCTTATATGGGGCAGGGGGTTTCTGGAAGACTTATTATTTTAGCTAATGAAATATCAAAAATAAAATTTCAGCAACCATTGTCTTCAAGTACTCAATTTGTTCATAATCATTGTCATAATTGGCAAGAATTCTCATATGCTGAACGACCGGCAAAAAGAGTCTGGGAAAAATTAGAACGAGACGAATTAGCAAAATATTGTCCTTACAATGGAAATCCGAGATGGACAATGAAGTAATTATTTTTAATATGTATTTTTCTTTGCCTATTTATTTATAAACCTTCAATCTGGTTATTTGTAAAAGATGGAAATAAAACTGATCCCCCAAATAAATGGAACTGCTTCATTAGATGAACTTAAAAAAAATTCCCAAGTATCTGGAAGAATATGCTATACTGAAAAAGATATTGATGGATTATTCGAAGAGCCATATGATGCTAAGTTAGTTGAAGGCAGACTTTTACCTAGCGGCCACCATAGCCCATTTGAACATAAACATCTGACTTTTTATATGAAGGGAATTCCAAAGATACTTGCAATGGTTCTGAATAATGAAAGGCCCTATGTTACTTCTGAAAAATCAGCAAGATATACTACAATGAAAGATATTATCCCAGAACAGAAAGAGCTTTATGACAAGTGGCTTGAAATTTTGGAACAGGAAATTGCCAGAGTGTATCCAGAATCTCAATTTCCTCGACTTCATATAAGAGACAAGAGCAATAAAAATGGTATCACTAAACTTGCTCAAGAAAATGCTAGATATATGACCAGCGTGTTTACTCCAACAAAAATGGTTCATACTCTTGAAGCTAGACAAGTTAACTTTCTAATTGATGAATTTCAAAAGTATATTAGTGAAAAATCAAATTCTCAATCAGAGTTTGAGAGAAGACTTTCCCAGATTATGCCCGAGTTTATAGACCAAATGCAACCATTTCAAATAGAGAATTTAGAAAATAAAACTGATAGACATCTTTCAATGTTTAGAGAAACTCCAGTTGAAGAATATTTTGGAGATGTATATGCAACTAATTATTTGTTAAGCTTTGCAGGACTTGCCCAAGCTCACCGACATAGAACTCTGGATTACACTATGGTAACACCCCAACTAAATGGGGGAAATGACAAAGGTTTTTTCGTTCCAGAAGTAATTAGAAGAGCGGGTCTGTCTGATGAATGGTATAATGACCTCACAAAAGTTGCTTCAAATGATTTTCCTCAAGCTCAATTATTATATGTAACTGAAAGGGGAAAAATTGAAGATTTTAGAAGTAAGTGCATTCTTAGATTATGCAGTCATGCCCAATATGAGATAATGCAAAATACAAAAGCTACTGCTGAGAAGTATAGCAGGTATAGACAAGAAATTCTTGATTGGATAAAACCAAAATGTATGCAAGGAAATAAATGTGCTGAACCATGTGCAGTTGGTTCAAATATGGCTCTTGAAAGGATAGTATAAAAATGACAAAAAGAGGACTATTCATAACTTTTGAAGGCATTGATGGGTGTGGGAAATCTACGCAAGTTAGAATTCTTGATGGCTACATATCTCGATTAAGCAAATACAATCATATTCTGAAAACAAGAGAGCCTTATGCAGATGAAAACATAAGAAAGAAATTAAGAGAAGAAAGCGACCCTTACAGCCATGCAAGACAACTTGCTGAAATGTTTATTGCTGATAGACACAAGCATATAGATTTTATGATAAATCCTGATTTAGAAAAAGGGATTCATGTTATCTCAGATAGATATGATTGTTCAACTCTTGCTTACCAGCAAGCTCAAGGACTTAGCTTTGAAGAACTATTGAAAATGCATGGTCCAATAATTGCTCCGGATTTAACTTTTATTGTTGATGTTCCTGTTGAAGTAGCTTTGGAAAGAATGAAAAAAGATAAAGATAGAAAAGAACAAGAGCAAAAATTTGAAAGCAATATTGAATTTAATAGAAAATTAAGACAATGCTATCTTGACTTGCCTAAAAAAATGCCTTACAGAAAGATTATTCTTATTAATGCTGTTTCGTCTCCTGAAGAGATATTTGAAAAGCAGATAAAGCCTGCTTTTGACAATCTTTGGGTAAATTATTAACATGGGCATGATAATTTTAGTAGCATTCTCAGAGAATCGTGCCATCGGAAAAGATGGAAAAATACCTTGGCATATTCCTGAAGATCTTAAGAGATTTAAAAGCCTTACCTTAGATCATCCAATAATAATGGGAAGAAAAACCTATGAATCAATAATTGAAAAAACGGGAAGATCTCTCGAGAGAAGATCAAACATTATAGTTTCTGAAAATAATCACTTTTACCCCAAAGGCAATATAATCCTTTGCAGAAATATAAACGATGCAGTAAGAAAAGCAGAAAGTTTTAACTCAGATTATTATGTTGTTGGGGGGCAGTCTATTTATGAACAGACGATGTATAGGGCAGATATTTTAGAAACAACCCAGGTTCATGCTTCTTACGAAGGAGATACTTTTTTTCCAGAGATAAAT